>Ga0209510_1000247_pt1 | contig 79844 bp, 62 predicted proteins | sample BiotimSIPDNA_FD_185749 | JGI IMG/M metagenome (GOLD analysis project Ga0209510, IMG submission 185749) | Anaerobic biogas reactor microbial communites from Washington, USA - Biogas_R1 time_0 SIP DNA (SPAdes) (version 2) | ecosystem: Engineered > Bioreactor > Anaerobic > Unclassified | place...
AGGAAGGCCATTCAGGTCTATGACTGCTCCCTTACCTGATCTGTTAAGGATATGGCCAATATCAGACGCAATACCATCACTTACATCCATCATACAATTTACCCCATCCTGAGTGGCAAGCCAGCTTCCTTCTTTAACACAGGGCTCCGGTTTGGTGTGTTTTGCAACAAGTTGCTCATTTACTCCTTCACACCCCAAACTGTTAAGCAGAATATGAAGTCCGGCAGCTGAATCACCCAATTTGCCAGTAACAGCCACTATATCTCCGGTTTGGGCCCCTGAACGAAGACGAGCTCTGCCTTTGGCAACCTTACCAAGGATGGTAACGCTAATAACCAGCTTCTCACCAGAGCGGGTTGTATCACCACCCATAAGAGGAACAGCGAATCTGCGGCTCAAATCATGGTATCCGTCAAGCAGACAGTCCATATACTCAAGGTCCAGATCAGGCGGAATTGCCAGTGACAAAAATGAAGCAACAGGACTGCCTCCCATAGCGGCAATATCGCTTAGATTAACGGCCAGTGACTTATATCCAAGGTCATAAGAGCTAATCTTGTCCCGTAGAAAATGTACATCCTCCACTAGCATATCGGTACTTACCACAAGTTCACCGTCCCCTTCCACTGGAATCACCGCACAGTCATCTCCAATGCCTGTGCTCCCGGGTCCGAGAAGGTCGTCAAACTTACCGGAAAACCTTTTGATAAAGCCAAATTCCCCTATTGAAGATAAATTCATATATCAGACTTTGAGTTGCAAAAATAGGGAAAATAAAGCAAAAAGGCCTTGAATCCGAAGATTCAAGGCCGTGTATTTAAGTAAGCCTAAAGGATGGACTAGTAGTACTTTTTGTCAAGTACTTTTAGACGATCCTTAGTCTCTTCAACAATTCTTTTGTAGTAATCCTGGCTGTAACCGGGGAATTCTGCATGTGCAGGATTACCATGTTCATTTCTCAGAAAAACACCATTCTTTTCAGGATGCAGGTTACCATCGAGATACTTAACCATCAGGAATTCACCAAGTTTCTTCCATTTTTCAACAGTCTGGCGTGACTGTTCATGGCTATAGTCAGTTAGAAAGGCCTTAGCATATTCAGGATTGGCCTTATACAATTTGGCAGCTGCCTCATCGATAATGGGACCGTAGAGTTCAAACTTATCTTCAAGTTCTGTCTGAACCTTGCGGATATCTGTAATCATGTGGCTGTAGCGGTTGTAAGCCTGATTGGCAACCCAGTTGAATACCCAGAAAGCAGAATTCCATGAGAAAGTGAGCAGATCAGCCTCACCCTGAGCATAGTTTTCAGGAATAGAGGTCATACCCATGTACATCGGCACAAAAACGGTCATATTGGCATCATCAACACCAAACCAAAGGATACCTCCTACAGGATTTGGAAGCCAGCTACGCATCTGTGCAACAAAGGTAAAGCCTGTCTGCTGCGTTGCAATGGCACGTTCATTAAAGTAAGTCTCACCGTCAACTTCCCATGTCAGAGGTCTCCAGCGATAAGGAGCAGAGTAGGGACCTGCGCCCGGATCCTGTGACATTGAAAGGGGAGTGCCTTCATAGGTGTCACGCATAATGTTTTGTACATCCCTTACGCTTACCTTCTTTTCAGGCTTAATAAACAAAGGAAGTCTTTCATCAGATTTGCCCAAAGCGAAATCAACATACTTGTCCATTTCCGAGTTTACATTTCGGAAGGCACTCCAAACACGGGCTTCGCAGAAGCGAACCGCTTCGAAGTCAAGAGGAGCGTATGCATCTGCAAAACTGAATTCATCATCCTTACCATCAAAGTATCCCTTTTCACTGGCAAACTTTATAACATCCTTTGAATACATCACATTCTCCTTATCCTTACGGTTGAAGGTTGTGATACGTGCCTGGTTAGCGTGAGCTGACACATAACCGTCAGGGATTCTTACAGCAACCCATACAGTTCCCTTATTTTCACTACCCTTACCAATCATTTCAAGGATCCATACTTCATTGGGATCAGCGATTGAGAAGGATTCTCCCGAACTGTAATAGCCGTATTGTTCAGTCAGATCGGCCATAATGCTGATAGCTTCACGTGCGGTACGAGCTCTCTGCAGAGTAATATAGATAAGACTTCCGTAATCAATAATACCTGTTGTGTCAACCAGTTCGCTTCGTCCGCCGAAAGTTGTTTCGGCTATTGTAAGCTGGTGTTCATTCATATTGCCAATAACAGTATAGGTCTTCCTTGCCTGTGGTATCTGACCAAGGTATTTACCGGTATCCCATTCATAAACGTTTAGCATCTCACCCTCAGGCCATTCCCTTCCGGGCCAGTAATATAGTTCACCATACAGATCATGCGAATCCGCTGAATAAGAAATTATGGTTGAACCGTCAACCGAGGCTCCCTTTGTAACCAGCACATTTGTGCAGGCCTCACTAGTGTTAAATCCTCCCGTCACTCCAACAGTCAGAAGGAGAATAGCAAAAGCTCTTTTTCCAATCATATTTATTATAGTGTTAGCAATTCTAATTCGTACAAATATATCTTTTTTCCCTTAGCATTCTAATGATTACAGTCATACCACTACCGGAGCACTTGTAACCTTTGCTGGTGTTAGCACTCTTTCGCCATCCCATCTGTATGCCAGGAGTTTTCCCTTGTTGGCTACGCATCCGTCAATGCAGCAAAGATTTTCCTTTAACACCCCTGCATCCTGTCCGGCGCAATAATGTCCGAAGATAAAAGCCGGTTCATTTTCATTATAAACTTCAAATGGTTGCAATACCTGTTGAGGAACTGTATAATCTGGCAGCAGGAAGCGGTTCCCGAAACTTAATTCCCTAAAGGTCTTTCCATCCGGCTCTTCCCACCATTTGATACGGAAGTTTTTACGGTTTACATTCTTCGAATCCTTAATAATTAGATTATCAGGGAGATTGAGTTCGATACCCCTTGTAGTCTGCCTTACAGCATGGGCAAAGTTGCTCTTACCTGAGAATATCTCCTTAATCATCCGTTTTTTGAGTTTCCCTCCGGCAAGAGTATCGGATATAAGGCTAATATGAGCATCGCTCCAGTAAGCATGCGCAATTCTTAGACCATTAAATTCAAGAGAAAAGGGGAGTGTTCTGAGCCATTTTACGTAGCTCTTGAGCAGCGGTTTTTCGCCGGTAAACTGTGCTTTAATGGCATCAAGTTGCTTCTTGTTGGATTCCGGTGGTTTGTATAAAGCTCTGCCATCCTTGCCATTTGTGAAATAGCCAATCATGTTGAGTTCATGATTACCCAATACGGCATAGGCAAAGCCACTATCGGTCATCAGTCTTATAGTTTCAAGCACTCCACGCGTATCCGGACCACGGCTTACGAAGTCACCAATAAACACAGCACATCTGAGGGGGTGTTGCCAAACACCCCCGACTTTATGATAGCCCATAGCTGACAACAGATCGATCAGCTCATCATAATAGCCGTGGATATCCCCGATTATGTCCAGTCCTTCGTATACTCTTTCCCCGGTATTATCAATCATCCCATCACTTATTGTCTAATTTCTGATCAAAGAGTGCAGCAGTTTTTCAGCCTGTCTTAGGCACCCAGGTATTTGAATAACTCATATGCTAAAAAGGCCGGCCATACCAGGGCTTTGAGAAAGCCTATTACTCCAGCCCAGAACCCAACGGCCTGTGAAATAAAGTACACTGCGGATCCTACTAAACCCAGGAAATAAATAGCACCTGATGCGCCCGATTCTTTGCTCATAATAGAGGGATTTATGGTTTAACTTAGCATCCTGACACTAATTAAAATCATCTGAAGCACAGGACGCAATTGTAAATATAAGAGGCAGGCCTTGTTTGTCCAAAGAAAATCATAAAAACATACCGTTATTCAATGCTTAAATTCGCTAGTATCATATGTCTGCTTTACTGCAAGTAATATTTGCGGAGATTGGCAGGTCAGAGATTATTTTTGCTATTTTTGCGGAAATTAAAAGGAGTAAAGATGTTTGAGAATCTATCGGAAAAACTTGAAAGATCGTTTAAACTGCTAAAAGGGCAGGGCAAGATAACCGAGATCAATGTAGCGGAGACCCTGAAAGAGGTACGCAGGGCATTGCTGGATGCTGACGTTAACTTTAAGATAGCCAAGACCTTTACCGAAACGGTTAAGGAAAAGGCACTGGGTCAGGATGTACTTACAGCCGTAAAGCCTCAGCAAATGATGGTCAAGATCGTTCACGATGAGTTGACCGACCTGATGGGAGGTGTTAGTACTGATATTAATATTAAAGCCAATCCTTCAATTATCCTTATAGCCGGTTTGCAAGGTTCCGGTAAAACCACTTTTTCAGGTAAACTTGCAAATCTCCTGAAGACAAAAAGAGGCAAGAAGCCAATGCTTGTTGCCGGTGACGTCTATCGTCCAGCTGCTATCAACCAATTGCAGGTACTTGGTGAACAGATTGGAGTGCCCGTCTTTACCCAGGAAGGCAGCAAGGATCCGGTTCAGATTGCAAAAGATGCAATCAGGGATGCCAAACAAAAGGGATGTGACGTTGTAATTATCGATACCGCCGGTCGTCTGGCAGTTGACGAAGAGATGATGAATGAAATCAGTGCCGTCAAGAAGGCTGTTGATCCTCATGAAATCCTCTTTGTGGTTGACTCTATGACCGGTCAGGATGCTGTAAATACTGCCAAGGAATTCAACGACAGGTTGGACTTTGATGGAGTTGTGCTTACAAAGCTTGATGGTGATACCCGTGGTGGTGCAGCTCTTTCTATCAGAAGTGTAGTAAACAAGCCTATCAAGTTTGTAGGTACTGGTGAAAAGATGGATGCACTCGATGTATTCCACCCCAGTCGTATGGCCGACCGTATCCTTGGAATGGGTGACATCGTCTCACTAGTTGAAAGGGCACAGGAGCAGTTTGATGCCGAAGAAGCCCGCAAGCTACAAAAGAAGCTTCAGAAGAATCAGTTTGACTTCAACGACTTCCTTTCCCAGATCCAGCAGATCAAGAAGATGGGTAGCCTTAAGGATCTTGCATCTATGATCCCGGGAATGGGCAAGGCCATCAAGGATATGGATTTTGATGATGATGCCTTCAAAGGCATTGAAGCTATTATATTCTCAATGACCCCTGATGAAAGAGCCAATCCCGCTATTATCAATGGAAGTCGCCGCAAGAGGATTGCTGCTGGTAGCGGAACCTCTATACAGGAAGTAAACAGGCTGTTGAAGCAGTTTGAAGATACACGAAAGATCATGAAGATGGCAGGTCAGGGAAAGAATCTCACAAGAGCACTTGCTGGAATGCAACCAGGCCGCAGACCATAATCTTATAACTATTAAACTAAGGGAACGATGCAACTATTGGACGGAAAACTGACTTCGGCTCAAATAAAGGATGAGATAGCTGCTGAAGTAAAGGAAATGCTATCCAGAGGTAAGAGAAGGCCACATCTGGCAGCTGTTCTTGTTGGCAATGACGGTGGAAGTGAAACTTATGTGTCGGCCAAGATAAAGGCCTGTGAGAGTGTGGGGTTTGCATCAACCCTGGTCAGGTTTGATTCAAATGTTACTGAAGAGGAGCTCCTGGAAGCTGTTGATAAGCTAAACAAGGATCCGGAGATAGACGGTTTTATCGTTCAGTTGCCACTTCCTGTCCATATCTCAGAAGAAAAGGTTACCGAGGCAATAAATCCTGCAAAGGATGTTGACGGTTTCCATCCGCAGAACCTTGGCAGAATGATCACAGGTGCAGACACCTTTGTTTCAGCCACTCCGCAGGGTATTATGGAGCTCTTGAAGCGATATAACGTGGAAACACGTGGTAAGCATGTGGTTGTTATTGGCCGTAGCAATATTGTTGGTCGTCCTTTAAGTATACTGTTGTCGCTAAAAGGAAATCCTGGTGACGCCACTGTCACTGTTTGCCACAGTCGTACAAGAAATCTTCAGGAGCTGTGTCTGCAGGCCGATATTATCGTTGCAGCACTGGGTGTGCCTGAATTTCTTAAAGCAGATATGGTGAAGGAAGGTGCAGTAGTGATAGACGTGGGAACAACAAGAGTACATGCCCCTGAGACTAAGAACGGATGGAAACTAAAAGGTGATGTGGACTTTGAGCATGTTGCACCAAAGTGCAGCTATATCACTCCAGTTCCCGGAGGAGTTGGTCCTATGACAATAGCATCACTGCTATTAAATACATTGAAAGCAGCAAGAAAAAGGGATTAAGCCTATAGGCTTAATCCCAAAAATCTTCTACTGCATCTATTTTTGCACCCAGACTTAGGCTACTTTCAACAACCGGCGGGTTACCCTTGTATTTAAGCTCCGAACCGGTACCAAGTCTTGCCTTCAGTTTTTCTGTTACCCAAATCTCAATATCAGCTCCTGTATTTGCTCGGATATCAGCTTCTTTAACGTGGAACTCACCAGCCTTTACATCAGCGCCGGCCGTAGCATTCAGGCGAAAGATATTGGCTTCACCAGCCAGTTCTATTTCTGTAGTAGCCGCACTTATTTCTAGTTCACCGATAGTCAACTCAAGGAGTTCTATCTCAGTATTTGAGCCAGCCTCTATCCTCAATTTTTCGAGTTCGATATCCCACTGGCTGTAAAGCCCGCCTCCGCTTAGGATATTGATATTTTTGAGGTTCTGAAAATGAAGGTACACGTTTACAGCTACCTCATTGCCATAGGTGCGACCTTTCATGCGGATACTGAGCTCCTTACTGTTTTGCTCGATTACTACCTCGCTTGTCGGAGCATTCTCTATATGTATCTCGGCCATTGGACTTTCACCTTCTACAAGGGTGACATTAATCCCGCGCGAGATACGCAAATTCTCAAAAGGAGCGAGTTCCCTTGTTTCAATATTCTGTGCCCTTAATCCGGAAAAACCGGTAATTGCTAAAGCCACTACTAATGTAATATACTTCATAGTCGTTTATTTGTTATCTAATTGTCAATAATCAAGCCACAAATATTTCATATTGCTAACCTCATGGGTCAGGGAGGTAACGCTTATTGCTGACACTGGTCATATCCCGTCAGCTACTCATGTTTTTAACTAAGCAATTCCATAATCTCTTCCTTACTAAGATCTGAAAGTGGGTTGTTGCTGTTGACGAACATATCCGCAAGTTCAGTCTTCCTTTGCTGCAGTTTAGCTATCTTTTCCTCAATTGTGTCGCTTGAAATAAAGCGGTAAACAAAGACATTCCTTGTCTGGCCGATCCTGTGTGCGCGGTTGATAGCCTGTGCCTCTGCCGCCGGATTCCACCAGGGGTTAAGCATAAAGACATAGTCAGCCTTTACAAGATTAAGTCCCACACCCCCTGCCTTAAGAGAGATAAGGAAGATTGGAGCCTTTTCATTGAACTCTTCAATAACCTTTTGTCTTTCCTGAGTGGCACCTGTGAGCATTGAATACGTTAGTTTTCTGTCTTTTAAGGCTCTTTCAAGTATCTCAAGGTCCTTGACAAAGGAAGAGAAAACAAGGACGTTGTGCCCCTCGGAAACAATGCTCTCGAGGTTATCAACAATCTGTTCAAACTTACCGGAAGAGCCTACGTAGGTTTCGTCAACCATTAGGGGGTGGTTGGCTATCTGCCTCAGGCGGGTGAGCGCCTGAAGTGCCAATAGTTTGGTCTGATCAGCATCCTTCGCCTCAAAGATCTTAGAGATAGTATTACGAATCCCGGATTTTTCCTTCTCATAATAGGACTTTTGATCAGCCGTCATATCACAATAAAGAGTCTGTTCCATAAGCGGAGGCAGGTCTCTTGCAACTTCCTCTTTTCTTCGCCTGAGCAAAAATGGCTGTATCAGTTTCTTGAGTTTAAGCTCCTTTTCCTCATCACTTTGTCTGGTAATAGGCTGCACAAAGCTGCGCTTAAAGAAGGCAAGCGAACCAAGCAGACCTTTGTTAACTAGGTTCATCTGTGCCCAAAGGTCTGTCAGCGAGTTTTCTATCGGAGTACCCGTCAGACTAAGTCTGTAGCGCGACTCTACCTGCTTGACAGCATCATAGATCTTGGAGCTGGGATTCTTAACATACTGGCTTTCATCGAGGATAAAGTAATGGAAACTACAATGTTTAAGCAGTTCGATATCATTTCTCAGTATGCCATAGGATGTCAGAACCACATGATAGTGATTGAAAATCCGGCCTATACTCTTGGATCTTAGCCTATTGCCCCCTGTGAAGTTGTATATTTTAAGTGCAGGGGCAAACTTCTTAAATTCAGCCTGCCAGTTGTGTACCAGTGAGGTAGGCATCACAATCAGAGATGGGGGTAGGGAACCCTCGTTCCGCTTTACACTGCCGCTGTCGTCCTGATAGATTCTGAGCAGCATTGTAATGGTTTGCAAAGTCTTGCCAAGACCCATATCATCTGCAAGAATACCACCATATCCGTTCTCCCTGAGGAAAATAAGCCATGCATAGCCTTCCAGCTGATAAGGTCTTAGTGTTGCGTTCAGACCAACAGGTAGAGAAGTTTCCGGAAATACCGGAACAACATTCTCTCCGCTTTTGTGCCCATTGACATTAACGCTGCTAACCCTTTCCATAATACTGAAATGGGCGCGTGGCAGTTTGATACTATCCTTCTCTACCTTAGCATAGTCAAAGAGTTCGCTAAAGCGGGTAAACCATTCAGGAGGCAAAAGGAAGAGGCGTCCGTCAGGCAATATATATGCGGGGTCGCCTTCTATCAGGTTCTTCCTGAATTTAAGAAAGGGAATGATAAAATCGCCAATACGCACACTTACATGAATATCAAACCAGTCATTATCCTCCTGGCTTTTGATATCAAGTCCGGGCAGATCTAGTGCAATCTGCCTGTCTTCAAACTCAGTATTTATTGAAAAACCTTCCTTCTCAAGCTTTTCGCGATTGGTCCTAAGCCATTCGGCAAGTCTGGCCAGTGCCCTTGCGTCACCAGTTTCCTCATCCTCTAAAACAGGCTTAAAGAGCGCATCTCCACATCTTCTTAGCCCCAGATTATGCAGTTTTTCAACAGCTGCCTGTTCGAATCCAAAATCACGTCTAATCCTGAAAAAGCGGTATTTTCCATCCTTGTAAATGCAATCTACAAAAACAGGAGCCTTATTATCGGCCAGAAAGACCCGGTTGAAATATCTAAAGTTGAGGCCTACTACCGGCTCCAGATTTAAATCCTTTAGCAGGGAAAGGTGAGGAGATGGCTGATCATTACTTTCCTCTATCGTAAATCCTTCAGCAATAACTTCGTATGTCCTTATACAGTTTGCCACAAAGCCCTTCATATAGTCATCCAGCCTTGAGGAGGGTACCTGTATAGTGTACTTGTCAAGGAAGGGCTTTAGCTTATTATGGTCAATATCGTCAAAGTAATAAATACGGTTGCCAATCCTGATTACAGCATTTCTTTTGCAAATAAACCCGATCTCTCTGTCTTTCAGGGAAAACTCCTTGGCTTGTTGTCCGGGTATTTCCTGAAGTATCCTCAGAGAGTAGCTTAAACCCTCCGGTTTAAGCATAAAATAAAACAGGGCTTTTGCAGGAAGAGGCGGAATGTTTAATATATCAGTATTGTACAGGTTTCCAAAGGCAGCATCTTTGTAGTATGCATTTACATCTGAGCTGGCCAGAACCTTAATAGCCTGAAACAGAACGCTATCAATAAAGGGTAGTATATGACTGTGTAATAGCTTATGACCTGGCAACCCATCGATAAACAACTTAAGACTATCCTCACGGCCAAACTTCCTATAGAGTTGCTGATCGCTGATCTGTGACAGTATATTGATCAGTTCTTTTTCATCGTTGGTAAACCGCCTTTCATCTTTCCTGATATGTTCAGGAGTGGCATGTTCAAGTAGTTCGATAGGCTTATTATCCCCAATTACAGCAAGATAGGGGATAGCCGTTAGACCAATATTCCTCTTTTGGGCAAAAACTACGATCAACTGCTCCATTTATGTTGGTTTGAACTACATGAACCTACAAATATACAAAAACGATGGGCAGCAAACCTAACAATAGTCAGCCTTTCAGGTAAAAAAATGCCTGAATGTGGTTTGGTCAAACTTCTAAAGCCATGATATAAAACATATCACAACGCTGAAGTGAATCTTTGCTTTGCCATTACCGGGAAGAAAAAGGCATCATGGATGCAAGGAGATAGAATGCAGTATCCAATCGATGTGTGAAATGGTGAACAAATACAACTGCTGCTGGTTTTCATGATAAACAGATGGACGTTAAAAAACTACTATCTGTATAAACAACATACTTCATTAAAATTTGATATGACACATTTGATAATCTCAGCACATCCCTCACCCAGGAGTTTTACTAATTATCTGGCATCAGAACTTGAGAGCCGGTACAAAGCAGCTGGCATGAGTGTAGTATGGAGAAACCTGTATAAGGGAAGTTTCAAGGCAGTGCTTGATCCTGATGACCTGGAGGCACTAAAAACAAGCGATATCCCATCTGATATAAAGGCGGAGCAGGAGCTAATACGAAATGCAGACCTGATTTCAATTGTCTATCCACTGTGGTGGGCCAGTTTCCCTGCAATACTCAAGGGCTATATAGACCGGGTATTGACAAAAGGCTTTGCATTTGATTATGGACCAGATGGTGCAAAAGGGCTCTTGCAGGGTAAGCAAGTACTGATTCACACTACCATGGGCAATAGTGTTGCTGAGTACAACCGTAAGGGTTTGCTTGAGGCTTTCAGAGCAATTCAGGGTAAGGAAGTATTCGAATACTGCGGAATGGAGGTAGTTGGACATCAGTTTTATGAAGAGATTACATCTGCCGACAAAGAAAAAAGGGAGGAGTACCTGCGTTGCGCTCTTAATATGTATCCAGAAATTAACTAACTTTTATTACGTAATATACAGTATTGTATTAAAGTATTACTTTAAATTAAGCCAAACTTTTAGACAATGGATTTTGCCGGCTCGTGCCGGCAAAATTGTTTTAGGCCGTTTCATTTTCTTAATTTTGTGGAAACAAAGAGTTGATATGGCGGATGATGTATACAGGACTATAGATGGCCCGGCCGAAGGGCTCTACAAGGAAAAGGGCAGCAAGTTTCTTGCCTATGCCTGGCCTGTGGAGAACGAAAAAGAAGCAAAGGAGTATATAAATGAACTGCGTACTAAGTATTATGATGCCCGTCACCACTGTTTTGCCTGGCAATTGGGCTATGATGGAATGAACTACAGGGTCAATGATGACGGTGAGCCATCGGGTACAGCAGGGAAGCCAATACATGGTCAGATTCGCAGTAACGAACTGACAAATATCCTAATAGTGGTTGTGCGTTATTTTGGGGGTACCAAACTGGGTGTAAGTGGACTAATAAATGCATATAAGGTTGCAGCAGCTGACGCACTTGCAAATGCAAGGATAATAGAGAAGACAATCAACAAAAACATTGAAATAGCCTTCCCATATGAGTCTATGAATGGGGTAATGCGTATTATAAAGGATGAAGAACCCGAGGTATTAAGTCAGGACTTCAACCTGTCTTGCTGGATGCTGCTGAGCATACGCAAGGGCAAATCTGAGCAACTTAAGAATAAATTGCAAACGGTTGATGGTCTTATATTTGAAAATGATTAACTAAAGCAAAGCTTAGGGTTGGAGCATAGGATATGAAGCCAACTGATGGTAAATCTGGAATGCACTTTTACCGGCTTTTATATTCACCTTCACTTCTTCAGATGTTAGCTTTCCAAATGAGTCCTGTTGCTCTAATGTCAGAACCTGTTCACCTTCCGGCATGCTAACCCTTGTGTAATACAATGAATAGGGAAGAGACTGCCAGTTACGAGTATCAGCCTTTTCTGTCATGGCATTTACAATACTGACTATTGCACCAAGATTATCATTCTCCTTACGGGCAACATATTCCATAGCCTGTTTGGTAGCAATCCTTAGCAGGTTATTTCCAATCTCCCTCAGCATTCTGTCCCTAAGTGACTGGAAGGCTATCTTATTTATATTTTCAGCCATTTCAAGTTTATGACTTTCCCCGTTGTAGTTTAATTGGGCTCCTACATATACAGGGGGGCGCTCTACGTATTTAGGAAAGGCAACACGAATAACTGATAAGTCCTTAAGCTGTGACTGTGTTGAAGACGACACACTGCTTAGAGTTATTGGATAGCTGAAATTGAGTTCCTCACTGCCAAAGAGCAACAGACCGTCCTTGTAGCCCATGTTTGTCAGGTTGAGACTCCATTCTGCCTTAACGGGACCCAATCCGTTCATCCAGATATAGACAAGGTCACCTTGTCCATCCTTCATTTCCGGGGTCTTTAAGGCATACTTCTCCTCATAGAATCTAACCTCACTGTTGAAACCAACCTTCTTGGCACAATAGAGCAGATCCAGTTTCAGCTGTAGTGGAGGAGTAACTCCAAAGAGCTCATTGTAATCACTCTCATAAATCTCCAGAGCATTGCGATAGGCAATAAAAGCATTGTTGTAGTCACCTGCTGCCTGATAGATCATACCCATCAGGTTGTGGGCAAAAGCATCGCGGGTATAGCGGCTCTTGTTTTCCTTGTATTTTTCGTTAAACTGCATCAGGCGGATATCTATCCTCCGGCATTCCACAAGTGCACTTTCATAATCATTCATCGCAATGAAGTTGAAAGCCTTGTAAAAATGGATCATGATGGATTCAAAATCCTCCGGTTTATATGGCCTGGCCATGGGGTTGGTAACGAGGGCCAATGCTTCTGTACCAAAGCTCTTGCTGTAATCTTCGATGTAATAATCGGCCTTGTTGAAGTACTCATTACTTGCTTCATGCTCGCCCAGCATGAAGTGAACCAGGCCACGGTTCATGAAATAGAGAACCCTGTGGTTGTCCTCGGCCCATTTTTTATCCTTCTCCAGTTCCTTGTATGCAGCCTGAAAATCTCCAGCAGCAATCTTCTCCTGGAGAATAGCAGTTTTTTGATAAAATGTGGCACAGGAACTTAAAAGCAGCGTTATCCCTGCGGATAACGCTACCTGTCTTGCTCTACTTAATGAAAACCGAAAACGCATGAAAATCAGTTAGTAATATATTTGCGAATCCTCTTGTCACCAATCCAAACAACTTCACTAGATTCGATATCAGTAAGTTCCAGATTTACCTGATAATAAGTTACTTTTTCTTTTTTGTAGCTGTCAACTATTGAGTTAATATCACCATTAAGCATGTAGTCAGCACCAAGTTCCTGCCCCCAACGCTTGGCAGTTTCAATAGAAGCAAAATCTTGTTGTGAAGCACGCTCACGACGTAGTTCTTCTCTCTTCTCTCCGGCCTGTACCAGACGAACCCTACCGCTATTGATGAAAGCGCGTTCAACGTCTTTAATAAAGGTTTCAGCATTGATGTGTTCGTGTGACTTGTTATAAACCAGACCAACGATTACAACAGGTCTTTCACCTGTCTTTCTTACATGCTGATCGAGCCATCCTGCATTAAGAATCTGGTCAACCATAGCTTCAGCCGTCATCCTGGAGTCAGAATCATTCCAGCGTCCACTCAAATCAATTGTCTCCTCTGTGCCTATACGCTCTACGCTGTGCGACTTGCAGCCTTGCAGGCCAAATCCCAAAACCAGCACTGTTGCAATAAGTAAATGCTTCATATTAAGAATGTTTGGTTAATACACTTATTATTAATTCAGACGATTTAGATTCAAAACTTATACCAAAGTTTAGGCATTTTGGTTATTCAAATTGCCCAAATAATGCTTTAATTCTTTCAGAAGTCTTTCAGTTCCCCCTTCCTTTAATTCTATCATGAAGTCCAATACATGGTCATAATAACCAGATCTTCCGGCTTTAAAGCCGGAAAGAGACATGGCTGCAAGCCACTCAATGGGGGTATGGTTGGAATTATCCAAAACAAGCAGGATATCGAATTTTTTTTCAATAAAGGCATCAAAATACTCACCTTTGGGTCGGAACAAGAAGTCGCATTCATTGGGTGTGAAAAAATACCATGACTTGTCGCTAATGTAGTCATGCGGCACCTTTTTTACACTATAATAGCCTATAGCACTTAATTCCTTAACACCAGGTAATTCCTTTAATAATGCCTTTATCAGGCTGACATCTTCCTTTTTGTTTGCATCGAATATAATGCCCAGACTTGAGGCCTGGTTCAGACCCCTGGCAACAACCTTTCTGTTACGCTTCTTAATGCGCTTCTTAAGAATACTCTTGCAAATCTTAGTTCTACATCCTTCAAATAATATCATTTGAAATAATCTTTATATACCGATCATTTTCATAAAGTCCTGTTCCGAAATAATCTTTACCCCAAGTTTCTGTGCTTTTTCAAGTTTTGCGGGTCCCATGTTGTCACCGGCAACCAGATAGTCTGTTTTTCCGGTAACTGAGGACAGGTTCTTGCCTCCGTGGGCCTCTATCAGGCCTTTTAGCTCATCGCGCGATATTGAAAACACCCCACTAACCACAAAGCTAAGTCCGTTAAGTGTATCCGACACTGCGATGTTACCACTTTCCACTTCCTCCATTTTAAGGCCGAAAAATCTCAGATCTTCAACAAGCCGGACATTAGCTTCATCTGCAAAATAAGCTTTTATGCTTGCAGCTATTTTCTGTCCTATTTCGTCCACAGCCAAAAGTTCCTCAAATGAAGCATTCATAATTCTGTCCATGGAACGCAGGGAAGAAGCAAGCTTCTTGGCGACTGTCTCACCAACAAAACGAATGCCAAGTGCAAATAATACCCTTGAGAAAGGTATCTGCTTTGATGCCTCTATGCCACTTATAATATTGGCTGCGGACCTTTCACCAAGTCCTTCCAGTGGTGCTATGTCAGATTCCTTTAACCGATATAGGTCGGCTACGTTCTTAATTAGTCCCTTATCGTACAGTAGAGCTATTGTTTCACTACCCAGTCCTGAGATATCCATGGCCTGACGGCTTATGAAATGCTCAATTCGGCCCTTGATCTGCGGTGGACAGGAGGCACGGTTGGGACATATATGTGCAGCTTCACCTTCCTCTCGGACAAGTGGGGTACCGCATTCAGGACAAGCGGTTATAAACCTTACTTTTTCATGTTCTTCTGTGCGCTTGCTTTTATCAACACCAGTTATCTTAGGAATTATCTCGCCTCCCTTTTCAACTGATACCATGTCTCCGATATGCAGGTCAAGCGATTCAATTATGTCTGCATTATGCAGTGATGCACGTTTTACAGTTGTTCCCGCAAGTAATACAGGATCCAGATTAGCTACCGGAGTTACAACACCAGTGCGACCAACCTGAAAATCGACCGAATTAAGCCTTGTATAGGCCGCTTCGGGCTTAAACTTATATGCGATTGCCCAACGGGGACTCTTTGCTGTAAAACCCAGTTCCTCGCGCAACTGCATGTCATCAACCTTGATTACAACCCCGTCAATATCGAAGGGGAGCTTTCTGCGTTCAGTGTCCCAATGTGTGATATAAGCTTCAATTTCTTCAAAGCTGGTACATCTAACATAGTGGGGTGATACCCTGAGTCCCCATTCAGATGCTGCTTTCAGCAGTTCAGCATGGGTCTGATAGGGTAAATCATCACTAATAAACTGATAGAGGAAGCATTCAAGGGGGCGTTTGGCTACCTGGGCACTATTTTGCAACTTCAGTGATCCTGCTGCGGCATTGCGAGGATTTGCAAAGGGTTGTTCTCCAATCTCCTCGCGCATCCTGTTGAGTTCTTCAAAACCCTTTCGGGGCATATAAATCTCACCCCTTACTTCAAGTTGGGCAGGATAATTCCCTATAAGTCTGAGTGGTATACTTCTAAGTGTCTTGATGTTCTGTGTAATGTCATCACCAACCTCTCCGTCTCCTCGTGTTACTCCAGAGGCTAGTAATCCATTTTCGTATGACAGGGAAATAGCGGTACCGTCAAATTTAAGTTCACAGACAAAGGCCGGACGAGTTCCTGCAAGACGATACACCCGCTCTACAAAATCGCGTAGTTCACCTATGGAATAACTGTTTCCAAGGGAAAGCATGGGGTATTTGTGGCGAACCTGCTTAAACTCCTGACTGAGATCACTACCAACCCTTACTGATGGACTGTTTGAATCATAGAATTCGGGATAAAGTGCCTCCAAACGGATAAGCTCCGTCATCTTCTGGTCATACTCATAATCAGAGATTTCAGGGCTGTTTTTTACATAGTAAAGGATGTTGTGATGATGTAACTCATCCCTTAGACTCTTTATTGCAGCCTCAGCACTTTGCTTATCCATAGATCCGTTAGCTTCCTTATGTAACTTAATACAAAAATATAATTTTATAGGAGATTAGGCCGGATAGCTAAGGTTTATTTGTGCCCAGACTCCGGGACTCTACCGGATTTACTGCTTATCCAGTTTCTTATCAGTTCTGAAAATGGTTTTATCAATGTTGATGTAAATAAAGCAAAAAGACGTGTAGACCTGAGACTGCCTTCAAGCTCTAACAAGGTCATATCCAGCCTTGTCTTTGTAAGACGAAGCTCAAGAGATAGTCTGTATTTCTCTTCTCTTAACTCCCTGAAAGAAGAGATTCTGCTGTAGTGATCCGCCTTTCTACTCATTTTTGTCAGATTCAAAGAACAACTTAATAAAGCTCCTGATTACCGGTCGTTCTACAAGATAGGACCGGAATATGTAAAGCAGGAAAGCTAGTAATAGGTAAAAGCCTGCAATAATAAGAAATCCCAAAGCATTGGAATGCAGCAGTTCACCAATATAAAAACCACCCGCCAGTGAAAGGAACATCAGGAAAAGCAGCAGGAAATACATCAGTCCCAGCTTTACAATAATTGAGGAAGTACATTTTGACAGTCTCTCAACCAGTTCTAGTTTAAGGAGTTCGATGCGCTTACCAACATAGTCTTCCAGTTCCTTTCTGATTCCTGACAGATGTTCACTAAATATATTCTGAAACATGGTTGATAAATAAATGAGTGAATACCAGTTTAATGCTTTGCGTATTCAGCTCTTAGTTTTGAAATTTTCTTTTCTATGTCATCAATACTTTTTTTAACCTCGTCCTTGATTTCCACACCTTTTTCACGCAGTGTGGAACCGAGGGCCTCTAGTTCTCCTTCAAGTTCGCTTATTTTCTTCTTCAGTGCCTTGCGTGTTTCTTCTCCGCTTTGGGGAGCATATAACAGGGCAAGAGCAGCTCCTATGGCGGCTCCGGCCAGTATTCCACCTAAAAATGAACCTACAGATTTCATAGCTATGAATTTTAAAGTGTGAGACTTGTTGTCAATGGCATGATTTTTATGAATAAATATAAGCCATCCAAGTACCGGATGCAAATATTTCAGCTTAGGGAAATATTGGGATACATGGATTTCTCTGCGGTACTTTTTTCTTATATTTACCATATAATACAAAGGTTTTATGGCTGCAATTCTCGAGAGTATACCAATTAGCGACAGGGTAGAGATACTTAAATGCTACAGAAATCTGTTGCGTGCAAGTTCTTCTATACTTACCTGGAAGGATATCAAACAGATAAGGGAAGCTATAGAACTTTCCATGCAGAAAACCGGTTTTGAGAGACACCCATCAGGAAAATTGGTGCTAGTACATTCCCTTGAAGTTGCCCGGGTTACTGTAGAGGAGATGGGACTTGGCAAAACATCTCTGATTTGTGCATTGCTGTACGAACTCGTAAGGAATTCCGAGACTACCATAGAGGAAATCGAAAAGAGGTTTGGCAAGGTTGAGGCCAATATAATGGATGGTCTTATCAAGGTTTACGACCTATATCGCACAAGTTCTTCAATTCAGTCTGAAAATTTCCGTAAACTCTTGCTGATGTTTGCCAAGGATATTAGGGTAGTCCTGATTATCATAGCAGACAGATTGATTACTATGCGTTCCCTTGGAAAACATAGTCTTGAGGAACAACTTTCAATTTCAGCAGAGGTTTCCTATTTGTATGCACCGATGGCCCACAGGCTTGGACTTTATACTATTAAATCTGAGCTTGAGGACCTTGTGATGAAGTATACCGAAAGGGATATTTATAAGTTTATCGCCAAGAAACTTAACGAGACAAAGAGGGAAAGGGACAGGTATATCAAGGAGTTTATTGAGCCTCTGAAAGAGGAGCTTAACAAGCATGATTTAAAGTTTGAAATTAAGGGCAGAACCAAGACCATCAACTCCATCTACAATAAGATGAAGAAGCAGAATGTGGAGTTTGAACAGGTTTATGATTTGTTTGCTATCAGGGTAATTCTAGACAGTGAACTAAAAAATGAAAAGGCTGACTGCTGGAAAGTTTATTCAATAGTAGCTGATATGTACCAGCCTAATCCGCGAAGGATGAGGGACTGGCTTACTGTTCCCAAGAGTAATGGTTATGAGTCTTTGCACACTACGGTTCTGGGACCACAAAACAAATGGGTGGAGGTTCAGATCCGTACAAAGCGCATGGATGAAATTGCAGAAAAGGGTTTGGCTGCTCACTGGAAGTATAAGGGTATCAGGGGTGAAAGCGGACTTGACGAGTGGCTCACAAGCGTTCGTGAAATACTTGAAAATCCGGAGCTTAATGCTGTTGACCTGATAGATGACTTTAAGTTAAATCTTTACGATGATGAAGTGTTCGTTTTCACCCCAAAAGGGGATCTGATACGAATGCCCAAGGGAGCAACTGTACTTGATTTTGCTTTTAATGTCCATTCAGAGATAGGTAAGAAATGCGTGGGGGCAAGGGTAAATTCAAAGAATGTTCAGATCAAGTACCAACTCCAGAATGGTGATCACATTGAAATTCTGACATCCTCAACCCAGGCTCCAAAGCAGGATTGGCTTAATATAGTTGCTACAGCAAGGGCAAAAACTAAGCTGAAACAGGCTCTCAGGGAACAGTTGTACAAAGAGGCTGAGATAGGAAGGGAAACGTTGATAAGGAGGCTGAAGAACTGGAAACTTGAGCTAAATGATCAACTTATTGGTCAACTGGTCAAGAATTTCCGTTATAAGACTGTTCATGACATGTTTCGTGACATAGCTCTTGAAAAACTCGATGTTGTAGCAATCAGAGAGTTTATTCAGGCTCAGCAAAAAAAGGAAAGCACAGAGGCTGCCACTCCAGGCGTAAGAAGTGCTGAGAATTTTGTTGCTGCTGCAAAAGAAGAGACTGAAACAGCAGATGGAGAGGTATTGCTTATTGATAAAAACCTGACAAATGTCGATTACAAGTTGGCAAAATGCTGTAATCCAATTTTTGGTGACGATATTTTTGGCTTTGTAGGTGTATCCGGAGGGATTAAAATACACAGGACAACCTGTCCTAATGCTACAGAGCTACGCAATAAGTACGCTTATAGAATTGTAAAAGCGCAGTGGACAGGAGAAGCCGGAAGTGGCAATTATCTTGCTGCTATCAAGGTTGTCGGAGAAGATGATATCGGCATCATCAGCAATATCTCATCAATTATTTCTAAGGAAACCAGAGTCAAATTGCGTTCTATTACAGTAGAAAGCAATGAAGGTTTATTTGAAGGAGCAGTTTCGGTATTTGTAAGTAATAGTCTGATATTAAACAGTCTGATAAAAAAGATAAGGGCTATTAAAGGTGTCCTGTCAGTATCCCGTATCGATGGTTAGTTTACTTGACGGATTTGTGGTGGGATAGCTGTTTTTGTTGTATATTTAATAAAGATCAGGCGACTGATCCGTAACCTAAAATATACGGCCATGGAAGAGAAAATTATTACCCTGGTGACCAGCAGCTTCCAACATGCGCAGGTCCTCAAGAATATTCTTGAAACAGAGGGGATTGAATGTTTCCTTCAGAATGTGAACGTTATTGAGGGAGCTGTCAATATGGGAGTCAAGGTTAGGATTAAGGAATCAGACCTTGAAGCTGCCATAAAGATAATTGAGAGTATCGAGGAGAGTGGTATTGACAGGTTTAGAGAGAAAAAGGGGGGAAGACCCCAAAAGCCAAGGATTCTGCTACCTGTTGATTTCAGCGATTATTCAGATAAAGCAGCAGATTTTGCCCTCGAATGGGCTGCAAGACTAAATGCTGAGATTACTGTTCTGAATATCTACTTCAACCCGATAATCAATACCCTGCCTTTTTCAGAAGCTTATATCTACGATGCCAACCTGGATCAGATGCTTGCTGATACCGAGGAACAAGCAAAAGCTGACATGAAGGAGTTTATTGCCCGCTTCAAGGAGAGAGCCAGCAAAGCAGGAGCTGACTTACAGATTAAGCATAAACTTGTAAGGGGTGTAGCAGAGGATGAAATAGTACGGTTTAGTGATGAGTATAAGCCTACTTTGATAATACTGGGAACAAGGGGAAAGGACAGGAAGGCTGCCGACCTTATCGGTAGCGTGACTGCAGAGGTTATGGAGTTGGCCAGAGTTCCCGTTCTTGCAGTTCCCGAAGACTTCAATTTCCAAGGCATAGACCATATCAAAAACGTGCTTTATGCTACCAATTTTGAGGAGTCCGACTTTGTAGCCCTCAACAAACTTGAAAGAATAGTAAAGCCGCTTGACGTAACTATTCACTTTGTACATGTTGGTCCAGATGCAGGAAGTACCTGGACTAAGGTTAAGCTTGAGGGCTTAAGGACCTACATGAAGGATCGCTTCCCAAACTCATCAATAGTATGTGATTATATTGAGAGCGAGGATTTCTGGATTGGACTCGAATCCTATATCAGGAAGAAAAAGATTGACATAATTAGTCTGACAGCCAGGAGGAGGAACCTGCTAACCCGTCTTTTTAACCCTTCTGTTGCCAAGCGCATGCTGTTTCATACAAATACACCTATGCTTGTATTTCATCAGAGGACTATTATTACCTCTTAGTTTTATCATTTCAGAGGCACAAATGGCATTTCATCTTTTGCAGTCTAATAACAACTGCGACTAAAGTGCGGATAAACCGGTTTGCTGACCGGCAGGATATTGAATTGAAATGCCGAAATAAGTAAAAATGGAATTCAGAATAGTTGGAAGTCATCAGAAACCGGAGCAAAGGAGGATAATGCATAGCCTTATCTTTCCATTTTTCATCGTAATGCTGATGTTTTCAACTCAGGTCTTTTCATCACTTGAAAACTGGAACTTAAACTTCCTGGGGGTTAGGCCACGTACAATAGACGGACTGCGGGGCATATTGCTGTCTCCCTTCGTTCATTCAGGCTGGAAACACCTCTTTAGTAATATTACGGCCTTTATGGTGTTATCAGTAACCTTCTTCTATTTCTACAGGGAAATAGCCTATAAGGTCTTTGTGTTGATTTATCTGATGTCAGGTATTTTGCTTTGGTGTGGTGGTCGTGAAGCCTGGCATATTGGTGCCAGTGGACTTATTTATGGATTGGCGTCCTTTCTTTTTATCAGTGGCGTAATTAGGAAGCATATACCTCTGATGGCAGTATCCCTAATCGTAGTATTCCTGTATGGCAGTCTTTTCTGGGGTATGTTGCCATTATCATATGAAATGGAGCTTTCCTGGGAGGGGCATCTATGGGGCTTTGTTGCCGGTTTTATAAATGCTTTAATGTTCAGACATGAAGGACCTCAGCGGCCACCAGAACCTTTTGTAGATGATGAAGATGAAAATGAATCAGGAGTGGTGGCAGAAGAGGAGGAGAGAGAATAAAAAACAGGCTGACTTCCTCAAGTCAGCCTGTTTTATCTAAATAATGTATAATCAGTTATTAGCCTACTTTGAAATATTCCAGTACACTCTTTAAAGCTTGTGCAAACTCGTTCAGATTTCTTGCATTTGCGGCAACCTGTTCTGCAGCAGCTGCATTCTGTTGCGTTACCATGTTAAGTTGCTGCATGCTAACATTAATCTGATCGGCACCTGCATTTTGCTCAAGGCTGGCAGCAGCAATCTCATTAAGCATCTCTGAAGTTCTAATAATCTCAGGCAGTATAGTCTCAAGCACTACTAAAGCCTCTTCGGTTACCTGAACACTCTCTTTACTTAAGGTAGTGATTTCTTCAGCTGCATTCTTACTATGTTCAGCAAGCTTTCTAACCTCAGCTGCAACTACAGCAAATCCTCGACCGTGTTCTCCGGCTCTTGCAGCTTCTACTGCGGCATTTAGAGCCAGGATGTTGGTTTCAAACGCTATATCATTGATAAACTTAATGCGCTCAGCAATATGCTTTACACTTTCGAGACTCTTGACTGAGGCCTCATTAGCCTTCTTGATACCTTCGGCAGCATTAATCGCTATATTCTTTGTGTTTTGTGCATTATCCGTGTTCTGCTGGATATTAGAAGTCATTTCCTCAACAGTTGATGAGACCTCTTCAACAGCAGAAGCCTGTTCATTTGAACCCTCCGATAATTGCTCTGAGGTACTGCTGAGTTCCAGACTTGCTTCATTTACCTTATCTGCACCGAGAAGGGTGGTATTTACGACTTCAGTAAGGTTTTGGATCATAGCCTTCATACCGTTGAAAAGCATGCCAATCTCATCCTTACGTTGCAGATAATGTTCCGGAAGTTCGGTTCTCAGATCACCTGAAGCAAGATCAGAGAAATGATGTATAGCACGGTAGAGTGGTTTTCTGATGCTTTGGCTAAGTGTTATAATTAGAAAGGTTACAAGGATTACTAGTATAATAGTAGCCACTATGGCAACATTAGTAACAAAACTACTTCTTTGTTTAATATAAACATATGCCTCTTCAGCTTCCGCCAGACTAAACTCTGTAAGTCTGTCAAGTGAGGTTCGCATCTTATTAAACTCTGCATTGTATTCATTTTCAAGAATATCCAAAGCTTCATAATACTTTCCATTCTCTATTAAGCTGATAGCTTCTTCGGTAAGTTCTCCAATACGGCCATATCCCTCGAGAAAATCAGCACGGACAGGATTCAATTCAGGATGTAAGGTCAGGTGAGAAATCGAATCAAACTTCGAATACCTTTCCAGGACTTGGTTGTAATTCAACCTGGCATCTTCAATCAAACGAGCTTCCCTTTCCTTATCGCCACTACCGGCAAATAAGATGGCTTGATTTAGGGCAAGGACACTTTGATAAGCATCACGGTCGGCTTCAATTAGGTTTTCTGTACCCGTGAAATTTATAGAGTAGATTTGATCAACGTTTTTGATAACGTCTGTAAAACTGTAGGAGCTGTAAAACATCCTTGCCTCTTGGAGAACCATAACAATAACAAAGACAAAGATAATCCGGATATGGATTTTTACATCATAGGGGGAAAAGCGGATCTTTCTCATATAACGAAGGATTCAGTTAAGTTAAGTAGCTTTTTTATCAGGTCTTTAGTGACCTGATTCTCGGCTTTCTACGCTTTCACTTTATAGATAGTTTGTCTAAACCCCGCGGTTTAACAGTAGTTAACTAAAAAATATAATTTGTTAACTACCCGGTATTTTTCCCATACTAAAAGACTCAATTATGTATTCCGCTTCATCAAAAGAGTTTACGTCCATCATGGCTGATCTGAAAGAGGCTGCTCCTGGAAAATCAGAAAGATAAATCTTAAAAAACCTTTTCAGGATTGGGAAATGCCTGCCTTCACCCCAGGCCTTTTTAAACAGATCCAGGTGTAACCTAAGGGCTTCAGTTCTTTCCTTTATCCCAATGTCGATGTTGAATGGGTAGAACAGCCATGGATTTCTGAATATCCCTCTACCAAACATAATACCGTCAGTACCATATTTTGCAATCTTTTCATTAGCCTCTTCAAGGGAACTGACGTCTCCATTTCCTATAAGCTTAATATCGGGAGCTATTGCATTACGCAAGCCTACAGCTCTTCCTATCTCATTCCAGTCGGCTTCACCTTCAGACATCTGCTTCTGAATCCGTCCGTGGACTGTAATTGCATCCAAAGGCTGGCTAAGTAGATAGGAGATCCACCTTTCTGTATCTTTGTACTTAAACCCAATTCTGGTTTTTACACTCAGAGGTAAGGTGAGACTCTCTCTTGCTGCAGCTATTATCTCCCCGGCCTGAGTTTCTGAATCAATCAGTGCTGATCCACTGCCATGGGCTACAACATTCTTTACCGGACAGCCCATATTGATATCTATAGCATCAAAGCTGTATTCTTCCTCAATATACTTTAGTGCAGAACTGAACTTTTCAGGATCATTACCCCAAACCTGTGCAATAAGTTTAATCCCCAGAGTGTCGAGCAATTCACGCTCGCTGTCAGAGACCTTCAGACGGTAGCTTACTTTTTCCCTGCCAACAGGATGACAAAGTCCATCAACTGAAGTGAACTCAGTAAAAAGAATGTGGGGCAGACCAGGTGTTGAAATCCGCATAACCAGTTCCCTGAAAGCAGTATCAGTTACATCCTCCATTGGAGCTAGCATATAAAGCGGACCCTTAAGATCCTTCCAAAAATTACCGCTGCTTAGCATGCCTTTTCCCTCTTTTCTCCAATTACAGGTCGCAATTGGTTAAGTTGCTTTCTGTATTCCTTTTGGTGCCATGGGAAGCTCTTCATATTTGTATAGCATTCTTCACTGCAGCATCCTCCGTATTTTTCAGCACACTCGCTGCACTGAATTACTAGTTCATGGCAGGGATCATACCTACAATTCACATGCGTATCGCAAGGCTTTCCGCACTGATAACACTTACCCAGGACATGATCAGTAACTCTTTCTCCAAGTCGCTCGTCAAATACAAAATTCTTCCCTATAAAGCGTGACTCAAGGCCCTTCTGCCTTATCTCTGACACATAGGCTATAATACCACCGTGAAGCTGGTTTACGTCACTGAATCCGTGATGCTTGAGCCATGCGCTTGCCTTTTCGCAACGAATACCTCCGGTACAATAAAGTAGTATCTTTTTGTCTTTTTTGTCAGCCAATGTTTCTACAACATCTTCAAGTTCCTCACGGAAGGTTTCAGCATCCGGACAAATAGCATTTTCAAAACGGCCGACCTCACTTTCATAATTATTGCGCATATCTACAACAACTACATCTTCCTTCTGCGAAAGTTCGTGAAACTCAACAGGGGATAAGTGCTTTCCAACGTTTGTTACATCAAATGCACCATCCTCCAGTCCGTCGGCTACTATCTTGGGCCGTACACGTACAACTAACTTTATGAATGAGTACTTCGACTCCTCAATAGCCCATTTCAATGGCATATCCTGCAATTCGCAAACCGATTGCAGATATTCTAAAAAAGCATCAATATTATGTTCTGGAACATTCATCTGTGCATTTATTCCCTCATGGGCAACATAGATACGTCCTAGACAGGATAAACTGTCAAGGGCAAGATACAATTGATCCCTGAACTCTTTGGGATTCTCAATGTTTACATAGCGGTAAAAAGAGACAGTACGACGTCTGAATGATTCCGCCTGTAATCTTGCAAGCAGGACTTCCTTACTGTATTTATTATGGAGTTTCATTTGACTAAATTTTTGGCAAAGATAGAAAAAGGATAAATATATCCGAAATCCAGGTGTAATGTTGAGGGTTTTTGAACCACCAGCCAAACTGATTGTTTTTATTCAACAAGATGGCGTGATCCCTTCCTGCCGCTGTAGTCATGGCTGATTCAAACGGCTTTACTAAGGGTCACGCCATTTTTCATTGCTCTAAATTTGCAATTTTTTCTTAAATATAGAGGAGCTACAGATAATTTTACCATCTTTACCCCCTAATATTAAGACTGCTGTAAGTCATTGGCAGCAGGTCAGGAAAGACAGTAATGAAGATTAGGTCTGAAATAAACTACATTACACTTGTAGGGTTGTCGTTGAGCGTCGCTCTTGCTGCCGGGCATTCTCTGCCTGCAGATGCTGTAGTTTTATGCAGACATAATGCATTTGTATACCTGGTTTCCGATTGCAATCCTTATGAGGCTTTCTTTTCAAATTATTCAGCTATCACTGCAACTGTCTCAGACCTTGACGAGAGGAAGGGCTATACAAGGCTGAATAGAGAGTCATCATTACCTGATGGATTCAGAGCAATTAAGCTGGTAGTCAGACCTGAAATAAAGCGAAATCTGCAGCTTGAAAAACTAGTTGTTGACTGTGATTTTCAACCGCTTTATCATGCAGGACTTTATTTTAGTAAGATTCCATCTGTTATAACACCTGGCTGCTTTGGCTGGTCAGCCATAGCTTTAACATGTATCCCGGTGAGAGCCGGCCCCTCTACTGACTTGTGTTTTGCAATTCTTGCATAACATCTTCATTTTGTTTTAATTGTTAACAATGCCGGAACTGATTCCGGATATTTCATGTGTTATTTAATCCACTGATAATATGAGTATCGTAGGTAATATACTGTCAATGTTTCTGGGCAATAAGTCGGAAAGGGATATGAAGGAGTTAAAGCCCTATATCGAAAAGATACATGCCGTTTACCCTGGTATTAGTAGTCTTTCAAATGATGAACTGCGTGCCCGTTCAGCAGCCCTCAGACAAATAATTGCTGCATCTTATGCTGAAGACCAGGCCAGGATTGATGAACTTAAAGCCAGTGTTGAACAAACTCCTGACATCTCTCAGAGAGAAAAGATTTATGAAGAGATTGACAGGCTTGACAAAGATATCAAGGAAAAGATAGAGAACGCTCTCAATGAAGCTCTTCCTGAGGCTTTTTCCATAGTGAAGGAAACTGCACGACGCTTTGCTGAAAGCAAGGAAATAGAAGTTACTGCCAATGATTTTGACAGGGATCTGGCTACAAAATATGACTTTGTTACTATCTCTGGAGATAAGGCGGTGTACAAAAATTCATGGATGGCCGGAGGTAACATGGTTACCTGGGACATGGTACACTATGATGTTCAGCTGATTGGTGGTGTGGTCCTTCACCAGGGAAAAATTGCTGAGATGGCAACCGGTGAAGGTAAGACTCTTGTAGCTACCCTTCCTGTATTTCTGAATGCATTAAGTGGTCGTGGGGTTCATGTTGTAACGGTCAACGACTACCTTGCAAAACGTGACTCCGAGTGGATGGGACCAATTTATATGTTTCATGGTCTCAGTGTTGACTGTATTGATAAACATCAACCAAACTCCCCGGAACGTCGTAAGGCATATCAGGCAGATATAACCTTTGGTACAAACAATGAATTTGGTTTTGACTATCTGCGTGATAATATGGCTGTATCGCCTGACGATCTGGTACAGCGCATGCACAATTATGCAATCGTCGACGAGGTTGACTCAGTGCTTATCGATGATGCACGTACTCCTTTGATTATTTCAGGTCCGGTACCCAAGGGTGATGATCAGCTCTTTGTTGAACTGCGTCCCAAGGTTGAAAAGCTTGTTGAAGCACAGCGCAGGTTAACTACACAACTGCTAGCCGATGCAAGACAGAAATTAAAATCAGATGATTCCAAGGAACAGGAGGATGGTTTCCTACTGCTGCTTCGTTCATTTAAAGGTATGCCCAAAAGCAAACCTTTGATTAAGTTCCTTAGCGAACCCGGAATGAAGGCAGGAATGATCAAGATGGAAAACTTCTACATGCAGGAGAACAATAAGAATATGCATGTGGTTACAGATCCTCTGTATTTTGTAATTGATGAGAAGACAAACTCAGTTGAACTTACAGAAAAGGGTATAGACCTTATAACTGATACGTCTGAGGATTCAAATTTCTTTGTGCTTCCGGATATTGGTTCCGAACTGGCTACACTTGAGAAAGAAAATCTAAGTGATGAAGAAAAGCTCCAGAAGAAAGAGGAGCTGATGCAAAGCTATTCTATTAAGTCTGAGCGCGTACATACCATCAACCAGTTGCTCAAGGCCTACACAATGTTCGAAAAGGACGTTGAATACGTGGTTATTGACAACAAGGTCAAGATAGTGGATGAACAGACCGGACGTATAATGGAGGGCAGACGGTACTCTGACGGTTTGCACCAGGCTATTGAGGCAAAGGAAAGAGTAAAGGTGGAAGCTGCTACACAGACCTATGCTACAATTACCCTCCAAAACTACTTCAGGATGTATCATAAACTCTCCGGTATGACCGGTACTGCCGAGACAGAAGCAGGTGAGTTTTGGAACATCTACAAGCTGGATGTAGTGGTTATCCCGACCAACCGTCCTATACAGCGTGCTGACCTTGACGACAAGGTATATAAGACAAAAAGAGAGAAGTACAATGCAGTAATTGAAGAGATAGTTGCTTTGGTAAATGCAGGCCGACCTGTCCTTGTTGGTACTACATCTGTGGAAGTTTCCGAACTCTTAAGTCGCATGCTTAAGTTGAGGGGAATCTCTCACAATGTGCTGAATGCTAAGTTACACCAGCGTGAGGCAGAGATTGTTGCAGAGGCCGGTAAGAAAGGAGTAGTAACAATTGCAACAAATATGGCCGGTCGCGGTACCGACATCAAGCTGAGTGACGAGGTAAAAGCTGCAGGAGGTCTTGCAATCGTAGGTACTGAAAGGCATGAATCACGAAGAGTTGACCGTCAGTTGAGAGGTCGTGCAGGACGTCAGGGAGACCCGGGTTCTTCACAATTCTTTGTATCACTTGAGGACGACCTGATGCGTTTGTTTGGCGGTGACAGGCTAATAAAGACTATGGACCGTCTGGGTCTTGAGGAAGGAGAGGTGATACAGGCAGGCATGATTACCAAGTCCATCGAGAGAGCTCAAAAGAAGGTTGAAGAAAACAACTTTGGTATACGTAAGCGACTTCTTGAATATGACGACGTGATGAATGCCCAGCGTGAGGTAATATATACAAAGAGACGTCGCGCATTGTTTGGAGAACGTATGCATGTTGAGATCTCCAATATGATGTTTGATACTGTTGAAAGCGTTGTTGCAGACTTCAAAGATTCTGGTGATGTTGAGTTACTGAGAATGGAACTGATTCGTCTGTTTTCTGTTGAATGTCCCTTTGAAGAAGAAGAACTACATGAGATAAAAGCCAATGAGCTTACAGAAAAGCTTTATGAACTTGTTTGGGATAGATATACAAGAAGGAGGGAGCAAATTGGCAAACAGGCATATCCGGTGATAAAGAATGTATTCGAGACCAAGGGCGAGCTATACGAAAACATAGTAGTACCGATTTCTGATGGTCATAGAATATTCCATATTACTGTAAATCTCAAGAATGCATATGAAAGCGAAGGTCTTGATCTTGTAAAGGCATTCGAGAAGGCAATAATGCTTATTACTATTGACGAAGCATGGAAGGAACACCTAAGGGAACTGGACGACCTTAAGCAGGCTGTTCAGAATGCCTCATACGAACAGAAAGATCCGCTGTTGATATATAAGTTTGAGTCTTTCAACCTGTTCAAGACCATGATAGACAAGAACAACAAGGCCATTGTTGCTACATTGTCAAAGGCTCATATTCCTGTAAGAGACCCAAATCAGGTAAGACAGGCTGAACAAAGGCGCAGGGTTGACCTATCTGCACTCAGAACCCAGAAGGATGATCCTGGGGCTGGAATACCTGGAACTTCAAGAGCTCAGCAAGCTGAGAATCAACCCAGACCACAGGTAGTGCAACCTGTGAAAGCTGAAAAGAGGGTTGGAAGGAATGACCCATGCCCATGTGGAAGTGGTAAGAAATACAAACAATGTCACGGAAAACTTGAATAACCATAGCGTAATATGATTATTTTCAATTACATAACCTGGGCTCCGGACCCGACACTTTTTTCACTAGGACCAGTAGCAGTACGCTATTATGGCTTGTTCTTCGCTATTGCATTTATTCTAGGTTACTATATTGCCGAGAAGATGTACAAGCGCGATAACGCACCACAGGAATGGCTTGACAAGCTTTTCATCTTTGTGATGGTTGCTACTATTATTGGAGCCCGAATGGGACACGTAATATTTTACGGCTGGGATTATTATTCTACTCATCCGGAAGATATTATTAAGGTATGGGAAGGCGGTCTGGCTAGTCATGGAGGCGCTGTGGGAATACTGGTAGCCGTTTTCATGTACTCAAGATTTGTAACCAAACGTTCCATGCTCTGGACACTTGACAAGCTGGTAGTTCCGGTAGCCTTGGGTGCTACTTTTATAAGGCTTGGAAACCTGATGAATTCAGAGATAGTCGGAAGCGTGACAACAGTACCCTGGGGCTTCGTTTTCCTAAAGGCGCACGGTTTGGACGACCCTACACTTCCAAGACATCCTGCTCAGCTATATGAGGCTTTATGTTATCTGGGTATCTTTATACTGTTGATGTATATGTATTGGAGACGTAATGCATCTGAAAGACCAGGACTGATGTTTGGCACTTTGCTTACAAGTGTTTTTGGCTGCCGTTTCCTTATTGAGTTTGTCAAGGAAAACCAGGAAGCCTTTGAAGACAGTATGCTTCTGAATATGGGACAGCTTTTAAGTATTCCTTTTATTATATTGGGTATTTACTTTGTAAATAAAGCACTTAAGAGTCCAAAGGTTGAGACACTTATAATTGAAAACAGAAGAGAACGACGCAATAAGAAATAGTAGAGATGAAGGCTGATATTATTACTATTGGCGACGAACTCCTTATTGGTCAGGTAGTGGATACCAACTCTGCCTGGATAGGACAGGAACTGTCAAAAGCAGGTATTTCAGTTCACCGCATCACTTCAGTTAGCGACAAAGAAGACGAAATACTGGCAGTGCTTAAAGAGACTACAGAAAGGTCTCCAATAGTGCTGATAAGCGGTGGTTTAGGGCCAACAAAAGATGATATTACAAAAGCGGCCTTGTGCCGCTTTTTCAATACAAAGCTGGTATTTAATTCGGAGGTGTATTCGGATGTGGAGACTTTCCTCAAAGGGAGGGTTCACAGCATTAACGAACTCAACCGTACTCAGGCCATGGTTCCTGAGTCATGTACGGTAATCAGAAATATGGTAGGAACAGCCCCAATTATGTGGTTTTCCACCCCAAAAGGTGTTCTTGTTTCAATGCCCGGTGTTCCCTCTGAGATGAAGCATGCAATGAGTACAGAAGTGCTTCCAAGGCTTATCAAGGCATTCCCAACAGAGGCCCTAATACATCGTACTATTCATGTGTTTGACATACCTGAATCTATTCTAGCCGAGCACATAAGTGAATGGGAGGAGAGTCTTCCGGACTGTATCAGACTTGCATATTTGCCTTCACCGGGAAAGATTAGGTTAAGGCTCAGCGCAAAGGGAAGTGAAAGAAAACAGTTGGAGGAAGCAGTTGATAAAGCGATAGATCAACTTTATCCCCTGATTGGAGATAATATCTTTGGTTTTGACGACCAGAAACCAGAAGAGGAGTTGATAAGACTCCTTAAGGCCAAGTCTGCCACAATTGCCTGTGCTGAAAGTTGTTCAGGAGGTTATCTATCCCATTTGTTTACATCAATTCCCGGTGCTTCAGAGGTGTTTAACGGCTCTGTAGTTGCCTATTCAAACAGTGTGAAAGCAGGTGTACTTGGTGTGGATACTGGCCTGATTGAGCAACACGGTGCTGTAAGTCGCGAAGTAGTCGAAGCTATGGCACAAGGAGCTATCAGGATTACAGGTAGTGATTATGCAATATCAACCTCAGGTATTGCGGGCCCAACGGGCGGGAGTGATGAAAAACCTGTTGGTACAGTTTGGATCGCATGGGCTTCAAAGGATAAAGTACTGAGTCGCAGGTTTTTGTTTGGAAAGGGACGTGAGCGGGTTATTATGCGCACCGCCGATGCCGGTGTGATTGTTATGAAACAGTTGCTGGAGAAGGGAGAGCTATAATCTAATATGACGGATAAAAAGCATAAAAAAGCAGAAAAAGAGCGAAATTATGCTTGCAAGTATTTGGTATATTGAAAAAAAATCGCGTATTTTGCGCTCTGTTTGAAAAACGTAGATAAAAGCGATATAGAAATGTCAAATGTTTGTGAAATAACCGGAAAGAGCTTTATGATCGGGAACAATGTTTCCCACTCAAAAAGACGTACCAAAAGGAGGTTTAATCCGAATCTTTTCAACAGGAAGTTTTATCTTCCCGAAGAAGGTCGTTGGGTTAGCCTGAAAGTATCTGCAACCGGCCTGCGCTATATCAACAAGGTTGGTATTCATGCTGCTATCAAATCAGCAAAGGAAAAAGGATTTTTGAGAACAAAAATATAATAGGGGGTAGAAAAAATGGCTAAGAAAGGTAAAGGCAACCGCATTCAGGTCATACTGGAATGCACTGAACACAAGGAAAGCGGACTACCCGGAACTTCCAGGTACATTACCGTTAAGAATAGGAAGAACACTCCCGACAGGATGGAACTTAAGAAGTACAATCCTATCCTTAGGCGTGTAACAGTACATCGTGAAATAAAATAAAGATATTAAGTCATGGCAAAGAAAGCTGTCTCCAAACTGCAAACAGGTGCAGGAAAAGGATATACAATGGTTATCAAGATGGTAAAGTCACCTAAAACCGGTGCTTATAGTTTCCAACAGGATATTGTGACCAATGATAATGTAAAGGACTATTTCAACAAGAACTAAAGTTGAAATCCCTGAAACTAATTAACAAAGCCTTCCCCACGGAAGGCTTTGTTGTTTATAAATAGTTATATTTGCCACTGTTTCAGTCATCAGAATGCTGTGACCTTACTTCTGCCCGGTTGCAGTGATTAAAACAATTCAGAATCATGGGATTATTCAGTGCTTTTAACAGGTCCAAAAAGGAAAAACTAAATGAAGGCCTTTCCAAAACCAAGGAAAGCGTATTGCAAAAGATCACCCGTATGGTGGTTGGTAAATCCAAGGTGGATGAGGATCTATTGGATGAGCTTGAAGAAGTTCTGATTAGTTCAGATGTTGGTGTAGCCACAACAATCAAGATAATAGAGAGGATAGAGGCAAGGGTTTCGCGGGACAAGTATGTTAGTGCCTCAGAACTCGATCGTATCCTTAGGGAAGAGATAAAGGATCTGTTAAAGGAAAACCGGAATGGCATTGATGGGGACTTTGATATTCCTGAGAAAGCAAAACCATATGTAATAATGGTTGTAGGTGTCAATGGTGTTGGTAAGACTACTACGATCGGTAAACTGGCTCATAAGTTTAAAAGTGCAGGGAAAAGTGTTCTGCTAGGTGCCGGAGACACCTTCAGGGCTGCTGCTATTGATCAGCTTGAGATATGGGCTGACAGGGTCGGAATAGACCTTATTAAGCAGAAAATGGGGGCAGACCCGGCTTCAGTAGCCTTTGACACAATATCATCGGCCAAAGCCAACAATATTGACGTTGTTATTATTGATACGGCAGGTCGTCTGCACAACAAGACCAACCTGATGAACGAGCTTACAAAGATAAAGAATGTGATGCGTAAGATCGTTCCCGATGCACCACATGAGGTATTGCTAGTTTTGGACGGATCGACAGGCCAGAATGCCTTCGAACAGGCTAAGCAGTTTACCTTGGCCACAGAGGTCAATGCACTTGCAGTAACCAAACTTGATGGAACCGCAAAGGGAGGTGTCGTAATAGGTATCTCTGATCAGTTTAAAATACCCGTAAAATACATTGGAATTGGTGAAGGAATAGAGGATCTACAGGTATTTGACCGTGAGGCCTTTGTCGATTCCCTCTTTGGAGAATAGTATGAAAAAGAAACGTGTGGATGTAATATCCCTGGGATGTTCAAAGAACCTGGTTGACTCAGAACTCCTTATCAGGCAGTTTCAGGCTGGAGGATACCTGGTTGAGCATGATCCGTCCCAGCCCGGGGGTGAGGTGGTGGTGATTAATACCTGCGGTTTTATTGGCGATGCCAAGGAAGAGTCTATTGAGACCATTCTGGATTTTGCTGAAGCCAAGAAGCAGGGAAAAATACGAAAGCTCTTTGTTATGGGCTGCCTATCGGAAAGATACAGGCAGCAACTGAGTGTAGAAATCCCCGAAGTGGATAGGTTCTATGGGAAATTCGACTGGAAGAGGCTTATTAGTGAGATGGGGATGCCCTACAGGGCAGACCTTAAAAATGAACGCTCACTTACTACACCGGGCCATTATGCCTATTTAAAGATATCTGAAGGATGTAACCGCAATTGTTCCTATTGCGCTATTCCACTGATTACTGGAAAACACACTTCAAGAAGTATGGAAAGCATCCTAAAAGAAGCCACTCTGCTGGCTTCCAAAGGGGTAAAGGAACTTCAGGTAATAGCACAGGATCTGTCTTATTATGGTCTGGACCTTTATAAGGATAAGAAACTCCCCGAACTAGTTCAGATGCTCTCAGAAATAGAAGGTATTGAATGGATTAGGCTGCACTATGCATACCCTGCAGGATTTCCAATGGAACTACTTGATGTGATGGCAAGCAATCCCAAAGTTTGCAGCTACCTGGACCTGGCTCTTCAGCATATTTCGGACAATATGTTGAAGATTATGAGACGCAATGTAAGCAAAGAAGACTGCATCAATCTTATTAAACGAATGCGTGAGGTGGTTCCAGGAATGCATCTGAGAACTACCATGATAACCGGTCATCCAGGGGAGACAGAAGAGGATTTTAGGGAACTTAAGGACTTCGTTGCCGAAATGAAATTCGAACGTCTTGGAGTATTTCCTTATTCACATGAGGAGGACACCTATGCATATAAAAACTACGTAGACGATATCCCCGAAGAAGTTAAGCAGGAAAGAGCAGAGGAGATAATGGAACTGCAAAGTGGCATCAGTCTTGCCCATAATGAAGCCAAGATCGGCAGAGTAATGAAGGTACTTGTTGATCGTAAGGAAGGAGAATACTGGGTGGGTCGCAGCGAATTTGACAGTCCTGAGGTTGACCCTGAAGTGCTGATAGACAGTTCTGAAGATCTTAACATTGGATCTTTCTACAATATACATATCACAGGAGCAGGAGAATATGATCTGATAGGTGAGGTGAGGTAAATTAATCTACCTGCTTGTACGGCTGCAAAAAATAAGATAGATTTGTGTCTATGGAATACATTGTATCGGCACGAAAATACAGACCAGGCACCTTTAGTTCGGTAGAGGGTCAGGAGAATATTACCCAAACCCTTAAGAATGCTATAAAAAATAAGCAACTGGCGCATGCATATCTGTTTTGCGGTCCCCGTGGTGTGGGAAAGACAACCTGTGCCAGAATCTTTGCAAAGACGATAAACTGTGAAAACCTGGGGCCGGACTTTGAAGCATGTAACGAATGTACTTCCTGCAAGGCCTTTAATGAAAACCGCTCCTATAATATCCACGAACTTGATGCAGCAAGCAACAACTCTGTGGATGATATCCGTCTGCTTATTGACAAGGTAAGGGTTGCCCCGCAGATGGGCAGGTACAGCGTGTATATCATCGACGAGGTTCACATGCTGTCATCAAGCGCATTCAATGCCTTTCTGAAAACCCTGGAAGAGCCACCGGTACATGCGATTTTCATACTTGCAACAACTGAAAAGCACAAGATACTTCCTACCATACTTTCTCGCTGTCAAACCTTTGATTTTAATAGGATTACCGTCGAGGTTGCAAGTAAATATTTAAGACTTGTAGCACAGAAAGAAGGAGTTGAGATAGAGGATGAGGCCCTGAATGTTATAGCAACCAAGGCCGATGGAGCAATGCGTGATGCACTGTCTATCTTCGACCAGATAGTTGCTTTCTGCGGTCGCAACATCACTTACCAGCAGGTAATTACCAATCTCAACGTGCTGGACTATGACTATTATTTCAGGCTAGTTGATGCTTTCCTGAAGGAAGATACTACATCAGCATTGTTGATATTTAATGAGATATTAAACCGTGGCTTTGATGGCAGTCACTTTATTTCCGGACTTAGCAGTCACCTGCGAGACCTTATGATGTGCCGTGATCCACAAACTGTAGCTCTCCTCGAAGTCGGTTCTACAATAAAGCAGAAATACTTGGATCAGGCTAAGAACTGTAGCAACGACTTTCTGTATGAAGCACTAAAGCTCTGTAATGAATGCGAAATGAATTACAGGCTTGCACGAAACAAAAGACTCCAGGTTGAATTCACGCTTTTATCCCTCTCGAGGATATTAAGCGAAAAAAAAAAGCTTCTGAATTAGCTAAAAAGGCGGCTGCACAGGCATCCGCCGGAGCCTCAGCACCAGCAAATCCATCATCTTCTGGAGCAACTACTCAGCCGGGATCTGTCCCAGGAGGAGGTATTTCAAAGCCATCAGCCGATAGTGGCATTCCTTCACGACGGGGAATTAGTGCCCCGTCACTCAAGGACCTGCTAAAGAATCCTGAGGCAACATCACAAAGCGGGAAACAAGCTGAACAAACGTCACAAGATAGATCAGCATCTTCTGCAAATAAGTCAGTTGATCCAGAGAACTTGCAGAAAGTCTGGGATGAGTATGCAGCAATAGTTAAGTCTGAGAATACAAGACTCTCAATTATTCTTTCCAATTACAAGCCCACACTTAAGGGACCTAATATTATAAGTCTGCAACTTTCAGCTCCAATTCAGGCAGAAGAGATAATGAATTCAAAGCAGGACCTGATGGCTTACCTGAGAGAAAAACTTAGTAACGAGACCTTAGAGTTGACCGTAGTTGTCAATATGGAGGAAAAAAGTACCCAAAAGCAGGCCTTTACTGCATCTGAGAAGCTGAAGATAATGATGGAGAAGAATCCTTCATTATCTCTACTAACTCAAAAGTTCAATCTCGATTTGGAATGAAAAATCGGGGCGCTTCAACATTTTTAACCATTTGTTTGTTAATACCACCGGATATAAGTTATTGCCAAACTTTGAATCAGTAAAACATAAACCGATGAGTAAAATTAAAGTAACAAATCCGGTTGTAGAACTGGATGGTGATGAGATGACCCGTATCATCTGGAAGATGATTAAGGATCAACTGATCTTACCTTATCTTGATCTGGATATTAAATACTATGACCTGAGTATTGAAAACAGAGATGCAACAGATGATAAGGTGACTGTAGAAGCAGCCAATGCTATCAATAAGTACAACGTAGGTATCAAGTGTGCCACAATTACTCCCGATGAGAAACGGGTAGAGGAGTTTGGTCTTAAGAAAATGTGGAAATCACCCAATGGTACAATTCGTAACATTCTTGGCGGCACAGTATTTAGAGAACCAATTATTATCAACAACATACCCCGACTGGTTCCCGGTTGGGAAAGACCTATCTGTATCGGACGTCACGCCTTTGGTGACCAATACAGGGCTACAGACTTTGTGGTAAAGGGGAAAGGAAAGCTCGAAATAAGCTTTACACCTTCTGATGGTGGTGAAGTTCAGAAGTACGAGGTGTATAATTTTGATGGAGACGGAGTGGCAATGGCCATGTTTAATACCGATGAAAGTATTACCGGCTTTGCTCACAGTTGCTTTAATATGGCCATAAACAAGAAATGGCCACTATATCTGTCAACCAAGAACACAATTCTAAAGAAATACGACGGTCGCTTTAAGGATATCTTCCAGGAACTATATGAAACTCAGTACAAGGCTAAGTTTGAAGAACTTGGAATAAGCTATGAACACAGGCTTATTGACGATATGGTAGCTGCTGCTCTGAAATGGGATGGTGGCTTTGTTTGGGCCTGCAAAAACTACGACGGTGACGTTCAGTCAGACACTTTGGCTCAGGGCTTTGGTTCACTGGGACTTATGACCTCAGTGCTGATTACTCCGGATGGCAAAACCATCGAAGCAGAAGCAGCCCACGGTACGGTAACCCGTCACTATCGCATGCATCAGCAAGGCAAGCCAACTTCAACAAATCCAATTGCATCAATCTATGCTTGGACCAGAGGCTTGGCTTTCAGGGCAAAACTTGACGGAAACAATGAGCTGGCTAGGTTTGCAGAAAACCTAGAAGCTGCATGTATTGAAACTGTAGAGAGTGGAGTAATGACAAAGGACCTTGCCCTTACAATACATGGAGCCCAGCTTAGGGATAATCACTATGTGACCACTGAGAAGTTTATGGAAGCTATTAAAAAACAGCTGGACAAAAAACTGGCACAGTAAAACACAGATACACAAGAATTAATACCAGCCTTAGAACCTGAATAAGGACTAAGATTGAGTAATAAAATTAGTAATCTGGTTTCAGATATTCTTTATGTTATTATCAGGTGGCAGTATCTCGCGATACTGCCACTTTTTTTTCAGGACATTCATCTCTTGTGAGCCAAACTTCTTGTAGTACCTGCTCCTTTACCGTCCATCTATCATCTACACTATGGTTTTTCAGATTGAAAATCATTAAGGCAAATTCAGCCTGCTTACTGCATTGACAGTGCGATTCCACGGCTTCTGCCTATAAAAATGCAGTTAATCCAACTAAGCTAAACCTGTTTCCTTTTTTAAAATGAAAATAAACTAGGGGTCGGAACTAATGATCTTAATGTATTTTTTCATTTATAACAACACTTTTAATTATTTTCGGACATCAAAACAAAAATCAATAATTGTTAACCAAAGCAATTTCATTAAAGGGATATTCATCATGAACCTAAACTCAAAAAGCAGCATTAAATTCTATAGTGGAGAAGAGATTCCGGTAGAACTGCACAAGGTCAGGATAGTTCAGAAACTACACCTGAGGCCCATTGACGAACGTCTGGCCGCCATACGGGAAGGGGGCTTCAATACATTTTTACTAAGTACCAAGGATGTGTTCCTTGATATGCTTACAGATAGCGGTACCAATGCAATGAGCGACAACCAACTGGCATCCATGCACCATGCAGATGATGCTTATGCAGGTTCTCAAAGCTTTTACAGGATGGAGTCCGCCATAAAGGAAGTATTCGGTAAGTCACTTGTTTTGCCGGTTCACCAAGGTAGAGCAGCTGAGAATATTGTAGCAAAGGCCTTTGTAAAACCAGGGGATGTGGTACCGATGAATTACCACTTTACTACAACCAAGGCGCATATCGACCTGAATGGAGGTGAAATTGCAGAAATTTTTACTGATCAGGCACTTATAGTAAAGAGCAATAACCCTTTTAAGGGAAACCTGGATATTGAAAAACTCAAAGCCCTTATAGCAAAATACGGAAAAGAAAGGATTCCTTTTATCCGTCTTGAAGCATCAACCAACCTGATTGGTGGACAACCTTTCTCTATCGCAAATATGCGTGAGGTTCGCAAGGTGGCTGACCAACATGGTATTATCATAGTGCTGGATGCCAGTTTGATAGGAGAGAACGCCTGGTTTATCAAACAACGCGAAGCTGAATTTGCAAATTCAAGCATTAAGGAGATACTTCAAACCATGTGCGGACTCTGTGACATAGTTTACTTCTCCAGCCGCAAGGTTAGTTCTACTCGTGGAGGTGGTATCTGTACCAACAACAAGGAGCTCTTTCTCAAGATGCGTGACCTTGTACCTCTGTATGAAGGCTTCCTGACCTATGGTGGAATGTCGGTAAGGGAAGTAGAAGCCATGGCTGTTGGTTTAATCGAAACAACCGATGAAACAGTTATCAGCCAATCACCCGGGTTTATCGACTACACGGTTAAGGAGCTTGACAAACTCGGTATACCTGTAATTATGCCAGGTGGTGCTCTTGGGGTACATATTGATGCAATGCAATTTCTGCCTCATATTCCTCAGACTGAGTATCCCGCAGGAGCCCTTGCCGCAGCCTTTTACATAGTATCAGGTTGCCGGGGTATGGAACGTGGTACAGTATCTAGTGTAAGGGATGAGAATGGTAATGATATACTTTCGGATATGGAGTTGCTTCGTCTGGCCTTCCCACGTAGAGTATTCACTCTGTCACAAACTAAGTTTGTTATAGACCGCATGCACTGGCTGTATAAAAACAGGGACCTGATCGGTGGACTTAAGTTTGTTGACGAACCCAAGGTACTGCGCTTCTTCGTTGGAAGATTGGATGCTGTGTCCGACTGGCCTGAAAAGCTTGTCGCAAAATACAAGGCAGATTTCGGAGATAGTCTGTAATTCTGCCTGCCCTGGACTAAAAATTGTGAACGGCTGCCTCCCATGAGGCAGCTGTTTTTTTTTATCATTATTTTCTATGTTGATTAAACAACAGTTATGACATAAGTAGGGATAGAATTCTAAACTATCCAGCGAATTAAATATAATCAGTTGACAAACAACCAGATAAAATACGATATTGTAGCATTGGTTTTTATGTTGTACGATTCTGATAGAAACGACATTCGAAGCAAAAGGACAAATTTTCTTATTCCAAGAACAAAAATCTGATAATGCTGTTATTAGAGTACGAAAATAAGGCAGAGGGCGACACGACGGTATTTCGTGATGCTCTGGCAGAAAATAAAACGCTAATTCGGAAGAGAGAAATAAAAACATTAAGAACAAAATCAATTCAATATGTCAACATTTGATTTAGTAATGCCCAAGATGGGTGAGAGCGTTGAAGAAGCAACCATTACAAAGTGGTTTGTCAAAGTCGGCGACACTGTTGAAGAAGATCAGGTGCTACTTGAGATAGCAACTGACAAGGTTGACTCGGAAATTCCTTCTCCCGTAGCAGGGGTTATTAAGGAGATCAGATATGAAGTCAATGCCCTCGTACCCGTGGGTGAGGTAATTGCAGTAGTAAGCCTTGATGGAAGTGGGGTTGAAACACCGGAAACACCTAAGGCAGAGAAGGCTGAAGAGGCAGCAGCACCAGCTGAAACCAAGGCTGAAGCAGCACCTGCAGCAGCAATAAGCGATGCGAAGGGCGATTATAGCAGTAGCGACCGATTTTATTCGCCGCTTGTAAAGAGCATTGCTAAGCAGGAAGGTATTTCGCTGAGCGAACTTGACAAAGTAAAGGGCAGTGGTAAAGACGGTCGTCTTACAAAAGATGACTTGCTTGAATACCTCAAGTCAAGAGGTAGTCAACCGACAACTCAAGCTGCAGCACCCAAGCCAGCTACCACACCAGCATCTCCAGAAGCTCCATCTCGTCCCGCTGTAAAGGCACCTGAAGTTAAGGCCTGGGATGGCGACGAGGTAGTCGAAATGGACCGTATGCGTAAGCTGATAGCAGAGAATATGGTATTGTCAAAACAAATTTCCCCACACGTTACCTCAATAGTAGAGGCAGATGTTACAAATCTTGTATTGTGGAGAAATAAGTATAAAGACAAATTTGAAAAGAAATACGGTGAAAAGCTGACCTTTATGCCGGTATTCACATGGGCAGCAGCCAAGGCATTGCGCGACTATCCGGGTATTAATGCAGCAGTAAGTGGTACAAACATAATCTATCGTAAGAATGTAAACGTTGGTATTGCAGTTGCACTTCCTTCAGGTAACCTGATAGTTCCCGTTGTCAAGAATGCCGATCAGAAGAATATCGTAGGACTGGCAACAGATATTAACCGTATTGCTGTACAGGCAAGAAACAACAAGCTTTCACCCGATGATATCCAGGGAGGCACCTTTACAATAACAAATTTCGGTTCGTTTAAAAACGCTATAGGTACACCTATTATCAACCAGCCTCAGGTAGCAATTCTTGCAACAGGTACAATTGAAAAGAAGCCTGCTGTACTGGAAACTCCTGCCGGTGATGTGATAGCAATCCGCCATAAGATGTTCCTGTCGCTCTCGTACGACCACAGAGTGGTGGACGGTGCCCTGGGAGGTTTCTTCCTGCGAAAGATCGCCGATTATCTGGAGCAATGGGATATTGACACAGAAGTCTAAACTGAATAATTCAGGTGCAGTAGCACCTGAATTATTAGTATTAATGAGGTTGAAAAGCAAAAAACTACATAACAATTATGAAAAGTAACGTTCCTGTCAGGTATTCAATTAAAAAGACTGATAAAGACACGCTTCTGAAGTGGTACTATCTGATGTTTCTCGGACGTACCCTTGATGAACGTGCACCCAATTATCTGAAGCAAGCCATAGGTTGGTCTTACCATGCTCCGGCTGCAGGCCATGATGGTATACAACTGGCTATTGGCCAGGTTTTCAGAAAAAATAAAGACCATTTATTTCCCTACTACAGGGATCTTGTAACCGTTGTTTCAGCTGGTATGACGGCTGAAGAGATTATACTTAACGGTATTTCAAAGGATGCTGATGTAGCAGGTGGCGGACGACATATGTCAAACCACTTTGCAAAACCATCCTGGAACATACACAATGTTAGTAGCTGTACCGGTAATCACACCCTTCATGCATCAGGACTTGGTCGTGCACTTAAGACCTACGAAGAAAAAGATGCTGTGGTTATTAGCAGCCAGGGTGAGAGTTCCGTATCCGAAGGCTACGTTTACGAAGCCATCAACGGTGCTTCAAATGAGCAATTACCGGTTGTTTTCGTATTTCAGGACAATGGATACGGGATATCTGTTCCAAAGGAAGATCAGACAGCAAACCGTAAGGTTGCCAAGAACTTCGAGGGCTTTAAGAACCTGCGCATAATCTATTGTAATGGTAAGGATGTGTTCGATTCAATGAATGCAATGACTGAAGCTGTTGAATGGACCAAGAAGGAACAAAAACCATCTATAGTACAGGCCAATTGTGTTCGTATCGGTTCACACAGTAACAGCGACAGACATGAGCTTTACAGAGACGAAAACGAACTAAGCTATGTGAAGGAATATGACCCCTTAGCAAAGTTCAAACGTATGCTGTTGCGCTACAAGAGAGCTACAGAAGAAGAATTAAAGGAAATCGAGGACAGGGTGGCTCAGGAGGTCAAGGCAGCTCACAAAGCAGGTATGGCTGCTCCACACCCAAGTCCGGAATCTATATTTGATTTCGTTGTTCCTGAGCCCTATCCAGCTGCTAAATACCCTGATGGTTTACACAGCCACGAAGGTGACAAAAAGAAGCTTATTGAGGCTCTAAATGAGACCCTTAAAGCTGAGTTCCACCATAATCCCCACACCTATATCTGGGGACAGGATGTGGCAAACAAGGACAAAGGAGGAATCTTCAACGTTACCAAGGGAATGCAACATGAGTTTGGCAAGCGTAGGGTTTTCAACGCCCCGATCGCTGAGGACTTTATCATGGGTACAGCCAACGGAATGTCACGTTTTAACAAGGATATCAGAATTGTTGTTGAAGGTGCAGAATTTGCAGACTACTTCTGGCCTGCTATGGAACAGTTTGTGGAGACTACCCATGAATACTGGAGAACAAAGGGACAATATTCACCAAATATAACTGTACGTCTTGCATCCGGAGGTTACATAGGTGGGGGACTTTATCACTCACAGACCATTGAAGGGGCATTGACAACCTTCCCTGGAGTTAGGGTAGTATATCCCTCTTTTGCTGATGACGCAGCAGGATTGTTGAGAACTGCCATCCGTTCAGAAGGTCTTACTCTCTTTCTGGAGCCTAAGGCACTATACAACTCACCCAAGGCAGCCACACCATTTCCTGATGACTTCGAAGTACCCTTTGGTAAGGCAAGAATCAGGAGAGCAGGTAGTGATATGACCATGATTACTTATGGAAATGCTACTCACTTCTGTCTCGAAGCAGCAGAAATTTTGGCAAAAGAAGGCATTGCAGATATCGAAGTACTTGACCTTCGTTCACTTTCTCCGCTGGATACAGAAGCAATTGTAAATTCTGTCAGGAAAACTGCCAGGGCAATGATAGTACATGAAGATAAAGTGTTCGGAGGATTCGGTGGTGAAGTTGCCGCTACAATTGCTGATATTGCGTTTGAATACCTTGATGCACCAATCAAGAGGGTAGGTTCAACCTATACGCCTGTAGGTTTCAACCGTATTCTTGAGGCAGCAATTCTTCCAAACACCGACAAGATACTTAAGGCAGCCAAAGAGCTCCTCCAGTATTAGTATATTTTGTTAAATAAGATCAAACATTCATTATATGAAGAAGGTAGGTATATTTTACAGCTTTCGCTCCGTAAAGACCAAACAGCAGGTCAAGAAGCTTATTAAGCATCTGGGGGAAGAAAACTGTGAGGAAATAGATGTGGACATTGCCACAGTTGAAGATTTCAGGAAGTTTGACAACTTTATTTTTGCAGTTCCAACATGGTTTGACGGTGAACTACCCAACTATTGGGATGAGTTTCTGCCTGAAATAGAAGAGGAACCTCTAAAAGGCAGGAAATTCGCCATCTTTGGCGGAGGAGATCAGAAGAAATATCCGGAAAACTTCGTAGACGGAATAGGCATAATGGCCGAATTCGTTCAAGAATACGGTGGTAAAGTTGTTGGTTATACATCTGCCAAAGGCTATGAGTTTGAGAGCTCCAGAGCCCTTAGAGGCGATAAATTCTGCGGTCTGGCTTTGGATATTGAAAACCAGTCAGCTTTAACCAGCGATAGGATTGATAAATGGGCAGAGCAACTCAAAAAAGAGTTCAACTGACATAGTATCTACTTAATGTATGCAAAGGGCATCCCACCAGGATGCCTTTTTTTTGCAATACAAAGTCATATTATAGCTAATGAATACACACTAGCAAACCCAAATAGGAGCGGGCAGGGGTGTTTACACATGTAACCCAACGAGAATAGCCTTAGGGATTACGCAAAAAGACATATACAATCACAAGAAATACCAAGCTATAAATCTCAATATCAATTCATTAGATAATATATATAAATAGACACTTCAACGACTTAGTAAAATAGAACGTATAAAAATACAAAATAGCGTAAATACGGGTCGTAATAACGTATTATATCATTAATATCCAGTATTATAAATGCCTTATATTAAGTAATACTTAAATATACAAGCATTGCCATTCCAGGATCCTGAAAATCAGCAGTGTTTTGCAGCAATAAGACAGCCATTAATTCCCAAAGGCGGTTTATAAACCCTAGATTCTGCGGTTATTAAACAGTTTTACTCATTTAGAAAAACCCTCAGATACAAGAGAATAGTTTGGTTTATATAAAGTGCTGGAGATACTATCAAAAGTGTGACTCCAGGAATATTTAAATATGTCGCATACATGCAACATATGTAAACATCAACGCATGAATCTGCAATTTGCATTTTGTAAACCAACGTGCTATATTTGTAGAATTAGTTTCAAACCTATGTGTACAAATCCATGAAAGATCGTTTACAAAAACTGTTAGCCAGAGAAGACCTTACACCAGTTCGTTTCGCTGAGAAAGTTGGTGTGCAGCGATCAAGCGTTAGTCACATTCTGTCAGGCAGAAACAATCCAAGTCTGGATTTTATTCAGAAAATCCTTGTTGCCTTTCCTCAAATCAGCACTGACTGGCTTATAAGGGGAAGGGGCGAGATGTACAATAGTGCGCAGGCTTCAGTAAATAATGAGAGAAAGCGTATTCCTGGTGACCTCTTTTCCTCACTTAATGATGAGGATACTCCGGTTTACCTTAGTTCCAAGGTAAAAGCCGATCCGGATGAAAGAAAGACAGTTGGAAAAGAAGTTGGAAAAGAGCAGCATGAAGAAGCAATTGTTCAGAGAGCAAGTGACAGGAGAATAGAGAAAATCGTGGTGTTTTACAGTAATAAAACCTTTACCGAGTACCTTCCTGAGGGCTGAGTATAAATTAGGACCGCAGTGCCCTAATATGCCGAAAAAGCATTAACTTTGTGTCGGAAATAAGCATTACATGCGTAATTATACCACATGAAGTACATCCATGATTTCAGAATAGTTAGCAATCAAAGGCAAAACTACGAGTACATAGTACTGACACTTCGTGCTGAGGGTTTTGAGCTGCCAGAGATGCTTCCAGGTCAATTTGCAGAAGTCCGCGTACCAAATGAGTCTTCTGTTTATCTGCGCCGTCCCCTTTCAATTCATGATGTTGATTATGAGCGTCAGGAAATAAAACTCCTGATTCAGGAAGTAGGAAAGGGAACAAAAGGACTGGGTTCGCTACCGGAAGGAAGTCTTCTGAACCTTATTTATCCCCTTGGGAAACCATATACACTGCCCGAAAGCAATGAGGTCTTGTTAATAGGCGGTGGTTGCGGAGTTGCTCCGCTATTATTTCTCGGCCGTTACCTCAAGAATCACGGCATACAACCAAGATATCTGATTGGAGCCAGAAATGCTGAAGGACTTGTAAGACTTGAGGCTTACAGGGAACTTGGAGAAGTAAACGTCACAACAGAGGATGGTAGCGTTGGTACCAAAGGATATGTTATCCATCACCCTGTTATGAGAACTGAAACACCTGATTTCAGGCATATTTACACATGCGGACCTGACCCAATGATGAAGGTAATCGCAAAGTATGCAGACAGACATGGTTTAAGTTGTCAGGTTTCCCTTGAGAATCTTATGGCATGTGGCATAGGCGCTTGCCTATGCTGTGTCACCAAGACCAAAGATGGCAACAAGTGTGTATGTACCGAAGGACCAGTATTTGATTCAAAATATTTACAATGGTAGATCTTTCAGTCGAAATAGGCTCATTGAAGCTGAAAAATCCAGTTCTGACAGCATCGGGAACTTACGGTTATGGCCGCGAATATGAGGATTTCGTTAATATAGATGACCTTGGCGGTATTGTAGTTAAGGGAACAACCTTAAAACCCAGGGAAGGTAATGATTATCCAAGAATGGCAGAAACCCCAATGGGTATGCTTAATGCCGTCGGACTTCAGAATGTTGGTGTGGATCGTTTTATCAGCGAAATCTATCCCAAAATCAGGAAGTACAATACCAGCATCCTGGTAAATGTTTCAGGATCCACAATAGATGACTACGTTGAAACTGCATCGAAGATTAATGATCTGGATGATATTCCTGGAATAGAACTCAATATATCATGTCCTAACGTTAAAGAAGGGGGTATGGCCTTTGGTGTCTCATGCGCTTCGGCAGAGGCTGTTACAACAGCGGTCAGAAAGGTTTACAGCAAGCACCTGATGGTAAAACTATCCCCAAATGTCACAGATATAGCTGAAATAGCAAGAAGTGTAGAATCAGGTGGAGCTGATTCCCTTTCACTTATTAACACTCTTCTTGGCATGGCCATAGATGCAAAGACTAGACGTCCGGTACTGTCAACAATAACAGGCGGTCTCTCTGGTCCTGCAGTAAAACCTGTAGCTCTAAGGATGGTTTGGCAGGTTGCTCGTGCAGTTAAAGTACCGGTAGTTGGCATGGGAGGTATAAGCAATGCTACTGATGCAATTGAATTTATGCTTGCAGGAGCCACTGCAATTCAGATAGGAACTGCAAACTTTGTAGATCCTCAGGTCACTGTTAAGGTTATTGAAGGAGTAAAGAACTATCTTGAAGAAAACAACATAGCATCAATAAGAGAACTTATAGGAGCGCTGCGTTGCGATTAACCAATTTTTCTGGAATCTGATTCTGGTAGTATGTTTGTAAGTGGCTTGAAATAAGACCTGATCAATTGCCATTTCTCCGGATGTTGCTCAAGGAGCTGGAGTATATTCTCCCTGTTTTTACGAATAGCATCAGTTATCGCAGGAGCTGATATTGGCTTTTCCATGGAACGGCCAACAGCACTCCCTGTTAACTCATCACCACTCTTCAATATCTTATATGCCGCGGCCTCTAGTTTATCAAGAAAGGAGGCCGCTTTCTTCACTCTGTTGCGTGAGAGTGCAGGATTAAGCTCTGTTGCTTTTACTGACGATGCAGGGCTCTCAGGAAGGTCAAAACGGATATATGCAGCCTCTACAACAGCTTCGTTCAAAGAAAGTACCACTGCATTCATAAGGGTAAACCTGATAGCCTGCTCAAGCGCCCTATTTGCTGTTTCAAAATCTGTTACTCTGGATAGTTTCTCAACTGCATCACTGGAGAGCTGTAATGAAATTCCGCAATCATCAGATGCTGTTTTTAACCTGTTATTGGCCCAGGATTCAATCCATTTTGCTGGAATACCAGGATCATTATCCTTAGATTTTCCACCAAAAATGCGTTGGTTTAATTCTGTAAACTCAACAATAAATGCTTTATACTCCAGATTGTTGTCATAAAGCATTCTCACAAAGCGGTATGCAAGAGATCCTATAAGCGCCTTCTGCGCAGTATCAAGAGGACTCTGGTTTCGTGATATACCTAGATTGCTCTGATCATCCCTGAAAAATAGGTAGTACAGATCCAAACCATCCTCTGATTTTATGCGGAGTTGTAAAACTGTATAACTAAGTTCGGCAAATATATCAAGCTGTCCACCACCTGCAGTCCTGGTTTCGAAAGGCAACTGTGAAGGAGAAAGCCATAGATAACCAGGCGCCTTTCCTGCAAGTTCTTTTAAATATGATAACATGGAATCAGCTAGTAGGGTATGCGACCTATAGCCCTGCCCTGACTGCATAAGATCCTCACCACCACATTTTCCGCTTTTGTCATAGTATAATACAACCACCCTTTCAATACCCGGAAATAGTTCGGGTATCTGTCCACGAAGCTGATCCCGTATTTTCCTGCCAACTCTATGCATAATATAGGTAAATCATAAGACGGTTGTAGCTTGTCATTAATTGATAAAAGTATAATTAAGCAGAAAATTAAGCAAATTATTAAGCAGGTAATTTAGTGATCTATCAAGGGTAAATTTAAGCCTGTTTTAAGTACTGTCTTATACTGAGCAATGCTTTGATAGTCCCAGAATTAGTGTGACAAGCCAATTGAAATGTGCTTAATACATAGGACTTGAACAATTTATTACAGTGTTGCTATTTGTAAACTATTTAGAGTACACATATGTAACACTCTAAACTCAGGGTGTGTTTACATCTTTACAAAAGCAGGATCAATTCGTATTGAAATGTAATTTTCCTTCAAACACAGGTAACTGTATTAACTCTAAAGCTCTTTTTTATAACTTGCACAAATGGAAAACTATAGTTGTATGTACAAAGGACCAAAGAGCTCCAGTACCAGAGAGAAAAATTATTTTGTGTCATTCCTTCACTACTGCAAAGAAAGTCTGAAATATCTTATTCTAGGCCTTTATATTTTGTTAAACAGTTCGACAGCCCTGTTTGGTCAACTTTCAGAGCAAAGCAGGATCTCTATACTCACATGTTCCCCCGGTGAAGAACTATACAGTTTATTTGGTCACTCAGCTATCAGGGTCAGTGACTCAGTACTAGGGATAGACTATGTATTTAACTATGGAACCTTTGATTTTAACACTCCCAACTTTTACCTTAAGTTTATGCGTGGTGAGTTGGACTATATGTTATCAGTCAGCCACTATGATAACTTTATATACGAGTATAATCTGGATGGACGTGGTATTACCGAACAGGTACTGAGACTAAGATATGAGGAACGAAACAAATTATTCGAAGCACTATCGGAGAATTATAGGCCAGCCAATCGTGCATACAAGTATCACTTCTTTTATGACAACTGCGCAACAAGAGTAAGGGATATAGTTGTGAATAACATAGGACTTACGGTTGAGTTTCCAGAAAGAGAAACATACTCAGCAATGAGTTTCCGTGATGTAATATCCGTATATCTTAAAAACAGGCCCTGGACCAGGTTGGGTTTGGATCTATTGTTAGGCCAACCAACCGATGAAAAGCTTAATGCCACTACGGTTCAATTTCTTCCTGATTTCCTGATGTACCAGTTTGCCGATGCCCGGATCAGTGAAGATGGAAGACACCTTGTCAGTAGTACCTCAACACTGCTTGACAGGCGTACCGTGGAAAGCAAACCAGGGACATTCACTCCGGCCTTTGTACTCAGCCTCCTTGCAATTATGATTATTGCACATACATGGCTAAGCAAAAAGCAAGGCAAAAGCACCAGGCCTATTAATGTGGTTCTGCTATCTATTTGTTCAATGATTGGATTACTAATAATCTTTCTCTGGTTTTTTACATCACATAGTGTTACCGGACCAAACTGGAACATCCTGTGGGCACATCCACTTTATTTGTTGCTCTTCATCCCAACAGTAAGCAAAAACAGTACAGGTAAGTACCTAAGACTGATATTCGCATCGTTAATACTAATTTTTGCCCTGGTTTCACCCTTTCTGAGCCAACAAATACCTGTTGTACTGATACCAATTTGGATACTACTGATTGTTAAATTGATGTTATTCAACACTTCGCACAAAGGTGAACAAAGATAAGATTCGTATGTTAGTAAGCTGATAAACTAATATGCGATGAGGAGAATTTGGATCTTGCTACTGTTGACTGCAGTAATTGGAGGCCATGCTGAGGCTAGAAAGATTGAAGATGTTCCGGTGGAAAAACTGAAGCAAAGAGTTGAGAAGGCATCTGATACCATTTTCGTGTTGAATTTCTGGGCAACCTGGTGTCAGCCATGTGTCAAGGAGATCCCTGAATTCAACAAGATTCCGAATACATACAAAGGAAAACCTGTAAAGGTAATAATGGCAAATCTGGATTTTCCAAACCAGAAAGATAGCCGTGTATTACCTTTCCTTGAAACTAACGAGGTTAAGCATGAAGTCTTGATGACAATAACCCCCAGAGGCGGAGAATGGATCGAGGCTATGGATCCCACATGGAGCGGAGCAATTCCTGCTACTATAATAATGTATAAAGGGAAGCGCTTTTTTCATGAAGGAGAGACTAATTATGAGACAATTATAAAGTGGATTGAGAGTTTGTTGTAAAACCTAAAAGGCAGAACCTATGAAGAAAAGAATCATCTTAAGTACAATGTTTGTTATGCTGGCAGCTGTTATGCTGAATGCCCAGCTAAAACCAGGAGATATTGCACCTGATTTCAAACTAAAGGGAGTTGACAATAAGTGGGTATCCCTGAGTGATTATAAGGATCAAAAAGGTGTGATACTGGTGTTTACATGCAATCATTGTCCCTATGCCAAGTTGTACGAAACCAGGATTATTGACCTACAGAACAAATTTGGTGGCAAACAATTCCCAGTAGTTGCAATTAACCCAAATGACTCCACAATAGTAGAAGCTGATAGTTTTTCTAATATGGTTGCAAATGCTGCAGCCAAAGGCTTTAACTTCCCATATTTGCTTGATGACATTCAATTGTTCAAAAAATATGGAGCAACAAAGACCCCACATGTATTTGTGCTGAAGAACGAAGGTGGAAGTTTTAAAGTAGCCTATATTGGCGCAATCGATGACAATTCACAGGATCCCAATGATGTGGGAGAGGCCTATGTTGTAGACGCTGTTAATGCACTACTTGAAGGAAAAGCACTTGCCAGAACAGAAACTAAAGCAGTAGGTTGTACTATAAAATTCAAATAATAAACATCCAAAAGTAAAGGCAGTGTGATTAATTTCATGCTGCCTTTTTTGTTTTAAATAAAGTATTATAAGTACTTTTGCGCAGGATACTTGTAACACAAGCAATTATGAATGTAAGAAAAAGCTTGGGAATACTGTGTATTGGCTTTTTATCAGGTTTGGCTTTTAACTACATTAACGGTCCTTCCATCAGAACACTAGGAACAGACTTTATTCCTCCGGTTCCCCAAACAGTCTCACTCAGAATTTCTGGTATATATTCTAATGGCACAGACTTCCATCTTGTTGACAGGGAGATGGAAAAGTTTATGCGATCATGGGAAATTGCAGGAGCTTCATTAGCAGTTGCTCACAATGGGACATTGATATATGCCAAAGGTTATGGCTATGCTGATGTAGAGAGTGGGGAACCTGTTCAACCTTATCATCTTTTCAGGATTGCAAGTGTTTCCAAGCTTGTAACAGCAGCTGGAATTATGAAATTGGCAGAAGAGGGCAGACTATCGCTTGAAGATAATGTATTTGGCCCTAATGGTATTTTAAATATATCTCCCTTTGACAATTACAAGGATAAGAGAGTAGAGGAGATTAAAGTAAAGCACCTACTTAATCATTCAGGTGGCTGGACTAACAGGTGGGGAGATCCAATGTTTATACCCACTGTAATTGCCCAAAAGCTAGGCAAGGAACTGCCAGTAAGTGATGAAGACATTATCCGCTTTATGCTTGGTAAAAGACTTCATTTTAAGCCAGGAACGTCATCTTCATATTCAAACCTGGGCTACGTTATACTGGGCAAGGTTATTGAAGCAGTTAGCGGCCAGAGTTATGAAGATTATATAAAAACTGCCATTTTGTATCCGCTTGAGATCTATGATATGCAACTTGGATACAGTTTTCCCGAACAGAAAAACCCTCTGGAAGTCAGGTATTATGAGCCATCCGACAGTGAACCTGTAGTAGATTTTATGAATGGACAAGATACAGTACCACGTTCATATGGTGGAAATGACATTTATACACTAGGTGCTGCAGGAGGCTGGATAGCATCATCTACTGACTTAATGAAACTTATGCTGGCATTGGATGGAAATCCTGAGCCTGCTGATATCTTGTCTCCAGAAAGTATTAAGCAAATGATAACACCTGTTGATCTGGGTTTTCAACCCTTTGGATGGCGTGGCGTTATTCGTGGTGAGTTGTACCGCACTGGTACATTGGCGGGAACTTCAGCACTGATGGTCAGTCGTCCAGATGGATATTGCTATGTTGTATTGCTGAATACAAGCACTTGGAAAGGTCCGAAACTGGCAAATGAGATTCGTAGAATGATGCATAAAGGAATATCCAAAACTGAAGTCTGGAATGAATTTGACCTTGTCTCATAATTGATATTATGTTAAATGGAATATATATAAAAATATCCGGTCTTAGTTGACCGGATATTTTTAATGTCCTATTCCTGACTTAAGCTTTTCAGTTTTGCATCAATCTCATCATACTTATCGTTCATATTAAAACGATAATAAAGAGTCTTAAGAGTTTCCATTGCATAAGGATCTTCAGGCTTCAATTCGTGAGCTTTTTCTACAAAAGGCAAAGCTTTGCGGAAATATTCCTCAGCATTATCACGAGCCTTTTCGAATTCCCTCATGTCTCTAAGTTCGTTAGCAGCGTTGAATTTGTCAACACCGATATTATAGTATAGATAACCAAGGTTCAATGTTGCATCAAAGAAATCAGGCCTTAGTTCTACAGCTTTAGTATAGTCAGCCTCAGCCTTTTCATATTCTTTCTTCTTATCGTAAAGGAACCCTCTAACATAGAAGTAGTTTCCATCAGTAGGATTGTTTTCAATAAGTGCATCCAGATAAGTAAGAGCATCATCTGATTGTTCTGATTCCAGATAATAGTTTATCAGTGCGATAATTTGTCTTTGATCATCTGGATAAAGCTCTACACCTCTTTTAAGATTTGGTACAACCTTTTCATCAGCACCTGTTTCTTTGTAGATTTCGTTAAGCAGCAAGATTGCATCGCCACCTTGGAAATTCAGGTCTATACTCTTATTAAAATACTGTTCTGCCTTTTCGTATGACTTAGCATTAAAAGAAGCAAGAGCAGTATAATAAATGAATACAGAATCCTCAGGCAGTTTATCACCTTCATAAAGAGGTAATTTATTAATGAGAATAGCCTTTTCAAAAATGGTAGCTGCCTTGTCAAAGTTTTCTTCGTTAAAGGCATCAATACCTGCATTTTGCAAATCAGGCATAAAGAAAGTAAGAGCAAGTTTAAGTTCTTTAGCAAACTTGCCTATGCCCTTTCCCTTTGCATTACCTTTTTGGTCGAGTTCAGCTGCCTGGAAATAATAATCAGCAGCATCGATAATTCTTTCGACACCTGCTCCCTGCTTATATTGTGCAGTAGCCAGTTTAGCAGCAACTATATAGGTTTTTGGCCATGTTTTAGTAGTCTCATTAGCCAATGCTTCATTTATCCTTTCCTGAGCAGTAGCAAGGTCACCGTTATCAATCATAGTAGATGCAATCGTAACTTTACCCTTCTGAGAAAAGGCTGATGCTGCAACAATTACTGAGAACAATAGTAAAATAATCCTTTTCATTTCCTGTTGTTTTTGTTTGTAATAATAAAATTACATTGATTTAGTAAATAATCATCTGAATTATTCAATATTCTCATCTTCAGGTTCATTATTTTCTACAAGATCGCCTTCCGATGATTCATACATTTCATTTTCAATGCGTTCAGACACAACCTTTGTAACTGATGCGATAGCATCCTGTTTCTTATCCAGGTTGATTAGTCTTACCCCCTGAGTGGTTCGTCCTGTTACTCTCAGGTCAGCTACTGCTACCCTGATAGTTACACCTGATTTATTTATAATCATCAGGTCATTGTCTTCAGTAACATTCTTAATATCGATCAGATCACCTGTTTTATCACTGATCTTCATAGTCTTGACACCTTTTCCACCTCGGTTGGTAACCCTGTAGTCATCGAGTTTGGAACGTTTTCCATAGCCCTTTTCAGATACTACCAGAATATCATCTTCTGGATTCTTGACACAAATCATGCCAACTACTTCATCACCCTCATCCAAAGCAATACCTTTTACACCTTGGCCAGTACGTCCAATAGCCCTGATTACTGACTCATTAAACCTGATAGCACGACCTTTTCCGGTAGCCATCAATATTTCGTTTGAGCCATTAGTGAGCCTTGCGCTGAGCAGTTCATCATCTTCTTTGATTGTAATTGCAATTACCCCGTTTTGTCTTGGTCTGCTGTAATCAGCCAAAGGTGACTTCTTGATGATACCCTTCTTAGTGCCCATCACTATATAGTGTGAGTTTACAAAATCAAGGTCTTCAGCCAGTCGTTTAACTCTCATAAAGGCCTTAACAGTATCGTCAGGTTCTATATTTATCAGGTTCTGGATAGCTCTACCCTTTGAGTTCTTAGAGCCTTCAGGGATTTCATAGACCTTGAGCCAGTAGCAACGCCCCTTCTTTGTAAAGAAGAGCAGGGTTGCATGCATTGAAGCAGGATAAATCTGCTCAATAAAATCGTCATCGCGGGTTGAGGAACCTTTAGAGCCCACCCCTCCCCTGTTTTGTGTTTTAAACTCGGATAATGGAGTCCTCTTGATATAACCCATATGGGAAATGGTGATTATCATTTCCTCATCAGCATAGAAATCTTCAGGATTGAATTCTTCAGAAGAATAAACAATTTCGGTTCTTCTACCTTCGTTATACTTCTGCTTTATTTCAATCAGCTCATTCTTAATGACCTCCATTCGCAAGTGAACATTTGCAAGGATATCCTTCAGTCTAGCTATTTCAGTAAGCAGATTATTGTACTCATCACGTAGTTTATCCTGTTCAAGACCGGTCAACTGGCGAAGCCTCATTTCAACAATAGCACGAGCCTGGATTTCAGACAGCTGGAATGTTTCAATAAGCTTATCCTTAGCCTCATCTGGAGTTTGAGCTGCCCTGATAATTCGTATGACTTCGTCAATATGATCAGATGCAATAATCAGTCCTTCAAGGATATGCGCTCTCTTTTCAGCCTGATCTAGCTCAAACTGGGTACGACGAGTAACTACGTCGTGCCTGTGTTCAACAAAGTTTGAGATCAGGTCCTTGAGGTTAAGCATCATTGGGCGACCCTTGACAAGAGCAATGTTATTTACCCCGAAAGATGATTGCAGCGCAGTGTTCTTATACAGATGATTGAGCACCACATTAGCGATCGCATCCTTTTTAAGGTCGATCACGATACGCATACCTTCACGGTCAGACTCATCATTAACATTGGAGATGCCATCTATCTTCTTCTCGTTTACAAGGTCAGCGATTTTCATTATCAATTCCGCCTTATTGACCATGTATGGTATCTCCCTGATAACAATCTTCTCACGTCCGTGTCCGTCTGTTTCGACCTCGCACTTAGCCCTGATGACTATTCGACCCCTACCGGTTTCATAGCTTTCCTTAACACCTTCATAACCGTAAATAATACCTCCGGTCGGGAAATCAGGAGCCTTTATTATTTTTGTCAGTTCGGGAATTTCAATCTCAGGATTATCAATATAGGCAATAATGGCATTGACAGTGTCCACAAGGTTGTGCGGTGCCATATTGGTTGCCATACCCACAGCAATACCTGAAGCACCGTTGATAAGCAAAAGAGGAATTCTAGTAGGCAGTACGGTAGGTTCTTTTAGAGAATCGTCAAAGTTCATCTGGAAGTCTACCGTATCCTTTTCTATATCAAGCAGAGTCTCTTCAGCCAGTTTGTTAAGTCTTGCCTCAGTATAACGCATTGCAGCAGGGCTGTCTCCGTCAATGGATCCAAAGTTACCCTGACCATCAACCAGTAGGTACCTCATAGACCAGGTCTGAGCAAGGCGGACCATTGCATAATACACTGAAGAGTCGCCGTGCGGGTGGAATTTACCAAGCACCTCACCCACAATACGAGCGGATTTTTTATAAGGCTTATTAGAACCTACCCCAAGTTCGTGCATTCCAAACAATACCCGTCTATGAACAGGTTTCAAACCGTCGCGAACATCAGGTAATGCCCTGGAGACTATTACCGACATCGAGTAATCGATGTAGGATGCTTTCATCTCCTCTTCGATGTTAACCTTAATTATTCTTTCTTCTTCAATCATTATATTTATATTGTTTGATGAATCATGAACAAAAAAAAGGTCATAAAACCGACCTTTTTTAATATCGCTAAATTAATGATAAAATGCCGAATTTTAAAATCGTGGCGACCTAATTGTAAGCTATTTTTAGCAATATTAATCTCCCTTTTCTTCAGGATTTGAGGAGGATGGGTGATGAACCAAAATATCCTTTTTCGGTTTATCTAATTGAGTGGGATAATTGCGTAAAATATAGTACTTTTGAAGAGTTTTTTAACAGTGTTGCACTGTACGTATAATAGATTTAGCTGACTTTATGGAATTAAATTATTCATCAAGGGTAAGAGACGCTATATCCCACAGCAGGGAGGAAGCTCTGCGACTTGGCAACCTGTTCATTGCTCCCGAACACATTATGCTGGGGCTAATGGCTCAACCCGGTGGGCGCGCTGTAAAGCTGATGGAAAAGATGAATGTGGACCTGGATCACCTTCGTGAGGCTATCGAGGACAAGATAAAAGGCACTAAGCCAGTGGAGCATGAAGGCGATTTGCCGCTCTTGAAATCTACAGAACAGATTCTGAAACTTGTTTACCTTGAAGCAAAAGCCCTGAAAAGTGACAGAATTACAACGGTACATCTTTTGCTGGCCTTGCTAAGAGACACCAACAGTACAATTGCACAGATCATGGAAAGCTACAATGTGAAATATGAATCATTAAAGAATGTCCTGTCAAGGCAGTATCCCATCGCAAGGTCACAGATGCCCGACGATGATGATCAGGACAGTCCTTTTGGCGGAAGTTCGTCAGAAGGTTCAAAGTCCTCCGGTGCTAAAGGTCAAAGTGAAACACCGGTACTTGACAACTTCGGTATTGACATAACCAAAGCGGCCGAGGAAGGCCGTCTCGATCCTATTGTAGGCCGCGAAAAAGAAATAGAGCGTCTTGCGCAGATACTTAGTCGTCGGAAGAAAAATAATCCTGTTCTAATTGGTGAACCTGGAGTTGGAAAATCAGCAATTGCTGAAGGTCTGGCTCTTAGGATAGTCGAACGTAAGGTTTCCCGAGTACTTTTTGGTAAGCGGGTTGTTACTCTTGACCTGGCATCAATCGTTGCCGGAACCAAGTACAGGGGTCAGTTTGAAGAGCGTATTAAGGCTATATTGAATGAATTGTCAAGAAACCCGCATATCATCCTGTTTATTGATGAAATTCACACGATTGTAGGAGCAGGTGGTGCTACCGGTTCACTTGATGCAGCCAATATGCTTAAACCAGCTCTGGCTCGTGGAGAGATCCAATGTATTGGTGCTACAACTCTGGATGAGTATCGTCAGCATATTGAAAAAGACGGAGCTCTGGAACGCCGTTTCCAAAAAGTAATGGTTGAGCCGACCACACCAGAGGAAACCTTTGAAATTCTCAACAATATCAAGGCCAAGTATGAGGATCACCATAATGTGACTTATACACCAGAGGCTATTGATGCATGTGTAAAGCTTACTGAGCGTTATATCTCAGACCGACATTTACCAGATAAGGCAATAGACGCTCTGGATGAGGCCGGTTCACGTGTCCATATCTCGAATATTGTAGTTCCCGAATCCATCCTTAAGCTTGAAAAGCAGATTGAGGAAGTAAAGGAAAACAAGATAAAGGCCGTAAAGGAACAGAACTTTGAATTGGCAGCCAGTTTCAGGGACAAGGAAAAGAACATTCAGGACGAGCTGGAACGCACTAAGCAAAAATGGGAAGAAGAACTACAACAACACAGAGAAACAGTTGATGCAGAAAAGGTTGCTGAAGTTGTTGCTATGATGACAGGAATACCTGTTCAAAGAATAGCACAGGCAGAAGGCTTCCGTCTTCTGCAAATGGGAGAAGAATTAAGAGGTAAAGTAATTGGTCAAGAAGAGGCAATACAAAAGGTTGTTAAAGCAATTCAGCGTAATCGTGCCGGATTGAAGGATCCAAACCGTCCTATCGGTTCCTTTATTTTCCTTGGTCCTACTGGTGTTGGTAAGACTCACCTTGCAAAGGTACTTACCCAGTATCTGTTTGATACCCCAGACGCCCTGATTCGCATCGACATGAGTGAATATATGGAGAAGTTCAGTGTATCACGTCTTGTTGGAGCGCCTCCCGGATATATCGGATATGAAGAAGGCGGACAGCTCACCGAAAAGGTACGTCGTCGCCCCTACTCTGTTGTACTCCTCGACGAGATTGAGAAGGCTCACCCGGATGTATTTAACCTGATGCTCCAGGTTCTTGACGAAGGACGTCTTACAGACAGCCTTGGTCGTAGGGTTGACTTCAGGAATACTATTATCATCATGACTTCAAATATTGGAACCAGGGAGCTTAAGGAGTTTGGCCGTGGAGTTGGTTTCTCTGCCCAGCAACCAGGAAGCAAGGATGACAATGAAATGGCCAGAGGAATTATCGAAAAGGCTCTTAAAAAAGCCTTTGCACCTGAGTTCCTTAATCGTATTGACGATGTAATAATCTTCGGTAGCCTTTCCAAGGATGATATCCACAAGATTATTAATATCGAACTTGCAGGACTTTACAAAAGAGTTGAGAGCCTCGGTTATAAGCTTAATCTTACTGAGAATGCCAAGAACTTCATTGTTTCGAAGGGCTATGATGCTCAATACGGAGCAAGACCATTGAAACGGGCAATACAGAAGTACCTTGAAGATGAAATGGCAGAGGTAATAATCCAGGCTTCAGTTTCTGAAGGCGATGAAATAGAAGTAGATTACGATGAGAAGGAAGAAAAGATCAAAACAAAGATAGTATCACACAAGACAAAAGGATCGGTCATCAAATCACAGGGACCAGAGAGTGTCAACTAGGTTGTAAATATGGATAAAAAAAGAGAGTGCCACAGGGCACTCTCTTTTTTTATCGTATAAGGCCTTATTACAGCCTTATTTTAATAATTTACAGGATTACTTAAGTCTGCTGTTGATTTCTCTTAGGGAAGCCTGAGCCTTTTCGTTGTCAGGATCAATCTCAAGTACCTTTTCAAACCATGGCTTAGCATCAGCAAAAGCATTGTTTGCACGAGCTGTAATCTCATCATATTGTTCAGGATCTGCACTAGCTGCAGAAGCAAGAATTTGAGCAGCCTGATTATATGGTTCTGCACCCTTTTTCAGATAATAGGTTGTCAGCATCTTTTTCATCTGAGCAAGGACAGAACTACTCTTGTAATCCTCAATAGCTTTGAGGAGAGTTTGTTCCATTTCCTCATCCCTATCCAGATTATTTAGAGAAGAAGCAATGTAATATGTAGAAAAATCAGCACGATATCCCATATCGACAGACTTCTTATAGTATTCCAATGCCTTCTCATGGTTCTTAATTCTGCGTGCTGCAGTTGCCAGGTTGAATATCATTGAAGCATCCTGTGCTTCTTCTTCAGGCCATACTGCTAGGGCAGCTTCAAACTTCTCGACTGCTGTGGCAAAATCGTTCTTTCTCAACGCATCATTACCTTCATTCTTCAACTCGATATATGCTGTTTCAGTTTGTGCAAAAGAAACCAAAGAAAACAGCATCATCCCCAAAATTGTTAAATACCTCATAATACAGTAGTTTTTAAATCAAATTTCACAAAAGCAGCGTAAAAATAGCACTTTTTAAACCAAAAGAAAAAATAAGCTCGAAATATTAAAATGTATTAACTTGCAAACTGCAATCATCGTGCCACTATCGCAATACGCGTTTTCAAATCCAAATAATCAGCTGACATCACATCTCTTCCCCCATCTTCAGGTTTAGGAAAATCAATGGTATAACCAGCTTTTTCAAGTCCACCTGGAATAATATCATCTATTACTTCACCAAACTTAAACGGATGGGCAGTAGAAACAAACAGTGAAATTTCTGATTTATCAACCTGCCCTATTGCTGCAGTATAAGCGGCAGCTGTATGAGGGTCCATCAGATAACTGTATTTTCCAAAACCTTCACTAATAGCCTTTTTAATTTCAGCATCGCTAACCGAGAGTGATATCATCTCGGTCTTTATATCCTGAAGAGAATTGTTGTACAGCTCATACATCCTTGGGAAGTTACTTGGATCACCTACATCCATCGCATTGGCAAGCGTAACTATAGTTTGATGCGGTTCATATACCCCTGATTTAAAGAAGCGGGGAACAACATCATTGGCATTCGTAGCAGCAACAAAACGCTTAACAGGAAGACCCATTTTGTGGGCCAAAACTGCAGCCGTAATATTTCCAAAATTACCACTTGGTACTGTTATTACAGGATCCCCCTTCACTCCCATTGCCCTTAGCTGAGCATAGGCAAAGAAATAATATACCATCTGTGGAAGCAGGCGGCCTATATTAATAGAATTTGCAGAAGTCATGTAAACAATCTTGCGAAGATCTTCATCACGGAATGCTTCCTTTACCAATCGCTGGCAATCATCAAAGCTTCCCTCCACTGCAATAGCATGGACATTGGCACCAGGAGAGGTAATCTGGTATTCCTGATATGGGCTTACCTTTCCTTTGGGATAGAGCACTATAACCTCTATACCCTCAACTTTGTGGAAGCCATTTGCCACAGCACCACCTGTATCCCCAGATGTAGCAGTAAGGACCAGGAGCTTGCGATCCTCGTTTCTGTTAAAATATCCAAGTATACGTGACAGAAACCGTGCTCCCACATCCTTGAAAGCCTGTGTTGGTCCGTGAAAGAGTTCCAACACATACAGGTTTCCATCTATCTGCCTGACAGGAATTGGGAAATTAAAGCTCTCCCTTGTGATTGCCCTTAGTTCATCGTCCTTTATATCCTCATCCATATAAGGTTTGAGAACACGGAATGCTATCTCAGGCAGATCGTAGGCTGCCATGTTTTCAATAAAATCCCTGTCAAGTTGAGGAATGCTCTCAGGCATAAACAAACTACCGTCGGGAGCCAGTCCCTTGAAAAGCACCTCTTTAAGGGGATATCTCTTATCCTTTGAAGCAAGACTTAAATATTTCATCTCAAGCTAATTATGCTTTTTATACTAATTGTCAAAATACTATAGCTTAAAGAACAGATCCAGCAGTTCCTCTCCCTTTACTTCTCCCAGAGAACCATTTTTAACAGAAAACTCATTAAAAGTCTCAATGCTATCAGCCTGGAGTCCCTTCTTCATGATCATAAAAGGTACGGCAGCCCTTGTATGTGTACGGAGTCTGCAGGGTGTCGGGTGGTCAGGCAAAAGCAGTAATGCGTAATCCTCTCCCATTTTCTGAAGGCCCTCATACAAAGGCTTTAGCAGTCTGCGATCAAAATCCTCAATTACCCTTTTCTTCAACAGAAAATCACCTTCATGACCTGCCTCGTCCATGGCTTCAATATGCAGGAAAACAAAAGGATGCCTTTTCAGTGCATCAAGAGCCGCAGCAGCCTTACCCTCATAATTTGTGTCATGCAGGCCTGTAGCCCCTTCCACATGTACCATCTCAAGACCAGCCAGTTTACCGATACCAAAGATAAGATCTACTGCCGATATCACTGCTCCCGACTCTACACCAAACCTATCCTTAAACGACGGGAAGTCAGGCTTATACCCGGGTGACCAGGGCCAGATTGAGTCAGCACATTTCTTACCCACTGACCTTCTCTTAACATTTACGGGGTGATCTTTTAATACATCAACTGAGCGTTTCATAAGTTCGCACAGCAACTGTGCAGTGTCCTCAGCCTCAGCTGAATTGGCAACAGGAAATAAAGGAAGAGCCTCTTTACCAGGGTGATCATGGGGTGGAGTACACATTATATCAGAATTTCCCCCCTTTATAATTAGAATATGTCTGTAGCTGGTGCCGGGATAAAATTTAACCCTTTCACTGCCTAGTTTTTCATTTAGAGCAGCAATAAGTTCAGCAGCCTCGGGGCTGCTGATATGTCCCGCAGAGTGATTTACCAAAATTCCATCCTCAAGGGAAACAAGGTTACAGCGTAGTACAAGATCTTCGCTTTTAATATCAATACCCAGTGAAGCAGCCTCTATCACTCCCCTGCCCTGGAAATACTTTGCAGGAGGATATCCCAAAATATTCATATTTGCTATCTCACTACCTGGATGAAACTCGGGAGGCACTGTGTGTACCAGACCCGTAGCAGCTTTTTTACATATTTCATCCATTACTGGAGTTTTAGCGGCCATGACAGGGGTCATGTCGCCAAGCATATCATCAGGCTCATCAGCCATTCCGTCGGTCAGGATTACTATAAACTTCATATAGGAAATGATTCATTATCAGTACCTGCATCAAAAATCCAAAAGAACAGGCCCCAAGGTTGTGCTTTTAAGATTCTCGGCAATACAAAGATTTGATTATAGTCTAATAGGATTATAAACGCAAAACTAACAATTTATAATTAGTATAAAAACCAATGCTTACAGAAGTAACAAAAGTCAGGCTAATTTTGCTCTGTGGTAACGGCTTTTTATGCTAAATTTAGCTTCAACAAAAAGAAAGAGGATGGCAGGATTACATATTTACCGGGCTTCGGCAGGATCAGGAAAGACATTCAGGCTTGCACAAGAGTACCTGAAGCTACTATTCAGGGATCCCTTCAAATACAGGCATATTCTTGCCGTGACTTTTACAAACAAGGCGACCGGTGAGATGCGTGACCGCATTCTGAAGTCACTAAGCGAATTGGCCGATCCTGACTGCAAGAATCCTGAACATCTAAAGGACTTGACTGACTATACCGGAATGAGCGAATCTCAGGTCCGCCGCAAAGCGGACCTGCTTCTTGGCATGCTCCTTCACGACTATTCCCGTTTTAGTATAAGCACAATTGACAGTTTTTTCCAGAAGGTAACCCGTTCATTTGCCTATGAAATGGGGCTTCCGTCCGGTTTTAGAGTTGAACTAAAGCCTGAGTATATAATGAACCAGGCAATTGACCAGCTAATTATGGAAATGAACCGGCCTGAGTACAGGGAGACGAAGGAATGGCTGCTCAACTTTGCCCGCGAGAATATGGAGGAGCGCAGCAAATGGAATATAGCCGGTGAGATACAAAGCATCAGCAAGGAGATATTCAACGAGCAATATCAGGCAAATGCAAGGACACTTAATAGCCAGATCCGGGATAAGAATCACCTGAGTAAGTACAAGCAGACTCTCAGGCAGATTATAAAGGATACTGATACCCAACTGGAGGAAGTGGGAAGGAAAGGGCTTGAGATAATAGCCCGCTACAACCTGGATATCAACAAGGACTTTAAGGGGCTTAGCAGGACCAAAGTCAAGGTATTTCAAAATTTGGCGCGCCTTGAGAAGCATATGGAAATCGGTAAAATAGAGACACTGCTTGAGGATATAGATAACTGGAAAAGAAAGGATAACAGCCGGGAAATTAATACTGCAATTGAAGCCGCATACAACAGTGGGCTCAAAGACTTGCTTACCAGGGCTGCAGAACTGATAAAATCAAGAAGAAGGGACTATTTCACAGCAAAAGAGATAGAAAGGGAACTAAATTCACTTGGACTGGTTCAGGATGTCTACGAGAAGATGAATGAGATATGCCGGACGCGAAATCTCTTTATCCTTGCTGGTACCAACCACCTGTTGTCGGGGATTATTGACAACAACGACACCCCCTTTATTTACGAGAAGACCGGTACACGGTATGATCACTATATGATCGATGAATTTCAGGACACATCATTTCTGCAGTACCACAACTTCTACCCTCTTATAAAGGACTCACTGGCAGCAGGAAATGACTGTCTGGTTGTAGGAGACGTTAAGCAGTCAATATACAGGTGGAGAAACTCAGACTGGAGCCTTCTGGCAGAGGCTGTAGAACGGGACTACAGGACCTACGGTGTAGAATCAATGACACTGGATACCAACTGGCGAAGTAGTGCGGGGGTAATAAATTTCAACAACAACTTCTTCAGCTATGCAGCAGAAGCCTTGCAGGGTAAGCTGAATGGGGAGATTCCAGGTGACCTTATTGAAGATGAAGAAGTTCGCCCCTACCAGACAAGAATTAGCAGGGCCTTTGCAGATGTTTGCCAGCTTGCCTCCCCCAGAGGCAAAGCACTTAAAGGAGAGGTTTACATCAAAGCCCTTGATACAAACGAAAAAGATAATTACAAGGATACAGCCTTAAAGCAAACAGTAGAGAGAATTGAGCAATTGCTTGCCCAGGGTTATGAAGCCTCAGAAATTGCTGTATTGGTTCGCCGAAATGAAGAAGGTGCAGATGTATCTGAGGCCTTACTTTCAGGCAAATATCACTCTGAAGGAAAAGCCCTTGAAGTCATAAGTAACGACTCCCTCCTTCTGGGTAAGTCAGAAGCCATCAGGCTTCTGATAGGGCAACTGAAACTAATCAGTAGTCCAGATGACCCTGTTTCAGAGTCCTTCGTAAGACTGTACCTTTTGCGAAACGCAGCTGACAAAAAACAAAGCAGCGGAATTGAGAATATCTCAGAACATATGTTGGGTAGTGCTGAGGAACAGTTGTGGCAGGACTACAAGGAAAACCTGTTTACCCTCCGCGAAAAACCTGTATATGAGCTAGTAGAAAGGTTGACCGAATTGCTTCCAGAAGAACTCAGGATTAGGGATTCTGTTTATTTACAAACCTTTATGAGTATCTGTCTGGACTTTATTAACCAGGAAAGTCCTGACCTAAACAAGTTTCTTGACTATTGGGAAATGAATGGTGCAGGCACCTCATTGTCCGTGCCAGACAACCGTAATGCAATACGCGTTATGACAATACACAAGTCCAAGGGACTTGAGTTTAGGGCTGTAATCATACCCTTTGCCAACTGGAAATTCTTTGAAGCAAGGAAAGCAGGACTTATCTGGGTAAGTCCGGATAAGGAACCCTTCAACGGACTTGCACTGGTTCCCATCAAAGTCAAAAAAGACCTTGCAAACACCTACTTTGCGAAGCATTATTTCAACGAACTGCTTCAATACTATGTTGACAATCTCAATCTAGCCTATGTTGCCTTTACACGTGCTAAACAAAGCCTTAACATAATCTGCCAGATTGACAGCAGCAAAGACAAAGATAAGTCAGATGGATATGGTGATATTGGTGAGTTGCTGTACAAATTCATTCAAAATGCCGGAGACAGCTTTGATTCCTCTTTACTGACATTCCACAGCATTAGCGAAGCCGAATTGATCCCTGAATCAGTTTCCAAGACGAAAAAATACAGCAAGGCAAATCGTGAGTATATCCAGACTGAAAGCAGGACTGTCCAACTAGAGTCCTGGGAGGACAGGACACTGATACACCTTGAGAGTGAGAACTTCTTTGACAATGAAGACAGTTCCCTGCTACGCGGCAGGGTGATACACGCAATTTTTGAGAATATCCGGGAAAAGAATGATGTGGACAGGGCAATCCGCAGATTGGTATTTGAAGGAATGATAGGAGAAGAAGAGAAAGCGCTTTACAAAGACAGTATTGCAGAATGGCTCTCCCATCCGACGGTTACCCACTGGTTTGATGGTAGCTATGAAGTTAAAACTGAAGCATCAATACTCTTTAAGACCGAGAAACGACCCGACCGTATAATGATAAAAGGAGATAAAGTGGTGGTAGTTGACTACAAATTCGGTCGTAGTATGAATCCTGCCCACTTCAGGCAGGTAGAGCAATATATGAGGCTTATCAGGCAAATGGGCTACAAGAATGTTGAAGGTTACCTTTGGTATGCCGGAATGGGCAATATAAGAAAGGTGGAGCTGAGCTAGAACATATGCTGTAAAACAGGCAGGTGAACAAACAGCAATATCTCCTGTTTTGAAGAAAAGGGGCACAGTAGCGGCCCACAGTAAACTAAAAAACTATTAGTTATGGCAACAGAAAGCGCAAAGATCATCGCCTTCAGGGATAGTATCCAATATGTAAATGACAGCATTGTAAGTCAGCAGATAATCAAGAACTCCTCAGGCAACGTAACACTTTTTGCCTTTGACAAGGATCAACAACTCAGTGAGCATTCAGCTCCCTTTGATGCACTTGTCCAGGTACTTGACGGAACTACTGAGATTAGAATCGCAGGTAAGCCCTATTCGCTAAAGTCCGGAGAAGCAATTATCCTGCCGGCAAATGTGCCTCATGCAGTATATGCATCAGAACGCTTTATGATGCTGCTTACAATGATAAAGGGACAATAAGCTTGTTGGCAGCAAAGTGTACAGTTTTATTAAGGTGTAAGCAAAGCAAGCTTTCGGAAATACAAAATACCTGAATATAAATACCTTTGTACCATATAAATAAAAATGCAGCTCCTTGCAGCTGCATTTTTTGCTTCAAATAGGAAAATAAAGCCCTCTCTTTATACCATTCTCAACTCATCACGAGTTGTTATTTTCTCACAGTAGTGGCATTCCAGAGCCAGTTCTTCCTTATCCATTACCCTGAAGCGGGTTTGCACAGACTCATGGTTACAAATACATTTAGGATTAAAGCACTTCACGATGCCCACAATTTCGTCAGGTATGGTAACATGCTTTTTCTCTACCACCTCGTAATCTTTGATAATATTAAGATGAGCATTTGGGGCAACAAGAGATATCTTATTGATCTCATCAGGTTCAAAAAATTTGTCAGCCACCTTAATAATAGCCTTCTTGCCATATTTCTTACTGTCGAGGTTAGCCCCGAAAGTAATCTGATTTGGAATCCTGTCGAGTCCCAGTATGGTTATTACATCAAAAAGTGAAGCTGCCGGAATATGGTCTATTACAGTTCCGCTTTCTATTGCGCTTACCTGAAGTTGTTTCTTATTTGACATAGCATGTGATTTTTGGAAAATTGGACACAAAAGCTTATTTCAGGCCCATAATGGACGCGATAATTGCCATACGGGTATATACCCCGTTTTCAGCCTGTTTGAAGTAATAAGCCTTGGTATTAGCATCAACATCATCTGCAATTTCATTAACCCTTGGCAGCGGATGCAATACCTTAAGGTTGTCTTTCGTATTATCGAGCATTGAGTTGCGCAGCACATAGGTGTTCTTGACCCTCTCATACTCCATCGGGTCAGAGAAGCGTTCCTTCTGAACCCTGGTCATATAGAGGATATCTGCTGTTTCCAGATTGCTAATATCACTTTGCTCATAATACTTAATACCCTTTTGCTGGCAGAAGCGCAGATACTCCTTTGGCATAGACATTTCCTTTGGGGCCACGAAGTAGAAAGTAGGATTAAAATGCGACATTGCCATCAGTAGGGAGTGAACCGTACGGCCGTACTTAAGGTCACCAACCATATAGATTGTCAGATTTTCCAAAGTCCCCTGTGTTTTCTTGATAGAATACAGGTCAAGCAGAGTCTGTGTAGGATGCTGGTTGGCACCGTCACCGGCATTTATAACCGGTACTCTGGATTGTTCTGAAGCATAGCGGGCACTACCTTCAAGGGGATGTCTCATAACAATAAGGTCAGCATAGTTGCTGACCATTTTAATAGTATCCTTTAGAGTTTCACCCTTTGTAGTAGAAGAAGAAGCAGAATCAGAAAATCCGATAACCCTTGCACCAAGGCGGTTGATAGCAGTTTCAAAACTTAGTCTGGTGCGAGTCGAAGGCTCAAAGAAGAGAGTGGCCACCACTTTGTCCGTCATCAGGGGCTGATTGGGATTGGCTTCGAAATCAGCAGCAAGTTCAAGGATTCTTAAGATCTCCTCCCTGGAATAATCGGTAATAGAGATTAAGCTTCTATTTTTCATTTGTTTTATATCAAAAGTATGAAATCTTACCTTATTTTAAGGCAAAAATAGCTGTTTTTTTGTAGTACTTTTACACACATAAGACAATAAATCCGGTATTGTCAGGGAGCGACAGGGCTCCCTGACAAATATTCCGGCAAAACTATTAAGGTGATATGACAGAAGCATACAAAACAGCAGAATCGCTGATTGAATTTATTCACAAGAGCAGCAGTACCTTCCATGCCGTATCAACGATGGCAGAAAGGCTGAAATCAGCAGGATATGTGGAATTGGATCTAAGGGATAAGTGGAAGATTGAAAAGGGTGGTAACTATTTTGTCACACGAAATGGAACTGCTGTTTTTGCTTTTTCAGTTGGATTGGGTGATCCTGCACAGGATGGATTCAGAATTGTTGCAGCTCACAGTGACTCTCCCACTTTCAGGATTAAACCTGAGCCAGAAATTTTAACTGACAACTATTTTGTAAAGCTCAACACGGAAGTATATGGTGGTCCGATACTAATGACCTGGCTTGACAGACCACTTTCAATTGCTGGAAGAATCAGCCTGCATAGTAAAAACCCACTCTGGCCTGACAACAGACTGCTGGACTTCCGTCGCCCGTTAGTTATTATTCCTTCGCTTGCAATCCACTTCAATAGAAGTGTAAATGACGGTGTGGAACTCAACCGTCAGAAGGACATGCTGCCACTTCTCGGAATTGGAGGAGAAGGCGGACTGGGAGTCGGAATGCTGAAGGAAATGATTGCAAGTGAGCTTAGTGTTGATGTATCAGATATCCTGGATTATGATCTGACCCTATATGAGTACAATAAGGGTTGCCTGATGGGCAGCAGGCAGGAGTTTATCTCCTCGCCCAAGCTTGACAATCTTGCAATGGCACATGCAGCCCTGGAAGGCCTGTTAAGCAGCAAGGCAGCTAAGGCAACCAGGATGATTGCTATTTTCGACAATGAGGAAGTTGGTAGCCTGACTAAGCAAGGTGCCGATTCTCCCCTTTTCAGGCATATCATAGAAAGGATTCTTATAATACTGGGACTTGACAATGAGGGTATACAGCGAAGTATCTATTCATCATTTATGGTTTCAGCTGATATGGCACACAGTGTTCACCCCAACTATGTCGAAAAGCAAGACCCAGTGTTGCATCCAAAGCTCAACAAGGGACCTGTTATCAAGATTACTGCAAATCAGAAATACACAAGTGATTCGGACAGTATCGCTGTCTTTGAGCAGATTTGCAAGCAAGCAGACGTTCCCTACCAGAAATTTGTCAACCGTTCCGACATTGCAGGTGGCTCTACCCTGGGTAATATAAGCACCGGACAGATTGATATCAGATGTGTTGACGTCGGTAATCCAATGCTGGCTATGCACTCGGTCAGGGAACTGGCAGGAACCGAAGACCAGGCATGGATGATAAAGGCATTGAAGACCTTTATGGAACTATAAAGATTTCATTCAAAACAGAGGGCTCAAGTCTTACAAGACATGAGCCCTTTCTCGTTATCTCCGGCCGGCAAATCCTGTCTGAGCAGTACTAAGCAACGCTCTCAGGGTTTTGTTATCGACCTGTATATCACATCCTGAATATCTGTCCGAATATTTAATGTGGATAGCTTTCTGTTGTATGAATCAGGGTGTATCCTGTTAGACAGAAAGATATAGATCAGGTTATACCTGGGATCCACCCAAACCATAGTTCCCGAAAAACCCTGATGGCCGTATGATTCAGCAGAAGCAAGTCGAGACACTGGAGTATCCTTTTTAGGATCCATCTCCGGTTTATCAAAGCCCAATCCCCTCCTGTTTCCAGGCTCATGTGCAGAAGTAAAGAATTCCACCGTCCCTGCACCAAGATAGCGGTATCCGCCATACTCACCTTTATTAAGGTACATCTGCAAGAGCTTGGCAAGATCATTTGCATTGCCAAATAGTCCGGCATGTCCTGCCACCCCTCCCATCAGTGCAGCAGTCTGGTCGTGAACATAGCCCTGCAGAGTTTGCTTCCTGAAAGTCTGATCGTCCTCTGTTGGAGCAGCCATTACAGCAAAGCCATATTTCCAAGGATTAAACATCAGGGAAGCACTACCTATTTTACTGTAAAACAATTCACTGGCAGCATTTTCCATCGGCATTCCGCTAACATTCTCAATAATCCTCTTCAACAGAATAAAATTGAGGTCACTATACAGATAGGTAGGCTTTCTTAGCTTGGAAGCAAGAACCAGATAGTACATCGAATCAACATAGTTGTGATTCAGATACACATTTTCAGCCACAGTGACAGAAAACAATGAGTCCTTTCTGTTGCTGATCAGGTAATCCTTATATACCAGGTTTTTGTTCATATACAGGTTGTTGTCAACCTTGTATGGATGGGTTGACGAACGTTTCTTGCTATACAGGTCTCCTTTTAGCATTGACTTATCAAGTATCTCTGTATGAAATGGAATAGAAGCCTGAAGTCCCGACTGGTGCAACAGAAGTTGTCTGACAGTTATATCCCTCTTATCTGTAGTATCTGCTTCAGGAAGGTAGGTGCTAATCGGATCATTAAGCGCCCACAATCCATCATCATAAGTACGCATTACAACAGGCATTGTCCCAGCAATCTTGGTTACAGAGGCCAGATCATAGATATCACTGTTTTTTACAAGTCTCTTCTTCTTATAATTGTGCCATCCGTAACTTCTATGTAAAACTACAACCCCGTTTCTTGCAACAAGAACCTGTGCACCTGGCGTTGCATTCTGCTTAATAGCCTTTTCAACAATCTTGTCAATCAATGCCAGGGTATCGCTACTCAGGCCAACCTCTTCAGGCAGGCCATATTTAAGTCTTGTAACATCACAATGTATTGCCATTGAGGCAAGATACCCATATACTTCACGAGGAGCTTTGGGTGATGTGGCAACGCCATTGAAAACGACCTGAGCCATTATTTCCCATACAAAAGGGTTAGCTGAAGGTGCCAGGACCATCCCATCCAGACCGGAAGGCCATGCAGAAAAAGGTAGATTCCCAGGATCTCCGGCCCATACAAGAACCAAAGATGTACCGGGATAATAAATCCGAATAGACTTTATCACCTCTTCAAGTGGCACACTCTGGTAATAAGAAGGATCGCTAAGCAGGAAGATTAAATCGTATCGAAAAGGATGTAGCAACATTGGTTGCTGCCTTATATAGTTATCAGCCATCCTTACAAAGTTATTGCCATGCAGCATTCCCTTTGTGTAATATCCAACCTTCATATCTAGCTGGGTAAAAGGAAATAGCTTTTTGTAGTGAGGCTGAAACAGACTTACTGAGGATTCATATACCCGCCTGAAAGTAAGCAACAGCTCCTTTTCCGATAGTTTAGGGCTGAAAAAATAATGTGTTTCAGTTGAGAGATACTTCATTATAAGTGCATTCCTGCAGGAATGCACTAGTATATCCTCATCCAGCCATCTGTCCCGGAATGCATTTAGTAAACGCTCATAATCCTTTGTATAATCATTGGTTATTAGCAGCTTACCATCTTCAAGAACCTGCCTGACTGACAGTGCAGCACCGGCGACCATGGAAATACCTTTCTCATCCCCCACCTGCGGAAGGTTTATTACAGGAAGGCTGGATGGCAGCAGACTGTTGATATGTGAAGGAACCAAACAGGCTTCAGCATAAAAGGCATTTAGGCTATATGCATCTGGTCTGAATGGAATCCATAGTGAGGACATAGCTAGCGCCCCTGGATGCTCATCTCCATTAGCCACATTGATTGATGGCAGTGGAACAATATCGCTCAGGAAGCAATTTACTCCACTTCTTGCAAATGTGTCGGCAAGCCAGCGTATCATCCCGTCGCGGCTCTCGGGGGAGCACACAAGCAGGGTCTTTTCATCCGGAAAAGGCATTGGCATTGAACCCATCTCAAAGCCTCCCCTGATATCTACAATAGCTCTTGTAAAGGATGAAGGCTTAATATCAAGATGTTCAATAGCTAAGGGATCAACAACTGTAAATCCCGGTTGTCCCAGCAGAATCAAGGCGAGTTTATCCTCCAACCTCAAGGTTGGGTATATAGAATCAGCCCATATACCAGCCTTCTCAATTGATGTATTCCCCACAATTGACGAAGCAGCCGGAAAATAAAAGGCAAACAACAAACAAAAACTCACTAAGATCCTGAAAATCATCACCACAAAAAATATTAGGGAAACAGCTAAAAATCAAACAAAACATGCTGCTAAGCACTATCTGCGGGCATTCATGTATTACAAAAATAAGGTATATTGCTATGTGAGTTATCTAATACTTAGAAAATTCGTTTATTTTATCAGAGAGGCCTATGTATTATAAAAAATAAGCTTAATTTTGGATGCGAGATAACCCTCCATGCATTATGGCGCCGGAAGATGTTTGTTATCAGCATTGTTTCGTCAGCATTATTTAACCTTGACCTTACATGCTGAGTTTGATTAAAGTGAGTTTTGAAATTGATTAAAACACAATTATGTCGGACAATTTAAGCAATGCGTTAAACCAAAACTGGGAGGATAAAACCATTCTGGTAGTAGAAGACGTCGATACGAACAAAATCTTTTTTGATGCAGCTTTGCGTAGAACCAAGGCCAAGATACTCTGGGCAAAAGACGGACAGGAAGCCATTGACATGTTCAGGGACAACAAGATTGACCTTGTTTTGATGGACCTTCAGCTTCCCGTTATGGACGGTTACACAGCTACACGTGAAATCAAGAAGATCAACCCCGATATTCCGGTAATTGCGCAGACTGCACACGTTATGTCAGGAGAGAGGGAAAAGTGCATGGAGGTGGGCTGTAATGATTATCTGGCTAAGCCTATACGCTTACAAATTTTAATAGAAACGCTTTCTAAATACCTTAACCAATAGGTAATCGGACAATTAGAAAATATTGAACTTAGACAAAAAAGGCTGACCATCAGGTCAGCCTTTTTTGTCTACAATATAGTGACTTCAGTTCTACGGTTTCGTGCCCTTCCTTCAGGAGTACTATTGTCAGCCACCGGCATTGAAAGGCCGAAGCCCTTATATTCAAGCCTCTTTGCATCAATTCCTCTGTTGACCAGGTGGTTATATACAGATTTAGCCCTATTTTCTGATAAGCGTTGGTTGTAAGCGGCATTTCCTTGATTATCAGTATGACCACCAATCAATATTCTTACCTCCGGATTATCTCTCAGGAAGGAATAAAGTCCTTCGAGTTCCACAAGCGACTCTTCCTTTAGTTCATAAGAATCCGTTTCAAAGAAGATATTCTCAAGAGTTGTCTTTGCACCCGTTCTGATTGGGTATAGACCAATATCAAGCTGATATGGTTTGAAAACGGAATACTCATTCTCAAGGTCAAAATGTCCAGAGTAAAACATATAGCCGGGATGCGCAGCTTTGAAGGCATATCGGCCTCCAAGAGGAAGACAGACAAGAAATTGTCCAGATTGGTTACTTCTAGACTCCACCACTGTCTTTCCATTCCCAAGATTCTTGAGCTCAAAATCTGCCGGAAGAGTCTCACCTGTTTCTATATCGAAGACCCGTCCTTTGACATAGGAAACTGGATCAGGTCTTATTGGTTCGGGCAATTCAAAGGTATAGATCACCTTGTTTTTTCGTCCTTCCATCATACCGTCACTTGAGAAATATGCTCTGTCACCCCTGGCATTTACTATAAAGCCCATCTCATCACCCTGTGTGTTTATAGGATAACCTACATTAACCGGCATTTGCCATTCACCGTCACTATTTCTGCGACTGAAAAAGATATCCTGCTCTCCCATTCCTCCATGGCCGTCAGATGAAAAATACAAAGTCTTATTATCATGGTGAATAAATGGAGAATTCTCCTCTCCTGTAGTATTAATATTTGCGCCCAGATTAACCGGACTGCCAAATATGGGAATCCCTTCAGGATTATACTTCTCAATGGTAGCCATCCAAATATCCTTGTCTCCTCTGCCACCCGGTCTGTTGCTCACAAAATAGAGTGTCTTGCCATCGGATGAAAAAGAAGGCTGGCTTTCCCAATATGGAGTGTTGAGTGGCATACCCAGATTTACAGGAGCACTCCACCCGCTGCCGGTTTTCCGTGAAAAATATATATCACAACTCCCCCTTCCGTCAGACCTGCCGCAGGCTGTAAAAAACATCATATTACCATCAGCAGAAAGCGACTGAGCTCCCTCATTACCATCGGTATTTATATCCCCTTCAAGTGCAAAACGCCTGCTCCAGTTGCCATTATCATCCCTGTATGAATAAAAGAAGTCCTCCTGAAAGAAAAGTGCTGACTTTGGCAGTTCCTTTTCCATAAAGAGCTGCTCATCACGTGGCTTAAGCACAGTGATTATAAGCGTTTGTTCATCCGCAGTTACACTGGGCCAGTACTCGTCATAGTCCGGATGTAGCGGTTCACCAGCAGGTTCCAGGTTTATCTCATAGGCATTCTCAACTGCATGTGCTGCGAAGCGTGCCCGGTCCAACCATTTGTTAAGTTCTTCGGCATTCCTTTTATCACTATATTTCCACTTATATTTTTCGAGCCATTCAACAGCCTCCTTAAAGCGGCCTACCCTGACAGAAGCAACACCAATATTGTACATAGTAGCAGGGAAAAATAGGGAATCTATCTGGTATGCCTTCATAAGTGCATCAAGCTCCCGATTATAATCACCTGTAGAGTTGTATATATCACCAAGGACAAGGTAGGGTTCGATAAACTTATCATCCCTCCTGATAGCCTCATAAAGGGCATCAATTGCAGGAGTAAGTCTGCCATTACTGAAATGATCGATTGCAAGCTCATAACTCTTGATAGCTGCACGATTCTTCGTAGTCAGGTTTTTCTGGGCATCAGCAAACTGAGCCCCAAAAAGGAAGGCAAACGCCAGCAATTTCAACACCTTATTCATTTCACCCCCGTTTCATTATTACTACAAAGCAGACTCAATTATTTGTCGTGCATGATCCGACAATTCCTGCTGACTATCGATATAATCAGCAGTCTTTATTACCGGATGGATGACAATACCAGCCCTTCCAGGCATCAGATCTAGAAAGTCTCCGCTACATATTTTATAACTATCAACTATCGTCACCGGCAAAATGTCAAGTTCAAGGTCTCTTGCCAGTTTGAACGCTCCATTCTTAAATCTGTTCATCTCCTTACGACGGCTTCTGGTTCCTTCAGGGAAGATAACAACAGAAACACCATTTACAAGCTTTTTACGAGCCTCTTCCAGCGAGCGGGCTGCCTCACGAGGTGATGAGCGGTCTATAAAAATATGGCCAACCTTCTCGCATGCATAGCCGACAAAAGGAATGGTTCTAAGTTCCTTCTTCATCACCCATCTGAAATCAATAGGCATATTACCATAAAGCAGGAAAATATCCCAGATACTCTGGTGGTTTGACACAATAACATAGGACTTCCCGGGCTCAATGTTTTCACGTCCTTTGATAAACACACTTACGGGTGTTATCCAACAAGTAACCCGCGCCCAGCAGGACCCTATAAAATTGCCCACTCTAGAAGAGAATATCATTGAAGTTGAGGCAGAAAGCAGTGCTGTCAGAAGGGTAATGACCAGCATCAGTGGAGCAAAGATTAGCCACTTATATGGCTGGTAAAGGATATATTTTGCAGTCATGGTTATAGCTCTTGATACAGGCAAAAATAGAAGTTCTTTGTAAAAGAACAGCCTAATAATAAAAAAAGGTCGCCCCGAGGCGACCTTTTATACTGATATACAAGGATTATGTTAGAACTTATAGCTTAGCCCAAATCCAAGAAGTTGCTTTGACTGCAGCTTGGCCCCCCTTTCGACAGGTATGTCACCAACAATCTCTGTTGTCTTTGTATCATGGTCATACAACAGTTGCAGTGAGAATACCGCAGTGAGGTAATCATTAATCTTCATGTTTAGACGACCTTCCCAATCCACATCAATATGGTCGGGATTATCGACAAGATTGGAGAATAGGTCCAGACGGGTAAAGAAGTCAACTCCCTTGATAATATTCTCCTTCTTGTACACAGACTTAAGAGAAGCACCAAACTCACTCCTCATCTTATCACCCGGATCCACACCATAAGCACCAGCATTTGACAATGAGTCATCAGCAACTATTGTGTGTTTGGAGGTCAGTGGTGAAATATAGAGTGAGAACTGATCATTAGGCTTGTAGTCCATACCAAGAGAAAACTGTAGGTAGGCAGGAGAAAGCAGTTCTGATATTACGACAGAGTTAGTTGGTGGATCCTGATAACCAGTAGTCATCTGCGTTTTGAAATCAAGCAAGGCTGTATAAAACCACTTATCACTTGCCTTATATCCGTATTTTGAGGTTAACAGTAGGCGGTCGTCTGTCTTGATAAGGTTGTCACTTCCCTGTTGTGATAAACCATAGCCTATGGTTAAGCTGTTATCCCACGCACTCTTGTTTTTTGCATAATTGGCGATGGTATTGAAGAGGAAGTTGCCCGATACCGAGTTACGTCCACCAGCTGCCCAATTATTGAGACTCACCTGAGAAAAGGTAAGAGATACATCCCCTCCTGTTTTCCAATATTTCAGTGAGTCGGCTTCTTCCTGAGCATTCAGGGTGCTTATCTTCAACATTCCAACACATAACAACCCAAAAAAGATTCTTGAATACATAGCTATTAGTTTAAGGTTACCGATTAACAGCCCTCTTACAGGCAGGTTTGCCAGACAAATATCTACAATGCGAGGATATAATTCCAGTGTTTTGTTGAAAAAGAACCGCAATTCAATTCATAAAATCCACCTGTTGTAAAAATTTCTGATCCTATTAGTCATATTGCTATACATTTGTGCAACCTTCAATAATTAATTGTGTCTTTTTAGCAAAATCCACTAAGCTTGTCATCGGAGTATAAGGATATACACCAGCCCCTGGTCAGAAAGGCAATGAACGGAGATTCAAAGGCCTTGCATGAGCTGTACAAACTGTACAGCAGGGCGATGTACAATATTTGTTGCAGGATATTAAACAATGAAGCTGATGCCGAGGATATGTTACAGGAGATCTTTATTGAGGCGTTCAGCAAACTAAATAGTTTCCGTTTTGAATCAACCTTTGGAGCCTGGCTGAAGAGAATTACAGTCAACCGCTGTATTAACGAGCTCAGAAAAAGGAAGCTGGCGCTTGAGTATCAGGAAAACCTGCAAGAACCCAACCCCGAAGAATTAAAAGAACCCGATCAGGAAGATATTGAGCTGTCGGTTGAAAGAATCAGACATGCAATGGCGCTACTGCCTGATGGTTATAGAGTTATATTCTCCCTTTATATGCTTGAAGGCTATGACCATGAAGAAATAGCGTCAATACTCAATATCTCTGAATCAACTTCCAAAACCCAACTTATGAGAGCAAAGAAACGCATTATAGATATTCTTAATGTAGGAAAATATTAATACCGGCAACGGAAAGCCATGGAAAAGAAAGACAAACTTGCGGATTTCATGAGGGAGAACAGGGAACTGTTTGATGACAGAGCCCCATCTCCCGAGCTGTGGGATAATATCAGCCGACAGCTAAATACAGGGTCACGCAAACGCAGATCCCTGGCCGTTAACTGGCTGTCGGGGGCAGCTGCGGCTCTGGTATTGACCTTGCTTGTGCCTACCGTATGGTATTCTACAAACGATGGACTTCAGAGCTACGACACTAGCCTCAGTGCGGAAATTTTCGAGATAACAAATTATTATGAAACCCAGATAGAAGAGAAAATACAGCTCGTCTCAACTCTAAGTGCCAACGAGCCTTCCATACGCACCGAACTCGATGCGGACCTGGAAAGACTTGACCAGGTACTGGCCGAACTTAAAGAAGATTTAAAAGATGACGTCGCCAACAGGGAAGTAATATCTGCAATGATTCAGAATTATAGAATGAAACTGAGCATACTGGAACAGGTGCTGGAATATGTGGACAATAGTCAATACAATTCCGATCAGGAAAACGAGATAGATTATCAATTATAAGCGCAGCTATATGAAGCTTAAGGAAAAATTACCGGGATATGTTATGACCCGAACAGGCCAGAGCCTACATAGACTCGCGGTTGTATTCCCAGTTATTGTATGTTTGCTGATGATGGGCACCTCTGCAAGGGCTCAGGAGATAAGGGAAACACTAAGTACGACCTATCTCTTTCATACCCCTGCAGGAGTAACGCTCCATATTAACAACAAATACGGAGAGGTAAAAGTCAACACCTGGCAGAAGGATTCAGTAAAGGTTGAAGTCAGAAGAACCTTTATACATTCCAACCGCGACCAGATTGAAAAGCTGAAGAATGAGATAGATATAAGTCATTCTGTTGCATCAAACCTCATTAGGTTTGAGACAACCTTCCAGCAAAGTGGTAAACGTATTTTCAGGAATATACAGGAAGCCACCAATATGGTAGGGAATGAAAGGAACTCCCGCATCGAATACGCAGTTACTGTTCCAGCAAGAACCAACATCTCTATTGTTAACAAATATGGCGATGTAATCCTGCCAAACCTAAGTGGAAAAGTCTCTGTTGACCTATCCAATGGAAACCTGCAGGTACGTAAGTTAAGTGGGTCTGTCAATTTGGTTCTGGCATTCGGAGTAGCTATTATCGATGAACTGACAACAGCAAATCTGGATCTGAATTTTGTCGAACTATCGCTTAACAAGGCCAATAACCTTACAATAAGGGGTAATTCATCTACCATAGATATTCCGGAGATCAACACTTTGGAACTGGATTCAAGAAGGGATAAGATTAAAATCGGAAAGGTGGCAAGTATAAGCGGTACCACTTATTTCTCAAACATCAGAACTGAGCATGTCACCTCTTATGTCAATCTCACATTGACCTATGGAGAAATCAGCAAACTTAATCTGTCGTCACAGGTAACAGAATGTATTATAGTGGCCAGAACTTGTAATATTACCCTGGAAATTGACAGGCCTATGCCCTATTCAATATTGCTCAAACATCATAAGGGCAATTTAATGCTCCCTGAAACCATTAAAAAGTCAGATCAGAAGTTCTCAGATCCAGAACTCAGCCGCTATTATTTCAGAAATGACCTGTCTGAAAGTAAGCTGAAAATGAATATTAATGATGCCGATCTGAAAATAATCCATAAATAATGCAACCCGGAATTATGAAAACTGTCTTTAGTTTGAAAATGGTAATGATAAGATTATCAGCTTTTATTTTGATCATGTTGATTGGAGCTACCGGAATCAGGGCACAGGATTACAACCACGCATTCAAGGTTCAGACCTCCTTTGGTTGCGGACTGTCATACAAGATGATTGACTCAAATGAGAAGGGCTTTGAAGTATCGTTTATTAGAAGCGAAAGGATGACACAGGCATCAGTAATACGGATTCATCAGGAACCCGCATTTCCACGAGTGTCGGACAAGATGTTTTTACTGTACGGCTATGGAACTCATATAGCACACAGATCGTCCTACTTTCTATGGAATCCCTTCACTCCCGGTGATGGATACAAGGAGATAAGTCACGACTTCTTTGCTCCGGGCTTTGATGGGTATGTTGGACTTGAATACAGGTTTTTGAAGATTCCCTTTAACATAGTAGTGGATCTGAACTGCAACTTCGAATTCTTCAGACCCGGCTATTTTGGAATAAATTTC
>Ga0209510_1000249_pt1 | contig 79574 bp, 78 predicted proteins | sample BiotimSIPDNA_FD_185749 | JGI IMG/M metagenome (GOLD analysis project Ga0209510, IMG submission 185749) | Anaerobic biogas reactor microbial communites from Washington, USA - Biogas_R1 time_0 SIP DNA (SPAdes) (version 2) | ecosystem: Engineered > Bioreactor > Anaerobic > Unclassified | place...
TGAGATTGAGACCACCATGAAACGTCTGCTTGATGAGATTGAATCTACCAAGCGACGTGTCAACGCCCTGGAGTTTAAGGTTATTCCTGAACTTACCGAAGCACGTGACTTTATTAAGATGAGGCTTGATGAGATGGAGCGTGAAGAGTTATTCAGGCTCAAGAAGATCAAAGCCAGATCTACCGCATAATTTTTTTTCCGGGTTCAGGATATGCATAATTATTGGTAGTTATATATGTCTTTTTTAAAATAAAGCAGTTAATAAGGCTTTTATGAAAATTTTTGGATGAAAATACCTTTCAGGAATTCAAGGAGGATTTACTCCGAATAACCTCCAAAAAAATTTCAGGAAAAGGTTAGGAAATTTGTTACACTCCCGATTTACTAGTAGTACTCTTCTCATCCTGGTTCAATCATGAAAGTATTTACTGGATAATTGCGTTGAAATATCCGGATCCAGTTTTCTTGCTTTACTTAAGGTCTGGTATGCCTGTTGTTTCATACCAAGTTCATCAAGCACCCGGGCCTTCCACACTAGAGCCTTTACATGTTCAGGTCTTATCCGGAGTGTCTGTTCAAAACAGGCAAGAGCTTCAGACAGTCTGACAAGGCTTGCATAAATCTGTCCCAGGAAAAACCAGGTATCCGCATTCTCCTGAGTAATGGAAATGATCTTTTTGTAACATGCAATAGCTTCACGGGTCTGATGAAGTGCCTGGAGTGCTCGTCCCTTATTTAATAATGAACGTACCTCTGAAGGATTTTTTGATAATACCTTCTGATAACAGTCAATCGCCTCCTTAAACCTCCCTGCACGGTGAAGCAGAACTCCTTTATTATACCAGGCGTTCTGGTTTTCAGGATCAGTATCTGTGAGATACTCATAATACTGCAGCAGATCGCCATATCTCTTGAGTTTTCTCAGGGCAGTAATCCGGTATGACTGAGTAATCTTATCATGAGGATTGATCTTTAATGATTTTTCAAGCGGTTCGAGAGCATCCTGATACCTATCCATCATCATTAAAGCAAGACCGGTCTGGGTCCAGCCCGAAGGTTTTAGCGGGTATTTTTTTGTCAACTGTCTTGATACAGCGAGAGAATCATCAAACCTTCCAAGTTTCAGTAAAGAGAAGCAAGCAAGATTCATCCCCTGAAAATTCCCCTGATTGTACCGAAGAAGCCGTTTAGCACAAGAAAGGGCTTCTGCATACCGCCCAAGTCTTAAAAGTGCACGTGATTTCAGCTCCCATGCGGAAATGTTCTTTTCGTTCAGTTCCAGGAGATGATCCAGGTACCCAATAGCATTATCCGGCCTTTCCTGGTGTATATGGGAATAACTGATAAGAATAAGTGCCCGCTCATGATCCGGATATACATGGAGAACCTCTTCAAATTCATAAATTGCAGAAGAGTATAGTTGTAAACGAACAAGACACAACCCAAGGAGAAACCGTGCCCTGGTCTGGCCTGAATCAAGGCTAATCAGGTTCTTTAGATAATCTTGGGCCTGGAGATATCTGCCCCGGCGATAGTCGTTCAGTGCTAAAAAATATAATGCTGATTTTTGTGTATCTTCATAGTTAGTTGCACGGTTTAAATTTTCGGCTGCTTCTGTGGGTTTACCAGTATACAAATATACTATCCCAAGGTAGAGCCATCCTGATGATTCATCAGGATCCTGCGCGATAATCTGCTGAATAAAAGGTAGTGCTTTCTGCCACTCATGGTCCCTGATGAGCTGTCTTACAACTTTCAGAAGTGTATTGAGACTTTTTTCTATCTTTACCTCTTTTGTTGGAAGAATACAGAATAACTCTTCATCTTCATCGCACGATACAGCCGATTCATCAATGTATTCCGAATCATCAGAGAGATCCTCAATTTCTACTCCTGAAGATAAAGGAGGAATATCTCCTGAAGAATCACTATCCGGTGCTTCATCAGGAGGAGGGACCATAACCATGGGTACCTATTCGAATTAGATTACTATGAATCCATTGGTTGAAAAAACAGGATTTTCATGGTGAAGGAATCATCATGAGAGGTGATAAAAAAAATAATTCGTATAAATATCTCACTATTACAAACCGCACATATCCTATCCATATTCAATGGCAGGTTATTAAACAAAATTTATATAATCATATAAGATCTCGATTCGTGATGGTATTCCTTTCCTGAACACATTCAAACTCAAACGTATCAATCATTTTTAGCACCTGAGGTCATCTACCGATTTCTCGGTGTATTTAATCATATTACATGTTATCACCCCTTATGTTGGATTGATGCAGGGAGAAGTCTGTATAAATTAAATCCATTAAATCCAGCATATCAGGCATTGATCCAGAAGAAATTCGGCCAGTTCTGGGGATTACCATCATCAACTGACCGAGAACAAACAGAATCCTAAATCACATCAATTAAAGTTCTTGAGGAATATTTCGTGAGATCTTCACTTAAAAACTGATTATCATGCTTTGGATGATAAACTTGCATTAATATTTTAAACAAGAAAAAAAGAGAGATAAATTTGCATACCATTACATGCGAAGGTACGAAAGCTTTGGATACCTTTCTTTTTCTCAAAGAGACAAAGAAAAAGTGTGTGAAATTTTTTTCAGTACCTCTTTGATAGGGTAATAAAGAGGATAGAACAAAGACTCAGTGAGGCCATTCTTTACAAGGCTGGAATATTCAATTCGAACCATGGTGTCTCATGCAAATCATCATTGTCTTTTTTCAATGTTACAGTTCTGTAGATTCCATCTTTCCATGATTTATGGAGAGGATACAAACAATCGATTTAATTAAATCAGATCATGACAGGATTTTATGTACTTCCAGCTGAAAAAAAGCTGTGATTTTTCCGAGAGATACATAACCGGAGATGTCTATGGGAACATATTCAAAAATTAAAGGATTATCAAATGTTGATGTTTCTGGAAAAACTGTCCTTCTTCGGGTTGATTTCAATTCACCTATTGATCCGATCACCGGTGCTATTCTTGACGATAAACGATTCCGGGAACATCTCTATACTATAAAAGCACTTAACGGATCAAAAATCGTTATAATCACACATCAGAGCAGGCCTGGAAAAAAAGATTTTACTTCCCTTGTATCTCATGCAAAAAGACTCTCTGAACTTTTAGGTAAACCAGTTCAGTTTATTGATGATATTTTTGGATCATATGCACAGGATACAGTCAAAAAAGCCAGATCCGGTGATGTCATTATGCTGGAGAATGTTCGGTTTAATGCTGAAGAAAACCTCAAACTATCCGGAGAAGAATCAGCAAAGACCGTGCTTGTAAAAAACCTGGCACGAATGGGCGATATCTTCATCAATGATGCATTTGGAACAGCACATCGTTCACAACCAACCATTGTAGGCCTTCCAGAGGTGCTTCCTGCAATTGCCGGACTTCTGATGGAACGTGAAGTTGAAAATCTTTCACGCGTTTTTCAGGGAGCTCCCCGTCCGGTTACATTCATACTGGGAGGGACAAAAGTTGATGATTCCATTGACGTTGCCCGCCATGTCCTGATGAATGGGATTGCAGATATAGTTCTTGCAGTAGGTGTAGTTGCAAATATTTTCCTTGCGGCAAGAGGTTTTTCCATTGGAAAACCATCAATGGACCTTATTGAACAACTTGGATATACCGGACAGATAGAGATTGCACGGGATATCTATTCCCGGTTTTCTGAAAAAATTGTGATGCCAGAACACGTTGCTATCAAAAAGAATGGAAAAAGGGCCGAGGTTTCTGTCCAGGATATTCCGGATGACTGTCCGATACTTGACATAAGTACTGAAGGGCTGATCTCCTGCCTTGATATTATCAGGAAATCCAGAACAGTCGTATTAAATGGTCCTGCCGGTCTCTTTGAAGAGGCAGATTTCTCCCTTGGGACAACAGAAATCATAAAAGCAGCTGCAGAAGCAGATTTTTCAGTCGTAGGCGGGGGTCATACTGCAGCAGCAATTGAGAAAATGGGATATGACACTAAGTTTACCCATATCTCAACCGGAGGAGGTGCCTGTATTGAGTTTTTAACCGGAAAAAAACTCCCTGCTATTGCAGCACTTGAAAAAAGTGCGGACAGATTTTCCTGAAATAATTCAGAGATTCAAAAAGTAAACTTATTTTTCCCTGCTGCTGACTTGTTTGCAACACATATCCATGTCTGGTGATTTAATCCTACTCGACCACATTGCTTTACATGTAACCAGCCTTGAACGGAGTATCAGATTTTATAAAGATATTCTCCAAATGGAGGTATTTGGACCGGTTAACCTGGGCACCCTTACAGCAAGCGGGCAGATCATTAATAAAGCAGTGTCCGGCCGTCATGTCCTGCTTAAAGGGATCATCAATAGTATTTCCACGCGGGCTATCAGAGACCAGTATACTGATATCGCTCTCATCTCTCCTGATGGATCAGGATATTGTATTCTTCTTATAGAAGAACGAACCCCCGAAACCAATCAGACAAAATCAATTGATGGTTTAACAATATTTGGATTCTCCTGTAATCTTGCACCATCAGTAGACATGGATATTCTAGGATGGGATCTTTACCAGAAAGAAGCAACCTTTGAATGGGGAGATCCTGAATCTGACGGAACATTGTTCTCCGAAAATGTCATACACCATTCACTTTACGTCAGGGATCCTGATGGAAGGACTATTGAATTAAAAACCAAAGATGCTCCTATATCAGCGGTTGCATTTTCATCAGGGCCTGACACGATCACCCTCCATGTAACTTATCCGGAAAAAAGCAGGGATTTTTACACGGAAAAACTGGATTTTTCAGTTGATTCAGATTCAGGAAGCAGTATTCCGGGAAAGAGATATATCTGGCTAAAGGACAAGTCAGGAAAAAAATGTATACTACTCCTCGGAAGGACTACGCCAGATGGGAACCCGGTAAAGACGGGTGGATATGGACTTGACCATTTTGCACTCAAAGGAACTGGAATCAAGGGAGAAAAATCAGGTGTCTGTTTGGATATCAGGATGAACCCGGATTGTCTGAGTGAAAAGACCGGATCATCTTATCTGGGTGATCCTGACGGGTACTGGGTCGAGTGTTGCCAATAATTAAGCGGAACTTCTTTGAGATTTTTGCATGAATATCAGATGGAAAACCGTGGGAGGATATGGAGCCCACATAAAATCCAACCGGACCGAAATAATCATCCACCACAAGGGAGTGATTACTGAAATTCCGATTAAGGAATTATCTCATTTTTTAATTATGGGCGGACATAACATCCAAACATCGACCATCAACACTCTTGTGAAAGAAGGCGTCTTTATCTCTTTTTGTGAATCTGATGGGAAGCCCGTCGGATATATTGCTCCCTATGATTACACCAGTTACCATGAAATCCAACAACTTCAGGAGTCTGCACCACCGTATTCATACGCTTATTCATGTGCCTATGAATCAATGAAGTCACGGATTTTTGCGATTGAACGATATGTACAAATCCATGGATCTGATATTTTGTATTCTGGTGAACTTGACATCTTGTCCAGTTATCTGAATGAACTGGAAAACATGGTACTTATTGAAGAACTCCGCAGGGTCGAGCAACTAGTTCGTGATATGTACTATGAGATTATCAGCAGATTTTTCGATCCATCTCTTCATTTTAAAAGAAGGACATCAGGACCCAGCCATGATCCAGTTAATGCAATCTTCTCATTTGGTTATGGAATGTTGTCAGCTGCCTGTTTACGGACAGTGATAAGCGGCCATCTGAATCCCGCCAGGGGTTTTTTGAACAGGGGAAACCAGGCCCTTGTACAGGATCTCATTAATTGCTGGAAAGCAGAGATGATTGATAAATATGTAATTGATTTTATCGCTTCACCTGATTTTAAAACGAATGGATATGACCTAACACACAACCGCTGTATCCTGCAGGATGAGATCATTCATCACCTCATTAACCTTTTTTCTTCTTCAATTAATCAGAATGTAATAGATTTACAGGTAAAAACACTTCTCCAGTCATTACATGGAGAAGCCCAATTTTCTATTATCAGGTCACGCTAAATCTCCCTTATCAATAACTGAGTAATTAATCTGAAAACCTACTCAGTTTTTTTCAAAGTTTTTATTTAGCAAAAATTATACCTTGATTTTAATATTTTTTTTAGTATTTAGTCAATCCTAATATATAGCATCATATGATTTATAATATAAATATACCGGTTGCCATACCTTAATAATATTTTAAAAATAATATAAAATTAATATAATAAAATTAGATGAGATCAGAAATACAGGACAATATCTCCTGCTCAAAACCTTTGGCAATTGTCTCATCTGAAGATTCCACGTATAATCTCACAAGAGGCTCAGTTCCGGAAGGTCTGATTAATGCCCAGGCATTCTTCCGGTCTATTCTGATCCCATCAATGGTATTTAAAGAATCAGCATTAAAGGTTTTTTTGACAACTACCAGAATTTTTTCAGCGTTGCCGGTCTTGAATTTATGTTTTAACATAACTGAAGGCGGAAGAGCATCAACAAGTGAAGATAATGACGGTTTTTTAGATGCGAGCAACAAAACCATCATTGCAGCAGTCATTCCTCCATCACGACAGAACTGGTGATCTGGATAAATGAGACCTCCATTGCCTTCACCACCAAATACAACGCTGTTTCCTGCAGCAATCAATTCTCTCATTCGTCGTGCCACATAAATACTGCCAACCGCAGTATAATCAACTGTGCATCCGTGAGCGGACACAACAGTCTCAATAAGCCGTGATGTGCTGACAGGAGTTACCAGGATTCCTTTCTTTTGAGAACAGACATATTCAGCTATGAGAGCAAATTCTTTGTTTTCTTCTACAAATCTTCCTTTGTCATCAATGAAAACTGCCCGGTCAGCATCGCCATCATGGGCAACCCCGAATGCAGCACCGGTTGAAACTACTAGTTCTGCCAGAGGGGCTAGTCCTTCAACTGAAGGTTCCGGATCGCGGGCCGGAAAATTTCCATCCGCATATGCATTAATCGTAAAGACATCACAACCAATTCCTTTCAGGATTTCAGCAGTTGTACGGAATGCTGCACCACAACCCGGATCAATGACAACCTTCATCCCCTGTCCGATATTTTCAGGGACTTTCTTAATGACGCCTTTTATATACCTGGTAACAAGATCGGCCTCCGGAATCAGAACTCCGACATCTTTCCATTCTTTCAGGTCAAAATTATATGAGAATACACGTTCCTCAATCTCAATGGATGCTTCATCATCCATCTCAGTTCCATCTTTTTCAATAACTTTTACTCCATTATAAGCCCCAGGATTGTGGGATGCGGTAATTACTACCCCTGCATCATACCGGTCCATGACGATATACTGAAGGGCAGGAGTTGGAAGAATTCCACACTCGATAACATCACAGCCGGTTGCCATAAGACCAGCTTTCATTGCATTAATTAATGCAGGGCCGGATGTCCTGGTATCCATTCCAACAGCAATAGTACCCGGGCGCATAGATCCTACTGCCATTCCAATTTTCATGACGAGTTCGGGAGTTATAAGTTCTCCAACGATACCACGAACACCGTTTGTCCCAAATAACTGCTTTTTCTTTTCAGACATATGCATCATCTTTTGGATCTTCCGGATCTATTTCTCCATCATCTAACTGTTCTTGTGTTACAGATTCCCGCTTTTTCCGCTTTTCCTGCTTTTCTCGTAACTGATCCTCACGTATCTTTAACAGACGTGATGAAGCAAGAGCAACATGCCGCATTATTTCAGTCACCCGGTCTTCTATCTCAATTTCATCATCAACTTCAATGGATGTACTCTCAATTTCCATGAGAAACCGGGCTACTTCACTTACCTCAAAGAGTAGATCATCAAGTTCTTCGGGAGTGTAAAAACCACACATGGCTCCGTATAGAAATGTAGCACCGGCTTTACTGACCTTCTTTTTAAAAGAACTCCGCGCCTGGTTTACAGCCTGCGGCGTATATGTTCCAGTCATAAAAGGAACCAGTTCAGGAAGGTTTTTCCCGATATATGTCATTTCAGCACCTGAAGAGGTTTGAAAATCAGAGCATAATCGTGAAATCGCCCATTCCCTGGCAGTAATAAACGTCCTCTTGCGAAGAAACTGGTTTACCTGGGTGTATGATGCGCCGTCAACCTTCCTAAACTTGTGATACTTCGTAGGATCCCGTGAACGGAATGGCGTTGACATCATTGTACCGTTAGAATTGCCTCACAGATAAGACCACGGTTGAGACAAAATCCAAGAGAGAACAGGGTTTTTAATACCTGACATACAACATGTATAGGGGTTCTCCCATCAGCCCAGATAGTGTAGTGGCCTATCATGTCGGCCTGTCACGCCGACGACTCGGATTCGAATTCCGATCTGGGCGTCTTGTTTTATTCTTTATCTGAAACGGAAAATCCTTCAGGTGAGACACTGATCTCAAACCGTGCTCCCTTTCCGAAGATTCCAGTCTCTACAATTGAAATACCGGTAATTGATAATATTTCTCTGACAAGAAAGAGTCCAAGCCCTGTATTGCTACCATAACCCCGCTCAAAGATCGTTTCTTTCAAATCATCCGGAATACCCTGGCCATCATCATCGCATACGATGCACATTCTGCTCTCTTCAAAAAACCAGGAAAACCGGATATATGAGAGAGAATTACCACCATGACGAATTGCATTATCAATGAGATTGTAAAAAACCCGTTCCAAAAGGGGATCAGCATATACCATCAGGCCGGATAATTCATTCACAATCCTGACCTGCTTTGGGATACCAATTTCTGAAACCTTATTTACCAGGATACCTACATCACTCCATTCAGGCGAATGTATTCCAAGATCCTGGTATACCCGTGTAAACTCAATCTGATCCTGTATCATTTTCGCCGCATCCTGCAGGATAGTCATGATTTTATCCATCTCCTCTTCATTATCATTATTTTTGAGGAGTGGTAACAGACCAAGGATAACCGAGACACGGTTTCGGATATCATGACGGGTGATACTGGAGAGAAGGTTTAGTTTTTCGTTTGTCCTTATTAAAGCCCGTTCAGCCAGAATTCTTGGAGTAATATCTCTCATGCTCTGAATTGCACCAATGATTCCACCCTTGGAATCATAGAGAGGACCTGCCATGGATGAAAAATATTTTCCACCAGTACCCATCTTCGGGAAATTTTCTTCAATGAAAAAGGAATCACCGGATCGGCTTGCATCAGGAAAAAACTCCGGAAGGACTCCTTCTGTATCAAGGACTGCATTGAGCAGCATAGGTCTTTCTTCACCATAGAAGGGAATAGCATACTCCTTTTTCCCTCTCCCGATGATGTCACTACCTTGGATACCAGTCAGAATCTCCATAGCATGATTCCAGATAATGACCCATCCATCTTTGTCGATAACAAAGGTTGCGTCGGGCAGTCGGGAAATAACATCACGCAGATGACGCGATGATTCGCGGAGAGCCTCACTTTCCATCCTTGTTTTAAAAGCCTGTCGCTGCTCAGAGAAATCCTGAACATTCATGGACCAGAATGAGTGTTCAGCCGTTGTTCCTGAAAAAACGGTAAGATCATGAAGTGCAGGAAATTCTGTCCCATCCTTTCTGGTATGATCCAGCTCAAAGGCAATATGACCTGAGTGAATAGCGCTTTCAAGGTAAGTCAGGAAATTTTTGTCAGGGTATTTTTGGACTGCTAGAAAAGGGCTATTCCCAATAAAATTTTCAGGCTGCATGCCATGCATCGAGGAATACGCATGGTTAACATAATCCACCAAATCACCAGTTCCGGTAATGATGCCTGTGCTGGTGTGTTCCACAATATTCGCTAGTTTCTGTAGCGATTTTTCAAATCCCTTACGTTCAGAGATATCTATGGCAAATCCACGAAGGCCCACAATTTCTGTTCCTGTCTTTATTGGAGCAGCATACATTACCATAGGTAATATATCTCCATTTTTTGCATGACCAGAAAACTCTGATCCGCTGATCAACTTACCTTCCGATATCCTCTGAATTAAATCCAGAAACCGTTGATGGTCATTTGTATCAATAATATTTAGAATATGAAGCCCAGACTCATAATCCCCGGTGTCATACCCAAATTTTCCCAAACCCATCTGGTTCAAAAAGGAAATATTACCATTCAGGTCAGATTCAAAGACAAATTCGGGTAAAAGATCGGCAAGTTCACGATATTTTCTTTCGCTTTCCGTCAACAAAAGAATATGTTCCTCAAGTTGCTTTCTGGACTTTGATAATTCCAAAAATATTGGGGATATTTCCCTGGCAAGGACAGTGAACTCATCATCACCTTCTAAATGAAATTCATCTGGCACAAACTGCTTACTGCCTCGGTTTTTAATCTTATCAATAAGAGAATGTAACCTTGACATAACAAGCTGGTCTACCATAACCAGTGAAACAACAATTATCACAAGTCCAAGTAGCATCAGGATAATGAGATATGTAATAATCGTATCCTTTCCATGGGTAATGATATCACGGGAGAGCCTAGTAGTTAGCTGGAGATAACCATCAGAATCAAGTGTGGGAATGAGTACAGAGCCTGAAACCATGGTATCAGATTCAGGAAAAACCGATACAGGAAGATTTAGATCACCAGGAAAAAGAGGAGATGACAAGGAAATATCTGAAGGAATCCAGTTAATAGAGAGAGATTGCTCAGAAATATCAGACAGAGTCCCGATTAAATTATCATCCAGATATGAACCGAATATTAACCACCCTACAGATGGTCCTTCATACGTGCTTGTTATAATAGGAAAGGATGAGATAAGAGAAGGGCCTTCAGGAATATTAATAAAACCGGATTTACCTTCAAGGATTGATTCAGAGGTCAGAATCCCGGGTGTAGAAATTACTTTTTCAACGGTTTTATCTAACATCAACTCCATGGATTTAGTAGATGGATTAATCCGGGTTGAACATTTAACAGAATTATCTTTTCTTACAAAAATTAAAAAATCAATGTCAATATTGACGATTGAATCATAATTCAGGTTGCGATTAATATATTCCTCATCCAAATCCTGCACAAAATCATACGACTCATCCCATCGTGACCAGTCGCCTACTTTTGTCTCTAATTGTCTTTTTTCATAATCCAGAACTTTCAGAGCATTATGAACTTTTTGTTTCACATCATCCTGTTCAAATTTGGCGTAACTATCGGTGAGAAGAGTAAAAGAAAAAATAATAATGAGCAAAAATCCTGCCAGAAAAGTGAGCCCTATTATTAAGAAGGTTTTTGCCCGGAGATCCATAATATCCAGTGCCCCCATCCAGGTTAATACCGCTTTTGCGGGTTTTTATCTCATATAACCGTTTATTCGTTCTGAATAATGGTAATGAATGAACCTGAATATAAGCCAAACATATTCATAATCGGGTGGGCAGTAATTATACATTTCCTCGTCATGCCATTGATATTCAGTGATACAGGCATTCTTGATTCCTCCGGCTCTCTGAAAAAAGATGGAGATATGTCAACTGGTAAATTCAGCCCTGATAACATTTCACGGATATCCATGAGAAACAACGAGTGGATATTTTCCTCCATCAATTCCTCTGTGGCCTGGTTAGTCCACAAAATCTGAAGATCTGAACCGACCAGAATTACCGGATGCATAGAATCTGATATCTGAACCGACATAGCTGGTGTAAGCCCTGCCTTCTGGCCCTCAGTTGTAAGAAGCATTTTTTCACACAGGGATAAACCCACCTGAATTGTGCTATATAACAGATATGGATTGACAGGTTTTATAAGAAAACCAAAAGGAAGAGCACTGATAGCTTTTTCAAAAACCTTACGCTCATCATGGCCGGTAACAAATATTACCGGAATTGTAAAGATAATAAAAATATCAGCAGCGGTTTTAATCCCAGAAATTTCACCGGGAAGATCAATATCCATCAGAACCACGTCAGGCCTCTCTGTTGCCACCTGAAGAATAGCCTGTTCACCTGAATTTACCGGAGTCTGAAAAAGAAAATCACCTTCCTTTAACATAGACAATAAGACTCGGACGATTATCTCATCATCTTCAACAATAAGGACTCGTTTTTCAGGCATAATGAAGACCTTCCGGATCATTGGGAAACACTGAATTATACATTACAGTATGTACGCATTGTCAACTTGGGAATATCGGTATAAAGTAATTCCGAGATCATGTTGTTTCGCAGAATAGGTATTCTACGAAATCATTATAATTTTTTAGATTTATACATTATTAAAGTGAATCAAGGTTATTTTTCAGAATGGATTCCCCGGTTTATCCAATATCTGAAAATGAGGAATTATTCGCAGAAGACACTGAGCAGTTATGACATCACCCTCAGGAGATTTGGTCAGTTCATCTGGCTGACCAGATCATACCGGGGGGACCTTTCAAAAAAGTGGGAACATAAAGAGGTACTCAGACTAGAGAGTGATGTACTGGTGACTGCGTCAGAGATTACCAGGTTTTTAGAATTCCTCTCGAGTGACAAACAGTACCATGCTTCTACATACAATCGAATGCTTTCATCAATTTCATCATTTTACCGGTTCCTGCTGATGCAGGAAGTTGTCAATATAAATCCGGTTCCACGGGTAGACCGGCCAAAGGTGAAAGATAAAGAACTGAAATACCTCAAGCACAGCCAGGTAATGCGTCTTTTAAAGTCAATACCTGATGACCGTGACCGGCTCATGATCAGAATTATTTATGCAACCGGGGTGAGGGTATCTGAACTATGCACAATGAATATTGAGGATGTTGATTTTGATGACCTAATGATCCGGGTTCATGGCAAGGGGGGAAAGATACGAATGGTGTTTATCGATGAAGATACCCTCGAAGAGATTGCTGATCATATCGAAAACCGCCTTTCAGGTCCACTTTTCCCTGGACAATCCGGAAATTATATTTCACCCCGGACAGTCCAGTTGATTTTTAAAAAATATGCCCCTCCGGGGATAACTCCCCATAAAATTCGTCATAGTTATGCCAGTGAATTATACCGGAGATCCCGGAACCTTCGGGTAGTACAGGAAAACCTGGGACACGCATCCATCAAAACAACAGAGGTGTACCTCCATACTGATGTAGACGAACGCCGCAGGGTATATCGTGAGTTTTTCCCCCTGGCTATGTCAGGGCAGAAGACTGCGAACGTGTCAGACATTCAGGACATCCTTATTGATGAAACATGAAAGCGATGTGCATGCATAAAGGGCCGTGAACATTTCTCGTCATCGATACAGATTGCCAGCGCGAGACAAAAAAGTCATATCATATCTTATAAAAAAACCATATCCAGGAATTTCATACAGAAAATTGAAATCTAATAGAAAATCAGGTTTTAACTGATAAATTTCCATAAGTATAAAGTGATGTGTGCCAAGGCAGGTACAATAAAACAGATGAGATCAGCAAGAGATGCTATAATATAATAACACAAATATGATAAGGCAAGGTTTTACCCTGCTAATTATTACTCCCGTAGTGTAGAGGTCAATCATATCGGATTTTGGTTCCGATGACGACGGTTCGAATCCGTCCGGGAGTATAGCATTTTATCTTTATTTTTAGATATTTCGTGATTGTACCTGGTTATAAAGAAATGAGAGACTGATACTGATAACCATGTACTGCCATTAACTATATACGATATCTGGCGGATAATCACCTATCAGCAACAGTGCAGGTTTTTTAACATGATAGGTATACGGTGGATTGATTTTGATCATATACCTGACAGACTGTCAGGTCTTATTGATCTCTCTTACAACCTCTGGTCTTCCTGGCATCCAGAAGCATGGCTCCTTTTTAAAAATCTTAACCGACAGGGATGGAAAGAATCAATTCACAATCCTGTAAAAATGCTCCAGGAAATACCCCAGGAGATCCTGGACACTGCAGCGTCCAATATTGAATATACTAATCACTATGACGCGGTAATCGCTAAATTTCAAAGGTACATGCTAGCGAAAAACCAATGGTTTGATGAGTATTACCCGGAACATCAGCACCACAAGATTGCATACTTTTCTGCTGAATACGGCCTTCAGCACTCTCTTCCGCTTTATGCAGGAGGGCTGGGATTTTTGGCGGGAGACCACCTGAAAGAATGTAGTGATATTGGAATCCCCCTCGTAGCCATTGGATTTATGTATTCGGACGGGTATCTTCACCAGCGTGTCAGAAATGACGGCTGGCAGGAAGATATCGAAGAGAAACTTGACCGTGATAATGCTCCGGTGAAAAGAGTTCTCAACCGTGAAGGGACACAATTGATCCTCCAGGTTCCGTATATTATACCCCAGATTCATTTTGCTCTCTGGAGAGTGGATATCGGAAGAGTAATCCTCTATCTTATCGACACCGAGATTGAGCAGAACCCTCCGCACCTTCGGAACATCAGCAGCAGGCTTTATAGCAGTATTAATGAGATGAGACTTCTCCAGGAAATTGTCCTTGGCATCGGGGGAACCCATGCACTCAAATCGCTGGGAGTCAAGTATTCTGCCATCCACCTGAATGAAGGTCATGCTGCATTCGCTCTCATTGAGAGGTACAGGCAATATATCAACGATGGTCTCCTTCCTGAAGAAGCATTCCATCATGTGCATCATACGACCCTTTTTACAACCCATACACCTGTCCCTGCCGGACATGACAAGTTTCCTCACTGGATGATTGACAAATACCTCACTAATTATTATGCAGAAATGCACATGTCACGGGAGGATTTTCTGCAAAAAGGTCATCACGTCGATGATCCTCAGGACATGTTTAATATGGCGGCTTTTTGTCTCCGGATGGCAGCTTATGCCAATGGAGTCAGTGAAAAACATGGAGAAGTTGCACGTAAAATGTGGCATTTCCTCTGGCCTGAAAACAAACTGGATGATGTTCCTATTGGTTCGATTACAAACGGTGTACACATTCCAACGTGGATAAATCCACGACTTGTAACTCTCATCAACCGGTACGTGTCACCGATATGTCCGGACTGGTTTGAACATCATGACAAGGAGTACGTATGGGCACTTATTGACAAAGTCCCTGATGTCAAACTCTGGGAACTCCACTATGCCCTGAAAATCAAATTAATCAACCGTATCCTCCAATTTAAACGCAGGGACTGGATGAAATACCAGGCAGACTGTGCAAATGTTGTTGCTGGTGGTGCACTCATTGATCCCAATACTCTTACAATCGGGTTTGCCAGGAGGTTTTCAACATATAAGCGTGCTGACCTGATATTCCAGGATTTGGACCGTTTGAAAAAGATCCTGAATAATCCTTGGAAACCAGTCCAGATAATTTTTGCAGGAAAAGCTCATCCCGCAGACGACGAAGGAAAACGGATCCTGCAACGGATTTACCAGTATGCACAACAACCGGAATTTGGGGGTAGAATTGCGTTTGTTGAAGATTATGGAGAACAGATAGCCAAATATCTTGTTCAGGGTGTTGATATATGGATGAACAATCCGGTTCCTCCCCTTGAAGCGAGTGGAACAAGCGGGATGAAGGCAGCCGTAAACGGGGTCCTTAATTTCTCTATTGGAGATGGATGGTGGATTGAGGGATATAACGGAAAAAACGGGTGGATTTTCGGCAAAAATCATGGAGACAAAGATCGGAACTGGGAAGATGCATCAGAAATGTATAGTCTCCTGGAGGAAGAGATTGTTCCGTTGTACTATGACATTGGGCTTGATGGGGTACCCCATAAATGGGTAGCCATGATGAAAGAATCAATTAAGAGTAATGCACCACGGTTCTCATCACGCAGAATGGTGAAAGAATACATGCATACGTATTACATCTCTGCCCTCTCATGCGACGAGTGCAACATTTTTATTGACGAGGGTTTTTCTGACGGAATATCAGAATAACCTAATTTTCAGTTTTATTAGAATCGGAGGATAATTCCTCTGCATCACTGATTGCAAGCTGATACATCCAGTCAAGAAGACGGGCACAATCTTCGACGACACAGTCTTCATCACAGGCGATGCAGGGAATCAATTCGTCACCGGCAAGCAGACAATAGGGATCAGCAGGACCTTTCCTTGCAATTAACCTGAATGTCTTTATACCATCCTGCCGGTGTTCAATACGCTCAACACGATTTGTATCAAGGAGTTTTTTCACGATACGTGAGCATTTTCTGCTATCAACACCGAGGATCTTCCAGAGTTCACTCTGGAGTACCCCCTCGGGAGATGATGCTATGATTCGAAATGCATCTTCGTCTGTTCCGGTCATATCATACCTTCAGGCTACCGGTGCAATAGAAAGGATATTATTACCCCGAATCACAAGAGTGCCAAGCTGCCGACCTTTATTCGTACCTGAGGTTTCCTGACTGTCTTCCAGGTGCAGGTTCAGGTATTCATCAACTGCCACAAGCCGGCCCTGAAATGTCCTTCCCTCATCTTCCTTCATTTCTACAGAGATTATCGTGTCAACAAGAGAATACACCTTTTTTATAGGGAGGACAATGCTGCTAACCATCTGCCTTATATAAGGTCTGCAGCCATATTAAAGATTCCTGAAAAAAGAGAGAAGAGATTATGTTGTTGAATAAATTTTTTCTATTGTATCAATAATTCCCTTGCTTCCTATATATATAGGGGTTTTTTGATGAGGTTTTTCAGGCATTATGTCAAGAATATTTTGTTTTCCATCAGTTATCCGGCCTCCTGCCTGTGTTATGATAAAACCGAGTGGATTTGCTTCGAATAGTAATCGTAATTTTCCCTCAGGTTTTTTCATGGATCCAGGGTATGTATATATCCCGCCATATACCAGCAGCTGGTGACAATCTGCTACAAATGAACCAGAATACCGGATTTTAAACCCATTCTGATCAAAGTATTCCAGGACTTTCAGATGAGCAGGCAGCCAATCTTTCCTGACTCCGCCAGTACCATACTGACTCCCTTCTGGAACACAAAACCTATCACGAAGGAGGAGATAGTGTTCAGTTTCAGGATCCCAGGCAAAACTCTGGACACCCTTCCCGACTGACACCACAAGTACTGTTAGAGGACCAAAGATTGTGTAAAAAGCTGCCCGCAATTTTGATCCAGGCTGTAATACACTCCCTTTTTCAAAAATACCAACAATTGTCCCTACTGCAAGATTTGTGGAAATCAGCGAAGAACCATCAAGAGGGTCCATGACCATGGCATACTCACACCGGGAATTTTCAAACCGGATGATCTCTTCCTGTTCTTCTGATGCCAGTTCCCGCACAAGACCCGACTCTCCTACAACCCTGATGAGATGGTTGTCTGCCCATGTATCCATCTGTGCCTGTAATTCACCCGAGGCATTGAGGGTATTTTCATACATCTGATTTTCAAGAAATGCTTTCCTGATAGCCCCCATCTGTCTTGAAACCAAACGAATAAGAGCAATAAGTTCTGGTTCACATCCACATGATTCTAAATATTTACGAAGAAACACCATACAAATCGCAAAGAAATATCGGTATCCTACCTTGATACTATTTTGTATTCTGGTGCATGACAGGATCGATATCGGTGACCTTTTGTTTCTTAAAGTCAACCAAAACTAGGGAGCGTATTGGTGATCAGGATCCTCCTACTTGATGACGAACCAGCAGTTCTGGATATAACTTCTACATATCTCTCAAAACAGGAGGGATTCCGAGTCAGAACAGTGGATTCAGTACGAGGAGCACAACTTCTACTTAGTCAGTATCCTTTTGATGTCATTATTGCTGATTGTGCTATGACGGATCTTGATGGAATATCGTTCCTGAAAGATGTGAAGGATTCAAAAAATCCTATTCCATTTATTTTTTTTACCGGACGCGGATCTGAAGATGTTGCTATTGAAGCATTAAATGCAGGTGCAGACTATTACCTGAAAAAAGGCGGGGAATATTCTGTTATTCTTCCAAAATTAGCTGAATGTATCACCATGGTAGTGGAGAAATACCGCAGCCACAATGAATTAATGATAAATGAGCACAGATACCGTGAACTGGCTGAAAAACAAACAGATAATGTACACTATATCCAGGCTCTCCTGGATACAATTCCCGCCCCGGTATTCTACCGTGATACCAATGGAATATACCGCGATTGCAACAAGGCTTTTGAATTACTGGTGGGATGTACAAAATACTCCATCGTAGGAAGATCAATGTATGAGTTTTATCCACAAGAACTGGCTGATCATTATCGATATATGGATGATCTCATCATAAAAAATCCATACAACCAACAATATGAATACATAATAACCAATTCAAAAGGTGAATATTGTGATGTTCTCTTTTCCAAGTGTGTACTATATTCTACAAACGGAGAAGTAACGGGAATTGTCGGTGTAATCCTTGATATCAGTGACAGAAAAAACCTGGAACGAATAATCATAGAGAACGAGGAAAAATACAGAACTCTCGCTGATTTCACCTATGACTGGGAATCATGGATAGGTCCGGCAGGTGAGTACCTGTATATTTCACCATCCTGTGAACGGATTACCGGATACACCGTTCAGGAATTCATTGAAAATCCCGACCTTATCATTAAAATTGCACACCCTGAAGATCAGCAAATGCTGGAACGGCATTATTTGAATTCGCCAATTCAACAGAATGGTATTCATCACATGGACTACCGGATTATTACAAAAGACGGGCAGGAACGCTGGATAAGCCATTATTGTCAGTCGGTTTTCCGCGATGATGGCACATGGCTAGGCAGAAGAGAAAGTAAGCGGGATATCACCTTTAGAAAAAAGGTGACAGCGGCATATGAACGAACAAATAAGAAACTACTCCTGCTTTCAAATATCACCCGCCATGACATCTTAAATCAACTTACCGTGCTTAGTGGTCTTAATGACCTGTTATCTGAAATTGACAACAATCCGGATATTCACTCAATATTGGGGACGATGAAAAAGACCGTAGATACTATCAACAGACATATCCTGTTTACCAGGGAATACCAGGAGATAGGAGGAACACAGCCTGAATGGCAACATATCCCATCTGTGGTTAAACGTGCCTCAAAGGGATCACAAATCCTGGATATAAAAATCTCTGATGATTTGTCAGATATGTATATTCTGGCAGATCCATTCCTGGAAAAAATATTTTTCTGTTTCCTGGATAATTCAGAGCGACATGGCAAAAGGGTAACGTTAGCGAGATTTTCATGCAACAAAAAGGAGGAAGGAATTGTCCTCCTCTACGAGGATAACGGAATCGGTATTCCCAACCATGAAAAAGATAAAATATTCGAAAGAGGGTACGGTGCTAACACTGGATATGGCCTTTTTTTGACCCGTGAAATTGTATCCATATCAGGGTTCTCCATCTGTGAAACGGGAGAGCCAGGGAGTGGAGTCAGGTTTGAAATTGCAATTCCTGTCGGATCCTGGAAACATGGGAGCAGTGAAGCAAACGGTTTTCCCTATTCAGTCACATCCTATGTTATGAAGAAGATGAAATGCAGTATATGCGGTCACGTCTATGATCCTGAACTAGGTGATAAAGATGCACCTTCCGGGACTGATTTTCAAAACCTGCCTGAAACCTGGATTTGTCCGGTATGCCTGGCTAAAAAAAGTCTTTTTCGTGAGATATAAATCAGGCAATAACCTTAACAATTTTTCCTTCTTTCATAATGGAGACTTTTCCGCCACTTTCCGAAACAACAAAACCAACGGTTCGTGTTACGCCAGTCAATGCAGCGACTGATGAGTGACGAGTTCCCATCCCTTTTGGAAGGGCAATTTTTGAAGTGTCAAGGGTGATGTACCGCCCTGCAGCCTCCAGAATACCTTCACCGCTCACCACAAAAGCACCATCAAGAAGCGCATATTCTTTCAGCATTTCCCTGACATCAGGGAGATAAACGGTTCTCATATCAGGGGGATGACCGGAAAACGGGTTCAGGATAAGCTGACGTGATCGCTCCAACACCTCTTGAGCATCACCAACCAGAAATGATGTCCCAATTGCTTTTCCCTCTCTTCCTTCCCGCCCGATTTCCAGGCATGCCTGAAGTATTGCATCAAATACTTCAGGAATAATGTCAGTTGACTGTAGTATCCTGTCACGCCATACCCTGGTTGACATCCGCTCTTTTCCCGTGGATGCCTGCTCTGTCATATCAGTACCGATACAAATGATTCCTGATAGTTCACTGTCCTGTGTATATAGCCCCCTGCTGGTCCAGGCGATCCAGAGTCTTTCACCATTTTTTTTGCAGTGTTCAAAGATATGAATCGCAGAGGATGATTCTTCAGAGACTTCAAGAAACAGATCTGCCGGGTTTGACATATCCTGCACAGAACCTGGAGGAAACAGGGCATTCACATGAACGCCGGAGAAAGAATCAGTATCATATCCAAAGCACCGTATTGCAGCAGGATTTGCAAATGAGATGATTCCATCAGGCTGGAGTTTTATTACAAGGGTTTCAGAGAGATAGAGCTGCTCTTTACATTCATACTCGGTCTCACGAAGTATCGCATTAATAGCAGCATACTCCCTGCGATCTTCTATAAACCACAGCCCATCTCCCGGTTTTCCGGCAGAATCAGGAATCAGGGTAATCCAGCAGGGAATTGACTCCCCACTTTTTCCACGAACAACTCCTTCAATACTGCTATTTTGAGAGATATGATGCGTTATCTCATCTTCAGAAGGTTCAGCGGTCAAAACTGCCTGAACAGGATTTCCAATAAAATCCGATGTATCCAAACCTGATAACACAGAAAAGCAGGGATTTGACCTGGTTATAATCCCGTTTTCCACCGTAATACAGGAGAGGGGCATCGTATGAACTATCCGGTTATTATAATCATAGTCCTCACGAAGGGAGCGTTCAACCCTGGAACGTCCTGATACCTGCCGGAGAGAGGATAAAAGTTGTTGCCCTGCATTATGCAGGTCAATTTTGACAGAAAAACCTTTGTGGGTAATATCCAGGAAATACATCTCCGAACCCTTCAATGAATAGAGGAGAAATCCCGGGTAATGTCCCTGATTATAACATTGGTGCTGCCAGCGAGAAATATCCTGAACATTTGCCGTGTCTGCAAGGGGTATACAGATGATTTCAGGACCGGTAACCAATGACCGTTTTATTCCTTCATCTACTGATCTGACTGTTGTCAATTCTACATGCAAAATACCGGAGAGGTGATTTTTCAGACCGGAAGATGCAGATTCTCCATTATCTACCAGCAGGATCCTTACCATTTTTTTCAAATGTCCTGGTATCTTTTTGTGTTCTTGAATAACCCGGTACCAACGGAATAATTCCCGGAGTCTTTGCAGGATACCATTACAAAGTATTGTGTAATACAATATCTCCATGAAACGGTATTCAATTATTGCCTATGGAAGAGTTCAGGGAGTAGGATTCAGAGCCTATGTCCAGGAACTCGCATATACATTTCACCTGTCCGGATGGGTAAGAAACCTTCCTGATGGGACCGTGGAATGTGAAGCAGAAGGGGAGGACGAACAGGTGAAAAAATTCATGGAAATTATTCAGAATACAAATCGACAATTCATTCAGGTCACAAATTTGAAGACCGGTTTGATGCCGGTATCAGGTGAGCAGGGTTTTTTTATCCGTAGATGAATACAGAACATTTATCCGGTTACAAAGAAAAAAGGTAACGCATGAAAACCACATTTCCATTAATATTCATTGCCCTGCTCTTCCTTTGTGGATTATCCCAGGCAGCCTGGAGCATTCCTGACCCAAATAATCCATCAAAACCTGCTTCAGGGGCATATCTGGATTCAATACTTAGTCAGGGTTATTGGCAGTTTGAGTACGATCCAACAAACCCGGTATCTGCAGCGATGTACTGCTGCTGGTGGGAGATGATTTACGGCAACCAGAAAAAATACTACGATGCATTAAGTGGTTATTCATCAGATAGTTCATCTTCAGGCAGCAGCTCATCGATTGAGACAAAAAGTTACTGTCCTGCCTGTCATTTTGATGACGAATTTGCCACCCTGGAAGTAGAACCTGAACTCAAAGAACTTTCTGACGAACTCATGGAGACAAAACCATGGCTGAAAGAGGGAAAAAATAATATCAAAACAGAATCGACTACTGCCAATAATACAACCCCGGCATCAGTCATGACTTTTAGTGAACCGGTAAAGATTGAATAAAAATCCACCTGCATATATATATTAAGCCTTCTTTTTTCTTCGACAACTTCATTGCTCAATACGAGATATATTGTATTGTGTCAGATAATAATCAGGGACAATCCAATACTAACACTCATATCTTTTATGCTGGTTTTGGCAGAAGGATACTCGCTGCAGTCATAGACGCTATAATCCTGTCAATCATCGGAGCTTTTTCTGCATATTACCTTGGACTGACAGAAGGATGGAGAATGCTTCTGATGATGCTCCGCCACCAGGAAGTCAGAACAATGGATGGAATTCTGGTTACTTCCATTCTACCCGGTCAGGTTGCAACATTTCTTCTTGTCACCCTCATCCTGATTCCCTGGCTTTATTATGCTATTCTGGAGTCATCAAAAAACCAGGCGACCATGGGTAAGATGGCAGCCCGTGCGGTTGTGACTGATCTGCATGGAAGACGGATCACCTTTGCACGGGCTTCCCTTAGGCATTTTTCAAAAATTATATCACTGGTTCTCTTTTTCTCCGGCTTTTTTGCTATTGCATACACTCGTCATTCACAAGGATTTCATGATATTATTGCTGCCTGCCTGGTCTATTACCGACCGGAAAAAATTGAGTAAAAATTTTTTTAAAACATTAGCAGGGACTACAGGAGATTACTTCTGGTTCCTTGAAGTATTTTTCCCAGTTGTTGTTGCTGTTTTCAAGAGACAACAACGAGTCAGGTATCTCTTCGGTCGCTTTAATTCCTGATGTGTATCTCTGGAGTGCTGCCCAGTCCTGTGCTTTGACCATTTCGCCAACTGATGAATAACCAGACATCAGATTATTTGATTGTGTACTATTGACCTGACTCTGGTTTGAGAGAATAGACTGGTTTGCCATTGTTGTGTTATTCACTGCTATTCCGGTATTGTGCATTACCATACCTGCCCCTTTTGAAGAATCAGATTGCAATATCAATGATTCATCAAAAATATCATCGTCGCTGTCACTGTTCAGAATGTCATCTCCATGCCAGGAAAAAAATGTTGGATGTGTAATCAATCCAGGTGATGAACCTACCGATGATCCAGCAGATACTGTTCCAATGAGAAGTGAAAAGAACAATAATACGGGTAGAATTTTTTGATAACTAATATGCATAGTACCTCGTACAGGTTCACGATCGTAACAATATATACTTTATTGTAAAGAATGGGAAGGAGATTTGTTGATTTCTATCCAGTAATCAGAGGTGGAACAGGTATGGTAGAACAAAAATTGCCACCATGAGAACAACCATTCCTGTGCTAACTAAACCTACAATATTGTCTGAATATTTGGATAGACCCCGGCGGTTTAACAACCGTTCAGTGCCTTCTTTGAAAATATAACCGCCATCAAGTGGAATCATGGGAAGTGCATTGAAAAGACCTGCTGCAAAGTTGATAAATCCGCTCCAGAAAAGCAGGTGAATTAACTCCCAGTATCCCGGAAAAGGTGCATGATAATAACTGGTATCAGCAACATCAAACCCTAATATTCTGAGGAACTGTCCTTCCATACTCGGGTTAAAGGGAACTGAAAGAAGCATGAAAAACCCTAATGGTGAAAACATGGATTGGACTGCATCAATTATTCCCTGTCCGTTATAGTAATAAACTCCCATAAATCCGGACTCACGAGCGCCCAGTGCTTCAGGCCATGGAGAAAGATTGAGGGAATATTCTTTGAACTCCCCTTTATGATCAAAACCCACCTGAACAATATCACCCGGTCGCGACAGATTGAGCTTATCTGATACATCTGCAGTGGTCAGAACCGACTCACCATTTATTGTTCTGATAATTGATGGTGTTGGAATGTTAAGGTCAGAAGCGGAATAATTCTGGTATAGTCCAACAACAATTGGCTCATTTGTTGGAACCGCAAATCCAATCAGGCTGACCAGTAGAGCAAAACTAATCACGCCGATTACAATGTTGTTCATTATTCCTGCACCATACATTCGCATCCGGGGCCAGGAATCTGCTTTTTTTACTTCTTCTTCATCCGGTTCAACAAATGCACCGATGGGGATAATCAGCAGGAGAACACCCATACTTTTAACCGCAATCTGTTCAACGCGACAGAGAATTGCATGACCAAATTCATGTATTACAAGAGTCAGGAAGAATGCAAACCAGACAGCAAACGTTGATGGAACAAATTCATTGATGCCAGGAATAAGAAAAATATTCTGGGGTTTGTGAAGGGAAGTAGGTTCAGGTTTCAGTTCCAGGGTCAGGTTCACAGACAGGACGAGCATGATAACCATGGCAACCGAGACGATTACCACCATGGCTACCCCTATCGTTCCATAAATCCGTAAAAACCCGGAATACCGTTTGAAAAAATCAAAAAATCCGACGTTTTCTGTTTTCAGCCCGATGATCGGACCATAAAGTGTAATAAACCGTGGGAACGGTTTGTATGTTCTGATATATGCCAGGAGAAGAACATACCCGGCAATACAGCCGAGAAGGATTAAAAACCAGTCCATGAATTAATACAGGTAGATCTGACAGGATGAAAAAAGTGTGTTCCGGATCTTAAAAATCCAGTATAGAACACTGGTCTTTCTGATACATCATCTGTTTTACGGTTTCCCAACTTGAACGCGCAAAAAATGGAGGCTGTTTATGAGTCCTGATGTATTTTTCCAGATACCGGATGGTTACCTGGTCAGATGGGTAGCCACTTCCAATATCTCCATGCTCACCGGCAAGTTTTGTGATAAGACTATCCCGTTCAACCTTGGCCACTATGGAAGCTGCCGAGACAGGAGGGAAAAGGACATCGGCTTTATGCTTTGCGATGATTTTTGCACCGGATTTTACATATGAACTCACCGTTGTCTCGTAACGTTTTTCATTTACATCACATGCATCAAGATATGCCGTGGTTGAGGAAAGTGCATCAACTGCTTCTGCATGAGCCTGTGCTACAATCTCATTCATGGTCATAGTCTGGCGGAGGGAATCTATCTCCTGAGCGGTCCGGATTACAAGAGAATATTGAAATCTCTCTCTGATGGTTTTATTTATTCGCTCGCGGGATTCTTTTGTGAGTTTTTTTGAGTCGGCAACTCCGAGGGCAGTCAGTTCGTCCATTTCTTCACATTCAACCGCGGCGATTACCATGGGACCGAGAACTGATCCTTTTCCGGCTTCATCAACCCCGCAAATCATCTTAAGAAATATCATAATATTACGAGAAATATCTGATGTCTTCAAACAAAGAGGTGTTTTTTTCTTCCATGACAGGATGAATTATAATTCAATATCATTATATAGTGATTCATCCTACCTGTAAAGGCACTAGCCTCAGTGGCTCAGCCGGTAGAGCGCGTCCTTGGTAAGGACGAGGTCGCGAGTTCAAATCTCGCCTGAGGCTCTAATCCTTTTTTTCTACAGCCCCAATATGAACAGTGTAGATATTCAACTTCTCTTTTTTCTTTTTCATCACGAAAACTTCTGGTATTGTCGACACTATCAATACCTATAGATATTAACATATACCTATGGCTGAAGCATCCACCATCTATATCGATAAGGGTGTAAAGGATCAGCTTAAGTCTCTTAAGCAATATCCAAAAGAATCCTATAATGATATTATTAAACGCTTAATTACCTGTGCTATTGATCCTGATCCGCTTTCACCTGAAGAAATAGCAGGTATAGAAGAAGCACTGGAAGATATTAAAGCCGGAAGGGTTCACACCGAAGAAGAAATAATGAAAGAATTTGGGATTGAATGACTGATTTTCAGATCATTTATTCCAATAAAGCGAAAAGAAATCTTAAAAAAATCTCGTTACCTATCGCTCAAGAGATAATCCAGGCCATTAGTGAATTAAAAAATAATCCCTGGTCAAAAATTCAGAAAATGGTAGGATCTGATAAGTCACCGTTCCATTCACTACACGTTGGAGGATACCGGGTTATCCTTTCCATTCAAAATAAACAACTCATTATCTATGTGGTTGAAGTCGGTCCACGTAAGACAATATATCGAAAATATTAATTTTTCCATGTTATTCCACACCTAAATACCATCAATTTGTGTGATTTAAGATCTTGCTCACAATACCAAGGCAATTAGCTGGTGAAGATAATGTTGATGATTTAGGAGGAGGAAAAAATACCCATATTTTGAATTCCCCTGGAGAAGAAGAATCAGAAATCCTTACGCCGTGTGTTCTTCCTCACATGGAAGATTCCATCAAGTATGACTGAATGTCCTCTTGGATCACATGGAGAATATATTCCAGGAGTGAGTATGAGAGAGTAAAAAAATATCGAAAGGCACCATGTTATTAGAGCATTGATTCATCAGGAAACGGTTACCTGGTTTTCCAGAGATTCTTTTTGTTTGAATGACCTAATTTATATGGTTAGAGACCAAAACAAACCCAATATTATCGGAGGCACACTATGGGAACCGTTACCGTGAAAGCAATGTATGACGGATCATCCTTTAAAATCCTAGAACCCCTGGATCTAAAACCAAATACTGAGTATACGTTAACCGTTGAAGTGAAAAATTCTGAAACAACAGAAAGTGCATTAGATGTTTTACGGAGAAATATTGGGACGATCCATGGGCCGCATGACTGGTCAGTGGAACACGACCACTACATCCATGGAACACCGAAACGAGAAAGTCATGAATAATATTCTTGAATATAAATGAGCGATTGCCATCGGTTCTGCAGCGGCTGCAGTTCTGAATGGAGTCGGGCTTATCATTATGTGGCGAAGATATCTGTCTCTTGCTGATTCCTCACTGGCATTTGCCGGTGATGTGGTTGGCCATTTGGTAGCATATCCTGATGGAAACGGGGAAATTAAAGATCCCATAGGACTTATCGCTACTACCATGGCATATCTGGATGATCTGACAAAAAAGACAGATTAAATTTAAATTATTATTTTTTTTGAGCAGATTTCAATTAAACCTGCATGCTTACTTCGCCTGCAGCAAGAGGTTTCATGCACAGGCTTCCCTTTCGTGCTTCTTCTATGATAGTATCCATCTTTCTGGAAATTTCCGGAGTGAAATATGCCTCATTACACCGCTCACACACATATGCTGGAATATCCTTGATGACTACAATCTCATTGTCAACTCGTGCCATGAATTCGGTGTGACCTTCTCTCAGTGTCCCTTTGCAAAAGGAACATCTTTCAGGTTTCATTCTCTTCTCCTCTCATTATAGGTAATCCAATGTGTATCATCTGGATAGTAACAGGTGATTATTCGAAGATGATCATCACACACACCAATTACAACATGTAACATTATATCTGTTGTCTCTATACCCATTAGAACTGATGGGCATGGTTCATCATCAGAATATTCTTCAATTATCTCTCCGGTAAATATTGCCTGTTCTATAGCACCTGTTGTTATACCACGTTCTGCCATCCTGAGCCTGGCATGAGCAGTAATAAGGTATTGATCTGAACTGATGTATGATCGAATTTTATCAATCAAGATTATGAACCTCTTAATGAGAGGTTCAATTTGTTGTATTGAAATAATATGATTGTCGTTTACTCATTCATTAGTTCAGAATTTTTTGAAAAAAAACCTGAGATCCATACTCTTAGTCTCTGAATTGATACATATCCCATGGGGATCTTCACTTCGTACATGAATTCACTGGTTATGATAAACTTCAGAACACTACACTTATGTGCCGTTACAGGCATGGGAGACATTGAGGACTGGCTTTGGTCCGGTCCTCGAAAATTCCAGGAATATCGCTCCGGGTATTCCCCCTCATCGTAGACATTTACCGCTGGCTTTGTTCGTACACGTCACTCATTGGAACGCTGAATTCACCCCCTCTCTCGTTCCTTTGAAAAATTCTAGATTTTTTGACATAAAGGCGAAGAATATTAAAAATTATTCAGGACATTTCTTAATAAGGTAAAACTATGGCAGAATTACCAATCGCAGCCGTCGTACGGATTGCAAAGAATAATGGGGCGGATCGTGTCGGTGTTGATGGATCAGCAATTCTTGTTGCAAAAACTGAAGAATACTTGGGAAAACTAGTGAAAGAAGCGAACAAACTTGCTACTCATGCAGGCCGGAAGACTCTCAAGGCAGGAGATATTGAAGATGAGAAAACGTGTATTAGATTATTTATCGTAGGTATTCAATGAGAGAAATATGACTCCATCCATTCCTCTGCAGCAAACCGCCAGACTTATCGCTCCATATGGCATGAATTGTGCTTTATGTCTCGCTTTTCAACGCCAAAAGAAGAGATGTCCCGGGTGCATGGAGGAAGACCCGAACAACCCACATTCTTGTCAGGTATGCATAATATGCAATTGTCCGACTATCCAGAATAATAATTCATTCGGATTGAGGTTAAATATTCGAAAAACTTTGGCGTCGTGTTTCATTGGATGGATGGCCTGGATTAATTCAACCGGCCCATTAAACATGATTATGTAATAATTGAACAAATTCTTCAGTAGTGACTCCTGCATCAAACAATATTGATTTTAATGTTCCTTTTCGTACCGGGTCATGTAATGGAACTACAACTCTGGTTGCTGGAGGGCCATCTTTTTTTAATGTGACATGACTTCCTCGTTGGTGATGGAAAATATACCCCTTTTTACACAATACTTTGATTATTTGCTCTCCTGATACAACAGGTAATTTCGCACTCATAATCAGACTGATGCAATATCAATGGTTTCGAATAATGCAGGCATGGGAATTGGAAGATTATCTTTTTTCAGACTTTCAAGATAACAGAGAATGGCTTCTTTAATATTAGATATTGCTTCTTCCAGAGTATCTCCTTCACTATGACAACCGGGAAGATCTGGACAACTAGCTAAAAAACCACCCTCCTCATCTTCTCTAATCATTACGGTGTATCGCATAATTCTATTATATGTGGTTTCTATGAAATGAATTGTTTTTCGGTAGAGAAATGATAATATATATCACAAGGATTCATAATTTTTCATATATATACAGGCAACCTGTTAATCATTGATATCCACTTGGACATGAGCCCCCATATCATGTTCAGTAATTGAAAATATGGCATATATAATCTCTTCAATTAGATATTTTTCGCCACAGGTGCTACAAACCATGGCCGGGACCTGTCTGATGCCACCGTTGTAGATCCTCGTTCCCATGTGACAGTAATGGCCCCACTTCACAAATGCCCAGTATCAGGCAGGAAGAACGTGAGTATCATCCAAAGCCCTTTCTTGACGATAAAGGCAATTCTGTTCCAGGGCACAGAGATACCGGGTGGCTGGAGCAATCCACCCATCCCTATCATTCAAATCCCCCGGTTCCAGCACAGCGTGGACTCTTATCGAAAAGAGATGACTGACAGCATGGCAATCTATTATCAATATGCAGGAGATATACTCATGGTATACCTGTTATTCATACAGAGAGGAAGAGAGGAGATCCAAAATGGATGTCATAAAGGAGATCAATATGGTGCTTCCTATCCTGAAAAGAAGATTTGGGATATCACGGATTGGTGTATTTGGTTCATATAGTACAGGTACTGCATCTCCTGAAAGCGATATTGACATCCTCGTCACCTTTCAGGAAGGACAGGAGACCTTTGATAATTACATGGATTTAAAATTTTTTCTTGAAGACTCATTCAATAAAAAAGTGGATCTTGTCATTGAAGACAGCATAAAAACCCGGTTAAAAGAAAAAATCATGCGGGAAACAGTATTTGCATGAGAGACTGAATTCTTTTCGTGGAACATATTTTTCATGCATGCGTAGTGGTAAAGCAAAACCATATCAAATCCGACAATTTTGTAAAATCGTAGAGCAGTATCATTTATTGAAGTAACATGAAGAATAAATACCCGATTGAGTTTTTTTTAGTCATGAAGATGAAGGATATATTGCAGTAGCGCTTGATTTACCAAGATGTAGCGCTTTTGGAGAAACAGAAGAAGAAGCACTTGCAGAAATAAAGACTGCAATTTCTCTCTGGATAGAAACGGCAGAAAAAGAAGGAAGAAAAATTCCAACGCCCTCAAATCAGATTCTTCTTGAAAAAATAATTGCCGGTCAAAAAGCGAGTGTCATTTAGTTAATGATGCTTCAATAATATTGTCATATACGAATCTTACGAATTATTTATCGTCTCACATTTTCTCTAATATTTTTTATCTCATAACGATCGAATTGAAGTAGAGACGATTCTGAAAATTTGGTATTGATGAAGATCCTAAAATCTTATCAAAACATGATAATTTGTGTTTTCTGGACGGCTATAAAACAACAAGTATGATTCTAACTTTTCCCTCCGGAGTATTTTTGAAAAGTCGTACATGACTCCCTTTCCTTCCTGAAATTGCAAATCCAAAATGTTTACAGAGTATTTTGATAGCAGATGCACCCGAAATTGGTTTATTGGGCGGCAATCGATGCAACCTCAAAAGTTGTTATTAAACTCCGTGAATGATGAGAAGCCGGAAATTCTTCAAGATATAGTTCCGTTGCTTCTTTGAGATTTGTAATTGCCTCTTCTATATTCTTTCCCTGACTTACAGTACCGGTTTCCGGGCAAAAAGCAACAAAAAATTCCCCTTCCTGATGAATTATTGCAGTAAATGTATCCATGATATACCTCCAAAAAATGAGACGATTATAATAAACCTGTAATGGGCATCCAATTTTTCTATTCACTATATCGATTTAATCTGAACATAAATTATTTCTCATTATTTAATTTTTTCCAAAGCAAATATCTCATTGATACCAGAGGGTATCCTGCATGGACCCTGTAACCTGTATCTTCTGCACTCCAGGATCGACTGACATCATTCTTGAAAACGAATTTGCATATGCCAGGTATGACAAGTATCCGGTCTCCCCCGGCCACCTGCTGATAATCCCAAAACGGCACATCTCCTCTATCTTTCATACAACAGGAGACGAGATGGCTGCTCTATGGAGGCTGATCCGGGATGCAAAAGATTTTTTGGACCGGAATTATTCTCCGGACGGGTATAATATCGGGATAAACGACGGTGTTCCGGCAGGTCAGACGGTAATGCACCTGCATATCCATGTCATCCCCTGGTATTCCGGGGATATGGAAGATTCCAAGGGGGGGTCAAAGGAGTAATTCCGGAAAAATAGAAGTATTGATCCATAAGCCATGGCGGGATATATGAACTGAATAATAAAAGCCATTGAAATACCGAAATCCTTCAATACTCCAAAAACAAATTCTCATTTAACTAAATCATTACATTAAATTTGATTCATGGTGCAAAAATTCAGTCAGGTGATATAATGACGAAAGTTCAGACCAGAGTGCTATTCTCTACATTAGAATCCTTAAAGCCCAAATTAATGGAACAATATCATATCACCAGGATTGGAGTTTTTGGTTCTGTGATTCATGGAACCCAGACTGAAGAAAGTGATGTTGATGTACTCATAGAATTCTCTGAACCACCTGGTTTATTCAAATTCATGGAAATCGAAGAGTTACTATCAGACACGCTTAAAATTCCTGTTGATCTGGTTGATGCAGAAGGGATCAAACCCAGACTCAAAAAAAGGATATTATCTGAGGTACAGTATGTCTGAAACTCGTGATATCGGAGTTTATCTTGACGATATGCTTGCCGCAGCAGAAAAAATAACAAATTATGGCAAAGGTCTTTCTGATTTAGACATTGTTCAAAAAGAAGAAAAAACGGAGGCAATTCTCTATAACCTTCTCATTTTAGGAGAAGCTGCAAAAGGTATTCCTGAAGATTTTCGGAATAATTATCCGGAAATACCCTGGAGAGAAATCACTGGAATGAGGGATAAAATAATTCACCAGTATTGGGGTATAAATCAATTGTTGATATGGAAAACAATAACTGAAGAAATTCCTCCATTGATCGTTGTATTAAAATCTATACTTGCCAGGGTGGATAAAGAAGAATAATCTTATTTGTTAATACCGGTCTCCCCTGGCCACTTGCCTGTAATCCCAAAACTGACCCTCCCTCTCCCATCTCCCTAACATCCCCCCATTGTGCCCAATAATCTCATCTTCCTACCCGATTCCGGCAACCCCCATCCTGATACCCGATACCCGAAATACATGACCGGAAAAGAACTGGACCGGCTCTGTGAGTGGGCTAACCTGTGAGAGATCCGGTTTTGGTTTATTATATGATTCACTTTCTTTCTTAATCGTGAACGTCTTGGGTTCATAATAGAGGATCTTATCCTGTAAGGGTTCTTCAATTTCCTGAAATGTTTTTCTATTTAATTCAGAATAAACAGTTAATCCGGAGAGTTTGAAATCTGTTTCATCCGGAAATTTTCCATCTAAAAAAGAGAAGAATGAAGTTAATCGCTGCTGGCCATCTATTACATATTCTTTTCCATCATTATCCTCTGCAAGATAAATGATAGGTAATGGAACTGAAAGAAGAACAGATTCTACTAATCGTGATGCTTTCTTTTTATCCCAGACATATTGTCTCTGAAATTCAGGTTGTAAAATTAATTTACCACGTTGCCATTTCTGATAAAGAGAGTTGATTTCCGGATCTGATGATTTAGTATAGATTTTTCTTTTGGGTACCGGTATATTTAATGCATCATCTTCGCCATCTTCTCCTTCAAATTCTAAAACTTCTTCTTCGCAAAAGGGTTAGACGTTTCTTCCATAATATCACAAAGCGTTCAGTACTTTTAACCTGCATCAGGTTTGAGGCTTTCTTTTTAATTTTTAATAATATTCAAGCCTTAAAATGAAGTGATCTTTTCGGTTTTCTAAAGGAGTGATTAAATCTCCTTTCATTTGGGGAAACCTGTATTGGCCTTTTTGGGATTTCTGGATTCCCAAGACAATATCCCAGACGGTGTCTGGGAATTCTGGTCGTCGGTTTTACTGTATTCCAGATAGAACCAAAGAATATTTTCAAGGTTTGAGCGGGAAAAACGTATCTCGTTGTTCAGTGAATTCAAATTACTTTGTAATACCATGAGCAGTTATTTCCAAAATAGAAATACATGAATCATTGATAATTCTTTTAATCAAAAGATGTAATTAGAGATTTATCGGAAAAACCCCATTATTTATTTTTACTCTTCTGCTTTCGATTGATCTGAAATACTCGTCTGGATCATCAGGAAGCCAGGTTTTTCGTTCATTTGTATAATCTCCATAAATATTTTAATAAAACGGATCATCAACCGGGCTGAGAGAATTGATTAGTGCCTGCATTCCTTCCTGCTGAATTCGGGATATTGTTATCGTTGTCATATATTGTTCTTCATTAGCCATATTGTTGGATGAAATACACTACATTGAAGTAAAGTCTTATTCTTTTCCGCTGTTTGAAGTATTTGTTTAACGGTTGTGATAAAAGTTGCCTGAGCTTTTTCTGCACAAGCGATATGAATCGCATCTGCTGCATGGAATCCATATGACCACAGTAATATTAATCAGTGTATGCTTCAATCAAGCAAAATTGGGAGGGATTAGTTCAGATATTCTTTGAACTCTTCCAAGGTTATGGTACAAGGTTTCACAAAACCTGCATCTTCAAGGTTTTTTGGAACCCGGTATTTTATCAGATTCTTATCTGAAGTAATAAATAAGTCGCATCCATATGCAAGAGCGTATCCCAGATGAACCCGATCTGTGTTCTCTACCCGATAATCAACACCTTCTGTTGCGAGCCGATAACAAATCTCTGCAACCACGGGATCAGGGTACAAAGAGGTGATATTCTATTCATCAAAAGAACGGATCAGTGATGATATCAGATGAGATCGTTCAGATTGTTTTCGCATCTGATCAATTGCTTCTCCCATTACGGTAATCGACGTTACAAGGGGAAAATTAATATTTGCTGCGTGATTCAATATTGTTTGGTTTTTTGAATTCAAAGCACATTCAAAAAAGACACAGGTGTCAAGAAAAGCAGACTTTACCATTTAATAGATTGGAGTCTGCGCATTTTCTCGTCAAATTCTTCTTTTGTTACTACAAAAGATATGAGGCCACCCCGCCCAACTCCACCGCCATACGGTAACATACCCCGCTCGTATGGCTTACCGATATTCTCCCTTGGGTCTGGTTCAGCTTCCATTACTAGTAAATGGAGAGTGAATAAAATTAATATTTCCCTTCAATCCTTCGACCAAAATTTTACACAACTCCATTTATCTGTCAAATCTTTGAGGGATTACCCGCTGATGCAATAACCCACCGGAATAAAGGAGACTCCGCTCATCCGGATGCAGCTCAATGTAACTCCTGATCTTCTCGGCCCGGACCTCTTTGTCAGCTTGCTGCGGTGAAGCTGTCACATGAGTTGTCAGCTCAGCGGTCAGGTCTGACCGGATGATGCTCATCAGGAGTTCCACCGAAATACAGAGCGAAATCGGAGGGATTGCATGGGATAATTGTTCTTTCATAGTGTCATTCTCCTAATTGTCTCTATACTTCATCAATCCCACTCACGGCCGCTACATACTTCCCGGTCTCCGTGAGTTTGACTAATGTATTCCTCCCTACTTTTCGTCTCTTGATATATCCAGCATCCTCCAGTTTATTCAGATACCGGTTCTGTAACTTCATCAGATAATTCGTCTGTATCTTCCGCCTCTTCTCAAATCCGAGTTCCCAATATTTCTCTTCAAATCCATCGACCTCGTTCTCATACAGGAACCGTATGAGATCATCACACGAAAGTTCCTGTTCATCTTTTACCAGGTGATTCAGGAGCAGAAGTGAGGTTTCATCCGGAAGAGCGAAGCGGAAATTCTCCAGTTGCCATATTCGGACCTCTTCACATATGGAGAGTCCATGCTCCTCCTGTTCTTCCTCATTTGCGGAATACCGATTTGCCCTGACGTAGTAGAGTCGGACATTATGTATCATGGCAGCGAGAGTTGCTCCAACACAGGGGATCTTCCCACATGCTGACATGTTCACATATACCCGGTTACCGTCCTTCTTCTCTTTGACAATGATCCTGGAGACGGTTTCCATCACCTTGATGATGTCAAACATGTCGATACGGAATAGTATGACATCTATCCCTTTCGCTTCCAGGAGTTCACAATTTCTCTGGTCATATTCATGCTGCCTTGAAGTGAGTTTATGTTCTGCGGGTTTATCGTATTTCGATAGGTCATCCATGGAGATGAGATAAACACGATGAGCTTTGAGTTCATGAAACGGGGCTACGACCCGGTCAATCTCATATCCAAGCGGGATGATATGGACAAGCTGTTCCAGTTTTGCAGAGGCAGGGGACATTAATATTCACCATGTTCACTATGTTCTGATGAGCAATGGTATGTTATCGGGAATACTGATGAATGTTGTTTATTGATATTGGGAACTAATTGAGGACCTGATAACTGATACTAAATAACGTAGACGAAATTTGGTATAATAATAGCATATAAGCATAAACTGCCGGATATTCTCATATTAGAATTTGCAGTTTGATAGATTATTGGTATTTGAAGACCAGATTTGTTTCCCAGTTTTCTTTCTGTGTTTTTGGTTTATTCTGGTTACAATCTCCATATGTAAACAATTATTACATCTTCGTACCTAAATGAGTTTGACATGTTCATAACTGAAAAACACAAAGATACAGAGATCATTTTTCTTGTAGAAGAAGCGGATGAAGGAGGGTATCTAGCTCGTTCAGTGACTCATTCTATCTATACTCAGGCAGATACACTCGATGACCTTCGGGACATGGTCCGTGATGCGGTCATCTGTCATTTTGGTGATGATGAGATACCAAGTCTGATTCGACTTCATATTGTCAAGGATGTTGTTATTGCCGTATGAAAGCTCCTCGAAATGTTTCAGGCAACGATCTTATCTCGTATCTTCAATCAACAGGATTTCAAAAAGTCAGACAGACAGGAAGTCATGTTCGTCTTGAATAAATGATTAATGGAGAAATGTTTGGAATCACTGTTCCCTTACATAATCCGTTGAAAGTAGGGACCTTGACCAATATTATTAAAGATGTCGCACAAAAGACAGGTCAGGATTGGATGAAGAACATAGAAGAACTATAAAACTAAATTATCGACATTTTTCTTTGAATTTAATATTCTATGTTTCAATATAATATATTCACTCTTTTCAGACTAAATCATTAATATTTTTTATTCTAACATTTCAACAGGACAAACAGAATTATTGTATGTTCACATAAATCCGGTTTCCAGCCTTCTTCTCTTTGACAATGATCATGGAGACGGTTTCCATCACTTTGATGATGTCAAACATGTCAATACGGAATAGTATGACATCTATCCCTTTCGCTTCCAGGAGTTCACAATTTCTCTGGTCATATTCATGCTGCCTTGAAGTGAGTTTATGTTCTGCGGGTTTATCGTAATTCGATAGATCATCCATGGAGATGAGATAAACCCGATGAGCTTTGAGTTCATGAAACGGGGTTACCACCCGGTCAATCTCATATCCAATCGGGGTGATATGGACGAGCTGTTCCAGTTTCGAAGAGGCAGGGGACATAGATATTCACCATGTTCAATATGTTCTGATGAGCAATGGTATGTTATCGGGAACTATGATGAATGTTCTTTATTGTAATGATGATTGATAGGAAAAACTCTATTGAAATGGAGAATAATATTTACATACTCTGACTTCAAAACGAACGAAAAATCTTATCATTATGAATACGAGTTCATACGCAATAAAATTAAATTAACATGAGGTAGGCTATGAATCAAATTAAAATCATTGTAGAACAGCATCCAGATGGTTATATCGCCTATCCTGTTGGAATGCAGGGAGTTGTCATTGGGCAGGGTGATACGTACCAGGAAGCATTGGAAGACGTGAAATCAGCGATCATGTTCCACTTGGAAACATTTGGAAAGGGGGTTTTCCAGGATTATGATCTCATTGCTGCAAATATTGCAGAGGTCACTTTCTGAATGAAATTTCCTCATGATGTACCATTAATTCGGGTCATTTAAACCTTAGAGTCCTTGGGTTTTGTTGTAATTCGATCAGGAAATCATATTTCGATGGAACGAAAAAATCCTGATGGTTCAAAAACGCCACTTACCATGCCCGGGCATCCAAAAATCAAGGGTTCAACACTCCGGATGATCTGTACACAGGCCGGTATATCTCGGGAAGATTTTATTGAAGCATATATGCTTTCGATATAACCTTCTTTTTTTTCAATATTCAAAATTTAAAAATAGATTTGTCGAAAATTTGAGTATTTAACCGTATGTTCACAATGCTCAATATATTCAAGTGAGCGTATTCATCCACTTTCCCGTCGACCTATTGTATGTCCCCTGCACAGACTCCGATCCATCACCACAGAAACAGCTCACCAAAATCCCCCACATCCTGACACATTCACCTCCAGTGCAGGGGAAATAAAGAGGAAAAAAATATGAAAGAAGAAACTTTGACCGAGCGAGGTATTCAACTCGCAAAGAAAGGGAAGATGGATGAGGCCAGGAAAGTATTTCAGTTAGTCATCGACGAGACTCCGGATGATGCTGCTGCCTGGTGTAATTATGCCACCACATACTTTCATGAAGAAAAGCATGCAAAGGCTCTCCCGTACTTCAAGAAAGCGATAGATTTGGATCCGGCCTTTCATGGGCCGTACCTCTCCGCCGGAAGCTGTCTTACTACAATGGGACTTGATATGGATGCTATCAGACTCTATGATCAGGCCCTGAAGATCATACCGGATGATTATGAGATTTGGTATAACCCAAACTATGCCATCAATTAGGGAATAAATTGAGTTTGAGTTTCTTCTCGAGCTCACGAACCTTCTTCGGCACTTCTGTAACTTGGTCAAACCCATCATAAGTGATCCTCATTACTTTAGAAAACGTCAACAGAACGTCCTTTGGAGAATATTGAGCTGTTAATCCCTCCCTCTTTATGAGGAACATAAGCCTGCAGTAGAGATACAGGCAGAGAAAACCGATGAATAAATGCCCAAATATCGCGCTCCTATCTCCAAGATACATCACATCTGCTTGAATTTCATTCTTCAGAGTATCAAAGTGCCGTTCAACCAGGTCCCGTGTTTTGTACAACTCATAAATCTCCTGTGGAGGTTTATCCACATTTGATACGAAGAGGATTCTTCCAGCCTTTTTCTCTCGTATTTTCGCTTCTTCTTGTGTGATATTCCCCTTCTCAACCAGCTCAAAAAGTGTCTTGTTCTCTTCAAGTTCCAGATCTTTATCTTCAAACAGATAGATTATCTTATCATCAATCTCTCTTTTTCCACCTCTGATCAGGCGTTTTTGGTAAATAAACCGATCAGTGAGATGAATCCTGGTATTATACCAGTTACTGTTTCGTCGTTGAGGTATCACAGCTGAACAATTACGATCAAAGATCCCTTCCAAGACCTCATCAGATACAAAACCACGATCTACGATGAGAATTGCATTCGTTAACTTAATCTCGTCCATTGAGGGAAGAAGAGTTTTAACATCTTTACCTGATCCTGGAATCACCCTGATCATGACAGGGAGACCTGTTTCAAGACCACTAAATAGAGCCACATTTACCTGCTGTAATGCAATTTCGTTATGATTCCGGCCCCATTCTGCAAATGTCATGTTATCTGAAAGGGAGAACACAAAAGATAGGTCATAGATGAGATGATGGTTATCCTGCCACAAGTGTTTAAACACCATATCCTGGCCGATTTTATCATCGCCGATGGACTTTAGGGTTGTTGAGAGATTTTTTGGGGAGCAGTCTGGAGAAATCTTCAAAACATTGTCGAGTTTTTCCCATGTTGATTTAACTCTTTTAAGAGGAAGATAACCAGATACACGAGTAAATACCAGAGCAACTATCTCTTCCCAATGTTCAGGAAATGCCTCTTTGAGTACGGGGATCATCTCCATGAATTCATCGCCTAGAAGTCTTGCATTCCCATATTCAAAGACAGATTTCGGTCTTGGCAGGGTTGTAAACTGAGGATGAGTGTCTTGGGATGGGCGTGTCGAACCTTTTACTAAAAGACCACGATCAGGGGTCAGCCGCCCAATATATCTCGATATCTTCTTTGTTTTTTTCGTTGCTCTGTCGTAGGTACTGGTTGAATAATAGACATAGGGTTTATCCTGAATGTACTTGATTTCAAGACACTTTTTTCCCTTCCTCCGCTCTTCTGCAAGCCACTCTGTAACCCACGTTTCCATGACATAATATTAGGGATTGAAAGTATATACGCTTTTTCGGGGATATGGAGAGCAATTTTAAAGAAACGAGCTAAAGACTTAATATTGCATTAATTCAACTTCATAATCAAAAAAAATGGATAATATTAATTTTTCTCAATTGTTTTTACCCGAAGCATCTCCCTCACCTTCTCAATCTCTTTCACTTTCTCATCATAATCCCCGACAATCTCATTCTTCAACTGGTCAAGAATATCATCCAGCTTCCTTGACAGATGATATATCAAAACAGGTCGCCCTTTATTCTCTGCCTTCTGACTGACTTTCTTCACCCATTTTCTGTCAATCAGATCAGTAAGAGCAATACTCACTTCGGGTTGCCGGAGATCACAGATCCGTTCCATCTCCCGTGATGTCAGATCAATATCCCTGAGCAGCAAGACCAGGACCCGGGCAGCATGACGCCTAACCCCGATATCAGTAAATAATTCTGCAATCTCCTCATCCCCCCTGGAGAATTGCAGAGACAGATCGCCTTCCCCCATTAAGCACCCCTATATTATGTATTGAATAATATATCTTGAAGGCGATATATCTTCCCTTTCAAAATTTTTCTTAACTCGACACATTTATCTAAAGATCCAAATTTCCCATTCAAGGATAACAAAAATTTAAAAATTTCGAAAAGAATTCTCATAGTGTGAAAGTATATCTGGATGTTTGCTGTTTATGCAGACCCTTCGATAAATTTCTCAACCATCGATTTTTTCCAGAGTCTGAAGCAGTCCATACCATCCTTGAACTATGTAAACAGGATTATACTCTGGTTCCAGTCAAGTCATTAAAGATGAAATCAGGATGATAACAAATCCTGAAAAAAGAACCAGAGTATTAAATCTCCTGGCAATAGCAGATGAATATGTCATCCTTGATGATACGATTGTATCACGGGCGAGAATGTTCAAAAAGGCAGGTATCAGGACACTTGATGCACTTCATCTGGCATTAGCTGAATCAGTAGATGCTGCTTTATTACCTCAGATGACAAAATTATCAAAATAATTGATAAGAATAGATCACTATGCAAGATACCTGTATATAATCCAGTACTTTTGGTGATGGAGGTGCAAAATGACAGAAATTAAAACAATAAATCAGATTCGTGATGAGGGGTTTGCCGCATTAATAAAAGCACTTGGTCCGGGAGACGCAATACGGTACATTAATAGTTTTGAACAGGGAACCGGGAATTATACCGAAGAAAAATATCAGAACCCGGATGAAGATTTTGATGCTGTTGTAGCCCGAATCAAAAACCGAAATGAACCGAAGTAAAAATAAACATAGATTATTCCAATGTATGATATACTATGACGAAGGCTTTGACGGTTCTTGAAACACTTAAATCCATAAAACCGCAATTAGCCAGTCAATATCATATCAGAAGATTTGGCTTATTCGGTTCAGTAATCCGAGGAGAGCAGTCTCCGGAAATCGATATTGATATCCTTGTCGAGTTTGATACTACACCGAGTATCTTTGGATTTCTGGAGCTGGAAGAGAAATTAGAAGAATATTACAGGCTCCAGTTGACCTGGTGGATATTGAAGGGATTAAACCTCTTCTCCGTTCAAAAATCCTCTCGGAAGTTAAGTATGTCTGAAAAACGTGATCTCCCCAATTTTCTGACAGACAGACTCAATGCTGCTGATAAAATAATCAGGTATAACCAGGAAAAAGAGAGTTCGTAGAGAATTTCATCACTTATCACTCAATGAGACCGCTCTATTTTGGATAGGTACTTTCATAGAGATAGGTTCATGTTCTTACCCTTAACATGGAATATTACGAAAACTACATGGGATCTGATCGTATGAACCAATTGAGATATACCGGTTTGATTGAAAAAAACGAAGATGATGGATATACCGTGACTGTTCCTTCACTTCCCGGATGTATCAGTGAAGGTGATACATGGGACGAAGCGATTGAAAATATCACCGAGGCAATTGAGGGATATCTGGAAGTTTTGGATGGTTTACATAAACCAATCCCTGTTGAGGTAACTGTTCAAACTCATAAAGAGATCACGGCATATTGAAATTACCCCGAATTTCAGGAGAAAAAAGTTCTCAAAATCTTAAAGGGGATGGGGTATGAAGAGATCAGAATACGGGGATGTCATCATTACCTTATATCCAAGTACAGGATCTCTCATCATCATCCCAGTTCATACAGGGAAAACTCTTGCCCCAAAAACATTACAATCTATATTGCAGGCAGCAGGCATAACCCAGGAAGAGTTCGAAAAAAAACTCTGAAATTTTGCATAAGGTTCATTGAATTCTCCTCTCCCCAAAATATCCAATCAATGTATTCTTATCACGGTAAGCGGTTTCGTAATCACTATCTGATTCTCCATTTTTGTGTCCTTTAACCATTCAGGGCATCGGTTGACCTGTCTGGCCGCGACCTGTTCGCAGGATGAAAGAGTCTACCTATGCCCGTAATTATCCGACCCCCGGTAGAGGAGCGAGGTGATGATGTGACAGAGGAGCACCACAGGAGAAAAGTGGAATACATATACCTGTTGTACCACTTCCTGAACACACACCCCTGCAAAATAATTTTCAGACCGGAGAAGATCTCCGATCAATCCGGTACAGATGTTACGCATGTTACCTCTTCATCTTTGCTGGAAGTTTTTCAGCATCTCCATATCATCAGGCGAAAACTACTGTGCAATGAACTTCTCTTCCATCCCAAGGTCATCTGAAGCTTCCTTTGTCAACGCCGCTCCACAAAGATTACCATATTACTCATCGGACTGCACAAGGTTTTACACTTTGGAAATTCCGGGATTTAAAAGATGCAGTTTCTTCTGTCCGGTCCACCTTCATTATTCCTAACTACTTACAATGTTCTGATTCAATATCATCATCGGTGAGGTGTACATAATACACAATAAGTAACCATCTGCCATACCAGGTCTGGTTTTCTCTGAATCCTGGGACAATTAATCACAAAATACGGCTAAAATCTGAATTGGTTGATTTACCTGGTCATTATTATGCATATCCAAAAATAGTAATTGGAATCCAAACGTGAGCGCCTTATCAAATTTGAGATTGTGTGCCGCTTCACTGGAGGGTCGCTATGACCCTATCTTTTTTTAGTCGATACTTTAATACCCCATCGTAATGTGAGGAATAAAAGGCCGATATAAAACCACGGATCAGGCTAATATTATAAAAATAAGAGACCTTTGGGGGCATTTTTTTCACCTTTTATGTGACATAGAAATAATCGTAAATTTTCTAAAAATACTGGGATATCCGACCTTTTTTATTGTATGGATTGTCACGAATCTGCTTAGTTATATATATTAATTGATTGTCCACCTGTGTTAATCATAACATAAATGCCGGTCATTTACGATTATTAATCCCGGAATGTGCTAAAAATGAATTGGTTACAGTCATAAAGAAAAACTAGTTGCCTTACGGTTATATTAGGGCTTTTTTAATACAGATACGAAATTTTTACTGATTTATTTTATTGTAAGACACCTATACAAAAACTTTCTTATGGTATTGATACAAAGAATTCGTACGCACTCAGGAGGTGTGATATGTTTAAACGTGATGATGCAGTTTCACCGGTTATCGGTGTTATCCTGATGGTGGCGATCACCGTAATTCTCGCTGCAGTGATTGCAGCGTTCGTATTTGGTATGGCTGGAAATGTTCAGAAAACGAAGAATGTTGCCTTTGTCTCTGAATTGAGAGGAGAAACAACAGCTCTAGTTACAAATCATGGTGGACAGGATGTTGGTCAGATTCAAGCAATTACCGTAAACAATAACGACTATACTGCTTCATTATCTGCTGTGGGTAGCTCTGTTGCTGTTCCACTAAGTAGTGGAAGAGTGGTGGTTGTAGTCAAATTTACAGACGGTAGTGAGAATATTCTATTAGATAGATCATATACTACATAAATCTAATTTATTCTTTTTTTCAATCGTGAAAAGACTGTTAAGTAACTCCAAATTCATGATACAATGAAATTGATTGTTAGAGCACAGTCTAATATTCATGATTTGTTAAAATGAATTTAGATACTTTTAAGAAACTTTATTCTAGTTGGACAACAACCGCTAGAATTATTAGGAAATTCTATGAATTTTATTTCTTTATTGAGAATTATATCTAATTAGTAATAAAAGACCTATGATAAAAAAAATCGAAATAAATACAACATTCTTATTTTTTTTAATAATTATTGCATCAGTTATACTAATGTTATTATTTATAAGACCTTTAATATATATGAATGATGATTGGATAACTGCCAATCAAGTCTATCAATTAGATATACACCACCAAATTCTTTATGCAGAAGGAAAGTATGGATTTTTTGAGAACAATACTCCAAAAGCATATTTTAAAGCAAAAGGAAACCTTTTACCATATACTTCATATCTTCCCATAATGTCATATCCAACAGTATATTTAGGAAAACATTTTGGTGAATCGATTAGTTTTATTGTTTCAATTTTTTGGTCTTTATTATTAATTTTATTCAGCTTACTGTTAAGAGATATCCAAATAGAAAATAAAAATTTTCAGTTTTTAATCCGTTTATTGATTCCATTTTCTTTTACTGTTTTTTTTGCTAACTTAATTTTATACGAAAGAGTTCCTTTCAATGTTCAATATTCTCAATATGAAGTTTTAGGAGTAGTGTTTTATCATATAATAATATGCTCATTATTAGTTGGAATAATATTTTTATTGTGCAAATTAATATTCAAAGATTTTTACTACTCTTTATTCGGAACAATTGTTTGTTTTTCCTGTTCATCATATCTTTTTTGGACAACTACTCTCAAAGATCATATAGATTGTGTCTTTCTACTAGCATTAATTATATATTCAGTCCTCCTTTTCCAAAAAACTAATGATATCTGGTATATTCCAACCTCATTTATTCTTTCAGGACTACTCTCATGGATTCGACCTGAATTTGGTATTTTTATATTAGGAACTGTCTTTTTTCTGTATTTTATAACATTATTAAAATATAAATATACTAATAAAAATTTCTATCAAAAGTTTATCCTTAATATTAGCCCCATTTTTGCAATTATTGGATTCATCCCTTTATTAATTGGTAATTATTTAACAACAGGCAATCCACTTATTTTGGCTTGGCAAATTAAACCTCCTAGCATAACAAAACCTAGTGAAATCCCAAGTGAAACTACTTTATCAACAATTATCAACCATTATCTTTATCGATTAACACCAAATACTAATACACCGTTACAAGACATTTATGGTATCTTTTTAAACCCGGCAACATTAAAATTACCATTATTTGCCATAACTCCATTCTTTGTTTTATCAATATTGCTATTACCTATTACCAGATATTATCTTAATATTCAACTGGACAAAAATGAGAAAAAAACAATATTGACTCTAATCCTTTTTGTCATTATAACAATTATTGCTTATACAACCTCATTAACAGGATTAAGTAACAGTATGGGAGTATATCCAGATATTCGGTATTTATCTCCGACATATCTACCCTTAACGATAATTGGATTAATCATTTTTCAAAAAATACAAGTTATTAAAATAGATATAAAAAAATTCTTAAAATTCTATTTAATTTCCTTTTCAATAGGAATACTCCTAATGTTAGGATTTTTAACCCAATATCATAATAAATTGTTTTTTTGGGATGTTTTTTTGTTATTAAATGGAACTACTTCAATTTTCATCTATCTTCTCATAACTGTAACATTTCTTTCATTGAATTTAAAATTCTTTAACTACATTAAAGGTAATTATTTATATATACCTATCTCTATCCTTACAGCATTGCCATGTATATGGCAGGTTTCTTTACTACTGTTGTGTAATTTTTATTCATATTTATTTTCCGGATACCCCCCTCTTCTTCCAATAATTAATTATTTTTTTAATAGTTTATATTCATTAAATTAATTTTTATTAATTTTTCTCCGTTTTAAAAATGTCAGACAAGTCACACCGAATAATAACGGAATTCCAATAGGTATTGATATTCCAGCCGCACCAACAAAAAAAGGCCCATATTGAATAATGATGGAAAATACTATTAATGCTAATGAGAATAGCATTAATATCATACTCGTTTTATACCATTTTGATGTCTTGATATCGAAAGTCAATAAATAGCAAAGCAATCCAATTGCATATAGAAATGATCCAATAGCCCATACCATTATTGAGTATATGCTTTTTCCGGTGATTCTTCCATCAATTATATACCCAACTTCATAAGAAATTGGAATTAAACTACTTCCTTGAATTGTTATCTGGTATCGGTAAATAAACCCTTGGATCCCAAAACCATATCCATCACCAAGAAAATAAAATTGAATCGGAATTATAAAAAAAAAAGCCAGAAAAATTAATGAATAAATTATCGGATGTTCTTTTCTTTTATTTTTTTTTGTTAATATGATTATTTTTCCTATAAGATACTTAAAATACAAAATTATATGCGAGAGAAGGGATTTGAACCCTTGGATTCCTTCGAAACCGGATCTTAAGTCCGGCCCATTTGGCCAGGCTTTGGTACCCTCGCGCCTTAATACATTGGCATAGCTGCTATTAGAAAGTATTCCGTCACTAAGGAGATTCATGCCAGCACAACACTTCATCCATGGTTATCACGCTATGTCGCGGAACAAAAGACACCAGGTAATAAAAAAGATTTAGAAATTTTCTACCGCCATCTCTATGTCTTCCTGCTTTATCGTTTTTCGTCCGGCATGAAGTGCCAGCTTATTTGCTTCCTTTGCAAGAGACCCGATATATTCCTCAGCCTTTTCAACCAATACCGCTGCTGCGTCGCTTCCAACACGCTCAGCCCCATTTGCTTTTGCAATTCTTACAACTGCTGCTATAGGCAAGTCTGTCATAATCCTACCCCAGAATTAACTCTCCTGACATATTATTTAATAGTATTGGCAGTCCGAAGAAAAAAAAGAAGATGGACAGAAATTATCCCCACCATGTTATTATTTAATCTGGTAAATACCCGGAGGGACTCGGATTTGAAATATCGCCCCCTTTCCTGATTCTCCAATCTCCTGGATAGTCATTCCCGTTATGTCCAGTATTTCTCTTAACAGGAACAGACCAATACCCGTGCCACTGCCATACCCATGTGAGAAAATAAGCTCTTTCTCACTATCAGGAATTCCCGGGCCCTCATCTTTAATCTCCAGCACCAGAAAAGAATCTATTTCAAAGCACCTCAAAAAAATCCTCTTCTTTCCTGAACCATATTTTACAGCATTATCAATGAGATTAAAAAAGACCTTATCCAGCAACGGATCAGAATACACCAGTGCTGCACTACAATCTACCGCACAGTCAGTACACACAACCTCACAATCCAGTAAAGCAGCAGCTTTGAGAAGTGTTTTCATAACCGGTTTCCATACCGGTTTTGCAACACCTATCTCCTGGTACGTACGGGCAAGATCGATAAATTCCAGGATTCTTGTGGCAGAGTCATCTATCTTCTGTAGTTCACTGCTAACCATCTCATTACCAGGTTGAATTGAAAATGTATCCAGTACAAGGAAAATCAGACTCAGCTGATTTCTGATATCATGGTGGGTTATAGAACTAAAAAGGTTTAATTTCGCGTTAACCGTTTCCAATCTCTTTTCAATTCTTTTCCTGTCCGAAATATCCCGTATAGATTCAATAGCACCGATAATCTCCCCATTGGGATTGAAAAGATATGTTGCTTTACCCCAGAGATATCTGATATCCTGATTTGGTAAAACGATTTTTACATCAGCTATGACCAGGTTCTTATCCCAGGTATGGATCAGGTAATTTTCCGGTAACCGGCTATAAGGATTTTTTAGCAGGTCTACCAGAAGAGGTCTTTTTTTCCCATACAATAGATAAGCAATTTCACCTCTGTCTTTACCAAGGACTTCTTGAGCAGCGATTCCCAAAAATTTCTCGATGGCGAGGTTCCATACAATTATCGTATCATTGGTATCAGTTACAAACGTAGGATCCGGCAGAAAATTTAGAATTGAGGACAGCCGACTCTCTGATTGTGTTAATGCTTCCTGTGCATTGACAAGGTCAGTAATCACACTCAGCATGTTAAGCGTTGCAGGCTTGCCTTCCCATTCTATCCTGATAGCATTTGTCTTAACCCAGTGAATATTTCCACTCCGGTCAATAAACCTGAACAGGTAATCATCGTGGTAATCCGGATTATCTAATCGCTTTAGGTAGTTGTCAAATACCAGCTTTTGATCATCCGGATGAATAAACCGGGTAAACGGGCTCCCAACCAGTTCATTAATTTCATAACCAGTCACAATCGCTCCAAGAGGGTTGACAAATTTTACTAGACCATCCTGTGAAACAATAATAATTTCTCTTGAATTTTCGATAAGTACCCGGTATTTTTTTTCAAGTTCACTCTTGGATTTCTTCTCTTTCCTGATGTCAGAGAGATCAATAACAATCCCCCGAAATCCGATAATAATATTTTTCTGCAAGATAGGCAGTGCCTGAATAAAGGCAGGGAAAACCTCACCGGTTTTTCGGAGAAGGAGAACTTCCATGGGTTTTCCTTCATAACCCATAATTACATCTGTTATTTTTTTCCGAAGAAAGTCATGACAACTTTCGTGGACCAGTTCTTCGTAATAAATACCCTGTGTTAAATCAAAATCAGTTACCTGTAACAGTTCCCGGGCATGGGGGTTTAGGTAGACCACCATCCCATTCATGTCAATTTCAAATATTGACTGGGGGAGAAACTCACTAAAATGTCGGCATAGTTCCCTGTTGTCTTCATGTTCACCGGAAAGTTCCCGGATAGTCGTAACATCCCTGCAAAACAGAACAAACCTGCCTTTGAGCGATTTTGTTGGGGAAATTGGGTGAATAGTCCATTCAAAAGTCCTGTTATCGGATGCGGTTGTGATTACCTGATCCAATCCTGAATTTTTTGCGGAAATGAGAGCACTTCGTATTTTGCTGCGTTCAGGTTCAGAAAGAATCGAACAAAGGTTATGCCGGACTTTGTCAGATCCGAGAGAGAATATCTCATCAGCCTTCTGGTTATAATAGAGGATTTCCCCTGAATAATCCAACAAAAATCCACTCTCATCCAGGACATTAAGGACTTTGCGAATACTTGATTCATGTCCCGCTACAAGTCTTGAGTTTTCTGACAATTCATCATATCGCTCCTGTAATTCTTTTTCAGGACTTACATCGCTGACCTGAACACAATATCCTATGATGACTTCTTTCTCACGAACCGGAGATATTATAATGCGTAGTAAGAGATTCGTTCCATCATGGCGAGAATATTGAATATCATAATGCGTTCCAGGTTCACTATCGGCAAGGCTCAATGCATTCCCGGTTTTCAAACCTGGAATAATGTCATAAAAAATGTGGAAGATCAGATCTTTTCTTTTTAATCCAAGCAAATGACAGAGATAATCATTCACTTCAATAACATGGAATGAGCCATTGAGAATCGCACTTCCGATTTGAGTATGGGAAAAAAATTTTCTGAACCGCTGCTCACTTTTAACAAGCTTTCTCCTAGTCCTGTCACGATCAACTGCAATTTTTATCTGATGAATGAGCTCCTGGAACTGGACCTTAACTGGTGAATCCTTCTGAACACAAAATGCTGCACCACGGTTTAATGCTTCAATAGCATCCATTTCCCTCCCGCGCTCGATAAACAAAATTACCGGTGTGGTCACATTTCTCGCATTTAACTCGTTAAAAAGGTCAAGTCCATCCGGATCAGGGATCTGGTAATCGGTTACAATAACATCAAAAGAATGCTGATCTATTAGTTCAAGGGCTTTTGAGACACTCGATACAGATAAACATGAAAAACCATCTTCTCTCCCTAAGTACGTAACGCCCAAGGTGCGGTTATCCTCCTCATCATCTACGAACAGGATAAAGATTGTCATTTAATTCTTATACGCTCATTGTTTTTTAATAATATAATACTCACTATAAAATAGAATACAATAGATATTCACTTTTTTACGATAATCTTTACTAATTGATCCTTTGATCCATGATATGGTAATACTTACAGGTAGCTGATCCCAAAATTTATCTAGTATCTCATATATTATTGACATAATAAAATAGAGATGGTCTGATGGGGGGCGATTTTCGTCTGCACTTCTCCGCAGGGGATGAAGAAATTGCAGACTTATTCTGGGATATCGGGCTTAAGCGCAATGTTGCCCGGGTATTGACACTTCTCATAAAGGATGTGGATATGACCTCCCGTGAAATAGAACGGGTGGTAGATCTGCGTCAACCGGAGGTGAGTATAGCGATAACAGACCTCATGAAAAAAAAATGGATTCACATTGTTCATCAGATAACAGAAAACAAGGGAAGACCCATGAAGGTCTACCACCTGGCAAAAAGCCTTGATGATATTCTGGATGAACTAAAAGAATCCATCGTTGGTTCCTATGAAAAGAAATTCATGGAGATAGAACGGGTCAGGGAATTGTTACATAACCGCCCACAATAAAATGAATACCCTTTTTCCCTTTAAGCCAGGTAATTAGGTCCACCGTGAATATTTTGAATTTCTAATGGAGAATCCGGTGTTCCCAGGTCATTTGTGATGTTTCCCCAAATATGACCGCTATCGGACAGAGAAGCGTCATAGTTCTGGTTAGTGTTTCTGAAACAGTCACCTCATCACAATAAACCTTCAAAGAGATGATATGATGCACCGTATCAAATGTAGCAGGCAGGTTTTGCCTTCTGGTCGCTACCGTCTCGACAGTAAGCACATCGGGAGTAATTCCCTTGTCGCCAAGATCAAGGAGAATTTTTACCGCGATGCAACCTCCAAGTGATGCAAAAAGATAATCAATAGGGTTAGGAAAAGTGCCTTCTCCACCCAGGTGGACATGGGCATCAATAGGTATTGAAAGACCTGTACTTGTTTTTGCGGTAAAACGCATCCCACCTTCATGGGTAAGATGCATTGACACAGGTTTAAATTCCATCCTGGCAGGGTCCCAGGAGATTTCATTATCCATCTGTACTTTTCATCTTTCAGCTTTCATTAATATTTTTAAGACAGATGTACGAGAAATTACCTGAAAAAAATTATCCCTCCACTTTTTCTTCACCTATACCGAAAAACAATGCAATATCCCGGGTTTCAGGATAACTTTCAAGTATCATTTTAAAGAGCACTGTAAGCGGTACCGCAACGAGAACTCCGGAAGCACCCAGTAAAAAACCCCAGAAAACCATGGATATGAACACCACCGCAGGCGAGAGTTCCATGCTCCGACCTGCAAGTTCTGGAAATATGATATTCTCAGATAACAGGTTTACCAGACTAGCAAGAAACACGACCAGAATGGCAGCAAACGGATCAATTTCTACCAGGGCAAGGAGAGTAGGAGGAATGATTGCGATAATAAACCCGATATACGGGACAAAATTTAAGACAAACATGAGTATTCCCCAAAGCCAGGGATCCTCGATGCCCATGAATACCAGTACCAGGGCAAATCCTGCACCGGTAACAAAATTTACTTTTGTCCTGATAATCACATACTCAATAACAATAGAACCAAATTCGGTCATTCGGTCTGCAAGTTCCTGGCGATATGAACCGAGAATAGAATTAATCTTATTTGAAAAAATTGTTGCTTCCAGCAGAAGAAACAGAGTGGTGAACAGCACTATAAAAAGAGCTGATACCTGACCTATAACCGATGTTATCATCTCGGGAGAGAAGCTGGAAAGGGAACCGGAAACCTGGCTGGCAGGAATAATCGTTGAGAGATCAATTCCAAATTTCGATAAGGAAATATGAAGTGTATTCATGTTAGATACAATACCCTCTTCAATCTTTGGTAAATATCCGATTAATGGAGAAAGAGAGTATATGACCATAGCGCTAACTCCGATTAGAAGAGCGACAAAAAGAAAAAACGCAAGATAACTGGCAACCCTGGGCTTCATGCCTTTTTTCTGAAGCCACTGGGAGACAATTGAAAAAATAATCGCAGCAAACACTGACATCAGCATCGGACCGATAAATCCCCCGAACATCTTAAGACCGGCCAGAATAATAAAACAACAGGCGGTGAGAAGAATAATGCGGTCCACCTGGGGCAATTGTTCCAAAGAAACCATAAGGAAGTAAACCAAGAATAGCAATTAAGACTTTCCCATGAAAAGGGTTATTTCACAGGAAGATGACCTATCATATAATAAGGTCTCTTCTTTTTATCGCAAATGGAGGGCTCCAAAACGGTAACTGTAATAATTGCAGAATTTGATCAGGTCGAAAATAAATGGATGTTATTTATATACTAGAATTATTCTGCATCTTTTCAGCGGTTATCACCTATGGTCTTGGCATTTTTATATATGCTAAAAATCCGGATAACAGAGTAAACCGTTTATTTCTTCTTGTAAGCATCATGGCTTCATACTGGGCAGTTGGTGAATTTCTAATCTGGCATCAGAATTCTTACGAGAATGTCTGGTTCTGGCTCAAAGCAAGTTCACTCTGGACCCTTGTTATTGTCATGTGTATTCATTTTATCCTGGCCTTTGCTGACCATCCATTATCCAAACCGGGAAAATTTCTTTATCTGATTGTTATTCTCTATATTCCTGCATTATGTATTTCCCTGCTGAATGTTTTTACCGACTATATCTTTACTGTTGACTATTCACCCTCATTTCGCTATTACTATACTCCCACCCATACAAATCCATGGTATCAGATCTCAACGTGTTATTTTCTCCTGTTATTTATCTGGGGATTATACGTTGGATTTCGAAGCCGAATATCTGCTGGAAAAGACAAATTTAAAAAGCAGGCCAGTACGATTAGCATAGGCCTTTTAGTTCTTTTTGTATCGGGATCACAGTCAGCAATAATTCTGCCAATGGTTGGTGTTTATGCACCGAACCTGGTATTCATTGGAATAGTAATCTTTTCCCTTATTATTGGATACGCTACTTTACGGTATGGACTTTTTATTCTAAGCCCGGAAACCGTTGCAAGCAATATCATACAGACCATGCCAGATGGAGTATTATTACTCGATATGAATGGAAAAATAATTAGTTCCAACAATTCTGCGATTTCACTGCTTTCACATCCCTGGGATGGAAAACCAGGAATAGGCACAGATCCTCCAATTCCTGAACCGGCATTTTCTGACATCAGGGAAACGATAAGAAACAGAGGAGTCATTTCAGATTACGAGATATATCCAGGGACTACTAATCCACAAACGGTGAGTATTTCCGGATCACTGGTAACCGACCCATATGGTGATTCTGCAGGAATGATCCTGATAATTCATGATATTACGGAACGAAAGAAATCAGAAAGAATCTTACGGCTGGCAAATGAGAAAATTTCCCAGTTGAACCGGATAACCAGGCATGATATCAGCAACCTGGTAACGGCACTTGCAGGGTATCTTGAAGTACTCAAAGATGAAGAAGATGAACGTGCAAGAAACCTGATGATATCCAAAAGCATCGCCCTCGTGGAGAAGATCACCCATCAACTTCAATTTTCACGGGAATACCAGAATGTCGGCATCCATGAACCAGTCTGGCAGTCCGTCAGGGAAATAGTGCGAAAAGCAATTGCTGATCTTAATCATGAACATGTCAGTATCTCTCTTGAAACTGCTGATGTAGATATTATGGCTGATCCCCTTACTGAAAAGGTAATCTATAATCTTCTTGAAAATGCTGTCCGGCATGGGAACGGAATTTCGTATATCCACATATGTTCAAATGAAAATCCGGATGGAACTTTTCAGCTCATAATCGAAGATGACGGATCCGGTATCAGACCTGAAGAAAAAGAGCTGATATTCAAACAGGGGTATGGTAAAAATACCGGGATTGGACTGGCACTTTCACGAGAAATTCTCGCAGTTACGGAAATTACCATTATTGAGACCGGACAGGAAAATAAAGGTGCACGATTTGAGATCACAATTCCATCAGGTAAATGGAAATCGGTGTCAGCAAGTCCTGAGTTTTTGCCATCAGCACCAGGAGAGAAAATCCCATGAAAAAATCGCCACCCTTTATTGACTTCCATAATGTTACCATAATTCTCGGCAATAATGTAGTTTTAAACGCAATTTCTGTTATGATACCTGATGGCGAACATGTCGCAATTCTCGGACCAAATGGATCTGGAAAGTCATCTTTTATTAAAACTATCGTAAGAGAACATTATCCGGCATATAACCATTCAGGTACAATATTCAGAACATGGGGGAAAGAGCTATGGGATGTCTTTGAGCTCAGGTCTCTTTTTGGCTATATTTCCCAGGATCTGCAGTCATCTTTTAACCGTAACATATCTGGTAGGGATGTAATTCTATCAGGGTTTTTCAGCAGCATTGGTCTCTTTTTCCATTCCATAACACCAAAGATGGAAGAGAAGGCAAAGGAAATTTCAGAATTCCTGGAGATCTCACACCTGATGAATAGGCCACTCAATACCATGTCAACAGGCCAGGCCAGGCGTTTTCTCATCGGCAGGGCACTCGTTCATGATCCCCGGGTCCTCATTCTTGATGAACCATCAAACAGCCTTGACCTTACTGCTCTCCATCTGCTCAGATCAACCATGCAAAAAGTTGCAAAAAAAACCGTAATCATTCTGGTTACTCATTCCCTGCCAGATATAATCCCGGATATTAAAAGGGTGTTACTCTTTAAAGACGGGAAAATTTTCAGGGACGGTGTTAAAGAAGAAGTACTAACGAACGAATCAATCAGTTCTGTATTTGAAGTTCCGGTAAAAATCCGCCGTGAAGATGGGTTCTATTATGCAACCGGTTATTGATAACAAAGCTCTGGATTAAAACATCCAGAAAAAAAGATTATATTTTTTTGTATTAGAAGCGTCTTCTGTTAAAGCCGCCACTTCCGCCGAATCCGCCGCTGCGGTTTCCGCCAAAGTCACGACGTGGCTGCATTGGACGTGCTTCGTCAATACGCATAGTTCTTCCGTCAAATTCAGTATCGTTCAGGGCATCAAGTGCTGCTTGGGCTTCCTCTGAAGTTCCCATCTCGACAAATCCAAAACCTTTGTTTTCAATGATTTTGGCGCTGACAACCTCTCCATAGGTAGAGAAAAGTTCACTGAGCTGGCTTTCGTTAGTGGAGTAGGACAGGTTGCCTACGTATAATTTCTTTCCTTCCATGATATTCCCTGTAAGGGTTATTGCATAACTGTTGGGCCGCCGTGATCACTATCACATTGCGCCAGAGAATTACCAAAAATAGCACTGAGATTATCCCTTTCGAACCGAACGGTCAAGAATCAAAAACTATTGTCAGAATTTACTCTTTCGTCTGCACACATACAATGTCATATAAGAATAAAAGGTTTGTCGTAAAGGGATATTATTCTCATAAAATGGAAGGCTGTTCACCCTATTTTTATGAGAGGAAGAGATTTATGTAGTGTATCATCTATTCCGGATATTGATATAGCATCCCATGTCCACCACCAGGTACCGGTATTACAATTCTTAATCTGACTGGAGTTCAGATTAACAGGATCGAACGAATCATCATTTTTCAATTCCGTTTTTCTCACGAATCCCACCATATGATCGAACATGGTCCCATGCCTGGTGATAGATAACTAAAGAAGATGAATCTTCATATATCCCGATATCAGTCCGATTGTAAAGGTCCCGGTCCTTTCCTACCGGACATACCTTGATACAGATACCACAGGGAGAGAGATGGTGCTGGCTTAAGTATGCACTCCTGGCTGCACACGCTGATTTATCAGTAATTGATTCAGGGTAATCTTCTTCTGATAATGCACAGGCCGGGCATGCTGCAACACAGGCATTACACCTGGTACATAATGATTCTGTTATCAGGGGGCTTTGTTTCAATTCTGCACCAGTAAGAACCGTGCCAAACCTGACCCGGGGGCCCCATTCCCGGGTTAAAACCATGTTATTCCTGCCAAATGTTCCAAGACCTGCAAGAACTGCGGCATGGCGGTGTGAAAAGAAAGCAACCGGGTTTTCCAGTAACACCTGAATACTCCCGTACCCGTCCCGTGGAACAGATACTGAAGGATATCCGTGAGAGTTGAGAAGAGATGCAATTTTCCAGGTATACTGATCCAAAAGGGCATTGACCGTTTTGTATTCCTCATGATACCAAATAGAAGGGGTAGATTCCAGGACAGGAAGATGAATAGGAAGACCAATAACAATTGCAGTCATTGCTTCAGGAAATATCGACGACGGACGAAAGACAGGAGGAATCCAGGGTTCAAAAAGCGGACTGTCCCACCGGCTTACCGGGGCAAATCCAACACAGGAAACCTCCAGGTTTTCACATGCATCCAAAATCAGATCCCTGACAGTCATACAGATATATGCAGATTATTTAGTAATAAAGAGCAGTCATTACCTGATATTACCAGATTCTCAAACTTTTTAGAAAGTTCCTGAATAGCAATTCAAGCCAGATCATTATGACAGATACTATGGTGATCTGTGTTCAAAAGATAATATGGACAGTCAGGTTCCCTTGAAAGAACTAAAAGACCGTATGAGACGATTTAAAACCAGGATGGATGAAAAAAATCCGGAATGGGAATTGGCAGCCTTTTTTGGCAAAATAAATCTGTACTACTTCACCGGCACTATGCAGGACAGTACGTTGATAATTCCCCGTGATGGTGAGCCAACTCTCTGGGTCAGGAAAAGTTATGAACGTGGGTTACAGGAATCATCATTTGAAAGAATCAATAAAATGGATAGCTTTCGGGATGCCGCAAAAGGATACAGAAAACTTCCTAAAGCGGTATATATTGAGACCGAAATAGTTCCGGTTGCATTATTAAACCGGTTTTTAAAACACTTTCCCATACCCGACATCAGATCCCTTGACACCGATATTGCCATGGTACGGGCAAAAAAAAGCACGTATGAGTTATCATTCATGAGAAAATCCGGAGAGATTCATAAACGTGTCCTTGAAAATATTGTTCCGGGTATGCTTTCTGAAGGAATCAACGAGGCAGAGTTTGCCAGTAGCCTCTATGAAGTTCTGGTTAATGAAGGTCACCATGGCATTACCCGGTTTGGTATGTTCAATACCGAAATGCTCATGGGCCAGATAGGATTCGGAGAAAGTTCCCTGTACCCTACAGCATTTGACGGGCCTGGTGGTTCATTAGGACTCTGCCCTGCAGTTCCGCTTTTAGGAAACCGGCAAAGGAAATTACATCAGGGAGACCTGGTTTTCGTCGACATCGGATGTGGAGTAAACGGTTATCACACAGACAAAACCATGACATACATGTTTGGAAAAACTCTCCCTGATGAGGTTATCGAGCAACATAACCGGTGCGTAACTATCCAGAATACCATAGCTTCACTTCTGGTTCCGGGAAATATCCCATCTGAAATATATACATCAGTGATGGACAGCCTGGACAAAGACTTTTTACAAAATTTCATGGGATACAAAGAAAAACAGGTTAAATTTTTAGGACACGGATTAGGCCTGTTAATTGATGAATTACCAGTAATTGCGAGAGGTTTTGATGAACCTTTAGAAGAGAACATGACTTTTGCCCTGGAACCAAAAAAAGGAATTCCCGGTGTAGGTATGGTTGGAATAGAAAATACCTTTATTGTAACCGGTAAGGGCGGAGAGTGTATAACAGGAGACAATCCCGGACTCATACAGGTTTAGAAAACCCATCATTCTTCAAACTGAATGTTATGATGTTTTTGAAGGAATCGTAAAATTATGTCTGATTCCATCCATCTCTGGTCCAGTTGGTGGATCAATTCATTAATAATTTTAATCTGGACAATAACCGGCTCGGATATCTCTTTTTCAAGTTCATCGACAAGAAGCATGATGACCGTAAGTGGATTTCTGATTCCGTCATTTAAAATAGCAAGTTCAGCTAAGTTTCGTTCAATCTGTTGAATGAGTTTGATTCTTTCATTTTCATACTGGTTTTTCATAGTAATGTCTTCAATAATTGCTAAACCCACAACCTTTTTGTCAAGATGGTAAATATCCAAGGTCACCTGCACAGGGAGAATTTCGCCATCTCTTCTGATTATTCCTGACTTGAATGTGCAGATATCTGCATCACCAGAGGTATGTTTGCGAATGTATCCGGCCAGGGAATTGCCAATAGGAAGAATAGTCTTGATATTATTCTGGGTGATAAGCATATCGAGCATTGTTTTTTGAATCATATCCTGGGCTTTTGGATTCAGGTCAATGATTCTTCCCGGTTCTCCATCATCGGTAAATTCAAAGAGGATAAGTCCAAGGGATACATTTGAAAACACCTGCCGGTATTTTAATTCACTTTCACGAAGTGCCAGTTCATTGAGGCGTGTGGTTGTGATATCATGGATGATGCCTAGCGAACGGATGGGGTTTCCTTTCTCATCCCACTGGATCCTACTGACACCCCGGACGTATTTTATCCGTGAATCTCTCACATTTATCCGAAAGATAATGTCAAAAATGGCATTATCAAACAAATGGTGATGAAAGGTTTCTGAAAAAATACGCCGGTCTTCCGGATGAACCATTTCACGAAATGATTCAAAAGTAGGAGTATAATCCACGGGCTCTTTCTCAAAAATGAAATAAACCTCATCAGACCAGAACATGACATTCTTTTTCAGGTCCAGTTCCCAGTGTCCCAGCCGGGCAATAACCTCTGCCTCTTTTAGCCGTTCGGTGGCAATAATTCGTGCAATTTCTGATTTTTTTCTTCCGGTGATGTCAGTTATCTGAGTCAAAAACCACCTGGTATGGTAATCAGAACCAGGAATTGGTGTGACCATCAGGTCAAGATATACAATACCTGAGCGGTCAGAGGGAATATCATATTTTCCTCGTAACTGGTCAAAATCCATTAATATTTCTGTTTTTACCAAGGCTCCTGTATTTAAGGATTCTTTCTCTTCATCAGTAAAGTACCTGAGGAAAAAGAAGGGATCAGATTCCGGAATACTCTTTTTTGAAGTTCCAAACAGTGAAATTGCCGCAGAGTTTGAATCTAATACCTTACCATCGGTATCATATACGAAAATTGCAACCGGAGAGAAGTAAAAGAGGCTCTTAAATTTTTCCTGGCTTTCAATAAGGGATGATTCTATCGTTTTCTTTTCGGTTATATCAATAGCAGTCCCGATAATAACTACTGCCTTATCAGAAAAATCCTTAATTACCACGATGTTCATGTTCAACCAGACAGGGGTGCCATCCTTTTTGAGAAGCGGCACTTCCATATTTTTAACAGAACCCCGGGTTTTTAGTTCGCCTTTTAGTCGTTCATATTGATTTAAATCCAGCCCTAGTGTATCAGGTAGACTCACACCTTCCTGTTTCATCTGCTCAGGCCCTCTGTACCCGAACATTGTGGCAAATACCGGATTTACAAGGAGTATATCACCTTTCGCATTGCTTTCAAAGAGACCAATATTTGCACTTTCAAATATCAGGCGGTAAAATGACTCACCCTCATGAGCCGTCTTTTTTGCCTTGAGAACGTCTGTATTATCATGAGCAATACCTTCAATCCCGTTAACTGTTCCATCCTTGTCGTATGTGAGGTGTGCATGGGCAGTAACATATACCAGTGAACCATCAATCCGCTTTAATACAAGGGGTTGGTTTTTCAGGTGCTTGTGCATGAATAATTCCTTTCTCAGGATGCTCCGTTCATCAGGATTCTGATAAAAATCTGAAAGAGGTTTTCCAATAACATCTTCCGGATTATTATATCCAAGCATGCTTACCGTACTCGGACTCACGGTCTCTAGTATTCCATCTTGATCTGTCCTGAAATATCCATCTTCAATTTCTGATATGATCATCTGATATGAACTGGATTTCTCCTCAGCAATTCTGGCTGATTCTTCTGCATACCGATAATAAAAGCGAAGACCAAAGAATGAAAGGACAGAGAAAACAGCAATTATTCCAAGTATTAATGCCAGGAACGAAATGAGGGTTGACATACCCTCTTTGTACAGGTTTCTGGGATACGTGATACAAAAATAGAGAAAGTCATTGCTAACCGGATCATGAACTCTTAAAATTGAATTAATTGAAGTTTCATTTACGACATATACTGCAACATCAGAAATCTCTCCATATGTATCTTTCGGAGAAAAATGCGAAGCCGCTTCTGTTTCATTAACCAGGAACACCGGATAATCGAGGATTATTGATAATTCGTCAAGGAATGGTTGTTTGAAGTACCTTCCCATGACAACATACCCATTGCCAGTTTCATTTGTTGTATGGTATAAAATGGGATGAGATACGAGTACACCGGATAGATTTTCCTTGGAAAAGATTACCGATGATAATTCAGCACCACCTTCATTTTGTCGTTTAACTGGCCAGGAATTTTGAATATATGTTAAAAACCATGATCTGAACGGATAATGTTCACCAACTGGGTTTGAATAATCATCCTGATACAGGATTTCTCCGGAATCATTGATAATCCCCACAATATCTATACCTAATGCCTGGAACGAATCGCGACTCATTCCTTTCTTTGGAAAATCAGGGTACTTTCCCTGACTAAACCAGGCCATCTCATCCCATACTGCATAATCAGCGACAGTTCTTCCCAGATATACAACAGAATTATTAAGATTATCAGAAAAATGTTCCATCCGGTTCTCCATTTCATATTCTTCGATCGAATAAACCGTATTTAGAAAAAAAACTGTAATAACACAGGAGATAAGGGAAAAAAAGATAAATGAGAATAGAATTAAGATGAGAAGGGTTTTGTTAATCCTTTTCAGGTAAGATCTCCATGAGCCAGTCATATAAGGTCTCTTACCACCCTCCAGTAAGGAGGAGATGTGCCGTCGTTACCTAACCAGTTCATTTTCTCATTCAACTCCGGGAAGACCAGTTTTAGAAAAAATTTAGTTATTTCATGTCTGCAGGAACATTTTTTGTAATAAAATTTAATCCGATTAAGACATTATATGACTTTCGGTCAAAGGATGCTTCCAATATTACGAGATAATATCTAACATTGCGCGAAAAGACAATGGAAAGAACACAACTTATATTTTACAGAATATATTCTGAAAAAATACAATAATATCAAAGAGAAATCTGTATCGTTTTTCTCATAAACGGGAAATAATAATATACGCCCATATGATCGACATATATGTGAAACATATAAAAACATATATAAATTTTAATTCTACACGATTGATCATGCGATCAGCAATCGCCCGATTCTGATCTATCCCGGAGCTGGAATCTGAATATCCATAACCGGGCTTTCACGTGTATTATAACCACATTGGTGCAACGATGGCTGAAGATTTTGGTGTCAAACTTGACAAAAAAGCATACATTCCGGATCCGTCATACCAGGCAAATTCTACCCTTGGTGATTATAAAAAAGCCTATGCAGAATTTTTATCAGATCCAGACGGATTCTGGGCTGAAAAAGCCCGTGAACTAGACTGGATAAAACCCTGGGATAAGGTCAGGGACTGGAACTGGCCAAATGCCAGGTGGTTTTGTGGAGGAAAATTAAATATCACAGCCAATTGTCTTGACCGTCATGTACTTAATGGAAGAAGAAACAAACTTGCTCTAATCTGGAAAGGAGAACGTGGAAAAGAGGAGATTTACACCTACCGGCAGCTTCACCGTGCAGTTATGAAATTTGCAAATGCCCTGAAAAACCTGGGGATCAGGAAAGGTGACCGGGTCTGCCTTTACATGCCTCTGGTTCCCGAACATATTATCGCCATGCTTGCCTGTGCCCGTATCGGAGCTGTTCATTCCATCGTGTATGCTGGATTTGGATCAGAAGCCCTTCATACCAGGATCAAGGATGCAGAGGCTAAGATTGTCATCACTGCCGATGTAGGTGTCCGACGCGGAAAACTCATCCCTCTTCGGAGTATCGTGGATGAAGCAGTGAAAAACTCTCCCAGCGTTGAGAAAATCGTCGTTCTTAGCAGAGAAAAGTGTCCGGTTGAATTATACTCAGAGATGGAGGTGGATTATTACGCAATTCAGGAAGGAGTTAGTGAAGAGTGTCCGGCTGAAGAGATGGACAGTGAAGATCCCCTGTTTATCCTATATACGAGCGGAACCACCGGTCAGCCAAAAGGCATCGTTCATTCCATTGGAGGATACCTTGTAGGTGTTCATTATACCAGCAAGTACATCTTTGATATCAAGGAAAACGATGTGCACTATTGTACTGCTGACACCGGTTGGATTACCGGACACAGTTATATTGTATATGGTCCGCTTTCAGTCGGGGCAACTGTACTAATTACTGAAACCACCCCTGATTACCCTGATCCCGGTATCTGGTGGAAACTCATCGAAGAATTTGGAGTAACAATATTCTACACTGCTCCGACGGCCATCAGGATGTTTATGAGAGTCGGTGAACAATGGCCTGACAAATACAATCTCAGCTCACTTCGAATACTTGGATCAGTCGGTGAGCCACTTAATCCTGAAGCGTTTGAATGGTACTACCGGGTAATTGGTAAAAACAGATGCCCGATACTTGATACCTGGTGGCAGACTGAAACCGGGATGCATATGATAACAACACCAATGGGAGAGCCAATGAAACCTGGGTTTGCCGGTCTTCCAATCCCCGGAGTTGTTGTCGATGTAGTTAATAAAAAGGGAAACCCGGTACCACCGGGACAGGGAGGTCTGCTGGTAATCAAGGAACCATGGCCATCCATGATGAGAACCGTCTACAAAAATGAAGAACGATACAACCAGTACTGGAACCAGATCAATCACTGGTACACGGTAGGAGACCTTGCAGTAAAAGATGAAGACGGGTATATCATGGTTCTTGGCCGTTCAGATGACATCATCATTGTATCCGGTCATAACCTGGGAACTGCCGAAGTAGAGTCAGCACTCGTAGCTCATGAAGCAGTTGCAGAAGCTGCGGTTATCGGTGTCCCGGATGACGTAAAAGGTCAGGCAGTAAAAGCCTTCGTTATCCTTAGGCAGGGATATGAACCAAATCAAAAACTGATTTCAGAACTGATATACCATGTCAGGATGACTATCGGCCCTATTGCCATGCCATCTGCAATAGAATTTATGGATAAATTACCCAAAACCCGAAGCGGAAAAATCATGCGCAGAGTTTTAAAAGCCAAGGAAATGGGAGTAGATCCGGGAGATATTTCAACACTCGAAGAATAAATGGAAACAAATCTTTAGCAATATTATCCCTTTTTAATAGGCTAAATACCAAACAATTACTATCTGGTTGTCTGATTATAACAACAATATTCGCAATTTTTCTTTGTCCGGTTTATGATCTGTCCGGAAAAACACTAACGAAATCAGGATACACCGGACAAAAATAACCATAGCTTTTATTGGAGCAGTAAACAGAATATCCTTCATCAGATAACTTTCACACCCCCATGAAAAACTGAAATCGTTCCCATTTATGAAAATGACATCAGACTCCCCCCCGGAGACACTTCGTGTCCTGTATGTTGATGATGAGGAGTTCCTCCTCGAACCAACAAAACTATTTCTTGAACATTTCGGAGATATATCCCTGGATACTGTTAATTCAGGGAAAAAAGCCCTGGATCTGATGGCTGAAAAAAAGTATGATGCCATCATCGCAGATTATGAAATGCATGAAATCAACGGAATTGACCTTCTCAAGATTATTCGTTCATCAGGAAATCATATCCCGTTTATCATCTTTACCGGCAGGGGAAGGGAAGAAGTTGTCATTGAAGCACTCAACCTGGGAGCTGATTTTTATCTTCAAAAGGGACATGAGGTGAGGGCCCAATATACCGAGCTGCATGCAAAAATTATCCAGGCAGTAAAACAGAGACAAATTGAAGAAAAACTTATGATTAGTGAAGAACGTCTCCGCCTCTCCATTATGGCTACTAATCAGGGTTTGTGGGACGTTGATATAGAAAAAGGAAGAATATCGGCAAGTGAAGAATTTTTTCACCTGTTTGGGTATGAAAAGGATGAGATATTACCCACCTATGACTGGTGGATTTCCATGATTCATCCTGATGATTCTGAACATGTTAAGCAGGTATACCAGAATTATATTTCAAAAAAAGTAGATAAATTTTCATTGGAATTCAGGTTCAGAACAAAGCAGGGAAAATGGAAATGGATAATGTCCAGGGGAAAAATTCTCTCCTATGATAAGAATGGGAATCCTCTCCGGATGATTGGAACCCATATCGATATCACTGAACAGGTAGAAGCAGAAAACATGCTTTTCCAAAAACACGAGGAGCTGCAAAAATCCTATGACCAGATTGCCCAGTCAGAGGAAGAACTCAGACAATCAGAAAAAGATAGAACACTGGCATTATCACAGGTCCGCAAAAACTTTGCCGAACTCTCAATACTCAATGATGGTATCCGGAATCCGCTTACTGTCATTGTTGCACAAACAGAACTTAAATGCCCTGAAATTGCTGATATTGTCATTAGTCAGGCCAAAGAAATTGATGAATTAATTACACAACTTGACAGGAGATGGATAGAGTCAGAAAAGGTCATTAATTACATCCGAAAACACCATGGGATTGAGTATTCAGACAAACCTGATACCGATTAATTACAACAGGGCCGGTCACATATCATGGGAATAACCCCATAATTATCCAGGTAAATCCCTGACTCGCTGTAGCCCCTCATAGAATTCTTCAAGGTATTCATCCATGTTCAAACTTCCTTCCTGGAAAGGACAGTCAAGTTCCATAACTTTTTCAATAACGTCACGGCCTGGAAGAATGCTGTCAATTGGTACCCCGGATTGTTCAGAGCCCCTTATCAGGGCTTCACGGAATGGGCCGATGCAATATGCAATACGTTTCTTATATGTGTCCCTGGTTTTTTTCAGGTATCCGGCAATTCGTTCGGTTTCAATCTGAATAAAATCCTCCTGGATCTTCTGGTCCTTTACTTTTCCAAGCATATACCGGTAATGAGCATACGGATACATCGTCTCAAGCTCAGCAGGTACAACACCACAGGTCCCGAATATCACGATATGATAACTCTCCGGCTTTAATACCTCTTCGATTATTTTATGCATTATTCTATGACTTGGGCTGGAGCTATACGGTTTTCTTACTGCACAGGGTATGAAGATTGCGATATCCCGTATGGGAACATCATACACATCAATAATGTACCGATATGAAGCTTCAAACTCAGGAAGATAAAAAGGAGGTCCGGTTAGTATCTTATCAGATGTATTACCCGGATTGTACAAATCAGGATCAACCATTTCATATTTTTTTATCGTGATGGACAATAATGGCTATGAAAAACCACGTATTATTTGACTGGTGATACCACAACTCCAATTTAATATGAGTACCAATAATTACACAATGAAATTTTTCAAGATATTTCTTCTGTTAACTGCCGGATTACTGATAGTTACCACTTCTGCAGATTTTCCAGTTAGTCAGCCATGTACTCTCGTTCAAGATGCAAATGTGTCAGAAGTTTATTATGAATCCGAGAATGTATCCAAACCTCTTGACCCGGTCCGGGAGATGGTATCATTTGTACAGGAAGCAGTCACATATGCCAGAATGAATGAGAAAGAAGACGTTCTCAAAGAGTTTAGTGACAGGAACGGAACATTCTTCAGGGGAAACCTTTACATCTATGCATATGATTTTGATGGGATTACAATTGCCCACCCCTTACAAACAGAACTTATTGGAAAGAGCAGACTTGATGAGAAAGATGCGGGAGATGAATTATATATAAAAAACCTGCGGGATTCAGCAATCAATGGATCCGGATTTGTTGTTTTCCATTATGTAAATCCGGCTCATAATAATACCGTTGAGAAAAAACTCGGATATGTTGAAAAGGTGGATGATACCTGGTGGCTTGGATCAGGGATATATGGAGAGAATGTAACCATCCCAAATGAAACCTTCTTAATGCCTGAATAATTCACAAATCCATGAAAAGGATATAGTAAAACAAAAAGTAATGGAACCTGATGTTGATGACATTCTAATCCTTTTTCAGACCGTCATACAATGGATTGCTATCGTTCTTTCTGCATCGACAGGGGTCTATGACGCCCGAAGAAACGGACTTGATTTTTTTGGGGCCCTGGTGATCGGAGCAATTGTTGCAGTTGGAGGAGGAACCATCAGAGATCTGCTCCTTGGCAGGTATCCTCTCTTCTGGCTCCAGGATCCCATTTATCTTACCGGCATTTTTATTGTAGGTGTCATTGGCATTATCCTTATCCCCAAATCAGGAGAAGAACCTACTGAAAAAACGAGATCCTCAGGTATTATTCAATCAATAACAAGACTCATGTTCGGGACTTCTGGTTCATTTGCCCTGATAGATTCCTTTGCAATTGGCATGTGGGCATATCTTGGAACCCTGTATGCCATAACGAGCGGGATACCACTTATTATTTCCCCAATCATGGGAATCATAACCGCCTCATTCGGAGGAGTATTACGAGATATATTATTTGCAAAGATCCCAGAAATCTTCAGACCGAGTCAGTTTTACGCAATTGCATCCTGTGCCGGGGGAGGAGCATATGCCATTGCCTGGTATTTTTCTCTTCCCTACCCTACCGGCTTTATTGCATGCATGGTGGTTACCATTCTCGTGAGGATGACATCTGTAAGGTATAATATTACCAGTTTTTAAAAAAAAAATTTTAAGCAAACTATACTAATCACTTCATTGAAATATTATCCTGCAAAATGGAAGTTGTTTCAACCTCATTATTAATCGGTGTCGGTCTTGCAATGGACTGCCTTGCTGTTTCGTTTGCAGCAGGTGCCCATCAAAGGACGTCACGTATTAAGGCAGCAGCAATCCTGGCACTGTTTTTTGGAGGATTTCAATGCGGAATGACACTGCTTGGATGGGTACTGGGAACAGGCTTTGCAGAAATTGTCAATACCTATGATAATCTTGTTGCAGCAGCTCTTCTTTTTATCATAGGAGGAAAAATGACGTATGAAGGTTTTTCTGACAGGAAAGAAGAGTCTCCTGATATATTCAATATTCTTGCAATCATCACTCTATCAATAGCAACAAGCATTGACGCCCTTGCAGTTGGAATAGGATTTGCGTTCCTGGAGATAATACCCTTAATACCATCATTTATCATCGGGATAATATCAGCGGTGTTTTCTGTTGCAGGAATATACACCGGAGGAAAGGTTGGTCACCTGCTTGGGAAAAAAGTAGACATATTAGGAGGTTTTATCTTAATTCTGATAGGATTAAAGGTATTTTTCCAGTTATGATTGATTGCCAGTACTGATATGCCGGTACTTTGAAGCAGGAACACTTATTTCAAATCTTGCTCCTTTCTGATACTCGCCTGTTTCTTTAATGGTAATTTCTGTTATAGAAAGAATTTCTCTGACCAAAAAGAGTCCGATACCTTCTTTCAGTCCATTTCCCCGGTTAAATATCTCTTCTTTTTTTGTATCTAAAATACCAATGCCGTCGTCCTGCAGGATTAGGGTGACTATCCCTTCTCCAGTTTCATACCAGAACCGGTATCCGGTTCCATGAATATTATGCTGAATGAAATTTTCCAAAAGATAGAAAAATGCATCTTCGAGAAGTGGATCTGCAAAGATTTCCAGGCCATCAAGACGGATATCAGGGTTATACTTAGATATATCCAGGTGAGAAACCGCATAAATATAGACCTGCATAACGTTTTGCCACTTTGGAGGATGGATACCCATATTCTGGTACTGCTTGGCAACATGAAAAACCCGTTCCATCTTCTGCAACTGGTTCAGTGATTTCTCCAGGTAATCTGACGCTTTCTCATCCTGAACTAGTTCTTTTGTCAATGTCAGGTACCCGTTTAAGGAAAACATGGCACTCTGGATATCCTGGAATGTCAGGGTGTTGAGGAGATGGAGTTTTTTTCTTGCCATATTAAGAGCATCCTGGATATTCCGGAGCTCTTCATAATTCTGCCTGATCTCATACTCTTTCTCCTGGATTTCTTCAATCGCATCAATCAGATCCTGGTTTGTCTGTTCAAGCTCAGTGAGACGCTGCTGCAGTTCGGGGTAGTAACTCTTCCGGATAGAAGATTCACCAAGACCAATGATTTTCATCCTCTGGTCTTCCCAGTCTGGCATTTCTTCAGAGTGCTTTTCCATAAATGGTTTCCAGGTCTGATATTGTTGGTTTACGAGGATTTGTAGCCATACATGGATCTTTAATTGCTGATCTTGCCAGCTCGGAAAGATGTTCGTGGCCGATACCAAGATCGGTGAGACGTTCGGTAATACCCAGTTCTAGTCTTAGTTTTTGTAGAGCAGATAATATTTTTTGTTTTACTTCAGATTCTTTACAGGAAGAGCAGTCAATATTCATGGCCTGTGCAATCGCTGCATATCTCCCCGGACATACATCAAAATTGTAGTCAATAACTGATTCCAGGAGAAGTGCATTGCATTCTCCATGAGGGAGATCTGAAAATCCACCCAGGCTATGCGCCATTGCATGTACCGCACCAAGGCTGGCATTTGAAAAAGCTAGACCTGCCAGAAGACTTCCAAGCATCGTCTTGTACCGGTATCCGATATGGTTCAGATTGTGATAAGCAAGAGGAAGGTACAAGCTCAGAAGGCGGATTGATTCAAGTGCCTGGATATCAGTAACCGGAGAGGACGCATTTGAAACATATGCTTCAATACTATGGACCATGGCATCCATCCCGGTATGTGCGGTAAGTTCGGCAGTGAGTGAAGTAAGAGGCATAGGATCAATAAGAGAGATATCCGGGACAATTTTTTTGCTGATAATTGCAATTTTTACTTTCCTTTTGGTATCAGTAATTATCGCAAACTGTGATACGTCAGCTGCCGATCCCGCTGTTGTCGGAATACAGATAAGAGGCGGAGAAGGAATAGAAACATTATCAACGCCTTCAAATTCCAATACATGCTGATTATTTGATGCTACAATTCCTATCCCCTTGGCACAATCAAGAGGGCTTCCTCCCCCGACGGCAACAACCGCGTCACACCCAGCCTTGTGATACAGCTCAGCACCTTTCATGACCTCATGGTCACGGGGATTGGGAGTAACATCCGCATATAGCGTATGATGAATCCCTTCCATATCCAGGCTTTCTACGACATCCCTGACCCAGCCAGCTTTAATGATATTTGGACCGGTAACCAGAAACACATGACTGGCACCCAGATTTTTTGCGTATCTTCCGGCCAGTTTCCTAGCATCTACTCCAATAATAAACTCAGGAGATACGAATTTTCGAAGTTCAAAAGTAATATCAGTCATAATGAGTCTCCACCAGTAATATCCGTAGCAATAATCCACATGTAAATATTTAATCATTGAGGTGTTTTGTACCGGATAATACGCTCTTACAATTCCGAATATTCTTTTTCTGAACGTAACATTAAAAGCATATCATACATTGGTCTGAGCATGGATCTTTTCAGACAAATATTCTCATTAATGCAAAAGGAAAATAGAGACTGAAAACCGGGAGTAGAAATTGAGCAATCCATATCCCTATATATGCTTTCATCTCTTAAACACTGTGGATAACACGAGTATCCTGTATTTACCGGATCAGCGTTGTGTTTTTTCCTGGTACATCATAAAAAATATCATGAGATAATTCGGAAAATATGCACAAGTGAGGGCATCATGGTTTTTGAACTGGAACGTCTTGTAGATCTCTGTGATGGTGTTGCAGTATTATGTCTTATTGCATATTTCCTTACCAGGACAAGATATGCCAGTGTTTTTGTAACAAGAAATTTTTCGCCGTTTTCTGTCCTTTTTATGACACTTATCGGGGGAATTTTTTACCTGTACGGAATCCTTACCGGTGTAGAGATAGGACCGTATTTTATCAGCATACAGGTTCTCGGACCGGTTATTGCCGGACTGATATCAGGTATTGCCGGGGGATTTTTAGCAGGAGTTCTTGGAATGCTGCTCCAGACTGCCACTGGAAACCCCATAGAGCCGGCAGCGTGTCTGATAACCCTCCTTTCCGGAATCATCGGAGGAATATTCTGGCAAATTAACAGAAATAACATTGTCCGGATACCCCATGTCTTTTTTCTTGGATGTCTGATTGGAATTATCCAGTTTAGTATTGGAGAAACGGGAATCCGCCCTGAAATTCTGGAACCTGGAGAAATACTGGAAGGAATATTAGACATCTTCCTTCCTACTATCGCCGGGCTCGTGATTTTTGTATTCATCATCAACAATTTAAGAACTGAAGCAGAAAATACCCGGAGATCATACAAGATAGAAGGAGAACTACAGGCTGCACGACAGATCCAGCTCGACTCTCTTCCCGGGCAGACTTTTACATGGAAAAGCCTGAACCTGGCTGCATCCCTGATCCCCGTGTCATACATTGGAGGAGATCTCTATGATTATCGCAAGCTTGAAGACGGAAGTCTCTATTTTGCCCTGGGAGATGTGTCAGGAAAAGGGGTCCCCGCAGCACTTCTCATGTCATCAACCCGGATGATCCTCCGTTCCAGGCTTCGTGAGACAAAAAACCCCTGTGCACTGGTCAGTGAAGTAAATCGCTCATTTCTTGAAGATGGTGACAATAAACAATTCTTAACTCTTATTACAGGCCACATATGCCCGGATACAGGAGAAGTAACTTTTTGTAATGCAGGACACCCTCCCCCGTTTATTATCAGCCGTTCAGGGACTTATGGGCTGGAACCTGATGGAAATTTACCCGCTGGTATCATGGAAGATGAAGAATATATTTCCAGGAAACTGACTTTAAAACCAGGCGATATTCTTACCATCGTCAGTGATGGAGTAACCGAGGCAGAACGGGGAGAAGAACTCTATGGATTTGAACAGGTTGTCCAAAGACTCAATGAAAAACCCTTTTTTAAACCTGAAGACGTAGTCAAATTTCTCAATAAGGAAGTAAGGCAATGGACCGGAGATAATCCCCAGAGTGATGATTGCACCATTCTTGCGATTGGGTATTATCCGGAGCAATAAAAAATAAATTGAATCAGATAGAGAAGAATGAATTGGCAATGAGTTCATGATGCAGAAGAATGATGCATAATAAACTCCATACCATACTGAAAACATATGAAAGAACAGTATGGCTGGATACCAAAGATTCCAAAGACGATGAGCACCCAGCACCCTGATAATGTCCATACTCCGTTTTTTACAGAAAATATTGAATTGACAGGTGAAGATGAAGTAAAAGAAGCCTACTACATTTACTCGCATCTTGGATGTACTGAACAGATGTGGGATTGTGAAGGAAAGGAAGTAGATAACTACGTAGTAAAGAAACTGCTCTCAAGATACAGTGAATTTTTTAAAGAACACCACCTGGGTCGGGACCTGTTTCTTACCCTCCGTGTCCCAAATCCTGATATAGAACGAACCGAGGCAAAAATCCTTCTTGAGACACTGGGTTCTATTCCACGGTCATATGATGTAGCCAGTCATTGCTATGGAGATGATCTGGCACCAATTTTTGAAGTCATTCTTCCAATGACGACCTCTTTTGCATCCATCGATAACATCTACCAGTATTATTGTGATTTCGTCGTTGGTCAGCAGCATAAAAGACTTGGTGGAAGAGATATCACAATTGCAGACTGGATTGGGGCATTTCATCCGGATAAGATCAATGTCATTCCTCTCTTTGAGGATAAAGATGGTATCCTGAATGCTGATTCTATTCTTAAAAGATATTTCCAGGATAAGGAACTTACCTACCAGCGGGTCTTTTTTGCCAGGTCAGATCCGGCAGTTAATTATGGACAAATCGGTGCAGTGCTATTAAACAAGATTGGACTTTGGCGTTTGCACCTTCTTACAGAGGAGACAGGAATTCCAGTTTATCCCATAATCGGAGCAGGTTCTGCACCATTCAGGGGAAATTTACGACCTGACACTGTAGAGCGGGTAACTGATGAGTATGCAGGTGCTTATACCTTCACCATTCAATCAGCGTTTAAGTATGATACAAACCTTGAGGAGGCAAAAAATGCTATCCGTTACCTTGAAGAACGGGAAATTAAACCTGCCAGGGAAATTGATGATACCTATGCCATATCACTTATTGACCGGTATGCAGAGGGATACCAGAAACAGATCCAATCATTAGCTCCACTCATCAACCGGGTCGCAGCATATATCCCCAGTCGAAGGAAAAGAAAACTTCATGTCGGATTGTTTGGTTATTCCCGAAACATGGGGGGAGTTTCACTTCCCCGTGCTATTACCGTCACTGCTGCACTCTATTCAATCGGTATTCCACCTGAAATTCTTGGGCTTGATGCCCTGAGTGATAAAGACCGTGATTTTGTCATGGATCAGTACAAGTACATCACCAATGACCTTTCAGATGCAGGGAGATTCTTAAACCAGGAATCACCTTATTTTCCAGTTGAACTGAAATCTGTTCTTCCAGACTGGATAGATATAGAACCAGATCAGGAACATCTCATCCTTTCAGAACAGATTGAAAAGGCAGTTACATCCTGCCAGATCAACAGTGTTCAGGACAAGATAATCCAGGCTGCAGCTATCAGGAAGTTCCTCGGATGATTTTTTTCCGATTACCTCTTATGCCTGGAGCGAATATGTTACCAGCATAACACATGGATCAATTTAAGAAGGGTCTTGCACTGTTTCGTGATGGAAAATTCAAAGATGCTGCCAATACTCTGAGTCATGCAAGCAAAAAAGAGCCGGATAATGTCAAGGTATGGAATGCGTTAAGTGTTGCACTTTCAAAAACCGGTAACTATTCTGAGGCATTATCTGCTGTTGATACCGCACTTCGATTAGATCCAGATAACCCGGTCTGTAAGAAAAATCGTGAAAAGATCCTGGAAAAACTACGTAATACCTTTGAAATCGATGAATGTACATATATCAGACCCGAAGAACTCACTCAAACGGTACGGCTTAAAAAACCAATACTAGTTACCGGGATCCCTGATAATTTCACCTCCATTGAAGAAGAGGGAGAATTTTCAATAGAAGAAGATCTCCAGGTCGCAGAAGAAAACCTGGATGATGTCAGAGAAATCAAAAACCAGGTTAATGCTCATGATTCTTCTTTTTTAGATGAACATGATGGTTTTTCCAGCATTTTTCACGATGAAGAAGGGGCTGGTTTTGATGATGAGATACAATATCAGGGTGCACACTGCACTGAACCCATAATACAAACAGGTAATGCAGATGATGTATTCCAGGCAGAAACCAGAAATGTTGATACAGGCACTATCATTCAGGAAAAACAGGACCAGCAGGACGGAATAAAAGGTTGGTGGATTGCCCTTTCTGCATGTGCAATAATATGTATCATCGGACTTGTTTTCTGGAATGCAGGATTGCTGATGGCAAATCCGGGCCCTAATAATCAGGATAATATGATGATTCCAGATGTACATGACACACCATCAGACACTCTTGCCAAACCAGTTATCGAAAATTCCACCACCCTTACCCGAGAACCAACGCTAACAAAAGACCCAGAGATTGAAAAAGAGATATCTTTGGACCAGGTCTATGATGATTCAAATTTTAATTCTGTTTCTGCTACCATGATGTCCCGGACATTACATGAACTGACAATGGTTGAATCTGCTCTCAATAAAAGGGATTATTCCCGGGCATCTGAATACATTGAAACGGTACTGGACCTTGTTTATGATTACATGGTAACCAGTTCAACGTACTCATTGTCACCAAACGCAACAGAAAAAGCGCAGGCAATCAATGAAATTACCGGTTCAATAGAGAAATCAATGGATTATGCAAAAAAGGCAATCGAAGCATCGAAACTTGGAGAAGAGGAGATTGAAACGGCTCATTTGATTTCGGCATTACAGAATATAAAAATTGTAATGGAAGAGATGAAACGGAGCATGACAACCGGTGTTTCATAAATAATCAACCGATATACAGAATAATACAACGATAAGAAGAGGTTTTCTGTAAGGGTTTTAATTTAGGTGTTCTTCCGGCAGGAATACCCTTTGATCACGAAAATACTTGTTTATTGCTACTCATGTATAAACGGAGTGTGTATGTACTATACCTCTTCACTAAACCCTTGCAGTAGTACGATATAATTTTTGTTCATATAGAATAATAATTTTATAATTTGTACAAAGAATAAATTTACAATACATGAATTATGAATTTGCTCAAAAGAATTTAATAATATTAATCAATATTGGAAGGAGATTATAGTAATTCTTAAAGATTATATCCGGGCAGACCGATGAAGAATATCAAAGTGCATAAGAGGCATTACAGCAGGAGACTAGCTGGTGTTGCCCGGATAATGAAAGCATAACTGCATGAATCGGAATTTCTCTTCTCTCTGGTTGTACATCTTCCTCTTACACCGTCTCATTGCTGTAGTACAATATATCATTATGATATTACTAATTAAAAATTTTTTTGTTTTGTATTATTTTATAGAACCGATCATTTTAACGATAAATCCAGCAGGTTCTGACAATCCATTATCATCATATTATCAAAGTTTCGTTGCTTAATTGAAGATATTACACTGAAATTAAACAGTAAATAGCATGATGTTTCCAAATTGAACGATAATTTTAATTGCACTAGGTATTATCCTTTAGAATCAAAATAAACCTTCCTTCTAATTAGATGGAGTATGAAAATCGGGAAACTCCCTCCAGGTAGGGAACCGTTTCAGATAAGATCTTGTCGATCATCTGATCCGGCATTTCCGCTCGTTTTTTCATCTCCGGGTGCGGGCAGAAGAGGCATCGGGCATTACACCGGGTATTTGTCTCGCTGTGCATCCGCTTCGTATGCTGTTCTCGTATCTGGTGGTATTGTAATTATTCTCGTGGTAGCAACTATCCTTACTCAAATGGGTGAGATAAATTCCTTCTTTCTTCCAATTACTGTAATTTTATCCGCCGGGGCATTCACAGCAATGAAGGAAGTTGTCGAGGTTTCAAAACAACTCAGTATGACAATTGCCGGGGCAAAACGATTTTTCGCTGTCATGGATGATACTCCCGTGGTAAGTGAGAATGGTACTCCTTCAGTTACAATTTCAACTGCTCCAACCCTTGAGGTCTCGGATATCTGGTTTAGATACGGGAAAACGGAACCATATGTACTGAAAGGAGTTTTATTCTCGATCCCTTCAGGTACTACTGCTGCAATTGTTGGAATGACAGGAGCGGGAAAGACAACCCTAACCCATCTTCTCATGCGGTTTTGGGATCCTGAAAAGGGGATTATCAGGCTTGATGGGCATGATATCCGGGATCTCCGTCTTTCGGATCTGCGGAAAACCATTTCCATTGTTACCCAGGATATCTTTCTGTTCAATACATCTATCCGGGAAAATATCCGGGTGGGAAGAGCTGATGCGACCGATCAGGAGATAGAGCAGGCAGCAAAGTTTGCCAGGATACATGATTTCATAGAGGGACTCCGGAGGGTTACGAAACGCTTGTAGGCGAGCGGGGTATTCGCCTTTCAGGCGGAGAACGTCAGAGAGTAGCAATCGCCCGGGCAATTCTCAAAAATGCTCCGGTCCTTATCATGGATGAGGCGACCAGTAACCTCGATACGGGAACAGAATTGATGGTCCGGAATACCATTCGGGAATTGATGAAAGGGAGAACTGTGTTTATGATTGCACATCGGCTCAGCACGGTGGTACATGCAGATAAGATCCTTGTGCTCAATCAGGGAGAGATAATTGAGCAGGGGACACACCAAGAACTGATGGCTTTGGATGGGATGTACGCTTCGCTCATTGCCGCACAGGAGATATAAGTCAGCAACTAAATTACTATTCCCATCATATTGAATATAAATGAGTTCTCCGGTTGGTATGATTGTAGAAACCCCGGAAGGATATGAAGAGCTGAAAAAGAACCCATACCTCGTTTATTTTGAGATAGAGAAGACTGGGAAAGTTATCTATGAGAGAAATGTTACTGGCTGAACTTGAAATTCCGGAATGATCGGCCTAATTTTTTTCCTTCATAAAAAAAGATGGTTTCTCCAGTGATTTTGAAAGTTAACTCTTGACTTATTTATGATATTATCAAATTATTGCAAGATTGGGTTCTAATCAAAAATCCATAATACTTAACTTGTATACATACAATATACAGATTATAAATATTCCTGGTTGCATCAAATGAACTCCGATATGCCATCTGAACTAACCGAAAATAAAATCATGGAAATTGATAAGAAAAAAAAGAAATTACAAAAGATAATTACAATACTGAATGAGAATTTCTCCTCATTTCAACAAAAATACAAAATAAAAGAGATGAGTATAATTGGTTCATATGCCAGAGGAGAAGAAACCGCTGAAAGCGATCTGGATATAATGGTTGACTTTTATGAGCCAATTGGATGGGAAGTTGTTGATCTCAGGGATGACCTTGAAAAACTATTTGGTATTAACATTGATCTCATCTTAAAAGCAGGAGTAATGCAGAAAGAACGCCTATATTCCGGAATATTAGAGGATGCAATATATGTCAAGGCGTGATTTCAAACTAATTTTTAGTGATATTATCGAAGCATCTGGGAGGATTTCAGAATATATTGGAGATTACTCTAAAGATGAGTTTGAAAAAGATCAAAAAACGATTGATGCAGTTATTAGAAATATAGAGATAATCGGAGAGGCTGTCTCTCAAATTCCGCAGGAAATTCGTGAAAAATTTCCGGAAATCCCCTGGACAAAAATCGTTGGTGTAAGGAATATTGTAATTCACAGATATTTCGGAGTTGACACTGGCACATTATGGATTATAATTAAAGAACAGATTCCAAAATTCAAAGAGCAGATATCTTTGATATGTGATGATTAAATAGCCTGAATCAAGCCTTGTTTTTTATAATCAACTTATGATCATGAATTTGATACAAGAATTATCAAAATCAATCTCATGTATTGTTAATACCCATTATCCGGATCATGCTCTTCGAATCTCATATAAATCACTTCTTTTCACAAGAAACGGTCGGCTTTTTTTTGGCAAGACTGAAGAGGTAATAACTGAAAAGAACCTTAGTGATGCATTTCGTGTACAGGTACATATCGGTAAGCGGATTTAAAGGATAGTACATATCGTTATATCGTGCCACTATCAACAAACGATTGATAATTCGTAAAAGACTTATATGAAAATAAAAAACCTATTCCCAAAAATGGGAGCCATCTTAATATTGGATGTGACTTTTCGCTTCTCTGGAAGGCCGCTATGGGTCTATCTTTTTTTATTCGATAATTTATATGCCCTACATATAAGGGGGAATATAACCTCATTATAAATTCAAGATTTATGAATATTTCGTTAAAATGGACCCATATTATAGGTAAATTTTACTTCATTTTTTTGCCGATCAAAAACGGCAGATTTTATTGAAATAAGGGCAAATGAGTCGATTGTTTTAAATGAGATGTCTCCAGATTTATGCGTTTAATTATATTAATTAATAGATTGGCTATTGTGCCTTAATCAGGCTTTCATGTTTCCGGGTATTTTTAAGAAATCCGAAGGCGTTGAGCCCATATTGAAGAATATGAGAAAAAAGTTTGAATATTTTAATAAAGAGAGGAGACAGATTAACGGGCAGAAAATATTTTAAAAAATTTTAGATCATCAGATCTCAACTTTTTCTATCGACTCTGTTTTCTTCCGGAGATACAATGCCAGTCACCATACTTTCTCCTCCCAATCTTATATCTCCATGGTTTATCGAGCTTCTCATGTTGCATTACCGTCAGTGGTTTTACCATCTTTGCAGATACTTCTTCAAGCCCGGCATTTATGAAAAGAGTAACCTGACTATAAAAACAATCCACATTCCTGTAAGACAATGGGAGAGAATCATTAATCTCCTGTTTATATGAATAACTATCCGGCTTTCGCCCGTCCTGAATGGAAATTAATTTTTTTGAAACAAACTGCATGAATTTTTTCATCATTGACATATTACCAAAATCATGAGTCTTGACATCAAATGCAAGGATTTTTCCTCCGGGTTTAATGACCCGTTTCCACTCATTAATGGCGATTTCAGGTTGCAGAAGAGTCCAGAGCACCCACCTGCTGGTAATCATATCAAAATCATTATCCGGAAATGGCAATGCTTCAGCATCTCCCACATGAAGGTCCAGGGTAAGACTCCTCTCCCCTGCTTTTCTTTCACAAACTGAAAGCATTCCCGGAGAAAGATCGATACCTGTCACTTCATGACCTAACTTAGAAAGAATAAGTGAGATAGAACCGGTTCCAGTCCCTACATCAAGGATTCTAAGTGGCTTGTTCCCAATTTCCGCATGGAGAAACTCCTCCCACAATTCTTCTTCTTTTTTTGTAAGACCGTGCTCCGGATAATTATCATAAAATGAACAATCTTTTGTCCAGTATTCTTCGATCTCCTGTTTGTAATTCCGGATGATACTCCTGGAACAGAACGGAGAAGAGGCAGTAAGTCATCTTACTGCGTTGTCTCATCACGAAATAGATGGTTTCTGAAGGATTAACTCCTGTGTCATGGTATTTACTTCCCGAATGGAAGTTGATTCCACGTATACAGGCTCACCCATAACATTGAGAAGAACAATGCGATTATCCCGGATTTTCGCAACAACGATATCTTTTGCGACTTGTTCCTTTTCTTCCGGGTTCTCACCCACAAGGTATACTTTAAATTCACACATTTTTATTACTCTGTAATGGACTGTTTAACCTGGTTGATATCATGGAGGACGGGAGAGTCCGGATACAAATCAAGAAGAAGTACTCCTTTTTTATCGGCATTTTTTACCGAGTTATCATACTGGATTGAAATGACCTGGTCAACATATCCCTTTAGTTCATGAGATGCGAACTCAAGATCATCTTCTACTTCCACTTTATTTATAATTGCTACCAGCTTTTTAACCCCAAGATCCTTTGCCAGTTTTGATCCGTGCTTTGCGACCTCTACTGATTTGGGTGTTGGTTCGGTTACAACAAGGGTCAGATCAAATTCTGAGGCAAGCCCTCTGCCGAAGATTTCCACTCCTGCCTGTGAATCAACGATGATGTAATCATAATCTCCCGGACCTGAACTCAGGTAATGTACAAGCATTTTTACGAGAGAGATAGGGGCACAGAGACATCCTGCTCCTCCATATGGAATGGTCCCCATAACCACCAGGCACTCTGTCCTGAGTCTTCATGAAATAATCAGAGAGACTTCCTACCGGTACTACCCCATGTTCATGTTCCTCATCATCGTCTTCATCGTGTTCTCTGTCCCGAAGTTCATTTTCCAGTTGCTGCTGAACCCTGGTTTTATCCTCTGCAAGGGAAGTAATATCAGATAATGGAATTCCAAGTGACATTGCAAGATTCATACTTGGGTCACAATCTATTGCAAGTATATTGTGTCCTTCATTAGTCAGTATACGAACCAGATTGGAAAGGATGGTGGTTTTGCCTACCCCTCCTTTTCCGGTAAAAATAATCTTTTTCATTTCACATCAAGGACCAGAGTTGAAATAAAAACCGACTCATCAAATTCTTCGCTTACCTTTTTTGTCTAATCTGCATATCTGGCCAGAAACATCCATTTTCCCTGGGCGGAGAGGGGAATTGTGACAACTCCATTTTGATCTGTTGGAATGCATGCTATCTCTTTTCCTTCCGCTCCGGATATAGCCTTCACATCAACACCCGTGAGAGGTTTGTCTTCATAGTATACTGTAGGTTCTACCTCGCTTCCGACACTATTCAAAACTCTCCGGGGGACAATTTCCAGAATTCCGTGA
>Ga0209510_1000251_pt1 | contig 79430 bp, 71 predicted proteins | sample BiotimSIPDNA_FD_185749 | JGI IMG/M metagenome (GOLD analysis project Ga0209510, IMG submission 185749) | Anaerobic biogas reactor microbial communites from Washington, USA - Biogas_R1 time_0 SIP DNA (SPAdes) (version 2) | ecosystem: Engineered > Bioreactor > Anaerobic > Unclassified | place...
CTCTCCAGGTGTTCCCACAGATCTACCACGTTGCCCTGGTATGCCAGGGAAACGGCTTCGCCATTCTCTTTTGCTTTACGGATACGGGTGCTCAGTGTTTCCAGGTTCTCGTACACTTCATCCACCCATCCCTGACTGTATCTCTTTTGGGTAGCCTTTGGATCAATCTCGGCAACAACGCCCACAACCCCGGCTATCCGCGCTGCTTTAGGCTGGGCACCGGACATACCTCCCAGGCCGCTGGACACAAAAAGCAGAGATCCTTTGTGGCGGACATTGCGCATTCTGGCAGCATTCAATATGGTTATGGTTGTTCCGTGGACAATTCCCTGCGGACCTATATACATAAAAGAACCGGCCGTCATTTGTCCGTATTGGGACACCCCCAACGCATTTAGTTTTTCCCAGTGATCCCTGGATGAATAATTGGGAATGACCATACCGTTTGTGATTACCAGCCTGGGTGCTTCCTTTGCAGAAGGGAACAGACCCAGGGGATGACCCGAATAAAGAACCAGCGTTTGTTCTTCCGTCATCTGGGACAGATACTTCATGGTAAGGCGGTATTGGGCCCAATTCTGAAATACGGCCCCGTTTCCCCCGTAAGTAATAAGTTCGTGGGGATGCTGTGCCACAGCTACATCCAGGTTGTTGTTGATCATCAGCATTATGGCTGCAGCCTGCAGGCATCTTGCAGGATAATCGTTTATGCTTTTTGCCGAGAGGGGCTCCTCCGGCCTGTAGCGATACATATATATGCGTCCGTATTGTTTCAGTTCCCGGGCAAATTCGGGAGCCAACACGGCATGCTGTTCTTTTGGAAAATAACGCAGGGCATTGGCCAGCGCCAGTTTTTTCTCTTCCGGGGTAAGTATGTCTTTCCTTACGGGGGCATGACTGACACGCTCATCCATGGGTTTTGCCGGCGGAATCCTGGAAGGAATACCTTCAATTCTCATGATTTGAAAGAAATGTTAAAAATTTGCTCACAAATATACAGGTTACGCTTTGATTTCCCATTTTTTTATCTACTTTTGCACCCCGTAACAAAAGGAGGTGTCTGTAAATATGATCATTGTACCGATTAAAGAAGGCGAAAACATAGAACGTGCTTTAAAGAAATTCAAACGCAAATTTGAAAAAACCGGGATCGTGCGCGAGCTCAGAGGCCGTCAGTCTTTCACCAAACCTTCTGTTACCAAAAGAGAACAAAAAAAGAAAGCGATATATAAAGAACGCTTACAGAATAACGAGGATTAATCCTCGTTTTTTTTTGTATATTTGTGTATGATGGAAAGGAGTGAATTCATAGAATTCCTGAGGGTACAAAAACGTTATTCCGAACGCACCCAATCCATTTATGATCAATCAATCAGGGACTTCTACAAATTCATGGATTTTCAAGCTGAAGACAATCCCATGGAACTTGTGACGCTAACCTCCCTAAGGGCCTATACAGGGTCATTGCTGGAGCAGGGTCTGAGTCCTTCCACCGTATATCAGCGGCTGTCTGCATTAAGCTCTTTCTGCAACTACCTGGTCAAAAAAGGAAAACTCGCCGACAATCCCCTGAAATTGCTTATCCGTCCAAAAAAAGGACGCAGGATCCCGGAATTTTATTCCCAGAATAGTATCAATGCCTGGATAGATCATAAGGAAGCGTCTCCTACTCCTGTATCTGTTATGATACATTTATTGTATGCCACAGGCATCCGGCGTGCGGAACTGACTGGCATACGTGTTCGGGACCTGGATTTTGAACGTTCCCTGCTTCGTGTTCGGGGCAAAGGAAATAAAGAAAGGGATGTTCCCCTAAGTGCAGATATGGTCCGGGATTTGCAACGCTTCCTGGAAGAAAGAGAGGTGCCGTCTCCATGGCTTTTCAGCCGGAAAAACGGAGAACAACTGGCCCTGACAACCGTTAGCAAGATGGTACATAAAGAATTATCACGTGATCCCGGGTTCACCGGGAAAAAAAGCCCGCACGTGCTGCGCCATTCCCTGGCCACCCACTTGCTTAACCGAGGAGCCGACCTGAACAGCATTAAGGAACTGTTGGGTCACACGTCTCTGGCCGCCACACAGGTGTACACACACAATTCTTTTGAAGTATTGAAAAAAGCATACAAAAAGGCTCATCCAAGGGCGTAAAGTCACCCGAGCCTATTTATTAACAATATAAAATGGAGGTATATCATGGACATTAAGGTTGAATCCGTCAAATTTGATGCAGACAGAAAACTGCTTGATTTTATAAATGAAAAAGTAGGGAAACTGGATAGATTCTTTGATGCCATTATGGGAGCAGAGGTAACGCTCTCCCTGGTACCCGGCCACGACAACAAAAAAGCCATCATTCGTGTAAAAGTACCCGGAAACGATCTGATTGCGGAACGCGCTTGTCCGACTTTTGAGGAAGCCGTAGCGACAAGCGTGGATATATTAAAAGAAAACCTTGTAAAAACCAAAGAGAAAATGCGGGGGGTATAGTTCCTACCTGAGTGACCCGGACAAGATATCAAGTATTTCCGAAGTAATGGCCTGCTGGCGGCTTTTGTTGTATTGCAAAGTAAGATCACGTATCAGATCTTTTGCATTTTCTGAAGCCGCTTTCATGGCCATGGTTCTGGCAGCATGCTCGGAGGCATTGGCATCCAGTACCGAACGGTAAAGCTGGAAACGGAGCACTTTGGGTAACAGGTTGTCTATGAGTTCCTGACGGGAAGGTTCTATGATATAATTTTCGTAATATTCCGGATTTAATTCCTCCAGGGGATATTCCTGGGGAATGATCAATCCTTGTTTACCTCTTAATTCACGACCGAAAGAAGGATTGGAACTTTTTACCAGTTCGGATTGAAAAGGCAGAAATGTATCCCTTTGCAGGATTTGCACTGCCATGCTTTTGAAATGGTAAAAAATCAACTCGGCTTTGTCTACCCTTCCTCGCATATAGCCGATCCCCAGTCTTTTGGAAAGACGTTCGCATGTCAAATAATCCGGACGCGATGTCAGATCCGTGAAACTGTCACAAACAACACAACCCGTTTTCTTGGCGGCTTCCAGCATTTTAATTCCAACGGGGTACAAAGTAATGTTCTCACGGGGCAGGTGTGCGTATTCGTCCAGCACCTCATGCAATTTTTTCTCCATATTGGCATTGTAGGCACCACAAAGTCCTGTGTCAGAGGCCATACAAATAATGGAAACGTAATTAATGGGTCGGGCAATGGCAAATGGAGTCTGACGCAACATATGCATACCTTTGGGATACCCGTGTTCATACATGTAACGTTCTTCATGAATAAAAGTAAGCAGCATATAATGCAACCTTTCTTCATAGGGAAGCATATACCCCAGGGCTGTTTGTGCCTTATGAAGCTTGGCAGAAGATACCCGTTGCATGGCTTCGGTTATCTTCTGCGTTTTTTTAATGGAGTTGATCCTTCTTTTTATTTCCCTTAAAGACGGCATGTTTATCCGGCTATTTGTTCTGCCACGCTTTCTATGATCGAGGCAATCTCGTCGTTTATTTCGCCCCTGTTCAGGGGTTCAAGAATGGTTTTTCGGTGACTGCTTTCCAGAACATGAAGAAATTTTTCTTCAAATACCACGATCTTATCCAGGGGAACGCGGGCCAAAAGGCCATGTGTTCCGCAATACAGCAAAGCGATCTGTTTACCGACTTCCAGCGGACTGTATTGTTTCTGTATAAGAAGTTGCGAATTCTTCTGTCCTTTATCCAGAATGCGCGCGGTGTAGGGATCCATATCTCCCCCAAAACGGGAAAATGATTCCAGTTCACGGTATTGGGCCTGGTCGATCTTGAGCGTTCCGGCCACTTTCTTCATGGCTTTTAACTGAGCATTGCCCCCCACACGGGATACGGAAATGCCCACATTTACGGCAGGACGATTCCCCTGGTTGAAAAGGTCTGTATCCAGGAATATCTGTCCGTCCGTAATGGATATTACATTCGTGGGAATGTATGCCGAGACGTCTCCCGCCTGGGTCTCAATGATGGGAAGGGCCGTCAGCGAACCGCCTCCTTTGACTTTATCTTTCAGCGAATCGGGCAAGTCGTTCATGCGCGAGGCCACTTCATCCTGAGAAATGATCTTGGCGGCCCGTTCCAAAAGACGTGAATGGAGGTAGAAGACATCCCCCGGATAGGCTTCCCGTCCTGACGGCCTCCGCAAGATCAGGGAAACTTCCCTGTATGAAACTGCCTGCTTGGACAGGTCATCGTATACCACCAGGGCATGGCGCCCGGTGTCGCGGAAATATTCACCTACAGCGGCTCCGGCAAAAGGTGCAAAATATTGCATGGCAGCAGGATCTCCCGCTGTTGCCGAGATAACCGTTGTGTATTCCATAGCCCCGTATTTTTCCAACGTGTTGACAATGGATGCCACGGTGGATCCTTTCTGGCCTATGGCTACATATATACAATATACAGGATCTCCGGCAAGAAAATTGGATCGCTGATTGATGATCGTATCAATGGCTATGGCTGTTTTACCGGTCTGCCTGTCTCCAATGATCAATTCCCTCTGACCCCTTCCAATTGGAATCATGGCATCGATGGATTTAATACCTGTCTGAAGCGGTTCGGATACCGGTTCACGAAAGATCACTCCGGGGGCTTTTCTTTCCAGTGGCATGGAAGTATAAGGACCCGGTATCTCTCCCCTTCCGTCCAAAGGATTACCCAGGGGATCTACCACCCTGCCCAACAATTTCTCACTAACGGGGACCGATGCAATGCGTCCCGTTCGTTTGACCATATCTCCTTCCCTTATCAGATCCGTAGGTCCCAGCAACACGGCACCCACGTTATCTTCTTCCAGATTCATCACTATGGCCATCATACCGTTGTCGAATTCCAGCAATTCATTGGACTCGGCCTGGTACAGACCGTAAATACGGACCACGCCGTCACTTACCTGAAGTACCATACCCTTTTCCTCATAAATGGGACGGTTGTCAAGTCCTTCCAATTGCATACGCAATATTTCGGTAACTTCGGCAGGTTTTATCACATCTGACATATACGTCTACTGTTTATCGTTAATTCCAAAGGCTTTTCTCACTTCTCTCATACGGCCGGCCAGGGAAACGTCCCAGACCTTCATACCTACCCTGAGCGAGAAGCCCCCTATCAATTGCTTGTCCTGTTTCAGTTCCAGCTCAACCTTTTGGGGATGTTCCGGATCCAGGACTTTCTTAATTTTTTCTGTTGTCGCCTGGTCAACCGGGACGACAGTGGTCAGCACTCCATAGGTAAGGCCCTGTTCTTTCCTGTATTTGTCCAGATACTGCAGGCTGACCGACCGAATCACATTTTCTCTGCGGTGCCGTATTAACAGGTCCAGGAATCCCGACAAGACCTGTAAGGAATGCTGCGGATAATCCCGGAATAGATTCAGAAACATATTTTTTCGCTTGCTCTCAGGTGCCATACGGTCACAGAACGTTGTTTCCAGGCCGGGAAGTTCAGCGAAATATTCCGACAACCGTTTCATCATGCGGTACACGTCGTGTTCTGCTCCGGTGTCGGTTGCATAACACAACAACGCTGCGGCATAACGGGATACGATCAGTCCTGTGTTCATGAAATTATGCCTCCGGTTTTGCGGATTCCTCCAGCAAGCTGTTTATAAGATCCATTTGCCTGACTCCGGGATCCAATTGTTTTTTCAGTAATTTCTCAGCCACTTCAACCGATAGTGTAGCTACATAAGCCCTTACCTCCCGCAGTGCCATATCCCTTTCTTTATCTATTTGTTTTCTAGCCCTGTCCAGCATAAGGCGGCTTTCGTGACGGGCTGCTTCGCGGGCTTCATCCAGGAGTTGTTGACGCAGCAAGGATGTCTGTTCTATGACTTTTGCCTGCTCGTCCCGGGATTGTTGCAATATTTTTTCCTCCTGTTGTTTCAGGGTGGCCAGCAGTTTCCGGGCAGCCGCCGCATCGTCCAGTGCCCTTTCAATCTTTTCGTTGCGACGTTCCACCACACCGGTGATCAGAGGCCAGCCGAAACGGGCCAGCACCAGGAACAGGATGCCAAAAGCAATGAACATCCAGAACAACAATCCGGAATCGGGGATCATCAAATCCATAACACGAAAAAATTACAAGGCTACCAATAGGCAGACAATTATGGCGAACAGGGAAACCCCTTCCACCAGGGCCCCTATAATGATCATGGACATCCTGATCCCGTCAGCAGCTTCCGGCTGACGTGCAATAGCTTCCATGGCGGCACTTCCGATTTTTCCGATACCGAAAGAAGCACCCAGAACTACAATGGCAGCAGCCAGAACGGCTCCAAATTTCGCGATCTCGGCAGATGCCACGGCAGCTTGTAATACAGTAAAAAGTAACATAACAATATGGTTTAAAAATTAATTCTCATTTTTATTCGATTCTACGGCACAGGCCGGTCTTATCTTATGTGTCGCCTGACGGGAAAGTCCAATAAATATGGATGAAAGCATGGTGAACACATACGCCTGTATGTATGCTACAAGTAATTCCAGCGCCAGCATGAACACCGAAAAGAGCACCGATACGGCACTCATGGAAACATTGATTACCGGGCCCATTGCCACGGTTAGGAACACCAGCGAAGTCAGGGCCAGAATGATTATATGGCCGGCAAAAATATTGGCAAAGAGACGGATCATCAAAGCCATGGGTTTGGTCAGTATCCCGAAAAATTCAATAATCTGCATAATGGGGACCGGAACCTTCATAAATACCGGTACATCGGGCCACAGGATCTCTTTCCAGTATTCTTTGTTCCCGAACAGATTGACGGCTACCATGGTAAAAAAAGCCAGTCCGAATGTGATGGTAATATTGCCTGTCAGGTTGGCTCCCCCGGGAAAAAGCGGGATCAGCCCCAAGACATTGTTCAGGAATATGAAGAAAAAAGCAGTCAGCAAATAGGGAGCATAACGTTTGTAATCCTTTCCCACGCATTTTTTGATCATCCCGTCGTGGATGCTCATTATAAACCACTCCATGACTCCCATTACTCCGGCGGGAACGGCATCTGATTTGCCACGCATTTCCTGTTTTTTATACCACTTAGCCAGGCTTAGCACCAGTAACATCAATAATCCGCAGGAAAAGAAAAGAGCCAGCACATCTTTGGTAATAGAAATATCAAAAGGCCTGACCTGTTGACCCTGCGTATCTGTTTCAACCAGTTTTCCTTCGTACCTGCCTTCTTTGGCTATGTAAAAACCTTCGTACTCTTCCTCTTCTATAAGATGTGAAGAAAAAAAGAAAAACCAACCCCTTTCCCGGCTGCGAACGATCACCGGTAAGGGTATGCCTATTTCTTTGTTTTCGGTGGAAAAAAGATGCCAGTGATAAGAGTCTTTCAGGTGTTCCAAAATCAAATGCTTGACATCTACAGGAGGTCTATCCTCCCGTGGAGCTGCAGACAAAGCAGGGCTGCTTGCCATCATAAAGAAAGCAAACGACAAAACAATCAATATGGATCTGCGGGCTACCGGCATGACAAATTACGATTCTTTCTCCTTGATTTTTTTCTGTTCCTTACAATCCACCAGAAGGAACCATATAGACAAAAAACTGTAGGTAATGAACATCCCCATAAAACTAATGATAAAGGAAGCCTTGGGAGGATGAGCCACACCAATTAACACGATCAGGATCACCAGGACTATTCCCCAGCGTACAATACGCTGCATCAACATGCTGTTAAGCATTTTGGCGTTTTGGGTTTTGCTTTTTTTCATCATCAGAATCTCCAGCAATCCTACCAGTAAAAAAGTTGCAGGAATTACAGGATAAACAGGGAACCACCATTGGGGCATAAACAAGTACATGACAAGTCCCCATAAACCGCCTACCGTCAGTATGGTTATTGTATGTACCGTGATCATTTTTTTTATCATAACAGTTTCTGTATAACACAGGCATACACCTTGTTGTTTCTTACCTGAACAAAACCGCTGCTTACGGGGATCTTTCCGTTACCCAATTCTCCTTCGTAGGAAATATATCCCCTGCTGAGCAGTGACATTATGGGAGCATGGTCCTTCATGACCACGAAAGAAGCTTTTTTCCCCGGGAACCTGGCTAAACAAACGTTCCCTTCAAAAAGGATCTTTTCCGGAGACATAACCTGTAAATAGACCGGTGCTCTCATAGTATTACATCATGCGTTTACTTTTTTCTATGGCATCTTCAATGGTCCCTACGTTGAGGAATGCGTTCTCGGGGATTTTGTCGGTTTCACCGTCTATGATCATATTGAATCCCTTGATACAATCTTCTATGGACACCATTACCCCTTTTAGTCCGGTGAATTTTTGCGCAACCGTAAATGGCTGTGAAAGAAAACGTTGTACTTTTCTTGCACGGCTTACCGTCAATTGGTCCTCACGGGAAAGTTCTTCCATACCCAAAATGGATATAATGTCCTGCAACTCTTTGTTGCGTTGCAGGATCTGTTTTACTTTCTGGGCAGTGTTGTAATGTTCCTGTCCCACGATCGCAGGATCCAGGATCCTGGATGTGGATTCCAAAGGATCAACCGCGGGATAGATCCCCATCTCTGTGATTTTGCGGGATAAAACCGTAGTTGCGTCCAGGTGGGAGAATGTTGTGGCGGGTGCCGGATCGGTAAGGTCGTCAGCAGGCACGTAAACGGCCTGTATAGATGTAATGGATCCGTTACGCGTTGAGGCAATCCGCTCCTGCATAACTCCCATTTCCGTGGCCAGTGTCGGTTGGTATCCAACAGCTGAAGGCATCCTGCCAAGTAAGGCAGAAACCTCGGACCCCGCTTGTGTGAAACGGAATATATTATCAATAAACAATAAAATGTCCTTTACGCTCCCGTCATCGTCCCGGATGGACTCGGCAATGGTAAGTCCGCTCAGAGCCACGGATGCACGGGCCCCGGGAGGCTCGTTCATCTGACCGAAAACCAGTGTTGCCTGGGATTTTCCCAGTTCGTTGTAATCTACTTTGCTTAGATCCCATTCCCCTTTCTCCATACTTTTCAGAAACTCTTTTCCGTAACGGATTACCCCGGCCTGTATCATCTCCCGCAACAAATCGTTTCCTTCCCGCGTACGTTCGCCGACTCCGGCAAAAACCGAAAATCCGCTGTGCTTCTTGGCAATGTTGTTGATCAGCTCCATAATGATCACTGTTTTGCCTACTCCTGCCCCTCCGAACAAGCCTATCTTTCCTCCCTTCAGATAAGGTTCCAGGAGGTCAATCACCTTTATACCTGTGAATAAGACTTCTCCTGATGTAGTAAGGTCTTCAAATTTGGGAGGTGTTTTATGAATGGGAGAAGATCCCGCACTTTTGTCCAGCGGTTTCAAACCGTCTATGGTTTCCCCGATTACGTTCAGAAGCCTTCCCTTAACTGAATCTCCAACCGGCATGGTTATGGGACCATCGGATATACTGACTTCAGTACCCCGTGAAAGTCCGTCCGTAGAATCCATGGCCACGGTACGTACGGTAAAATCCCCAATATGCTGCTGTACTTCCAGAACGATCACTTTCCCGTCGTTACGCTTGACTTCAAGGGCATTATGTATGGATGGCAATCGTATTTTACCGGTTTCTTCATGTATAAAAACCACGTCGACTACCGGCCCGATAATTTGTGATATGCAGCCCTTCAGATCTGACATAATGATATTTTTCTTTAATAGAACCAGCGGCAAATGTAATCAATAAATAAACTACTTCTACCAGTTTTTTTTATCTTTGTGCCCCGTATGTCGAATCCATCATCATCTTACACAGAAGCGAATTTCCAGACCCTGGAATGGAATGAGCACATCCGTCGCAGGCCGGGTATGTACATTGGAAAATCGGGGGACGGAAGCACCCCTGACGACGGGCTTTACGTGCTCATTAAAGAAGTCATAGACAACTCGGTAGACGAGTATGCCATGGGGCACGGCAAAGTGATTTCTGTAACCATTCGTGACAATGAAATCTCGGTTCGTGATTACGGCCGGGGTATTCCTTTCGGAAAAGTCATTGAAGCGGCCAACAAAATGAACACCGGAGCAAAATACGATAACAAATCATTCCAAAAGGCCGTAGGCCTTAACGGGGTAGGATTGAAAGCCGTTAATGCAACTTCCAACATGTTCTACATAGAAACCTTCCGGGAAGGAAAAAGCCGTTTCGGCAAATTCTCCAAAGGTGTTTTGCTGGAAGAAGGGAATACCCAAACAGATGAAAAAGACGGGACGCTGGTCAGGTTCATTCCTGATCCCGAATTGTTTCCCAATTACACCATTAACCTGGAATTCGTACAGGAAATGATGAGGCATTATGCCTACCTGAACAAAGGCTTGAAAATGCAGCTCAACGGGAATGAATACGTTTCCAAAAACGGGCTGCTGGACCTGGTCCTGGAAAGCATGACCGAAGAAACGCTATATCCGCCCATCCATTTGACAGGACAGGATATTGAAATGGTGATCACCCATGCCAACGAAACAGGGGAAAGCATCATGTCCTTTGCCAACGGACAGAACACCTCGCAGGGAGGCACCCACCTGTCTGTTTTCAGGGAAGCGGTTGCCCGTACCATAAAAGAGTTCTACAAAAAAGATTTTGAACCATCCGATATCCGGCAATCCATTGTAGGAGCCATCAGCATCCGCCTGATAGAACCTCAGTTTGCAAACCAGACCAAAACCATTCTGGATTCCAGGGATATGGGACCCGACGGCCCTACCCTGCGCAGTTTTATAAGTGATTTTGTAAAAGAACACCTGGACAATTACCTGCACAAGAATCCGGAAACGGCAGACATCCTGCTGAAAAAGATCATAGAAAACGAAAAAGAAAGAAAAGCCGTTGGTGCGGTTCGTAAGAAAGCCAAGGAAAACGCGCGCAAAATCAGCCTGCATAACCGCAAACTGAGGGATTGCCGCATTCATTTCACGGACAAAAACGACAAAGCCGAACAAACCATGCTGTTCATAACGGAAGGTGATTCTGCCAGCGGATCCATAACCAAAAGCAGGAATCCGAACATCCAGGCGGTCTTCAGCCTGAGAGGCAAACCGGAGAACACATACGGTTTGAACAAGCAGGTAGTTTATACCAATGATGAGTTCAATCTGCTGCAGGCTGCCCTGAATATTGAAGAAGACCTGGACAACCTGCGCTACAACAAGATCATCATTGCCACAGATGCCGACCCTGACGGGATGCACATCCGCATGTTGCTGTTAAGTTTCTTCCTGCAATTCTTCCCGGAGCTGGTCCGTCACGGACACATATATATATTGCAAACACCCCTGTTCCGTGTCAGGAACAAGAAAGAAACCCGCTATTGTTATTCGGAACCTGAAAGAGAAAAAGCCTTAAAGGAACTGGGTACTGATCCCGAAATCACCCGTTTTAAAGGTTTAGGTGAAATCTCACCCGACGAATTCAAAGAATTCATAGGAGACAACATACGTTTGGATATGGTGCGGCTGGATAAGGACGACAGGCTTCCTGAACTCCTGAGGTTTTACATGGGAGAAAACTCTCCTCAGCGCCGGGAGTTCATAGTCAACAATTTAAGGATGGTGGGAGATTAAGCCATGATGAGCGAAGACCAACTTAAGTATTTACATATTCTAAGTGAAGAAGGGGACAAGAAATACCGATTAACCGGGATGTTCAAAGACTGGTTCCTGGAATATTCTTCCTATGTCATTCTGGAACGTGCGGTTCCCCACATAACAGACGGACTGAAACCCGTGCAACGGCGTATCCTGCATTCCATGAAAAGAATGGAAGACGGCAGATACAACAAGGTAGCCAATATAATAGGACATACCATGCAATTCCATCCCCACGGAGACGCCTCCATAGGGGATGCCCTGGTTCAACTGGGACAAAAAGAGCTTTTAATAGACACGCAGGGAAACTGGGGCAACATACTTACCGGTGATTCAGCAGCCGCTGCGCGTTACATAGAAGCTCGTCTGAGCAAATTTGCCCTTGAGGTGGTTTTCAATCCCAAAACTACGGTATGGGTACCTTCCTACGACGGCAGAAATCAGGAACCGGAATCGTTACCTGTAAAATTCCCGCTATTGCTTGCCCAGGGAGCCGAAGGAATTGCCGTTGGATTGGCTACCCGTATCCTGCCTCACAATTTCAACGAATTGCTGGATGCTTCGGTAGCCCACCTCAAAGGGGAATCCTTTACCTTGTATCCCGATTTTCTGACAGGCGGTTTGATAGACAGCAGCAACTACAACGGGGGCATAGGCGGAAAAGTAAGCCGGGTGAAAGTAAGGGCTCGTATCAACAAACTGGACAAAAAGACACTTTCCATTACGGAGATCCCTTACGGACAAACTACCGAAAGCCTTATCCGTTCCATAATTACCGCCAACGACAAGGGAAAGATCCGTATCCGCAAAATTGACGACAACACGGCTGAACAGGTAGAGATCCTGATCCACCTGGCCAACGATGTATCTCCCGACAAAACCATTGACGCCCTGTATGCATTTACAAAGTGTGAAGTATCCGTATCTCCCGATGCATGTGTCATCATGGACGGAAAACCGTTTGTCTTGAGTGTTGAGGACATGTTGCGTTACAGCACGGACCGCACCCGGAACCTTTTGAAAGCCGAGTTGGAGATCCGCATGGCAGAGTTGGAAGAGGACTGGCATTTTTCTTCCCTGGAAAAAATATTTTTCCAGGAAAAAGTATTCCGGGTTCTGGAAAACGATGCCCGTACCTGGGAAAAACAACTTCAGGACGTGGAAACCGAGATGCTTCGTTTCAAGGACCGTTTGCGCAGACCCGTCACATCTGCGGAAATCCGGAAACTTGTAGAAAAGCCGGTGCGAAAGATATCCCGCTTTGACATAAAAAAAGCCGAGGAACACATCATCTCCCTGGATCAGGAAATGGCCCGGGTACAACACCATCTGGAACACCTGACCCAATACGCGATAGATTACTTTGAAGGCCTGAAGAAAAAATACGGGAGCCGTTTCCCCCGCCGGACCGAGATTTGTGATTTTGAAACCATAGAAGCTTCCAAAGTCATCCTTGCCAATTGCAAACTATATGTCAACAGTGAATCGGGATTTGTGGGAACCGACATGAAAAAAGATGACAAAGCCCTGTACGTTTGCGATTGTTCAAACCTGGACGAAATCATTGTGTTTTTGAAAGACGGCAGCTACTCTGTCAGGAAAGTTGCCGAAAAGGTCTATTTTGGAAAAGACATCATTTACACCGGTATATTCAGAAAAAAAGACACCCGCACGGTATACAACGCAGCGTATCGTGACGGAAAAAACGGAAAGGTATTTGTTAAACGCTTTTCCGTAAACAGCATTACCCGGGACAAAGAATACAACCTGACCCAGGGAAAACCCGGATCGCAGGTCCTGTGGTTTTCGGCCAACCCCAACGGGGAAGCCGAAACCATAAAGGTATATCTGAAAGCACGGCCAAAACTTAAGAAACTTATTTTTGAATATTCTTTCCTGGACCTGGCGATTAAAGGTCGCAACAGTCGGGGTAATATTCTAAGTCGCTATGCTGTGCAGAAAATCACGCTCAAAGACAAAGGAGTTGCCACCATGGGAGGCCGTAAGATATGGTTTGACACAGACATCCAAAGACTCAACGTTGACGGCAGGGGCCTGTACCTGGGAGAATTCCTTGCAGATGAAAGCCTTTTGGCCGTAAACAGGAACGGGTCGTTCTATACCACCAATTTTGATCTGAGCAACCGTTATCCACAAGAGATCCGGATCATTGAAAAATTGATCCCCGAAAAAATCTATACGGCCATTTATTATGACGGAGGCTCAGGGTATTTCTACTTGAAGCGCTTCCGTTTTGAAATATCTGAAAACCTGCCTCAGTCTTTCATCAGCGAAGCCGAAGGCTCTTATCTGGTTGACATTTCAGACGACACATTTCCCAGGATACAGATTACTTTTACCGGGAAACACGAAAAAAGACCGGCCGAGATCCTTGATGCCGTTGCTTTTATCAACGATAAAAGCTTCCGGGCCAAAGGCAAACGCATCACCACATTTGAAGTGGGAAAGATCGAATTTATTGAACCGGCAACGGATCCCGACGAATCCGGCAATAACGGGAATGAGGAAGACATGGATTTTGAGTTGGAAGGACCCGTTTTACCCGGAGAAACACCGTCCGCTTCGGCTGCAGGGGAAAAACCCTCCACCAATTTCAACGATGAGGATGCCTATCAAATGACATTGCTATAAACGCGTAACCTATGGATCTTGTTTTCTACATAGGTTTCATGGGATGTGGAAAATCCACTACGGGCTCCCGCCATGCACAGGAAAAAGGGGCTCGTTTTATAGATCTGGACAAGGTTATACTTGATAAAACCGGAATGAGTCCCAGCGAAATCCTGAGCCTTAAGGGAGAAAAAATGTTTCGGAAAATTGAAAGGGATACCCTTCATGATATAGTCCAAAATTGGATGGATTCGGGAAAAGAGGCCACCATAGTGGCTTGTGGAGGAGGAACTCCGTGTTTCTATGACAACATGGATTATATGAAAAACCACGGACACGTGGTATTTATCAACACCCCTTTTGAAATCATCCTCAAAAGACTTTCAAAAGATCCCGGAAAATGGCCCTTGTTAAAACATACGGATGCCGTACAGCTTTATAATTCCCGTTTAAAATGGTATGAAAAGGCAGACGAAACAATGTTTCCTTAGACAATCACTTCCCTGTCTTTGATGTCTTTAATGCGCAACTGAATGTTGGCAATACCCCTGTAATAATTCTCGGCCACGGAATAGCACACATCTACCGGATTCCCGTTATGCATATGATCAAAATGCATGCTTTGGTTAAAAGCAATTGCCGATATGGGGCGGTACGGTTCTTCTTCCTGGATGAGTTCCAGCTTCAGGTGCCCGGAATCGGATCCTACCAGACGTCCGTTCCCGTTGTCGTAAACGTTTTCGGTAACAAAAACAGGTGACAGGTTCCCGGGGCCGAAGGGCTGAAACTGTTTCAGGAGACGGAAAAATTTGGGAGTTATTTGCTTGAAGTCAAGATACGTGTCAATATTAACCAGTGGTGTAAGCATCTCATCCGTAACTTTTTCGGATACGATGGCTTCAAACCTGCGGCAAAATTCCTGGTAATGTTTTTCGCTCATGGTAAGTCCGGCCGCGTACATATGACCTCCAAAATTCTCCAGCAGGTCACTGCAGCTCTCAATGGCTTCATAAAGATCAAAACCGGGAATGCTTCTGGCAGATCCTGTGATAAAGCCGTTTGACCGGGTGAGCACTATTGTGGGACGGTAGTAATTTTCCACAAGGCGCGAAGCCACAATGCCCACTACCCCTTTGTGCCATTTGGGATTGTAAACCACAGTGGATTTTTTGCTCTCCAGGCCGGGCATGTCCCGGACCATTGCCAGTGCTTCCTGGGTAATCTTCCTGTCAATATTCTTTCTGTCATCATTGTGGTCATTAATCGTATGACCTATCTGGAATGCATCATCATCTGTACGGGAAATAAGCAGGTCAACAGCCATTTTTCCGGATTCCATACGTCCGGCAGCGTTGATCCTGGGGCCTATCTTGAACACTATGTCATCAATGGTAATCTGGTGTTTTTCAAGACCTGCCAGCTTGATTATGGATAGGAGTCCCTTACGGGGAGCTTCATTGAGTTGTTTCAGACCGTAATGGGCAAGGATACGGTTTTCTCCGGTGATGGAAACCAGATCAGAGGCTATGCTTACAACCAGCAGGTCCAGGAAAGGATATAGCTCGGTAAGGGGAATGTTTTTGCGGATGCAATAAGCCTGCATGAGTTTGAACCCTACTCCGCAACCGCTAAGTTCATCAAAGGGGTAATGGCAATCGAGTCTTTTGGGGTCCAATACGGCAGAGGCCTGGGGTAATTCTTCCGCAGGCAGGTGATGGTCACAAATAATGAAGTCAATACCCTTCTGCCTGGCATATTCCACCTTGTCGTTTGCCTTTATCCCGCAGTCCAGTGCAATGATGAGGGTACATCCTTCATCCGACGCAGCATCTATGCCAATACGTGATATTCCGTACCCTTCGCTATAGCGGTCGGGTATATAATAGGAAACCATTGGCGTTTCTTTACGCAGGAAGGAATAAACCAATGCCACGGCGGTAGTGCCGTCCACATCGTAATCTCCGTATACCAGTATTTTTTCACTTTCCCGGATAGCCCTGTCAAGCCTTTTGATCGCTTTATCCATATCTTTCATCAGGAACGGGTCGTGAAGATCCTCCAATTGGGGCCGGAAAAAGGTTTTAGCCTGTGAAAGTGTTTTGATGTTTCTTTGAACCAATAGATTAGCAAGGGCCTGATCTACTCCCAATTCCGAGGCCAGCTGTCTGACCAGAGCCGGATTTCCGGGCTCTTTTACAATCCATTTTTTATCCAAAGCCATATTAATCTTACAAAGGTAAGAATATAATCTTTATGCGTGTAAAAAAATGCTTACTTTTGCAGGTTGATAAAATCAATTTCTATGGAGAATCCTCATATCAGTGAACAAGAACAGATCCGTCGCCAGGCATTAAAAGAACTCGAAAATCTGGGTGTGGATCCTTATCCTGCCGCTGAATTCCCGGTAGATACCACAGCCCTGGAAATCCTTCAAGGTTATGATCAGGAAAAGAATAATTTTCAGGAAGTAACCCTGGCTGGCAGGATCATGAGCCGCAGGATAATGGGAGCCGCCTCTTTTATGGTTATCCAGGATCACAGCGGACGTATCCAGGTTTATGTAAAAAGAGACGACATATGTCCCGGAGATGACAAAACGTTATACAATACCGTTTTCAAAAAACTTTTGGACATTGGCGACATAGTGGGAGTTAAAGGATTTGCCTTCATCACAAAAACAGGAGAAATATCCGTACATGCCAAAGAATTGGTGCTTTTGAGCAAATCCCTGAGGGTGCTGCCCATAGTAAAGGAAAAAGAAGGCCAGCTATACGATGCCTTTACAGATCCCGAACAAAGATACCGTATGCGTTACGTAGACCTGATAGTTAACCCGGATGTCCGGGAAACGTTCGTAAAAAGGACAAAGCTGGTTAACGTGATGCGTGACTTTTTTAACAACCACGGATACCTGGAAGTGGAAACACCCATCCTGCAACCTATTCCGGGCGGAGCCAATGCACGGCCTTTTGTGACACATCATAATGCCCTTGACATTCCTCTGTATATGAGGATAGCCAATGAATTGTACCTCAAGAAACTGATTGTCGGAGGTTTTCCCGGTGTTTACGAATTTTCCAAAGACTTCCGGAATGAAGGAATGGACCGTACCCACAATCCGGAATTCACTGTTTTGGAGATATACGTGGCTTATAAGGATTATTTCTGGATGATGGATTTCACCGAGAAACTGGTTGAAAAAGTCGCTCTGGAACTTCACGGAACCACACAGGTTCCTTTGGGAGATCGTGTTATTGACTGGAAGAGGCCTTTCCGCAGAATCACCATGTTGGGGGCCATCAAGGAATATGCAGGAGTTGACGTATCTGCCATGGACGAAGAAGAACTCCGGAAAACTTGCAGGAATCTGAATGTCCCTGTTACACCCTCAATGGGTAAAGGGAAGTTGATCGATGCCATTTTTGGGGAGTACTGCGAAAAACATCTGATTCAGCCTACTTTCGTGACCGATTATCCAAAGGCGACTTCTCCGCTTACAAAAAAACACCGTGAAGACCCGCAACTGACCGAACGGTTTGAATTGTTTGTAAACGGTAAGGAGCTGGCCAATGCATATTCGGAACTGAACGATCCCCTGGATCAGCTGGAACGTTTCAGGGATCAGCTGAAACTCAAAGAAAAAGGCGATGACGAAGCCATGTTCATAGATATGGACTTTATCCGTGCCCTGGAATTCGGCATGCCACCCACTTCGGGAATGGGCATTGGTGTTGACCGTCTCTGTATGCTGATGACAAACTCGGCAAGTATTCAGGACGTGCTGTTCTTTCCGCAAATGCGGCCGGAGTAAAATGATCTCCTCGGCTCATAACCCCAGAATCAGACAGATCCGTTTGCTGATGGAAAAATCCCGCGAACGGAAGGAAAAAGGATTGTTCGTGATCGAAGGAGTTCGTGAGTTGGAAATCGCATTGCAAAGCGGGTTTTCCGTTCACAGCCTGTTCATATGCTCTCCCATTTTATCGGACCCGGAAAAGGCCGCATTTTTTACGTCTAAAGCGCCTGTTGTGGAAGAGATAGACCCTGTTTTGTACGATAGACTGGCCTACCGCGGAAGCACCGAAGGTGTTCTGGCCGTAATGTACAGCCGGTCCACCGCCCCGGAAGACATCAAACTATCTCCTTCTCCCCTGGTCATCATTCTGGAATCTGTGGAAAAACCCGGTAACCTGGGTGCGATACTGCGTACGGCTGATGCATGCGGAGTTGACGCAGTGCTGGTATGCGATCCCCTGACAGACCTGTACAATCCCAATACCATAAGGGCATCCCTTGGGTGTTTGTTCAGTGTTCCCACATTGACCTGTTCATCTGAAGAAGCTTACGAATGGTTACATAAAAATAACATTCAGATAGTAGCCGCCAGCTGCCAGTCTTCCGTTCCCTACCACCTTCAGGATTATTCCTTACCGACTGCACTGACCATGGGAACAGAAGATAAGGGATTGAGTTCATTCTGGAATGAAAGAGCCCGTTTGAAAGTGAATATACCCATGAGGGGAAAAATCGACTCTCTGAATGTTTCCGTAGCTACGGCCGTTCTTTGTTTTGAAGTCATCAGGCAACGTAACTCATAAAAAGTATGGGCCCTTTTGCAATCATAGGAAATCCGGTAAAATCCAGCATGAGTCCCGCACTTTTCAGGGCAGCTTATCCGCAACTGCCGGCAGATATATACCGGGTATTGGAAGTTCCCGATGCCTTGACAGGCTGGAAAGAAGTACAACGCCTGGGCATTCTGGGTTTCAATGTAACCATGCCTTTTAAGGCAGATTTCATACAATTTGTCCAACAGACGGAACCTGCCGTAAAAGAGATCCATGCGACCAATCTGGTTTACATCAGAGAAGGCAGCTGGATTGCCGGTAATACGGATGTATGGGGAGTGGTAAACAGTTTTACGGATCTCGGTACGATCCTGAAGGGAAAACATGTATTGGTTATTGGAGCGGGCGGAGCAGGCAGAGCGGCCGCCCTGGGTTTGGAACAGGCAGGTGCTGTGGTGTACATGGCCAATCGGACTGTACGTGAAGGACTTCATCCGTTGACATCAATTCCGGATCTGTTAAAGCAATGCTTCCTGGTTGTCAATACCATTCCACGGGATCCTTTACAGGCGTTAAAAACAGGGCTCACTGACAACCATGTGATCCTGGATGCTTCCTATACAGAGACTCCGTTGAAAGAGGCAGCTATCCGGGCAGGAGCCTTTTACATGAGCGGATACCACTGGTTGTACCACCAGGCCGTTGATGGGTTTAAGCTCCTTACCGGTACGGAACCTGACAAAAAGGCTATGCGGAAACTTCTGGGTTTGTAAAAAAAGATAGTAACTTTACAGGGAATCAATCAAACCAATATGTACGATGTTGAATAAAGTAATGTTAATCGGAAACGTGGGCAAGGATCCCGAGATCCGTCATCTGGAAAGCGGAACGGCAGTAGCCAATATTACACTGGCTACAACGGAAAGGTATAAAGACAGGAACGGAGAACTACAGGAACAGACGGAATGGCACAACGTGGTATTGTGGCGCGGACTGGCTGATGTAACGGAGCGTTTTGTGCGAAAAGGTTCCCAGATATTCATAGAAGGTAAGATCCGTAGCCGCAGCTGGGAAGACCAATCGGGACAAAAAAGATATACTACGGAGATAGTAGCCGACAATATGCAGTTGCTGGGCAGAAGAAGTGACAATCCTGCCAATGCTCCTGCCCGTCCCGGCCCTTCAACCAACGACACCCAAACCGGCCGGAAGGATCAGTCCTCGTTTGATAACGGATCCCCGGACTTTTCTCCCGAAGAAGTGGACGACCTGCCTTTCTGATCAGTTTTTGACCTTCTTCGCCTTATTGGGAACATCCAGCTGCAATCCGGGATGCTTGTCCGAGGATCTTGCCAGAATAAACGATACGGCTATTGCAATCAGTGACAGTCCTATGAAAAGGTATTCGGAATGGACAGCTGCCCGTATCTCGTCATCAATGTTTCTTTCTATGATCTGTCCTACAAATATGGGGACCAAAAGCATTCCCATGTTTTGTATCCAGTATATCAGCGAATAGGCGGTTCCCAGATTTTTATCCGGAATTACTTTGGGCACAGAAGGCCACATAGCAGCAGGAACGAGTGAATACCCTATCCCGAGTATGGCAATTCCCAGGTATCCGAAGAAAGGGATCCCTCCCGGCGCAAATCCTATTATCAGGTGTGATATCAGTACCAGGAAAGAACCTACGATCATCCATCGGGTAGCTTTTCCCCTAATGTCTACCAGAGATCCGAAAATGGGTGTAAAGATCATGGTAGTGAACGGAATAAGCGACACCATGAGGGAAGCGATATCGCTTTCTATTTCAAACCGGGGAATGATAATGGATGTTGCAAATCTTCTGAATGATATGATACAGGCATAAAAGAAGACACACAGAAGGGAAATGAGAATATAATGTTTGTTTCCCAAAACCCTGAAGATGTCTGAAAACCTGAATTTATCTTCCTTCTTTACAGTTTCATTATTTCTTAAAGCTTCTGCCGCAGTCTGAGTGTCCAGGCTCCTGTCAAAGAGCAGGAATACGGCCCAGACTATGAGTCCGCACAACAAAAGAACAAACCCCACAAGAGCCGGTTTGCTGGTCTCTGAAAAAGGTATATACGTTTCGTTCAGACTTACAATCCGTGGGACAATGATCAGTGCCGTTGCCGTTCCCAGACGGGCAAGGGCCAATTGCAATCCCATGGCCAAGGCCATTTCCTTGCCCCGGAACCATTTCGCTATGGAACGTGTAACAGCCACACCGGCTATCTCGCTCCCCAATCCGAACAGGGCACATCCTGCATAGGCAAAAGCCAGTGACGGCTTCTCGAAAGTACGTGCCATAAAGCTGTATAAATCGCTGTTATTGAATGACTCAGATATGCCGTACATAACCAGCGCCGCTCCTCCTACCATCAACAGTACAAATAAGGTGCCTGTCACCCGGACGCCCCATTTGTCCAGCAACATACCGCATATTATCAGTCCTCCCCATACGCACAACAGGGAATACGCCCCCCCGTACATGCCGTAATCGCCCGACGTCCATGAAAGATCCAGGATCTCAGGATTTTTGAAAATGTGACTGATTGTGGTAAACTGGTCATCAAAAAAATAAGAAGCGAACATGACCAGGGACAGGCACAAAAGCACCATCCACCTGGCCCATTTGGAATTCTTAAGCAAAAGATCTTTTTTAATCATCTGTTTTTATTTTCTTGGTTATGTTTGGTAATTCCAGTCCGTAGCCTTTGGCACGGTCTTCGGCCTTAAGCCAAATGCCCAGGAAAAAGGCCAGCACGCCAAGCGACGCAAAAATGAGCATGGGAACGGTATAATTGTATTCCAGCGGATTGGTTACCCCCTGGTTGGTCCTGTCCAGAACAACTCCAATGAGTAAGGGCAATGCCCACAACCCTATGTTCTGTATCCAGAAGATAACCGAGTAGGCAGATCCCAGGTATCTGTCTTTTACCAGCTTGGGAACTGAAGGCCACAACGCGGCGGGTACCAGGGAGAAACTTATACCTAATATAATAATAGCTGTATAGGCAATCCCCTTGGTGAAGTATGCCTCGGGAACCAAAGCAAAAGTCAGGTGGCACAGGCACATAAGTACAGCACCGATAATGAGCATGGAGGCCCCTTTTCCCTTATTGTCCAGGTATGCACCCAGCAACGGGGTCAGGATCATCGCTCCAATGGGAAACCAGGAAAAAATATCACTGGCATCGGTAGCCGAAGTCTGCAAACGGCATTCCAGCATATTGGCGGCGTATTTCTGGAATGGAAAAATTGCCGAGTAATACAATACACATAAACCTGATACGATCAGAAAGGCCTTGTTTGTAAAAAGAATGCCCAAATCGCGAACCTTGAACTCTTCTTCCGGTTCCTCTCCGGATTCTCCCAATTGGCGTTCCAGTTTCCTGTCAAAGAAAAAATAAACGGAAAAGGCCAAAAGTCCAATTACCAGCAAAATCAAACTGATCAGGACCGGTGCACTGACGTTGGACATGCTTTCCGCTACACGGGGAGACATCCTGAAAATGGCAAATACACCCAGTCTGGCTATGGCCATCTCCAATCCCATGGCCAGAGCAAGTTCTTTGCCTTTAAACCATTTTACAATTCCTTTGGATACGGTCACCCCGGCCATCTCTACCCCACAGCCGAATATCATGAATCCGAGTGAAGCCAGTTTTGCCGAGGCAGGCAAAGACACCCACCAGGAGCTAAGCCATGTTTCCAGCCCGGAACCCGAAAAAGCATCAGTCAGGGCATAGTACTTGATCCCGGCTCCCACGATCATTACCAGTGCAGACAAAATGGCCGTAAAACGAACACCCATCTTGTCCAGAATAATTCCGGCAAAGATCAGAAAAAGGACAAAAACATTCAGGAAATATTCAGCTCCCGTTACTGTTCCGAAATTCTCGGAAGTCCAGCCTCTTGAGGTTTCCAACATGCTCTTCAGGGGAGACAAAACATCTACGAACATATAGGCAAAAAACATCATGGACGCCAGGAGGACAAGCATGCTCCATCGTACTATAGCTCTGTCCTTCAATAAAATAGCAACTTTGTTCATATACAGGTTTTAGATTGTTTCCGTTAATTGTCCGAAAAAGAAAATCTAAGATAGAATAATAAGTCAAGTCTGCAAAATTTGTAGTACTTTTGTCCTGTTATGAACGTAGACGTAGTTCTTGGACTTCAGTGGGGTGATGAGGGAAAAGGCAAAATAGTAGATTATCTGGCACAACAATATCCCGTAATCGCCCGTTTTCAGGGAGGCCCGAATGCAGGCCACTCTCTCCATTTTGAAGATACCTCATTTGTACTTCATTCAGTGCCTTCCGGAATATTCCGCAAAGATACCGTTAATATTATCGGGAACGGAGTAGTCATAGATCCTATCATTTTTGAAGAAGAATGCCGCGCTATTGAAGCCCTGGGCGTTCCCGTTAAAGACCGCCTGTTGATCTCCAAAAGAGCTCACCTGATCCTTCCCACGCACCGGATCATTGACGCTGCCAGCGAACAGGCCAAAGGGTCTTCCCGTATAGGCTCCACACTTAAGGGAATATCACCTGCCTACATGGACAAGACCGGACGAAACGGGATTCGTGTGGGGGATATACTGACTGCGGATTTTGTAGAACGTTTTGATGCATTGAAGTCCAAACACCTTGTTTTCCTGGAACAATTCGATTACACATACGATCCGGATCAGGATCAGGACACCTGGATGCAGGCCGTTGAGTATCTCAAACAGTTCAAACTGATTGATGCCGAGTATTACGTTAATGACTGCCTGCAGAAAGACAAACCCGTTTTGGCGGAAGGGGCACAGGGAGCATTGCTGGATATTGATTTCGGATCCTATCCTTACGTCACATCATCTTCTACCACATGTGCCGGAGCATGTATCGGGCTGGGATTCCCACCTTCAAAGGTAGGCAGGGTGTACGGCATATTCAAAGCCTATTGCACACGTGTAGGCAGCGGTCCTTTTCCCACCGAGCTTTCTGACGAGCATGGGGAACGTCTAAGGGAACAGGGCAAGGAATTCGGAGCCACCACCGGAAGACCAAGACGTACCGGATGGCTGGACCTTGTGGCATTGAAATATGCCGTGATTCTAAATGGAGTAACGGATCTGATCATGATGAAATCGGATGTTCTTGACGGATTTGACACAATCAGAATGGCTACCGCATACAAGGTCAATGACATTCAGACCGACCGGGTTCCTTATAATATAAACACACCGATTGTCCCGCTTTATAAAGAATTCAGAGGATGGAAAAAAGACCTCACCCTGATCCGCAGGGAAGAAGACCTTCCCGAAGAGTTTATATCTTATGTCCGTTTTATAGAAAAAGAGACCGGAGTTCCCGTCAAAATATTATCTCTGGGTCCGGACCGGGAACAAACCATTATCAGGAATTAAAACAGTATCATGGATAATTTGTTGGAAAGAATAGATAGTCCCGAAGATCTTAAAAAGCTCAATATTAATCAATTACCGCAATTGTGCGCAGAACTGAGGCAGTTTATTACAGAGAGTTGTTCCCGCAATCCCGGCCATCTGGGGGCCAGCCTGGGAGCCGTAGAGCTCACAGTAGCGCTTCATTACGTTTACGATGCTCCCAAAGATAAGATTATCTGGGATGTAGGACATCAGGCATACGCACACAAGATCCTAACCGGACGCAGGAAATCTTTTTCAAAAAATCGTTGTTATAAAGGATTGAGCGGATTCCCAAAAATTACAGAAAGTCCCTATGATACATTCGGGACGGGACATTCTTCCACTTCCATATCGGCTGCCCTTGGTTTTGCCACTGCAGCCGAATTAAGAAAAAGCAACGAAAAAACAGTTGCCGTAATCGGGGACGGATCCATGACAGCGGGATTGGCTTACGAAGGCCTTAACAACGCGGGAGGCAGGTTGGCAGATATGCTTATTGTTTTAAATGACAACAAGATGGCCATTGAGCCCAACGTGGGAGGTCTTCATAATTCCCTGCTCAAGCTGACTACATCCAGGCGTTATAATAAATTGAAAGTTAAAACCTGGACAGCCCTCGGATCCGGAGCATTGCGAGACACTGTCCAAAGGATGGTACAAGCGGGAAAACGTCTGGTTGTAAGGCACAGTACATTGTTCCAGCCCCTGGGTATCCGTTATTTCGGACCTGTGGACGGACATGATGTGGTTCAGCTGGTCAATACGTTCAACAGGTTAAAAAAACTGAAAGGGCCCAGGCTGCTTCACATTCTTACCATTAAGGGGAAAGGTTATGCACCGGCAGAATTGGACCAGCCTACCTGGCACGCTCCCGGATTGTTCGATGCTCAAACCGGAAACCGTATCTCTGACCAGGATCCTGAAATTCCCAGGAAAATCCGTTTTCAGGATGTCTTTGGACATACCCTTTTGGAACTGGCACGCAGCAATCCCGATATAGTAGGAATTACACCGGCTATGCCAAGCGGATGTTCCATGAACATCATGATGGCAGAAATGCCGGAAAGGTGTTTTGATGTAGGAATAGCCGAACAACACGCCGTCACATTCTCTGCCGGTCTTGCCGCTGCCGGATTCCTTCCCTATTGCAACATTTACTCCTCGTTCATGCAGAGAGCTTATGATTCCGTGATTCATGACGTGGCTGTACAGAAACTAAAAGTAATCTTTTGCCTTGACCGGGGAGGCCTGGTTGGCGAGGACGGTGCCACCCACCACGGAGTATTTGATCTGGCATATTTCAATTGCATTCCGGAAATGTTCGTGGCAGCACCCATGGATGAGGTGGAATTGCGCAACATGTTATACTCGGCTCAGGATAAAAAATACAAAACCACGAGCATCCGGTATCCCAGGGGAACAGGTGTCGGAATGAAAGACTGGCGAAGGCCTTTTCAATTCATGGAACCGGGAAAGGCACGCCTTTTGCACGAAGGGATAGACATGGCCTTGCTGAGTCTGGGGGCTGCCGGGATTATGGGTGCCCAGGCCGTTGCCCGTGCTGCAGAGCAGGGCATTGCGGTACAACACTATGACATGCGTTTTCTCAAGCCTGTTGACCGGGATGTTCTGGATTACGTGGCCCGTACATTCAAAAAGGTCATTACACTGGAAGACGGATGTCTGATAGGAGGATTGAACAGTACTGTTTCCACATATATGGCAAATCATCCCGGGGCTATAAGCAAAGTGACCGGGCTGGGCGTTCCGGACCGTTTTATTGAACAGGGAAAAACCAGGCAACTTTACCGCGAGTGCGGCTACGACACCGATAGCATTACAGAAGCCATCCTGACCCTTGCGCAAACATTTTAAAGCTTAGGAATCATTGCGGTGACACTAGTATTTTGGCGTTTTTTTTTGGTAGTTTGTAGAAATCGTTTATCTTTGCGGCTCCAAAATGACGGGATATTTTTGCCGATGTAGCTCAGTTGGTCAGAGCAGCTGATTTGTAATCAGCAGGTCGTGGGTTCGAATCCCTCTATCGGCTCGAAGTTTTTTGACAAAATGAATAACCAGGGAGGGTACCAAAGTGGCCAACTGGGGCAGACTGTAAATCTGCTGACGCACGTCTTCGTAGGTTCGAATCCTGCCCCTCCCACAACCAACACGCGGAAGTAGCTCAGTTGGTAGAGCATCAGCCTTCCAAGCTGAGGGTCGCGAGTTCGAACCTCGTCTTCCGCTCCAACATGCACCAAAAGCCAGTGTAGCTCAGGGGTAGAGCGCTTCCTTGGTAAGGAAGAGGTCATGAGTTCAAATCTCATCACCGGCTCAAAATCACATTATTGAGTTATAAAAATTATTAAGTTATGGCAAAAGAAACCTACAAAAGGGATAAACCCCACGTAAACATCGGAACTATCGGTCACGTTGACCATGGCAAAACAACTCTGACAGCCGCAATTACCCAGGTACTTGCAAAAAACGGCCTGTCGGAGATCCGTTCATTTGACTCTATTGATAACGCTCCTGAAGAAAAAGAACGCGGTATCACCATTAATACTGCCCACGTAGAATACCAAACAGCAGCACGCCACTATGCTCACGTAGACTGCCCGGGACACGCCGACTACGTTAAGAACATGGTTACGGGAGCTGCCCAGATGGATGGTGCTATCCTTGTTGTAGCAGCAACCGACGGACCTATGCCCCAGACCAACGAGCACGTATTGCTGGCCCGCCAGGTAAACGTTCCCCAGATCGTGGTTTTCCTGAACAAATGCGACATGGTCGATGACCCTGAAATGCTTGATCTGGTTGAACTTGAAGTACGCGACCTGCTTTCAAAATACAACTTTGACGGGGATAACGCCTCTGTTATCCGCGGCTCCGCTTTAGGCGCCCTGAACGGAGAAGCTGAATGGGAAGATAAAGTGATGGAGCTTATGGATGCAGTAGATTCCTACATCCCCATACCCGTACGCGACAATGAAAAACCTTTCATTATGCCCGTAGAGGATATTTTCTCCATTACCGGTCGTGGAACCGTTGCTACAGGACGTATTGAAACAGGGTTGATTAAAACCGGCGAACAAATTGAGATCGTTGGTCTTGGTGAAAAGCCCAAAACCAGTGTTGTAACAGGTGTTGAGATGTTCCGTAAGATCCTTGACAGAGGAGAAGCCGGTGACAACGTAGGTCTGTTGCTCCGCGGTATTGATAAGAAAGAAGTAAAACGCGGTCAGGTTATCTGCCGTCCGGGCACCATTACTCCTCACAAACATTTTTCCGCCCAGATCTATGTATTGAAGAAAGACGAAGGCGGACGCCACACTCCGTTCCACAACAAATACCGTCCCCAGTTCTTCCTCCGTACCCTGGACGTTACCGGAGAGATCAAACTGCCCGAAGGTGTGGATATGGTAATGCCGGGTGACAACGTTTCCATTGATGTGGAATTGATCTACCCCGTAGCTTTAAATGAAGGTCTCCGTTTCGCCATCCGCGAAGGAGGTCGTACAGTAGGTGCCGGCCAGATCACCAAAATTGGTGAATAATTGTCCGGGACATATAAATAGGCACAGGTTTGGCCGCATATAAGAACGGCCGGACCTGTGTGTACTAGGGGCATAGTTCAAGGGTAGAATAGCGGTCTCCAAAACCGTTGATGGGCGTTCGAATCGCTCTGCCCCTGCAGATACGGGATGTTACGGTTCCGTATGTTAACCTCAACAACTGGAGAAGCTTCCATCTCCACGTGTTGCTAACAAACTAACAATGAGCAAAATCGGAATGTATTTCAAAGACTCCTACAGTGAGCTTGTTCACAAAGTGAGCTGGCCTACATGGAGTCAACTGCAGAACAGCGCTATTATTGTAATGGTGGCCTCGGTCATCATTGCCGTAGTCATTTTTGCTATGGATTTTACATTTAGGAACCTGATGGAGTTTCTCTACAAGGCATTGTATTAATAACTAAGAGAAATGACAGAAGTTACCAAAAAATGGTACGTTGTAAGAGCGGCCGGAGGTAAAGAAAAAAAAGCCAGAGAATACATAGAAAACGAGGTGAAACGCCTTCACCTTGAAGACTTTGTGTCACAGGTTCTGATCCCTACAGAAAAAATCTACCAGGTTAAAAATGGTAAAAAAATCAGTAAGGAACGGATTTTTTATCCCGGATACATTTTGATTGAAGTCGCGCTTACGCCGGAAATTCAGCACCTTATCACCAACATCCCTCATGTCTCGGGTTTCCTGGGAACTGTCAAGGGAGGGGAACCCGTTCCCGTCCGTATGTCAGAAATAAACAGGATACTGGGCCGTGTGGATGAACAGGCGGAAAGGGAAGAAGAGAACATCACACCTTATCTGGTAGGAGAAGCCGTCAAAGTAATTGACGGACCGTTCAACGGATTTAACGGAACGGTTGAAGAGATTCTGGAAGATAAGAAAAAACTGAAAGTGATGGTTAAGATCTTCGGCAGAAAGACGTTGCTGGAGCTCGGCTTTGTTCAGGTTGAAAAAGATTAAATAAATAATAATTATGGCTAAAGAAATTGCCGGATTAATCAAATTACAGATTAAAGGCGGTGCTGCCAACCCTTCGCCCCCGGTAGGACCGGCACTGGGCTCCAAGGGTGTAAACATAATGGAGTTCTGCAAAAAATTCAACGCGCAGACACAGGACAGGGCGGGGAAAGTCCTTCCTGTAATCATTACTGTTTACAGCGATAAATCATTTACCTTTATCGTTAAACAGCCCCCTATTGCTGTTCAATTGAAAGAGGCTGCCAAAATCACAAGCGGTTCACCCGAACCCAATCGTAAAAAGGTAGCTTCCGTCACTTGGGAACAGGTCCGTGCCATTGCCGAAGACAAGATACAGGATATGAATGCCTTCACCTTGAAATCTGCCATGAGCATGGTAGCCGGTACTGCACGCAGTATGGGTATCACCGTAAGCGGGAAGTTCCCGGAAGATCTTAATTAAACTTCTATGTAGAAATGAGTAAACTGACGAAAAACCAAAAAGTAGTATACGCCAGGGTTGACTCTGACAAACAATACAAATTGTCCGAAGCATGTGAACTTATCGGTCAGACAAGTTTCACAAAATTTGATGCTTCAGTGGACATTGCTATGCGTTTGGGCGTCGATCCCCGAAAGGCAAACCAAATGGTTCGCGGCGTTGTGACTCTTCCGCATGGAACTGGAAAGCAGGTACGTGTCCTGGTTCTCTGCACTCCCGATAAGGAGGAAGAAGCCAAAAATGCAGGTGCCGACCACGTTGGATTGGATGAATATATTGATAAAATTAAAGGAGGATGGACAGACGTTGACGTCATTATCTGTACTCCTTCAGTCATGGGCAAGATCGGTCCTATTGGCCGTATCCTGGGTCCCCGCGGGCTTATGCCCAATCCCAAAACCGGGACCGTAACCATGGAGATCGGGAAAGCCGTTACTGAAGTCAAAGCCGGTAAAATCGACTTTAAAGTTGACAAAACCGGGATCATCCACGCATCCATCGGAAAAGTTTCTTTTGATCCGATAAAACTGCAGGAAAACGCCCAGGAGTTTATTGGAACTGTTCTGAAACTGAAACCGCAGGCCCTTAAGGGAACTTATGTAAAAAGTATATACCTGTCCACAACCATGGGCCCCGGAATGTCCATTGAGATCAAATCGGGTGCAGCTGCAGAATAAGAACATTGTGTATTATGAAGAAAGAACAAAAAGTACAGATCATAGATAGTTTGGCAGCCCAACTGCAAGCAACTCCTGATTTCTATGTTGTGAACATTGAAGGACTCAATGCCGAGAAAACCTCCCGGTTGCGTCGCGAATGTTTTGCACAGAATATCAAGTTGGTTGTTGTTAAGAACACCCTGCTCAAACGTACGCTGGAACAGGCAGGTATAGAGGAAATGAAATTGATTTTCCCCATCCTGGAAGGGTCCACCGCTGTAATGTTCACTGAAGTAGTCAATGCTCCGGCCAAACTGATCAAATCTTTCGGTCAGGAGAACGGAAAGCCCGTTCTCAAAGGAGCCTTGGTTCAGGAATGTGCTTATATAGGGGAAGATCAACTGGAGAACCTTATCAATATCAAATCCCGTGAAGAACTCATTGGTGATATTGCCGGTCTTATCCTGTCCCCTGCACAAAGACTTGTATCGGCTGTTAAATCGGCCGGAAGCAATATGGCCGGTATTGTCAAGACACTGGCTGATCGTGAATAATTATTAAACAAGCAAAACAATTTTAAACATAAAAATCATGGCAGAATTGAAACAATTGGCAGAATCCATTGCTAATCTCACCATTAAAGAAGCTATCGAATTAGCTAACATACTTAAAGACGAATACGGAATTGAACCCGCTGCTGCTGCAGTTGCCGCCGTGGCCGCTCCCGGTGCCGCAGGACCTGCTGCTGAAGCTGAACAAACACAATTTGACGTCATACTTACTTCCGCCGGACAGGCTAAACTGCAAGTTATTAAAGTGGTGAAAGAAATCACCAACCTGGGATTGAAAGAAGCCAAAGAACTTGTTGACGGAGCTCCCAAGCCCGTGAAAGAAAAAGCAAGCAAAGCCGAAGCTGAACAAATCAAATCACAAATTGAAGAAGCCGGCGGAGAAGTTGAAATTAAATAAACTCACTTCCCGTACAAATCGGGAACGGTACCAGGTTTAGGACCCCTGCGGGGGTTCTAAGCCTTTTTGTCGTTAAAACGTTTATTTTCAACTAATCCTCAAACAATGCCTCAAAAAGCAAATAATCAGCGAATTAACTTCGCAACATCAAAAACCCTCCTGGATCATCCCGATTTTCTGGAGGTACAATTGAAATCTTTCCAGGATTTCTTCCAATTGGATACGACTCCGGAAAACCGGAAAAATGAAGGATTGTTCAGGGTATTCCAGGAAAATTTTCCCATTACCGACACCCGGAACAATTTTGTACTGGAGTTCATCGATTATTTTATTGATCCTCCCCGTTATTCCATAGAAGAATGCCTGGACAGGGGCCTGACATACAGTGTTCCCCTGAAAGCAAAACTGAAACTGTTTTGCACCGATCCTGAACACGAAGATTTTGCAACCGTTCTCCAGGATGTTTACCTGGGAACCATTCCATACATGACACCCCGCGGCACTTTTGTGATCAACGGATCGGAGCGCATAGTGGTTTCACAGCTTCACCGTTCTCCCGGTGTGTTCTTTGGGCAAAGCATTCACACCAACGGCACGAAACTCTACTCGGCACGTATTATTCCTTTCAAAGGTTCATGGATCGAATTTGCCACGGACATCAATAATGTGATGTACGCTTACATTGACAGGAAAAAGAAATTGCCCGTCACCACCCTGTTGCGTGCCATAGGATTTGAAAGTGATAAGGATATCCTGGAGATCTTCGGTCTGGCTAACGAGATCAAGGTCAATAAAACCAACTTAAAGAAAAATCTGGGCAGAAAACTTGCTGCCCGCGTTTTGAAATCATGGATCGAAGACTTTGTGGATGAAGATACAGGTGAAGTCGTATCCATTGAACGTAATGAAATTGTACTGGACAGAAAAACTGTCCTGGAAGAGGAACACATAGATCTGATTCTCGACTCGGGTGCCGAAACCATATTGCTGCATAAAGAAGATGCCAACATTGGAGATTATGCCATCATTCACAACACCCTGCAGAAAGATCCCTGTAACTCGGCAAAAGAAGCCGTAGTATATATATACAGACAGTTACGGAATTCCGAACCGCCGGACGAGGCTACCGCCATGGATGTGATAGACAAACTGTTCTTCTCTTCCAAGCGTTACGATCTGGGCGACGTGGGACGTTACCGTCTGAATCACAAACTCAATCTGAGTACGCCCACGGATATCAAGGTACTGACCAAAGAAGATATCATAGCCATTATAAGTCATCTGATCCAGCTGATCAATTCCAAAGCTACCGTTGACGATATCGACCACCTGAGCAACCGACGTATACGTACGGTGGGAGAACAGCTGGCCAACCAGTTCAGCGTGGGATTGTCACGTATGGCACGTACCATAAGGGAGAGAATGAATGTCCGTGACAATGAAGTGTTTACTCCTATTGATCTGATCAATGCCAAAACTTTGTCATCGGTTATCAATTCCTTCTTTGGAACTTCGCAGCTGTCCCAGTTCATGGACCAGACGAATCCCCTTGCCGAGATGACTCACAAACGCCGTCTTTCTGCCCTGGGTCCCGGAGGTCTTTCCAGGGACCGTGCCGGATTCGAGGTTCGCGACGTGCACTACACACATTACGGAAGGCTATGTCCCATTGAAACACCTGAAGGTCCCAATATTGGGTTGATCTCTTCTTTGTGTGTATATGCACGCATCAACGATCTCGGGTTCATAGAGACTCCTTACCGCAAAGTAGACAACGGGTGTGTTGACCTTTCCACCAAGGGCTTTCTTTATATGAGTGCCGAGGAGGAAGAGGAACGCATGGTGGCCCAGGCGAACGTAAACCTGGACGACGACGGGAACATCCTTGATGAAAGGATCAAATGCCGGTACGAAGCCGATTATCCCGTTGTTACCAAAGAGGAAGTGCACTTGATGGACGTGGCTCCCAACCAGATTGCCTCCATTGCTGCTTCCCTGATTCCCTTTTTGGAACACGACGATGCCAACCGTGCCCTGATGGGATCCAACATGATGCGTCAGGCAGTACCGCTGATCAGTCCGGAAGCTCCTATTGTCGGGACAGGACTTGAAGGGTCGGTGATTCGGGACAGCCGTACACAAATCGCGGCCGAAGGCAAAGGTGAAGTGGTATTTGTAGATGCCAATGAAATACATATACGTTACGAAAGGACAGACGATGAAAAATTTGTCAGCTTCAGTCCGGAAGTAACGGTTTATAAACTTCCCATAAACAGGAAGACCAACCAGAACACATCTGTAAACCTGAAACCTATTGTCAGGAAAGGTCAGAAAGTGACTGCCGGACAGATTCTTACGGAAGGGTACGGCACCCAAAACGGGGAACTCGCCCTGGGACGTAACCTGAAAGTTGCTTTCATGCCCTGGAAAGGATACAATTTTGAAGATGCCATAGTGCTGTCTGAAAGAATGCTCAGGGAAGATGTATTCACATCCATACATGTTGACGAATACATCATGGAAGTCCGCGACACAAAACGCGGTATGGAAGAGCTTACAAGCGACATTCCCAACGTATCCGAAGAAGCGACCAAAAATCTGGATGAAAACGGAATCATACGTATTGGCGCTTATGTGGAACCGGGAGATATTCTTATCGGGAAGATCACGCCTAAAGGAGAAAGCGATCCTTCACCGGAAGAAAAACTGCTGCGTGCCATTTTCGGAGACAAGGCCGGTGACGTAAAGGATGCTTCTTTGAAAGCTTCCCCGTCCCTGTACGGTACCGTTATTGACAAACGTCTGTTCTCCAGGATCATGAAAGAAGGATCCAAGAAGATCAAACCCATTGCCAAGATGCAGGTACAGCAGGCAGAAGAAAATTTCAAAGCCCGCTTTGAAACCCTGACCAATGAGTTTCTGGATAAAATGGAGACCCTGCTTAAAGGAAAAGCCTCCCCGGGTATTACAAACCTTTACGGAGAAACAGTTATTCCAAAAGACACAAAATTTACCAGGGAATTACTGGAAAACCAGGAGTTTGAAAACATCAATCCCGTTAAATGGACAAACGACAAGCACACCAATACTTTAATTAGAAAACTGATCAACAATTACCTGATCAGTTTCAAGGAACTGGATGCTGAATTAAAACGAGTCAAGTACAGCCTGACCATAGGAGATGAGCTTCCTTCCGGCATAATGCAGCTTGCTAAAGTTTACATTGCCAAAAAACGCAAAATAAAAGTCGGGGACAAAATGGCCGGACGTCACGGGAACAAAGGTATTGTTGCCAAAGTGGTACGCGATGAAGACATGCCTTTCCTTGAAGACGGATCCATTGTGGATATCGTTTTGAATCCCCTGGGAGTGCCTTCGCGTATGAACCTGGGACAGATCTATGAAACAATATTGGGCTGGGCCGGTAAAGAATTAGGTCAAACCTTTGCTTCACCGATCTTTGACGGAGCTACCCTGGAAGAGATTACGTCCTATACGGAAAAAGCAAATCTACCCCGGTACGGAAAGACATACCTTCGTGACGGAGGTTCCGGAGAACGTTTTGACCAGCCTGCAACTGTCGGTGTCATTTATATGCTTAAACTGGGGCATATGGTGGACGACAAGATGCACGCGCGTTCCATTGGTCCTTATTCACTCATTACCCAGCAACCTCTTGGAGGTAAAGCCCAATTTGGAGGACAAAGGTTCGGGGAAATGGAAGTCTGGGCTCTAGAAGCATTTGGAGCTTCCAATATTCTTCAGGAGATTTTGACCGTTAAATCGGATGATGTGACCGGAAGGTCGCGCGCTTATGAAGCCATTGTCAAAGGTGACAACATGCCCCAACCGGGCATTCCGGAGTCCCTGAACGTATTGCTTCATGAATTACGCGGTTTGGGTCTTAGCGTTAACCTGGAATAAAATTTTGATTATGGCTTACAAGAAAGATAGCAAATTAAAAAGCAACTTCAATAAAATCACTATTGGACTGGCTTCTCCTGAAGAGATCCTGGCAATGTCCCGCGGAGAAGTGCTCAAGCCCGAAACCGTCAATTACCGCACCTACAAACCGGAACGTGACGGATTGTTCTGTGAAAGGATATTCGGACCCTCCAAGGATTATGAATGCCATTGCGGGAAATACAAACGCATACGGTACCGCGGTATTATTTGTGACCGTTGCGGTGTTGAGGTGACCGAGAAGAAAGTCCGCCGGGAGCGTATGGGACACATATCCCTGGTAGTGCCTATTGCACACATATGGTGTTTTCGTTCCACACCAAACAAGATTGGTTACCTTTTGGGTATCCCTTCCAAAAAACTGGAAGCCATCATATACTATGAAAGGTATGTGGTGATCCAGCCGGGTATAAAAAAACAGGACGGTGTAAACGAACTGGATTTTTTGACTGAAGAAGAATACCTGGGCATACTGGACACCCTTCCAAGGGAAAACCAGATGCTGGATGACGAAGATCCCAACAAATTCATAGCAGGCATGGGTGCAGAAGCCATATATAAACTTCTGACACGCATTAACCTGGATGAGCTTTCATACGAACTGCGACACAAGGCAGACGTGGAAACATCTCAGCAAAGAAAAACGGAAGCGTTAAAACGATTGAATATTGTTGAAGCTTTCCGTGATTCCAAAGACATAAACAAACCGGAATGGATGATCATGAAAGTGATCCCGGTAATACCGCCCGATCTACGTCCCCTTGTTCCGCTTGACGGAGGCCGTTTTGCCACTTCTGACCTGAATGACCTGTACCGTCGTGTTATTATCCGTAATAACCGTCTGAAAAGGCTCATAGAGATCAAGGCTCCGGAAGTGATCCTGAGAAATGAAAAAAGAATGCTCCAGGAAGCTGTTGATTCCCTGTTTGACAATTCAAGGAAATCAAATGCCGTAAAAACCGAAGCCAACAGAACACTTAAATCCCTGTCTGACAGCTTGAAAGGAAAACAGGGCCGGTTCCGTCAGAATCTATTGGGAAAACGCGTAGACTATTCAGCACGTTCGGTTATCGTGGTGGGTCCGGAACTTCATATGCATGAGTGCGGATTGCCCAAAGATATGGCCGCTGAGCTTTACAAACCATTTATCATCCGCAAGCTGATTGAACGCGGTATCGTGAAGACCGTAAAATCCGCCAAAAAGATCGTAGATCGTAAAGATCCCATGATCTGGGATATTTTGGAGAATGTAATGAAAGGACATCCGGTTCTGCTGAACCGTGCTCCTACCCTGCACCGTTTGGGTATTCAGGCATTTCAACCAAAATTGATAGAAGGAAAAGCCATCCAGTTGCATCCCCTGGCATGTACCGCATTCAATGCAGACTTTGACGGTGACCAGATGGCCGTTCACCTGCCGTTGGGCAATGCCGCCATTCTGGAAGCCCAGTTACTGATGCTCGGCTCACATAACATTTTGAATCCGGCCAACGGGGCACCCATTACTGTCCCGTCGCAGGACATGGTACTGGGACTTTATTACATTACCAAGCAAAGGAAAAATGCAAAAGGGGAAGGAATGACCTTCTATAATGCAGAAGAAGTGATTATTGCTTACAACGAAAAAGTTGTGGAAATGCACACGCGGATTAAACTGCGTCTGAACAAAATCACGGTACGCACTGCAAAAGATGAAAACCAGCCTTCACGGGGCACTAAGGTATTCCTGGCAGATCCCGCCCTGGGTACACATATCATTGAAACGTCCGTAGGTCGTGTTATATTTAACCAGGTAGTTCCACAGGAAGTCGGCTATATCAACGAAGTCCTCACAAAAAGGTCATTGAGGGACATTATCAATCTTGTTTTGAAAACTACAGGAGTGGCCCGTACGGCACAATTCCTGGATGACATCAAGGAGATCGGTTACAATATGGCCTATCGCGGCGGCCTGTCCTTCAATCTGGATGACGTGATCGTTCCCGACGAAAAATCCGCGCTTATAGAAAAAGGCTACCGGGACGTTGAAAGTGTGATGGCCAATTACAATATGGGACTTTTGGCCAACAATGAAAGGTATAATAAAGTGCTGGACATCTGGACCGGGGTTAACGTTAAACTGACCGATATCCTGGAAAAACAGCTGAAAGAAGACAACGAAGGGTTTAACCCTATTTACATGATGCTTGACTCCGGAGCCCGCGGGTCCAAAGCACAGATCAAGCAGCTTTCGGGTATGCGCGGTCTGATGGCCAAACCGCAAAAATCAGGATCCACCAGTGCCGAGATCATAGAGAACCCCATTCTGGCAAACTTTAAAGAAGGTTTGTCCGTACTGGAGTACTTTATATCCACCCACGGTGCCCGTAAAGGATTGGCCGACACAGCTCTGAAAACGGCCGATGCCGGTTATCTGACCCGTCGTCTGGTAGATGTATCTCACGATGTGATCATTAACGAAGAAGATTGCGGTACGCTGAGAGGACTTGTCGCTACTGCCATTAAAAATAAGGACCAGGTGGTAGAATCCCTTTACGACCGTATCCTGGGACGCACCAGCGTACATGATGTGTACGATCCCCTGAGCGGAGATCTGGTGGTTGAATCAGGAGAAGAGATCACGGAAGAAATTGCCGAAAGAATATCCTCCCTTCCCATTGAACAGGTTGAGATCAGAAGCGTTTTGACTTGTGAATCAAAAAAAGGTGTCTGTGCAAAATGTTACGGAAGAAACCTGGCAACAGGAAGGATGGTGGAAAAAGGAGAGGTAGTAGGCGTTATAGCTGCCCAGTCCATCGGGGAACCGGGAACTCAGCTTACATTGCGTACGTTCCACCAGGGAGGTACCGCGTCCACAATAACTTCTGAAAGCGAAATCGTGGCCCGTTATAACGGAACTCTGGAAATTGACGAATTAAGAACGTTAACCAAGGTTTCCGAAACGGGTGAAACACAGACTGTAGTCATTGGACGTACGGCTGAAATGCGTATAGTGGATAACAATACACGCATCACGCTTTCTTCCTATAACATTCCATACGGTGCCGTGTTGTTCTTTAAGAATGGAGACCAGGTTAAGGAAAAAGACAAAATATGTGAATGGGACTCCTACAATGCGGTTACCATTGCAGAACTTGACGGTACCGTAGCCTTTGACAGTCTCATTGAAGGAGTTACTTATCGCGAAGAAGCCGCTGATGAGTATTCCATGCACCGCGATAAAGTGATTATTGAAAGCCGTGACAAGTCGCGTAACCCCACCCTGAAGATCATGAAGGGCAAAGAAGAACTCAGGCAGTACAACCTGCCGGTAGGTGCCCATATCATGGTAAATGCCAACCAGGAGATCAAGGCAGGAGACATCCTAGTCAAGATCCCCCGTGCCATTGGTAAATCCAGGGATATTACCGGAGGTCTTCCCCGTGTTACCGAATTGTTTGAAGCCCGTAATCCTTCCAACCCCGCCATTGTATCCGAGATTGACGGTGAAGTCCAGATGGGCCGTATCAAAAGAGGAAACAGGGAGATCATCGTTCGTTCCAAAACAGGAGAAGAAAAGAAATACCTGGTTCCCCTGTCCAAACAGATACTGGTTCAGGAGAATGACTACGTACGCGCAGGTATGGCTTTATCTGAAGGAGCCATTTCCCCGACCGACATACTTTTAATACAGGGTCCCACCAAGGTACAGGAATACATTGTCAATGAGATCCAAAGTGTTTACCGCAACCAGGGTGTAAAGATCAACGACAAACATTTTGAAGTGATCGTTCGCCAGATGATGCGCAAAGTAGAGATAGTTGATCCGGGAGACACCCGTTTCCTTCCCGAACAACTGGTTGACAAATGGGAATTTATGCAGGAGAATGATTTCATCTTTGACAAGAAGATCGTTACCGACGCAGGAGATTCGCAGGAACTCAAGCCGGGTCAGACCGTTACTGTTCGCAGACTGCGGGATGAGAACTCAACCCTCAAACGCAAAGACCTGAAACTGGTGCAGGCACGGGATGCCATGCCGGCCACTTCCAACCAGGTGCTCCAAGGTATAACACGAGCCGCTCTCCGGACCAACAGTTTCATGTCAGCTGCTTCGTTCCAGGAAACGACCAAGGTTCTCTCGGAAGCAGCCATTTTTGGTAAGAGTGACACACTGGAAGGACTTAAAGAAAACGTTATTTGCGGACATTTGATCCCGGCGGGAACGGGACAAAGGGAATTCGAAAATATTCTGGTTACTTCTCTGTCTGATTACAAAAAAATGGTAGAAGAACGAACATTGCCCAAATAATGGGAAATTATTACAAATAATTATCAATAAGGCTGCGGCCCTTATTATTTTATATATATTTGCCACTATTAATAATAAATCAATATCACCAACCTATGCAGCACAAAGTAATCGACGTAAAAGACGTAGTAATTCGTTTTTCAGGAGATTCCGGAGACGGGATGCAGTTGACAGGGTCTCTTTTTGCCGATGCATCTGCCTATTTCGGAAATGAGATCTCTACGTTTCCCGATTATCCTGCTGAGATCAGAGCTCCCCAGGGAACCGTAGCAGGAGTATCCGGGTTCCAGGTCCATATTGGCAGCAGCGCCATATATACTCCCGGGGATTACTGCGATGTACTGGTAGCCATGAATCCTGCCGCATTGAAGTCCAACGTAAAATGGCTAAAACCTAACGCAACGATCATTGTGGATACAGATACGTTCGATGAGAAGGGCTTGGAAAAAGCAGGCTTTCAGACCAGTGATCCTTTTACGGAATTGAAGATCAAGAACAGAAACATCATTGCAGCTCCCATCACCACGCTGACCAAAGACTGTCTCAACAGTTGCGGACTGGACCCGAAAGCAGGGTTGAGATGCAAAAACATGTTTGCTTTAGGCATCTGTTTTTTCCTTTACAATATGCCTTTAAAACATACGGAAGAATTCTTCAATAAGAAGTTTTCCAGATCGCCTGAATTGATTGACATGAATAACCGGGTCCTCAGGAACGGATACAATTATGCCGGAAATATTCAGGCCATTGCGGATACCTATATAGTGAAACCTTCCAAACAGAAACCGGGACTCTACCGCAATATCAATGGCAACAGAGCCATTGCCTGGGGTCTTATGGCTGCATCCGAAAAGTCAGGAAGACCACTGTTCTGCGGATCCTACCCCATTACTCCCGCCACAGGTATCCTGGAGGAACTCGCCATACACAAGGAGCTGGGTGTTAAGACATTGCAATGCGAAGATGAAATTGCCGGCATTTGTACTGCCATAGGAGCCTCTTACGCGGGGTCCCTGGCTGTCACAACCACTTCAGGGCCGGGCCTTTCGTTGAAAACAGAAGCCCTGGGACTCGCCATAATGGCTGAATTGCCTTTAGTAATAGTGGACGTTCAACGCGCGGGACCCTCTACAGGGATACCCACAAAAACAGAGCAAACTGATCTGAATCAGGCTTTGTACGGACGTAACGGAGAAAGTCCGGTTGCCGTAATGGCTCCGCATTCACCTTCCCATTGTTTCGTAACGGCATTTTATGCAGCTAAACACGCTATGGAACACATGATGCCGGTCATTGTTCTTTCCGAAGGATTCCTCGGCAACGGATCAGAGCCCTGGAGGATTCCTGACATGAAGGATTATCCTTCTATAAATCCCCCGATCGTTCACAAACTTGAACCCGACGAACCTTATTTTTATCCTTTCAAACGAGACCCCGAAACCATGGTTCCCAGATGGGCTTTGCCCGGTACGGCAGGGTTGGAACACCGTGTTGGAGGTCTTGAAAAAAACCACAAAGGGGCTGTCTCCTCAGATCCTATGGTTCATCAGCAAATGGTAGAAGAACGTGCAAGAAAAGTTGAACTGCTGGCACGTGAAATACCTCCGGTTAAAGTCATTGGCGCAGAAGATGGAGATATACTTATGGTTAGCTGGGGAGGAACTTACGGGCATATGCTGAGTGCGGAAAGTCATTTACGTTCTCAAGGCATACAAGTAGGCCTGGCTCATTTTGATTACATCAATCCGCTGCCCCTGAATACGGAGGAAGTTCTCAAACGTTTTAAAAAGATCATTGTATTTGAATTGAACAGCGGTCATTTTGCCAATTACCTAAGGACAAAATTTCCGCAATTCACCTATTTGCAATATAACAAAATACAGGGGCAACCCTTTATTATTGAAGAAATTACCGAAGCAATCAATAATTTATTAAAATGAAATTCACTCCTCAAGACTTTAAATCAGATCAAGAAGTGAAATGGTGTCCGGGTTGCGGAGATCATGCTGTTCTTGCAGCCATTCAACGGGCATTACCGGAAGTCAGTGAAAAGCTGGGCTATTCTCATGAACGTTATGTTGTTGTTTCCGGAATAGGATGTTCATCACGTTTTCCCTATTACATGAACACATATGGTTTTCATGGGATTCACGGAAGGGCAGCCGCTATTGCTACCGGAATCAAAGTAGCGAATCCTACTTTGTCCGTCTGGGAAATGACAGGCGACGGAGATTCTCTGGCTATCGGAGGAAATCACCTGATACATGCCATCCGAAGAAACATAGACATTAATATTGTACTGTTTAACAACCGCATTTACGGGCTCACTAAAGGACAGTACTCTCCCACTTCCCAATGGGGTACCGTTACGAAAACATCCCCTTTCGGGACTGTGGAACATCCGTTTAATCCGGGAGCCCTGGCCATGGGTGCCCGTGGAACGTTCTTTGCACGTACATTGGATGTGGAATTGAAACTCACCCAGGAAATCATGGTGGAAGCCGCCAGCCACGACGGTACGGCTTTGGTGGAAGTCCTCCAGAACTGCGTCATATTCAATGACAAAACCCATGCTTTAATATCAGAGAAAAGTGTCAGGGCGGACCGTACCATAGTTCTCCGGCACGGAGAACCCATGATATTCGGGAAAGAAGGTGACAAAGGCCTTGTTCTGGACGGGATGCGTTTAAAAGTCGTAACCATTGGTGAAAACGGGATAACCAAAGATGATATTCTGGTTCATAATGCTGAAGAACCAAATCATGGACTACATATGATGCTTTGTGAAATGACATGGCCGGAATTGCCTGTTGCACTGGGTGTTATCCGTAAAGTCAAAGATCGCACCTATGACGATATGGTACGTGATCAGGTCATTGAAGTATCCGACAAATCTCCCATACATTGTATGAACGATATGCTCCGCAGCGGAGCCACCTGGGAAGTGGAATAAATAATGCACCAACAATAATATTTACATTAAAAAAAATTATTCTAGTATCATGAAAGCAAAAGAAGTAATGGCAACTCTTGAGGCCAAATACGGTCACGAAAAAGAGTATCTGCAAGCTGTTCACGAAGTTTTGGAATCTATTGAGGATGTTTACAACCAGCATCCTGAATTTGAAAAAGCCAAAGTCATTGAACGCCTGGTAGAGCCTGATCGCATTTTCACATTCAGGGTAACCTGGGTTGATGACAAAGGAGATGTACAGGTAAATACAGGATACCGTGTACAGTTCAACAATGCCATTGGACCTTACAAGGGTGGCCTCAGATTTCACTATTCAGTAAATCTATCCATTTTGAAATTCCTTGGATTTGAGCAAGTATTCAAGAATGCACTTACCACATTGCCTATGGGAGGCGGTAAGGGAGGATCCGATTTCAACCCGCGCGGCCGTTCTTCTAACGAAATTATGCGTTTCTGCCAGGCTTTTATGACTGAATTATGGAATCATATAGGACCCGACACCGACGTTCCTGCAGGAGACATAGGAGTTGGAGCTCGTGAAATCGGCTATCTGTACGGATGGTACAAGAAACTGGCCCGCGAACACACCGGAGTACTCACCGGAAAAGGGTTAACATGGGGAGGATCCCTGATTCGTCCGGAAGCTACCGGTTACGGCGGTGTATATTTTGTACAGCACATGCTACAGGAAAAGAAACAAGACCTTAAAGGAAAGACCGTTTCCGTATCGGGCTTCGGCAATGTTGCCTGGGGAGCTGCCCAAAAAGCCACAGAACTGGGAGCAAAAGTAGTAACAATCTCCGGACCTGACGGTTACATTTACGATCAAGCCGGTCTGGATGAAGAAAAAATCGCATATATGCTGGAACTGCGTGCAAGCGGAAATGATGTCGTAGCACCCTACGCAGATAAATTCGCCGGTTCTGTATTTTATGCCGGCAAACGTCCATGGGAAGTGAAAGTAGATATCGCCTTGCCTTGTGCCACCCAGAACGAATTGAACGGAGAAGACGCTAAGAAGCTGATAGCCAACGACGTGGAACTAGTTGCCGAATTATCCAATATGGGTTGTACTCCTGAGGCAGTAGAAGCCTTCCAGAAAGCACAAGTCAATTTTGCACCCGGCAAAGCCGTTAATGCAGGCGGTGTGGCAACATCCGGTCTGGAAATGACACAAAATGCCGCTCACCTGAACTGGACCGCAGAAGAAGTAGATGCCAAATTGCACCAGATTATGTCCAGTATTCACCAGGCCTGTGTAGATCACGGCAAACAAAAAGACGGCTATATCAACTATGTAAAAGGAGCTAACATTGCCGGATTTATGAAAGTGGCAAGGGCCCTGCTTGAACAAGGAGTTGTATAATCATGTACAGACTGGGGCTTGATTTTGGTTCTACATTAACTAAAATGGCTCTTACTAAGCCTGGGGACAAGGATTATCCTTCACCCCAGGCTATTTTTCAATATAAGACGAACGATTACGTACCCGATTTTTACAACGCCCTGGAAAGTTTCCTGCATCAGGAGAATATTCCTTTAAAAGCAATAGATCAGATTTCCGCCACAGGAACACATGCCAACCTGGTAAAAGACAATATTCTGGGTATACCCACCAGAATTGTTCAGGAAATTGAATCCATCGGACGGGGGGGGTTAGCCCTGACCGGATTAAAAGAAGCGTTGGTAGTAAATACCGGAACCGGAACTACTTACATAGACGCTTCACCAGAAGAATACAGACACCTGGGAGGTACCGGAGTCGGAGGCGGCACTCTTACCGGTCTGGGTCACAGCTTGTTGGGTTGCTCTTCAGTTCATGAAATAGTTCGCATGGCATCTCATGGTAAACTTGAAAATGTGGACCTTCTTATTGGAGATGTCACCGATCAGGAACTGGAACATTTACCTCCCTACCTAACCGCCGCAAATTTCGGAAAACTGGCCCATCCTCTTTACACGGAACAGGCATCCCGTGCAGGAAAAGAAGATCTGGCTGTGGCACTGATCAATCTTGTACTTCAGGTAATTGGGAGTATGGCTGTTATGATATGTAAGAGTTGTCACAAAACGAATGTGGTTTTTGTAGGGTCCCTGACCCGACTTCCTCAGGCAAAAGATATTTATGCCATGTTTTCAAAAGTATACGGCCTCCAGTTTATTATACCGCCTTTCGCCGCATTCGGTACGGCTTTAGGCAGCACACTGGTATCTTCACCTGAGGTATAATAAAGATCCCCGGACAAAGACATTCGTTTTTCTGAAATCATTCCGTTTTCATGAAGTAATTGACTAACCCTTCTGGCTACGGCCGGAGCAGGATCCACAATTTCCACTCCGGGTCCCGCGATTTTTCTTATTAAGGGTATCAAAAAAGGGTAATGGGTACATCCCAGCACCAGATGGTCGGCCCCTGCATCCAGCATGGGAATAATTGCCTGGCGGATCATTTCTTCAGTTTCCGCAGAATACAGATCTCCCTTTTCAACGGCCTGCACCCATCCTTCACCAACTTTTTCCAGCACTTTTACTTCTCCCGCAAATGTAGCAAGCGTCCTGTTGTATAAGGAGCCCATAAAGGTTCCCCGGGTGGCCAGGACCCCTACCACCCCTGTTTTTGTATGGAGTACGGCCGGTTTCACGGCCGGTTCCATCCCTACTATGAGTGTTTGTGGAAAGTTGTTACGCAAAGTGTCAATCGCCGCAGCTGTTGCCGTATTGCAGGCCAGGACAATTATCTTACTCCCCATTTTCAATAAAAAACGGGTAATCAGATCGCACCTGTGAATAATTGTTTCCACCGGTTTTGTTCCATATGGACAATATGCAGTATCTGCCACATAAATCAGGCGCTCCTCCGGGAGAAGCGCCTTGATATGACTGTGAACTGAAAGCCCACCAATTCCGGAATCCATTATTCCAATGGATAAACCGTTCATAGAGATTGACGTTATTGTTGTTGTTCCATTCCGGGCAACTGGGTGGGAGCCACTTTTTCTGCCGGTATACCGAGTTCACTTTTGGCCATAGGCAAAATGTTCACACTGACTTGTTCGTCAAAATAGATCACTCCTCCTACCGAAAGGTCAAAGATAAAGGCGAACCCGTTGTCTTTGGCTACTTTGGCAATAGCCTCGTTAGCTTTCTGGAATACAGGGGAAAGCAAGATTTGTTGCATTTGCTGGTATTCCTGCTGGGCACCCTGGCTGAATTGCTCAAGACGTTGCTGTATCTCTATCAATTCTCTTTGTTTTGCTTCCAGAACCGCAGCTGTCCAGGTAGCCTGTTTCTGCTGGTATGTGTTGTATTTTGTCTGGTACTCCTGTTGCATTTCTGTTATGGTTTGTTCCAGTTCATTGGTATAATCCTGCAATTTTATAAGAGCTGAATCCCTTTCGGGCATAAGGGCTATCAATTCCTGGGAATTAATATGACCGAATTTCAGGTTTTGTGCAGAAGATGTGCCAATTACACATATCAACAAAATAAGGACAGTAGCAATACGTTTCATAAGTTTTTGGTTTAAAGATTACAAATGTACTAAAATTTACCTGACAGCTTGTAATCTTTCCAAAACCAGATTACTAATATCAATATCAGGGGAATAATGGACCACACCCATACCGGCCGCAATATCAATGACCAACGAAAATTCCTTGTTGTCTGCAATATACTTGATGGCTTCTTGCAAACGATCCTGTATGGGTTTGAAAAGCACCTCGGATGTCTTTGCCAAAGTACCTTCTTTTCCGAAATACTGTTCCTGTAAAGCTTTCACTTCTTCCTCCCGATCCAGTATTTCTTGTTCGCGTGCATTTTTCTGTTGAGCGGAAAGCCGCGCTTTATCATTCTGATATTGCTGAAACATAGCTTCAAGCTGATCGTACTCAGCCTGAATTTTTTGCTGGTACTGTTCCTGCAAATCGGAAATCTGTTCCTGTGCCGATGTGTATTCAGGCAACGATCCCAATATGGTTTCTGAATTGATTACGGCATAATTCTGGGCCGACATACTGACGGTCACCAGGCTAACCAGTAAGAAAAATATCATTCTTTTCATAATGATGTATTTAAAAAGTTTGTCCAATCATGAAATGGAAATTCGACCCGCCTTTTTTCCCGCTGAAATCGGTATCGAACCCGTACCCCCAATCAATTCCCAAAAGACCGATCATGGGTAAAAAGACCCGTACACCTACACCGGCCGCGCGTTTAATGGAAAAGGGATTAAAATCGCGCATATCGCTCCAGCAATTTCCTCCCTCAAGAAAAAGAAGGGCATATATGGTTGATTGCGGCTGTAAGATCACCGGGTAGCGCAATTCCACGGTAAACCTGTCGTAAACCCTACCGGCATAAGCATCATCAATAGTAGGTGTCAGTGAATAATTTGAATAACCTCTCTGGGATACGATGTCGGCACCATAAGTGTTGTATCCGCTCATACCGTCACCACCCAGCATAAATCCTTCAAAGGGAGAATACCCCAATTTCCGGCTGTAATAACCAAGATATCCGAAATTAGCCCTGGTCATCAATACCAGATCGCCTATTAATCGTGTGTAGATACTGGCATCAAAGGTCCACTTATGGTATTCTATCCATCTGTATCTTTCAGCTTCGGTCATTGCTGAATAGTCGGTATTCTTATCCCTGAATAAGGAATACGGAGGGGTCACCTGTAACCCGAATTTAAAATCGGAACCCTGGCGGGGATATATGATCTGGTCGGTAGAGTTTCTTTGTAAGGTAACCGTATAATCAATAATGTTGGACTGACCGTCGGTGAACATGAAATAATAGCCCCAGTCCTGCAAATTGTAGCGCTTAATATCCAGTTGGTTGTAAAAAACGAAGTAATTGTCAGGCCATTTAAGCCGGGTCCCCAGGCCTATACCCAATCCGTATACCTCCATGAACTGGTCATTGGTAAGGTAATAGTAAGTAGAAGCCGTCTGTCTTGTATAATATATGCTGGAATTGAATGATGTAGGCTTTTTCCCTGTAAGCCACGGTTCCACAAACGTAGCACTCAGTGCCATATAATAAGTACCGTTGGTCTGGAAGCGAAGTGATAAAGTTTGTCCGTCTCCCAATGGAACAGGCCTCCAGGCTTCTTTATCGAACAAGCGTTTGATGGAGAAGTTGTTAAAACTGATCCCCACGGTACCTACAAAGGTGTTGCCTCCCCAACCGCCTGCAATTTCAAACTGGCTGTCAGGCTTTTCGGTTACATTGTATATTATATCTACCGTATTGTTTACCTGGTTGGGAACTACATTGAAGCCCGAACCCATCTGCATGATGGCCTCCTGGTCAAAGTGACCCATTGACGCTATTTCACGTATTGACCGCTCCAGTTCCGTCTGACTGAAGAGATACCCGGGACGTGTAAAGACCTGGCGGCGGATGATCTTTTCATTGGAGACATTGTTCCCGTTTATGATTATCCTGTTATAGGTGGCCGGTTTGCCTTCAAAAATCCGCATTTCCACATCGACTGAATCCTGAACAATGTTAACTTCAACGGGAACGACCCTGAAAAACAGATATCCCTGGTCTTTATAGATCTGTGAAACATTGCCTTGCTGAGTTTTACCTCCCCCGAACAGTCGTTCTTCCATTGTGACCACATCGTAAATGTCCCCTTTCTCAATCCGTAAAACGGAATTCAGCATTTCGCTCGAATATTGTGTATTCCCGGTCCATGTAATATTCCTGAAATAATACTGTGTCCCTTCATCTATCACAATATCAATTCCTAAACTTTTTTCGTCTATCTGGTATATTGAATCCCTGACAATACGGGCATCCCGGTACCCCAACTCATGGTATTTTTGCAGCAAGAGCTGTTTGTCGTTGTTGAATTCCTTTTCATCAAATTTTTTGCTGAAGAAGAAGTTGTAAAGTCTTTTATCTTTAGTCTTCTTCATCGCAAAGCGCTTTTTCAGCAGGGACAGTTGATCTCCTCCGATAAAGTTGATTTCCTTGATGCGAACTTTATCTTTACGGTCAACATGAAAAGTAACCTGAACGGCATTTTTGATGGTTGTATCTTCTTTATGCGTTGCTGTTACCTCAGCGTTTAAAAAACCTTTCTCAACATAATATTCTTTGATCAGGTCGCCGGAGGATTTGATGACATAATCTGACAATTCACTCCCCCTTCTAAGTCTCACCTTTTCTTCAATATCGGTCTGTTCTCCTTTCTTGACCCCTTCGTACTTCCATTGGGAAACCCGGGGGCGTTCAACAATATTGATGTTGATATATGCTTTATCGTTAACAAGGCTGTCTACATAAACGCCCACGTCTGAAAAGAAACGCTGCATAAACAAACGTTTCACTATAGTTTGCAATTCTTCTCCGGGAATTGTAATGGTATCACCCATTGCCAAACCTGTCAGGGAAAGGATCTGATCCGGGTTAAGGTAATTTACTCCGGTAACGGTAAGTCCGGAAATAACACATTCCCTTGGATCCGAATAATCGATTACCACAGAACTCTGTTTTCCCGCGGTAGAATCCGCTTGGGCATTTTTTACCGTAATCTGTGAAAACAACGGAATTCCGGAAACAATAAAAACTAGGCAGAAAAACAGGTGCTTCATTCAGGGAATATTAGTATGATTCTTCAATCTTTCCAAACCGGCGCTTCCTGTTAAAATAAGCGTTCAAGGCTGTCTCGAAGTCAGGTCTGCGAAAATCAGGCCAAAGTACCGGTGTAAAATATAATTCAGTGTAAGCCATCTGCCATAGCATAAAATTGCTGATACGCATTTCTCCGCTCGTTCTGATCATAAGGTCCGGATCCGGAATACCTTCAGTAGAAAGGTATCTGGAAAAAGCTTCCGGATTTTTGTCAATTTTGTCAAAGTTGGACCCTTCATTTTCAATATAACGGTTAACCGCCTGGAGAATATCCCATTTGCCGCTGTAATTGACAGCCAGGATCAATGTCATGGCAGTATTTTTGGAGGTTTGCTCCACACACCGGTCCATCCGTTCCAGCACATCGGGTTTTAGATGGGTCCGGTCACCAATGAATATGCAACGAACGTTGTTCTTCATCAAGGTGGGTGTTTCACTGTGAATGGAATGTACCATGAGTGACATCAGCGCGTCTGTTTCGCGCTTGGGACGGCCCCAGTTCTCTTCAGAAAAAACAAAAAGACTCAGGTAAGAAATGCCTTTTTCCACGGCAAATTCCGTTGCTTCACGTACGGCTTCCACTCCCTGGCGATGCCCCAGGTTTCTTTCCAGACCTCGGGATAATGCCCACCTCCCGTTCCCGTCCATGATTATGGATACGTGACGGGGCATTTTGCCGGTTTCATCATGCATAATCTTCTCCTCCGTTTCTTTTATCAAATCCCAACATCAGTTTTTCTCTCAACGTAGTGATGAAATCATTCCCGGCAAAAGACAGGCTGGTGATATTGAAGGGTGCCTTTTTTACGACGAATGCATAAGGTAGGTCAATTTCAACGGAACGGTTATCCAGGTGCAATTGCGCTTTTGAACTGCGGCTTTTGACTTCAATTTCCAGTTGTGAATTGTCGTAAAAAACCAATGGACGCACATTCAGATTGTGCGGAGCTATGGGAGACAAAATCAAAACACCCGACTCCGGAAAGACAATAGGACCTCCCACACTAAGTGAATATGCCGTAGACCCCGTTGGTGTGGCAACAATGATTCCGTCACCCCTGTATGTAGATACGTGCTTACCGTCAATCTTCACATCTACCTCTATCATGGCAGAACTATACCTCTGAATACATATTTCGTTGATAGCAAAAGGATATAACTTTTCCTTCAGTTCTTCCTGTTCTATGAAAAGAACCGTATGTATGGTTTTATTGAATTTCTTTCCTTGCACGGCATCAAAAATGTGCTCAATAAAATCCGGACCGCAACCGGTTAAAAAACCAAGTCTTCCAAAATTAACACCTACTATGGGAATCCCCGAATCTTTAACGATTTGTAAGGCTTCCAGGAATGTTCCGTCGCCTCCGGCTGTGATAAGCAAATCTGTATCCGCAGGCATAATCCCGTCTTCAGGAAGCATATGAAAAGAAACATCTCCCCTGTCAGGGAGAAGCCATTCCTTGTTGATTTCCTTACCGTAAAAAACGACCTTCATATTTGTATTGCCGATAAGTTGGTGTACTTTTGCAACAAAGATAACCAATAATGACAAATCTAAGTGTTAATGTCAACAAATTTGCCACCTTACGAAATGCCAGAGGAGGCAATATGCCCGATGTCGTACAAGCCGTTAAGGATTGTGAACGCTTTGGCGCTCAGGGCATCACCGTCCATCCCAGACCTGATGAGCGTCACATACGCTACAGGGATGTCCGGGAAATCAAACCCGTTATCACTACCGAGTTCAATATTGAAGGAAATCCCATTCCGTCCTTTATAGAACTCGTACTGGAAATCAAGCCTGCACAAGTCACTTTAGTTCCTGACGCACATGATGTTATCACTTCAAATGCAGGTTGGGATACTATCCGCCATAAAGATGCCCTTAAAGATTGGGTTAAAGTTTTTAAAAACGCCGGGATCCGCGTTTCTCTTTTTGTAGACCCCGATCCTGAAATGATAAAAGCTGCTGCAATCACCGGAGCAGACCGGGTGGAGCTCTATACCGAGTCGTATGCACATTTGTATGAAACGGACCGGGAAAAAGCCATCCAGCCGTATATCGCTGCAGCACAGGCAGCTGCCCGATATTCTCTGGGCCTCAACGCAGGACATGATCTGAATCTGACCAATATTGCTTATTTTCAGCGTCATATACCCGGATTACTGGAAGTGTCAATAGGTCACGCCCTTATTTGTGAATCCATTTATTTGGGACTGGAAAACACGATTCAGATGTATTTAAGGCAACTCTCCGATTTTTAATTATATTTGCAAGTTCTTATTTTTTAAATCATGAAGAAAACATCACTGATAATCACCGTTTTACTGGCACTCGCAGTAGCTGCGCTTTACGTTTTACATTTTACTGGTATCGGCACAGGAAAACCTGCCGCCGTAGAAACTGAACCCGGCCTGAGTGAAGTGCCCACCGGCAACATCGTATACATTCGAATGGATTCTCTTTTGAATAAATATGATTTGTTCCTTGACCTCCAAACCGATTTAAATGCAAAAGCACGTATAGTAGAAGACGATCTAACCAAAAAAGGGCGTGCTTTCGAAAACGATGTTACCAGCTTTCAGGAGAAAGTACAGAAAGGTCTTATAACAAGATCACAAGCTGAGACACAACAGAACCAGCTTGCTTCACGCCAGCAGGAACTGGAACAATTTGCACAGCAAAAACAAATGGAACTTGCCGAGGAAAACCAGGTAATGCTAAACCGGGTCCTGGATGCCCTGAAAACGTTTCTGGCCGAGTATCGGGTGCTAAACAATTATGATTTGATACTTACTACGGACGGAAACAGCAATACCATTATTGAAGGAACAACGGCACTGGATATTACAAAAGATGTCGTGGAAGGACTGAACCGGGAATATGCCAAAAGCCGTAAATAGGAAACACCTATGAACTCGGTAATCAGGACTCAATTTGATTTTCCGCGCCAAACGGGCGTGTACATCGGGAAAGTCCGTGATGTTTATACGATCGACAACCGAATTCTTGTTATGATCGCAACGGACAGGATATCTGCTTTTGATATCGTTTTTCCCCGGGGTATCACGTACAAAGGTCAGATACTGAACCGAATAGCTTCTGACTTTCTGGATTTAACCGCCGATATTGTACCTAATTGGAAAATCGCAACACCGCACCCCATGGTTACTGTGGGTTACCGTTGTGAACCTTTCCCGGTAGAAATGATCGTCAGATCCTTTTTAACCGGAAGTTCCTGGAGAACCTACAAAAGCGGTAAACGTACCCTTTGCGGGATCACTCTCCCTGAAGGGATGAAAGAACATCAGGCTTTTGAGCACCCTATTATAACACCTACAACAAAAGCTGAAATTGGAGCTCATGACCAGGATATTTCCCCCCGGGAAATCATTGACCGGGGTCTTGTAAGTGAAAAAGATTACAGAAAACTTGAAGAATACTCGCTGGCACTCTTTGAAAGAGGTCAAAAACTGGCGGCCGAAAAAGGATTGATTCTGGTGGACACCAAATATGAATTCGGAAAACTCGGCGATACGATCTACCTCATTGACGAGATTCACACACCCGATTCATCAAGGTATTTCTATGCGGAAGATTACCGTGCAAATTTCCCCAAGGGGCTTCCCCCCAGACAACTGTCCAAGGAGTTTGTAAGAGAATGGCTTATGGATAACGGGTTTAGCGGACAACCCGGGCAAAAGATGCCTGTTTTGACCGATCGTGTCATTGAAAGTATTTCCAACAGGTACATTGAGTTGTTTGAACACCTTACAGGCACGGCTTTTGTACCTCTGACATATGACGATGCATTCTATGAAAATATGGAAGGATGCATCCGCAATATGATAGCCCGTTTATGAAAATCAGAAACTTTTTCCTGATCTTTTTCCTGTTTTCCTTTATTGCACTGGGAGCTCAGGAGCAGCAATATATCCGTCACAAAGTCCGATGGATGGAAACCCTGTATTCCATTGCCAGGAAATATAAGGTAGATGCCAAGGAAATTGCCATACTTAACAATCTGAAGACAGGAGATATCTCCAGGGGACAGATTTTACTGATACCTGATCCGGAAGCTACTGAAAAACAAGATATTACCGATAATATTCAGGAAACCATAACGGAAGTTGACCTTCCACAACCTGAAGAAAAACCGGATCGTTCATGCAACAATGTCATCCCTGCAGGATCATACACTCCCATTGTGTCCGTGATATTGCCTTTCTCGGACACCATCGCAGGAAAAGATTTCATTGAGTTTTACCAGGGAGCTCTCCTGGCAGCCGAAGAAATGAAAGAACGGGGCATGCCGCTTGTATTGCAAGTTTTCGACTGGTCGCGGCAACCTGTAGATATCTTGTTGTCCGGTGAAAACCTGGGAAAAAGCGATCTTATCATTGGCCCGGTGTATGCCAATGACATTGGAAGCACCATTTCCTATTTCCGGAACAGTGACATAAAGATCGTTTCACCACTGGACGGAAACGCAGAAATCTGGGTAAGTTCTTATCCCGGACTCTTTCAGGTTCAACCGACATTGAAAGCCCAACAGGAATCGCTGTTAAAATATCTGGACCCGCACCGGGCATCTGTATGGATCATATCAGAAGAAGGAGAACAACATGTTGCCCCTGAACTCAGATCCATTCTTGATAACAACCTGATCGGCTACCGTCATTTTTCTTATGATGTTCTTCAGGGAAGGGAAGTTACCGAAGTCTTGCGGGAACTTCTAGGAGTCAATGAAAAGAATCAGATCATCATTGCTTCACAAAACGAAGCTTTTGTTTCCGATGCTGTTCGAAATTTGCATTTGCTGCATGTATATGACAGCATACCGGTGGAATTGTTCGGCCTGTCCCGCTGGCGGAATTTTGAAACGCTGGATTTAAATGCGTTGCACCGGCTTAAGGTGGTTCTGCCTCTCTCGGTTTATGCCGACTACTCGGCAAGGGAAGTTCGGGACTTTGTAATAAAATTTCGCGCAATTTATGACGGGGAACCGTCCCAATACGCATTTCAGGGATACGATGTCATGTTGTATTTTTTAAACGGAATGTTCCTCTATGGACCAGAGTTTGAATACTGCCTTGAGAACCTCCAAATCCCCCTGTTGCAGAATAATTTTTCCTTCTTCCGGGAATCTCCCCGGAGCGGTTTTTCGAATACGGGAATACGTGTGATCCGCTATCTGCCGGACTTTACGGTAGAACTTTTACCCTGATTACAAATTATCCCGTTCAATATCTTTAAAATACCTGACCGTTTCTGTTTTTAATTCCGCCGTAGCCGATTCATCACAGACAATGATGGCTTTGGGATGCATCTGCAGTGCAGTAACTGTCCACATATGGGATACGGATCCCTCCACGGCATGATAAAGTGCCCGTGCTTTCCCGTGTCCGTTAACCAATATAAGCACTTCCCGTGCATCCATGATAGTGCCTATTCCTACGGTAAGTGCCGTTTTGGGGACTTGCGCTATGTCGTTGTCAAAGAAACGGGCATTTGCCAGTAATGTATCCGTAGTAAGTGTTTTGATACGGGTTCTTGATGCCAGAGATGAACCGGGTTCGTTAAAGGCTATATGACCATCAGGCCCTACCCCGCCCATAAAAAGATGAATGCCTCCGGATTTCTGAATCTTTGCTTCATAGGCATCACATTCGGCAACGGGATCAGTAGCGTTCCCGTTTAAGATATGAACGTTTTCTGCAGCTATATCAACATGGCGAAAGAAGTTTTCCTGCATGAAAAAATGATACGATTGGGGGTGGTCTTCGGGAATACCAACGTATTCATCCATATTGAACGTAATCACATTCTTAAAGGAGACCATGCCTTTACGATACATGGAGACCAGTTCTCTATATGTACCGAGCGGAGAAGAACCTGTAGGAAGCCCCAACACAAACGGATTTTCGGGAGTAGGGTTGTATGCCTTTATTTTATTGACGATATAATTGGCCGCCCAGGCAGAAAGCCGGTCATAATTTTCCTGAATGATTACTCTCATTGTATTAATTATTTATATGTAACAGGTCTTTTGCGTTTTGCAGAGCGGCCCGGGTTATTCTGGATCCGCTTAACATCCTGGCTACTTCCTCAATGCGTTCTTCTCCTTCCAGTGACCATACTTTTGTTTGGGTTACATCACTTTCAGAATCCTTGTGTACCAGAAAGTGTGCATTGCCCTTGGCGGCCACCTGGGGCAGGTGGGTGATGGCCAGCACCTGCATATAACCGGACAATTCGTGTATCATATCTCCCATACGATCTGCAATTTTTCCGGAAACGCCTTGGTCTACTTCGTCAAATATTATGGTACTCAAGCCGGAATGTTGTGCTATTACCGTTTTTATACATAACATCAAACGTGACATTTCACCACCGGATGCTATGCGGCTGAGTTCCCTGGGAGGTATGTCCTTATTGGCAGAAAACAAGATTTCCAAGGCAGTATTGCCTGTTTGTCCGTATTCCGGTTTCTCTTCAATATTGAACTCTATACGGGCATAAGGAATACCTAAAAGAGCCAGTCTTGATCTGAGCTGCTCTGAAAAATCCTTTAAACAGGCTGCACGTTCTTTATGCAAACGGGAAGCCAGTGCGTTTCTTTCAAGTATTTGGGTCTTGAGTTCTTTTTCCAGTTCATGCAAACGGCTAAAGTCTGTATCTGCCTGTTGCAAATTCTTATCCAGCGTATCCTTCAACTCAATAAGTTGTTCAACTGTCTGAAGATTGTGTTTACGCTCCAGGGAATAAATCGTATCCAGCCGCCGGGTTACCGTTTCCAGTCTGGAAGGATCATCCTGTATGGAGCTGACTGTTTTTGAACATTCCAAAGCCAGGTCCTTAAGCTCTATGCGTACTTGTTCCATCCGGGCAGCAACATCTGAAAAATCCGACAACCTGGAAGCAACAGCAGTTGCCATTTTTTCGGCCTCTTTTATCCTGCCCAGAACCGGAAAATCTCCTTCCTCCAATAAAGCCGTTACGGCAAATAAATGCTGCCTGATCTCCGCAGCATGTTCCAGCAGCTTCAATTCATTTTCAAGTATTTCCTGTTCTCCCGGTTCCAATCGGGCTTCCTGCAATTCTTTAAATTGGAATGAGAAATAGTCAATTTCTTTTTGTGTACTTTCACATGATTGGCGCAAAGACTGCGTTTGCAAGGTAAGGGCTGTAACTTGGCGGTGCGCCTTTTGGTATTGTCCGGTTAACGTGTCCAGCCCGGCAAAAGCATCGACCGCCTTTACCGGATAATCACTGTCTGCCAGCAACAGGTTTTCGTGCTGCGAATGAATGTCTATCAGCAAATTCCCCAGTCTTTTCAGAAAATTGAGATTTACAGGCAGATCGTTTACAAATGAACGGCTTTTACCCCCGGGATAAATCACACGTCTTATGATCAGGTCAGAAGAAAAATCCACCTGGTTTTCATGAAACAGTCGTTCCAGATCTCCTTCAGTTCGCGGAATTCTGAAACACGCCTCTACCACGGCGTTGACTTTCGGATCCCTGAGTACGCTTACATCTGCTCTTTGTCCTAAGACCAGTGACAGAGCACCCAATATTATAGATTTACCGGCTCCGGTTTCGCCGGTAAGAATCGTAAGGCCCTCCGAAAACTCAATATCCAGAATATTGATGAGGGCATAGTTGGATATGCTCAGCGAATACAGCAATATTAATCTTTGGGTTCTTCAACCACTTTATAATACGTTTCTCCCTCTTCAAATTCTTTTATGGCAATCAGCGTAGGTTTAGGCTGACGTTCATAAAAACGTGATATTTCTATTTGTTCACGATTTTCAAATGTTTCTTCCAGTGTATCCGCAAAATTGGAAAATTCCTCCAGTCTGCTGTTCAATTCTTTCTTTACATCAGAGGCTATCTGGTTGGCACGTTGGGCTACAACCATTACAGTCTGATAAATGTTCCCGGTCTTTTCCGACAATTTGGAAAGGTCGCGGGTAACTGTTGTATCGGGAACAGGTGTTTTTTTACTATCCATATTTATTCTTGATTATTGTGTCTTGATGTGAAATTTTGTGCTTTTCTAAACATATTGTCTACCTCCTTCCTGTATTCGGAATCGGGAAATTCGCTGATAAAATTATAATACTCGTCAATAACATTAAGAAAGCGCTCCCTTTGCATCTCAGGTACACTGTTGTTCGCATATTGGTAATTTGCCGCAACAATGTAATAGAGGACCTCTTCACGATAACGGGTCTCGGGATTGTTCTTGAGTGTTTCTTTCAGCGCATGGGTGGCCGCCTTATAATCCTCAATGGTATAATACAGCTTTGCCGACTCATAAGCTTTCCTGTCAAGCCGGTTGTACAGGTCATCCAGCATATTGCGACAAACACTCTCGTATTCGCTGCCGGGATAATCATACAAGAATTCCTCTATGGCAGCTATGGCAGTATGACTGGGCTGTTGATCCAGTTCATACCTGTATGTGTTCTGGTACAAACAATCCAGCCTCAGAAAACGGGCTGTTTTGGTAAAGGGGCTGCGTGGAAAGATCTCTACGAATTGTCTAAAGTTATCTTCTGCCGTAACAAAATCATTCAGGTGGTAATTGCTCAGTCCCAGGTAAAACTGAAGGGTATCGTCTCTTGAAGTACCTCTGTAAACCAATTTAAGTTGTTCCAGTAACGGTTGCGACCTGGAATACCTTTTGGCTTCGAAATACTCAATAGCCTTGCGGAATTTTAGATCATAATCCGTACTCCGCAGCAGTGTCTCGTATTGATTGACACATGACATGGCTCCTGCCAGCAACAGACCCGTGATCAGAATGATTAGTTTTTTCATTAATGACATTTCATGCAAATATACGACAGTTTAGCAAATTACAGGCCAGATTTCATTGACAGGTAGCGTTCGGCATCCATGGCAGCCATACAGCCGCTTCCGGCAGCCGTTATGGCCTGGCGGTATTTGTTGTCTTGTACGTCTCCCGCTGCAAAAACTCCTTCCACATTGGTTTCCGTACTTTTGGGTCGGGTAATGATGTATCCTTCAGGGTTTACTTCAACCCAGGGACGGAAAGCCTCTGAATTGGGATGATGTCCAATGGCCAGGAAAAATCCGTGAATGTCTATTACTTTTTCTTTTCCCGATTTGTGTACCAGCAAGGCGCCGGTTACTCCTGTGTTATCTCCCAGTATTTCACGTGTCTGATGCTCCCACAGCACCTCAATGTTCGGCGTTGAAAGGACCCGCTCCTGCATAACCTTGGAGGCCCTGAACACATTCCTTCTTACGATCATATAAACTTTCCGGCACAATCCGGATAAATACACCGCCTCTTCACATGCGGTATCTCCACCTCCTACAACGGCCACATCTTTTCCCCTGTAAAAGAATCCGTCACATGTAGCACAAGCCGAAACGCCCATTCCTCTGAACTTCGTTTCCGATTCCAGACCCAGGTAACGTGCTGTAGCTCCCGTGGCTATGATCAGTGTTTTAGCCAGCATTTCCTTGCCGTCATCCAGTTTTATCCTGAAAGGCCATTCATCCAGTTTTGTTTCAACAATGATCCCGGGCCTTAAATCAGTGCCAAACCTTTCTGCCTGTTGACGCAAATCCTCCATGAGCTGATTCCCGTCAACTCCCTTGGGATATCCCGGAAAATTTTCGATCTCTGTAGTTGTTGTCAACTGACCTCCGCGTAAAACCCCCTCATACAAAACAGGCTGAAGGTTTGCCCTGGCTGCATATATAGCTGCTGTATAACCGGCCGGTCCGCTTCCGGCAATAAGACATTTAATGGTTTCCATAGTATTTTTTATTCAAAAATTATAAGTTTCATAAAATTTCCGTATATTTGCGCCTCTAAAAAAGCGGGGCGTGGCGCAGTTGGCTAGCGCACTTGCATGGGGTGCAAGGGGTCGAATGTTCGAGTCATTTCGCCCCGACTTTTTTTATAATCCCTCTTCATTCTGCTCATTATCATTCTCTCCAACCTTCTCTCCCACACCCAAAACAGTGACACCGCCCACCTGGAAAAAAGCATCCAGGGTATAAGACCACCTATAGCAGTAAACAAAAGCAAATCTTCCAGATTGCTGTGAGATATACTTATATGGTGGTTTAAAAGATCCACGTCTTCCCCGGAAATCTTGCCTGCATCCACCTCATCAATCATTACGGCTGCACCGTATGCAAGCCCCAGTGTATTGGCCACAATCCACAAAAAGGCCGTTTTGGGAGGCAGACCGAAAAATATCATTACCGGCCGCAAGAAGTTAGCTATGTAGCGTATGACTCCAAACTCGGCAAGCAAACGCTGAATAACGGTCAGCGAATAAACCAGTAACACCATAGGCACAGCAATTTTCACCGTATCTATGGCCCAGGTTCCCATCATAGGCCAAAACTCCCGGGATTGTGTTTCCACCGCCCGGGCTATCCCAAGCATAGTTTCTCCGGGCATGATCTTATGCAAAAACCATCCCAAAAACAAGGAAGATAATGTTCTTACCAGGATCATCCGGATAGCCGACGTTCCCGTTTTTTTCTGAACAGCCGTTTCCATGGGAATATTGTGGGCACAAAGTACCATTACTGCAAGAATGGTTATGGATCTGACATCCATATTGAGTGTGGTAATTACAGCTATCGCAGAATAACAATTGACAAAAAACCCGGAAACATAAGCCAAAGAAGCTTCTCCCGGCAATCCGAATTTCGAGAAGAAAGGCGTCAGGTACACCGATATCCATGATATTACTCCCAGATATTTTAAAACGGTAATAATGAATGTGACCAGAAACATGATTTTAACCAGCCACCAGGAAGTTTTTAAGGCTCCCGGCGTAACGGACCTGACAGACTGTATGATTCTCCGGCGGATTGACTCCATCAATTTGAATTTGAGGCGCAAATATACTATATTTTTATAGTTTTGTGATGATTTAACAACACTCTCATGATGAAACACTTTCACCGGCTCATTCTCCTGACGGCAGTTTTTATGATGCTTTCGTGCACTTCTGAAAACACAGCATCCGTTGCACATTCATATTTCACTTCACTGGAATCTGTCTTGCAAAAGGATGCAGGTACTCTTTGGGGTAAATCATTGTATGCCCCTACTTTTTTTGTAGATTCTGAAACCGCGACCATTTATGCCGACAGGCGTGACAAAGAGGAACTGTTGGTGCCCTTCGGTAAAATCTGGAGCGGAGCATTTCCCGGGGATATGAATCCCGCAAATTCAACGGCACAACTCGGAGGCATGAAATGGGTCATGGCGTTATGGCCACTTCCTGAAAAGGACTTTGACCGGAACGTTTTGCTGGTACACGAGACCTTTCATTATTGGCAAAAGGACCTGGGACTGGATCCTGTTCCCGGACTTTGTGAACACATGGAGAATACATCTGCGCGTATCTGGCTGAAGATGGAATGGAACGCCCTGGATCAAGCTATCAGGGAAGAAGACACTGCAAAAGCGGCTGAAGCCATACTACAGGCCTTGCATTTCAGGAATACCCGCCTGTCGGATTTGCCGAACGAAGCCCGCTCCAATGAAGACGCCTTTCTAATACTGGAAGGACTCCCGGAATATACTGCCTATAAGCTTTGCTGCGACGGGCCTGACCATATGAAGCAACAAATCATCGAAAGCCGCAAACGTCACTGGAATAATGAATCTTTCGTCTATGCTTTCGCCTATCATTCGGGTCTGGCTTACGGATACCTGCTGGACCGCTTTGATCCGGACTGGCGGACAGGATTGAGAAAGGACTGCTCACTCCCCTTCATGTTGCAAAGTGCAATTTTAAAGAGCGATTTGACAGTTGCCCCGCAACAAGCACCAACCGGGAGTCTGAATAAATTCGGGTACGATACCGTAGTAGCAACAGAGAATGCCAGGGAGCTCGAGAAGGCTCGCATACGTGATGCTTATATCCAGACCTTTACCCGGGATACGGTCCTGGCCATTCCTTTGCATCAATTCAACATGGGATTCTCCCCGGTTAACGTACAATCCCTGGGACAATTGGGAACATTGTATCCCAACATAAGGATCACGGGAGATTTTGGCATATTGGAAGTTAGTGAAGGCGGATGCCTGATCTCTTCAGACTGGACGACCGCTTTCGTTCCATACAGCACAACCGGGTGGAAACTCGAACTGGAGGAAGGGTTCGAAATGCTTCCTCCTTCCCGTGAAGCTCCGCTGATTTACAGGATTGCCGAGATGTAGGGAAGTGCCCTGCCCAGGGCAGCCTGCCAATATTCCCAGGAATGTGCACCGTCAAAGATCCTTACCTGCACAGGGATCCTTTGTTCTTTCATGGCCAGTGAGAATTCCACGTTGGCACGATATGTAAAATCATCGTCTCCGCAATCGATCACCCAGATAACAGTCCGTAAAGGAACTGCGTCTTCTTTGGACAGTCCGGATATATATTTTACCGCATTGTTGTTTTCCACCCTTTGCTGGATGTCCCGGTTAACCGGATCATCCTCTTTAAACATGGAAAGGTCCATTTTATAGAGGTAAGCACTCATTGCATATACCACCGAGAATAGATCGGGCCTGTGACAACCGTACATTACGGAGCCCTGGCCTCCCATGGAAAGACCGGCTATAGCGCGGGAGCCTTTTTCAGAACGGATCCTGTAGCGGGTTTCAACATACGGCATAAACTCCTGAAAAAAATGATCTTCAAAATTCCAGTTGCCTCCGTTGAAGTAGGTCATCAGGGTAGTTCCGGCATCCGGCATTACAATGATCATTTCCCGGGCATCCCGGGCCGACATCAAACGGTCTGCGATCCGGGCCATATTGCCGACCCGTCCCCAATCCCGCCAGGAACCTCCTCCGCCGTGAAGCAAATAAAGGACCGGGTAGTCCCTTTCCGCGTTGTTCTCATAACTTTCAGGCAAATACACGGCAAAGTGACGTACTTCTTTTAGAATAGCACTCTCCAGGGAATCAACCACATAACTGCCCCGGGCACTGGCCGTAATGGAGGCTGAAGAACACAAAACACTAATTGTCAATAACGTAAAAATATTTTTCATGGTTCCGGAAATTTTTTCTCTACAAAAATAGCACAATATTCACCCAAACCATCTATATTTGCAAAGCACCGGTTCCAACGGACCTGAAAACGGTCCCACGGATTAAAAGGGAATGCCGTGAAATTCGGCAACAGTTCCCGCTGCTGTGAGTCCCAGGAACTCAAGTTCCAACAGTTCCCGTCAATCTTGCCACTGACCTAACGGTTCGGGAAGGCGACGGAAACAGGGATAAGTCAGAAGACCTGCCGTTGTATAACTAGCGGAGAACTAATTTAATTTCTAAAACATGAAAAGCTTTCCTTTATTAATTGCCTTGTGCATTGCGGCACTTTTTGTCCGTTGTACCCCTTGTGTTCCCGGAGAACCCAAACCTTTTGTTGTCACTTTTGAAGACGCCCCGCAGTCGGCTCTGGCCAATTCCATTTACGGGGATAACCTGTATGAAGAATCCTACATTCCCTACGTTCATGACCCTACGGGGATGACTTTCGGATACGCTTATTCGTCCTTCGAATACGAAGGATATGTGTACAGCTCCTGGAACGGAATTGTGTTGTCTCAATGGGCTGACATGTACACGGAAGGTTATACCAATCAGTGCAGCGTATTCTACAGGGACCCGGAAACCGGATTCGGAGGTCACGGCAATTCTGCCACCTTTGCCTTGGTATACCTGGGAACGGATGCCGTTATCTCTTTTGAAGATTCTGAAAAAGAGATGAGTTTTCTGTCCCTTTTCGTAGCCAACAGTACCTATACAGCTTTATCCATGATCCACGGAGACATGTTCTGCAAAACGTTTTCCTATGAAGATAAAGACTGGCTGAAACTGATCTTTACAGGACATGACAAGGAAGGAACGATTACCGGTACAACGGATTTTTACCTGGCAGATTTTCGTACTCCGGACTCTGGCGGTGTGGTCACTTCCTGGGAAAAAGTGGATCTTACGTCGCTCGGACACGTACACACCATAACCTTTTCCATGGAAAGTTCAGACACCGGTGCTTACGGGATGAATACACCCGCCTATTTTTGCATGGACAATATAATTGTTGAAAATTACCCCCTTTAATGACCCTTAAGATGACCCGGACATTTACAATCATACTGCTTCTGCTGGTGACGGGATCCTGTATGAAATACGGGCCCTCCGAGACTGAAGCATTTCTGCCGGGACCTTCATCAAAAGGACTTTTCATTGTCAACGAGGGCAATTTTATGTACGGCAACGCATCCCTGACTTATTACGATCCGCAATCCGGAAATGTGGAAAATGAAGTTTTCATCAGGGCCAACGGGATCAACCTGGGAGATGTGGCACAATCCATGACAATACACAACGGACTGGGATATATCGTGGTTAACAATTCAGGTGTGATATTCGTTATAGATCCCGCCACATTCCGGTTGAAAGGAAACATTACGGGTCTGATTTCACCTCGTCATATCCATTTTGTGAGCCAAAACAAAGCTTATGTGACGGATCTGTACAGGGAAAAGATCACCATAATCGATCCGGGAACATACACGGTTACAGGTTCAATAAATACTACTGGTCACAGATCCACGGAAGAAATGGTACAGTGGAAAAACGATCTGTTTGTGAGTTGCTGGTCATACGACAACAAAATACTGGTGGTTGACACACAAACAGACACAGTCACCGATTCTATTGAAGTGGGGAATCAGCCATCACGGATGATACTGGATAAAAACAATAAAATTTGGTGTGCGGCTTCGGGTGAAATCTACAGGATCAATCCCGACAAAAGAACGGTAGAAAAAATCTTTACAGTAACTGATGACGCATCTTATTCCTATCTGGAAATCAATGCATCAAAAGACACCCTGTACATCCTGAACCGGGATGTATGGCGTATGGCCGCAGATGATGAAAAATTCCCCGCACAACCGTTCATAAGAAACCGGAACAGCCGTTACTACGGCCTGGCTGTAGATCCGGCCACATCGCATATTTACGTTGCCGATGCCATAGATTACGTACAACCCGGAAAGATTTACCGTTTTGATCCCGACGGAACACCTGTAGACACATTGACTGCAGGAATCAATCCGGGTGCTTTTTGCTTTCAATGATCATGAAAAAATATATATACATTCCCTTGGTTTTGATGCTCATTTTTCTGAGCGGATGCAACGGCGGCCGTGAATTATACACCCTGCCGGCTCCTGAAATTATTTTGGAAGATCCTGACGGAATCTATACTTTGAAATTGGGAAACACGCTAACTCTGGCCCCACAGGTCCGTTACGGACAGGATGCAGTATATGCCTGGTTGATGGATGGGAAAACGGTCGGCACACAAAGTGTATATGTTTTTAATGCTGACCAAACCGGGACGTATTACCTGACTTTTAATGTGATTCGTCAGGACATCACCGTCGGCAGGAACATCCGTATTGATGTGGAAAGGAATGCCCTTCCTGCCATATTTCTGGCCGTTCCGGAAAACGGGTTTTCCATTTTACCTGACAGTACGCTTACCCTGCATCCCATAGTTGAAAACGGTCAAAACGCAACGTTTACATGGAAAGTCAATGACGTGGAAGTCAGCCGGGACAGTATTTACCTGTTCAGTGCCCCCCAAAGCGGCTTATATAACCTTTTCTTCAGTGCCATGAATACGGAAGGCCGCGATGAGATCCGTTTTTCAATAACCGTTAGTGCACAGACGGGCGACGAAAACGCACAAGATCCTCCTGAAATACCTTCGGGGAAATATTTCCGCCCCGTTCAGGACAACAGCCGGGCAGATTGGGCGGTTATTCATGAATACCTGCCGGCTCCCGGACAATTTATAAACGAATGCGTAACGGGAGGTTTCTCGGGTGAGAAAACCATTCAGGAAGCTATCCTGTATGCCGGGAACAGACTGCAAAACAACGTGTTTGTTTCCCTGGGAGCGTTCGGAGGATATATTGTGGTTGGCTTCGATCACAGCATAGTGAACGACGGCGGATACAACCTGCAAATTGAAGGTAATGCCCACGACAATTCTTCAGAACCCGGAATCGTTTGGGTTATGCAGGACAGTAACGGAAACGGTCTTCCGGATGATGGCTGGTTTGAGTTAAAAGGCAGTGAAGACAACTCAGCAAGGGTGAAAAGGCATTACAGTGTCACTTATTTTAAACCGCGTCATCCCGGTTCTTCCGTACACTGGATCGACAATAAGGGGATCACCGGCAAAGTAGATTACCTGGGAGCATATCATGACCAGGAAACCTATTATCCGCTTTGGATAAATACTGAATATTACACACTCACCGGGACCTGCCTGGAATCCCGTAATTACCTGTCTGAAACGGGGTCATGGATTAGCCCTTCTTACGCTTGGGGATATGCCGACAACGACCGGCAGGGTCTTTTCAGAATATCCGATGCCATCACTCCTGAAGGAGAACCCATTAATCTGGAGTTCATTGATTTTGTAAAAATTCAGACGGGAGTGAACGGAAAATCGGGATGGTTGGGTGAGATCTCTACGGAAATTACCGGGATCAGGGATTACAACCTTGTAAAATAATGAAATACATTACCTTACTGTATTGGGTGCTTTTCTGCTCTTTTCAACTAAACGCGCAGGACACGGTACAGGTCAGGCAATTGGATTCCATCCGGATTGTTGCACAAAGAAGACTCCGTGATATGGGTGTCCAGAAAACATCACTGGATTCCGCCGGGTTACGCAACGACATTACCGGCTCTTTGGCTCAGGTCCTGTCCCAAAACAGTACCGTCTTTATAAAAAGCTACGGCAGGGCTACATTGTCCACCGCATCGTTCCGGGGAACGTCTCCCTCTCATACGCAGGTAACCTGGAACGGAATGAAACTCAATTCACCCATGCTGGGTATGGTGGACTTTTCCATCATACCTTCCTATTTTATTGACGAAGCCCATTTGTACCACGGCCCCGGCTCGGTAATCGTTGCCTCCGGAGGCCTGGGAGGTGCCATTGCCCTGTCTACCCGAACCATCCCCGAAGAAGGCCTTCATCTCCATTTCATCCAGGGAATCGGAAGTTTCCGCACTTTTGACGATTTTCTACGGGTCTCCTTCGGTAAAAACAGATGGAAAACCTCCACAAGAATCTATTATACGTCTTCCGCCAATGATTACATATACACCAATTACAGGAAGAAGATTTTTTATTACGATCAGCAGGGAAACATCACGGGCTTTGAATACCCCAGGGAACAAAATCAAAACGGATCTTTCCTTGACTTCCACGTTTTGCAGGACATTGACTTTAACGGATCCGGTTGGGGCAACTGGAACTTGTCTGCCTGGTACAGCCGTACCGACCGGGGCATTCCCTTACTGAACGTTGATTACAAAGAGAATACGAGTGTCAGGAACAACCAGAGGGAAAACGCTTTCAGGGGTGTCATCCGCTGGCGCAAACTGCAGCAATACTCAAAATGGGAAGCCAAAGCCGGATATACCTATACAGATCTACTGTACGAATACAAACGGGACATGGGAGATAACCAATGGGCCAACATGGTCCACGCACAGAGTTACGTGAACACCTTCTTTTCCCGGTTGGAAACCGAATGGTATATTAACAAATGGATGTTTTCAGGAAATTTGACCGTGAACCAGCATTTTGTCACCAGTTTGGATAACGCTGTGGTTTCTGTTGAAGGAAAACAAAATATCATGGGATACGAACAAGCCCGCGTGGAAGCCTCCGGTTTTTTGTCCGTCAAATACCGGCCCGCTGAACGCCTGGGGTTTTCCGTAGATGTGAGAAAAGATCTGTACGGCAGGGAATTCACGCCCCTGACCCCTGCTTTTTTTGCCGAGTATCTGGTCTCGCGCCGTGGTGAAGTTGTTCTGAAAGCTTCTGCTGCCAGGAATTTTCGTTATCCCACACTAAACGACCTGTATTTCATGCCCGGCGGGAATCCCGACCTCAAACCCGAACAAGGGATCACTTTTGACGGAGGTATAACAACTACCCACAAAGAAACGCGTTATTCCTGGAACGGCAGTGTTACCGGTTTTTATTCCCTGATCGACAATTGGATCGTATGGTTGCCCACCTTCAAAGGATTCTGGTCACCGGTCAATGTCAAACAGGTAAAAAGCTACGGAACCGAAATAAACGGATCAATGGCCGTGAAACTCAACAAGAACTGGAAGTTATCAGCCGACGGACACTTTGCCTGGACCAAATCCATTAACCTGGGAGATCCCGTAAACTGGGCCGATCAGGCTATCGGGAAACAATTGGTTTACATTCCTGAATATTCATCAGCCTTCACGGGACGCATATCCTGGAAAGCATGGACCTTTATGTATCAATGGACCTACTACAGCGAACGGTTTACCACTTCCAGCAACCAGACCGACAGCCGTATAGGGGTACTTTCCCCGTATTTCATGAACGACATCTCCCTGGAAACCGCCATCCGCTTACCGCACTTGGTAATCAATCTGAAAGGGATCGTGCGCAACCTTTTCAACGAAGAATATGAATCGGTCCTGGCCAGACCCATGCCCGGAATTAATTATACTATTTCAATAGGAATCAGTCCGCTTTGAAGGTATCAGGATCTTTCAGCCATTCAAAAGTAACGTAGTGCTCATCGGTCATGCCCAGTTTACGGTATGTCTCCAGTGCCTTAACGTTGGTTTTTGCTGCGTACAGGCGAATTCCAATCACATCGTCAGACTGTTGCACCAATTCCTGCAAATGCCTGTACAAAGCTTTATACACTCCCTGCCGGCGAAATTCCGGAACGGTATAAACGCTCTGGATCCACCAGATCCACGCGTTCCGCCAGTCACTCCATTCTTTTGTGACCAGCAAGGATCCGGCGATCTTCCCGTCGATCTCGGCAATATAAGCCGTTCCTCGATGTTCATCCGCCAGATAGGCATCGGTACCTTTTTTGACCATCGGGTATTCCAATACGATATTTTCGGATTCCAGTGCCATCCGCACCTGATTTTGGGCCAGAACGGCAGCATCTTCTTTTGTTGCTTTTCTTATTACCATAAGGCAAATATACGTATTTTTGCACTATGGAAACGCGTAAGGATAAAGTACTGAAACAACTGGAAGACTGGAATATTACGTACCGTTTGTACCAACACCCTCCACTGCCTACTGCAGAAGATGCGATAGCCTACTGGAAAGACATCGATGCCCAGCATTGCAAAAATCTTTTTTTCAGAAATCATAAGGGGAACAAGCATTACCTGGTGGTTTTTGACTGGAAAAGGCAATTGCCCATTCACCGGATAGAAAAAATACTACGGCAGGGAAAACTGACTTTTGCCTCGCCAAAACGTATGATGCGTTATCTGGGAGTAGAGCCGGGATCGGTTTCCCCGTTCGGGCTGATCAACGATTCCGAGAATCACGTGGTTCTTTTCCTGGATGAAAAATTGAAAAAAGCGGAAGAAATCAGTTTCCATCCCAACGACAACCGATACACAGCCGTCATCTCAAAAACCGATTTCTTCCGATTTCTGGAACTGATTGGCAACTCCTGGATTTTCCTGGATATTGACCAACCGGAACTTTCTGACTAAGAGACCCTGCGTGCTCCGTCGCTGATCACGACTTCATATACTTTGGGTTCGTGACCGAATTTTGCGGCAAACTGTGCTTTTGCCTTTGCCAGGAATCCTTCATACAGATCCTCTTTTACCAGGTTGATGGTACACCCGCCAAAACCGCCTCCCATGACGCGAGATCCGGTAACACCGCATTCTTTGGCTATATCATTCAAAAAGTCGAGCTCTTCACAACTAACCTCATACAGGCGGCTCATGCCGTCGTGTGTCAGGTACATCATCCGGCCTACGGTTTCGTAATCATCCCTTTCCAGCGCATCACTCACGGCCAGTACCCGTTGGGTCTCACCCACCACGTATTCAGCCCTTTTGAAATCTTCTTCTGAAAGCTTGTCTTTTACCTGGTTCAGCATATCCATGGTAACATCGCGAAGGAATTCCACTCCGGGATGCCCGTTTTCCCGCACAACGCGGGCTGCATTTTCACATGACTCGCGGCGTTTGTTGTAAGCCGAGGAGGCCAGCTCATGCTTCACGGCAGTGTCCAGCAAAACCAACTTGTAACCTTCCGGGTGGAACGGAAAATACTTATATTCCATAGACCTTGTGTCCAGACGGATCAAACTGCCTTCTTTTCCGAAAAGGGAAGCAAACTGGTCCATGATCCCGCATTTCACACCCACGTAATTGTGTTCGGTGGCCTGTCCAATGCGTGCCAGCTCAAATTTTTCTATTCCCAGGGAGAACATATCATTGAGCGCAAAGGCATAAGTGCTTTCCAATGCCGCTGATGAGGACATGCCGGCCCCCAGGGGAACGTCCCCGGCAAAAGCCGTGTCAAACCCTCCGGGTTGCGCGCCTCTCTTGACCATCTCGCGGCAAACACCAAAAATGTACCGGGCCCAGGAAGCTTTGGGCAGATCGCTTTCTTCCATGGAAAACTCGGCAAAATCCTGCAGATCAACCGACCACGCACGAACCTTTCCGGTCCCGTTCTTACGGATCACGGCCACCATGCCTTTGTCAATTGCTCCGGGGAAAACAAAACCGCCGTTGTAATCGGTATGTTCACCTATAAGGTTGATCCTGCCGGGCGAGGCATATACCTTACCGGCAGGATCCCCGAACTTATCTTTAAACTGTTTTTTGATAACTTCAATATGCATACCCAATCCTTTTACAATTCCCAGGCAAGCGCTGCCGAACCAAGGATCGCCGCCTCGGATCCGGGCAATTCGGAATGAAGCACTTTCACTTTCCCTTTCCAGATAGACAACAGGTTGTCTTCCATGGCCTGCACGGTAGGCTTAAAGATCAGCTCCCCTGCCTGTGCCAGGCCTCCGAAAAGAATGATGGCCTCGGGGGCGCTGAAAGCGACAAAATCGGCAAAAGCTTCTCCCAACAACCGGCCGGTGTAGCTGAACACGTCAACCGACAGTTCATCTCCTTTGGCAGCCGCCTCGGCAACATCTTTGGAAGTAATTTCATCGGCGGGGATATTTCTCAAAATGCTGGGCCTTTGGGGTTCGATCTCCAGCAGTTCCCGGGCTGTCCTGGCCACCCCGATTGCCGAGGCATAGGTTTCCAAACATCCCACCTTCCCGCAATTGCACAACCTTCCCGTTCTGCGCACGGAAGTGGTGTGTCCCAGTTCCCCGGCAAACCCGTCGTGGCCGTAAACAACTTTGCCATCAATGACAATGCCGCTGCCTACACCCGTTCCCAGGGTGATCTCAATGAAATTTTTCATGCCTTTGGCTGCACCGTAAATCATTTCTCCCTGAGCTGCGGCATTTGCGTCATTGGTTACCACAACGGGCAATCCCAGTGCTGATTCCACGTTCTTTTTCAGGTAGACGACTTCGGGATTTCCGTGTTTGTCTTTTGCCCATTTAAGGTTGGGAGCAGACTCAATAGTCCCTTTATAATAATTGCCGTTGGGGGCACCTATGCCAATCCCTTTCACTTTTTCCTTTCCGCCCACGGCAGGAGCATTGATGATTCTGGAAAGTGTTTTTTCCAGTTCATCCATGTATCCTTTCAAAGTTGTAATGTCACGTGTGTCGAAAGAAGTTTGAATAATAATGTTCCCGCGGGCATCAACTACGCCCAGTTTTGTGCTTTGACCTCCAATGTCAATGCCTACTACATAAGGTTTTCCCATAATCTATTGAGTTTGGATTTCTTTATTTCTGTTTATTGATCCTACCAGGGCATAGAACAAGAGATATGCCAGTCCTATGATGATCACCCAGTAACTGGAAATATAACCGGCCTTATCTGCCACAAATCCCTGGATCGCGGGAAGAATACCGCCCCCGCATACCAATACCATGAAGATGCCGGAAGCTGCCGCGGTATATTTGCCGAGTCCTTCCACTGCCAGGTTGAAAATACTGCCCCACATGATGGAGGTACACAGGCCAACTAATACGATAAACATGGCATTAATGGGAACCTCGGCCATTCCAAACGAAAGGGCACCCAGGGGTGAACGCTGCAAAACGGGCAGAGAAACCATGGTTTCTGTAGATGAGAATATGGTAAGGAAAATCAACAGAAGACCTATGGCCGAAGTCACAGATAACATAACTTTACTTGAAATTTTGCTTCCCACGGAGGCACCTATCAGACGCCCCACCAACATAAGCAGCCAGTAAGTCCCTGCTACAAAACCGGCAATGGTTTTTCCTACTTCGGGATTGTCCGAAAGCCAGTATATCATTATGCCCGGAGTACCCACTTCTACTCCTACGTATACGAATATGGCAACAGCGCCCAATATAAAATGTCTGTATTTGAGGGCTCCCGTCATCAATTGCTTCAAAGGTTCTTTGCTTTGAGCCACATGAGGTTCGGGGATCTTAACAGCCAGTAACACTAAAAATACGAGGGCAAAAACGCCCAGGGCAATGTACAATACGGGAAATACGTCCTTGATGTTGGCTTTGGCTGCTTCACCAATCAAAATACCTACCAGGGCAGGTGTAAGCGTAGCCATTACCGAGTTAAAGGAACCTCCAACCTGTATAAGCTGGTTTCCTTTATTTCCGCCTCCACCCAGGGTATTCAGCATGGGATTCACCACCGTGTTCAGCAAACACATGGAAAAACCGGCAACAAATGCACCCAGAAGATAGATGCTGAATGCGGCGGTTTCCGATGAATGTCCTGAAAGGAACTGAATGAATACACCCAGAAAACCGATGGCAATTGCTATAAGGGCCGTTTTTTTATACCCTATGCGCTGCAGGAGCATACCTCCCGGTATCCCCATTACGGCATAGGCTATGAAGTTAGCCGCATTACCAAGTAAACCCTGGAAATTGGATGCTCCAAATTGTTCTTTCAATACTTGTCCCATTGGTGCTGCCAGGTTGGTCACAAATGAGATCATCCCGAAAAGCGCAATCATCATGATGATTGGCAATGCGTAACTTTTTTTCTCTGTTGTCATATTAGAATGATTATAGGTTATTGTTTTGTTTTGTGCGAAAATCTGTCAAAAGTAACGATTTCTTTTCAAAAAGGGGCCTTTTATGAGCCGTTATTTACCCGCAGGAACCAACTCAACCGTCACAATGGATTTGGCAGGCATGGTAAGTGTCAGAAAGTCCTTTCCGGATTTCATCCCGGTATAGGGTTCGGGCTTGACTGTGTGCGGATGATCAAAATCATTATGATCGGAAATTTCCCCGGATGTAAGGATTCTGCCGGAAGATTCTTTGTATTGAGCCCCGTTCAGATTGACCGTTACTTCACATGAACGATCCAGACTTACGTTGGCCAGGGAGATATGCATGGTTCCCTTTTGATTAACGGAAGCGGTAGCATAAACGGACTGTATTACCTTTTTGTCAGGCGTCACCAGGTCCGGACTGTTCACCTCAAGCGGCATGAAGTCGGCGTCCTGATGCACTTTGAACATTTCAAAAACATGATAGGTGGGAGTAAGGACCATTTTATCGTCTTTTGTCAGAACCATTGCCTGGAGCACATTGGCCAGCTGGGCAATGTTGGCCATCTTCACCCGCTCTCCGTGTTTGTGGAAAACCATCAGGGAAAGGGCCGCTACAAAAGCATCCCGCATGGTATTCTGCTGGTACAGATGGCCCCGTACGGTACCCGGTTCTTCATCCCACCAGGTTCCCCATTCATCAACCATAATAGAGATTCGTTGATCGGGGTCGGTCCGGTCCATAATGGTTCTGTGAGATTGTATCACTTTGTCAATATCCAGGCATTTTCCCAGGGTCCGGTAATAATCGTCGGGAGTAAATTTTGTGGCAGAGCCTTTGGCATTCCAATTATACACGGTGTAAAAATGAACTGAAAGCCCGTTCATCCGCCTGCCAACTCTTTCCATCATCACCTCTGTCCAGTTGACGTCAAAATCACTGGGTCCCACAGCGATCTTGAATAACCGGTTGTCTCCGAAATTGCGGCAATAAGTGGCGTACCTGCGGTACTGATCTGCATAAAACTCGGGACGCATATTGCCTCCGCATCCCCAGCTTTCGTTTCCCACTCCGAAATATTTGACTTTCCAGGGTTCATCCCGTCCGTTTTCACGACGCAGATTGGCCAGGGGGCTGTCGGCAGGAGAGGTCATGTATTCTACCCAGTCGGCCATTTCTTCCACGGTTCCGCTACCCAGGTTTGCGCTGATGTACGGTTCACAACCCAACAGTTCACAAAGGTTCAGGAATTCATGTGTTCCAAAGCTGTTGTCCTCCACGGTGCCTCCCCAATGGGTATTGATCATTTTTGGTCGCAGTTGCCGCGGACCTATTCCGTCACGCCAGTGGTATTCATCGGCAAAACAGCCACCGGGCCATCGCAGTACCGGGATTTGTAATTGCTTCAATGCTTCAAGCACGTCGTTACGGTACCCCATGGTATTGGGGATCGGAGAATCGGGACCAACCCATACCCCCCCGTAAATACACGTTCCCAAATGTTCGGAAAAGTGTCCGTAGATCTCTTTTTCTATGCGCCATGTTTCCTTCTGAGGTTGCAGGTCTATGATGGCATTTTCTTGTGCGACTATCGGCAGACATGCCAAAAGCGCCGCTAAGGTGAGTATTTTTTTCATGTTGATAATTATTAGGCGCCTTCTATTTAAACAACAACGGAGCGAATTCGGAAAGGTACAACCTCCAGTTGGTCCAGGTATGGCCTCCACCACTTTCCCTGTAAACATATGGAAAATTTATCTTGTCCAGCAACTGACGGTAGTCTACATTTGCTTTATACAGGAAATCTTCTTTACCAATACCTATCCAGTACAGGCTGAATCCGTTATCACGCTGTTGTTTGAGTGTACCTTCAATATCCTGGTATACCGGACTTCCGGCCACTTTTTCATCGGGCATGACGGCAGCAGAGAACAAACCTATGTAATCGAACGTTTTGTGATAAAATCGTGAAATATGCAAGGTGTGGTATCCGCCCATGGAAAGTCCGGCAATGGCACGTGCATGGCTTTTGGGAATTACCCTGTAGTTGTTTTCCACAAAACGGATCACATCTTTGAAAGAAGATTCAAACTGCCCGTCCATGGTTCCATCCAATTGCATGGTGGGCTTGTACAACCCCAGTGAAGATTCACCCGGAGCAGCTTCCTGAACCACATTCCCGTTAGTCATCACCACGATCATCGGTTTCGCCTTCTTTGCGGCAATCAGGTTGTCCATGATCTGGGCCGTTCTGCCCAGGTTGATCCAGGCTTCTTCATCCCCTCCCATACCGTGAAGCAGGTAAAACACGGGATATTTCTTTTTACTGTTCTCATATCCCGGGGGTGTATAAACAGTGACCCTGCGTTTTTGCACGTACTTGTTGGAAGGACTGTCGTACCAGGTGCGTGTTACCGTTCCGTGAGGAACTTGTCGAACCGAGTATAAATCGCCCTGGCCACCGCCTACAATCACAATATTGGTCACAGTAGCCACATCCCTGATCTGGTGCACGTTATTGGGATCCATCATGCGTAATCCGTCAACCGTAAAAGCATACCCGTACAGATCCGAATCCAGCGGTTTTGTGGTATATTCCCATATTCCTTTGTCATCCTTTGTCATAAGCTCGCTTCCGGGCATCCATCCCTGGGCGGGAATAAAATCACCCGTGAGCCTTACTTCCCGGGCATCGGGTGCCAAAAGACGGAAAGTCACTGAATTGTCCGGATTCACCTGTGGAGAAGTGATTTGCGGACCTCCCGAAAAAAGGGCCTGTTGTGCAAAAAGTCCCTCAACACTTAACAGAACTGTAAGTGCAATAAACGTTAATTTTTTTATCATAATGGTATTATTTTGTTTAATTCTTACCCCTGCAGCTTTTTGTATTTGAAAGGTTTGATCTCCGTTCCCAGGCGGCGTTTGCGGTTCTCTTCGTATTCACTGTACGAGCCTTCAAAGAAATACACTCCGGAATCGCCTTCAAAAGCCAGGATGTGTGTGGCTATGCGGTCCAGAAACCACCGGTCATGAGACACGATCACGGCACAGCCGGCAAAACTTTCCAACCCTTCTTCCAGAGCACGGATGGTGTTGACATCCACGTCGTTGGTAGGCTCGTCCAATAAAAGAACATTGGCGTTTTCCTTCAGTGTCAGGGCCAGATGCAGCCGGTTGCGTTCCCCTCCGCTCAGAATCCCGCATTTCTTTTCCTGATCAGCCCCTGTGAAATTAAAGCGGGAAACATACGCCCTTGCGTTTACCTGCCGGTTTCCCAGCTGGACGTATTCCGAGTTTTCGGCTATGGTCTGATAAACCGTCTTGTCCGGATCTATCTGTTTGTGCTGTTGGTCCACATATGCCAAACGCACGGTCTCCCCTATCCGGAAATTCCCGGCATCGGGCGTCTCGGTTCCCATGATCAGGCGAAACAGGGTGGTTTTTCCGGCCCCGTTGGGACCGATTATTCCCACGATCCCTGCAGGAGGCAATTTGAAATTCAGGTTCTCGAACAAAAGCTTATCCCCGTAACCCTTAGAAACTCCTGAAGCTTCAATGACATTGTCGCCCAGCCTGGGCCCGTCGGGAATAAAAATCTCCAGGCGCTCTTCCTTCTGACGGCCGTCCTCGTTAAGCATTCTTTCATAAGCCCCAAGACGGGCTTTGGATTTGGCATGGCGGGCTTTTGGGGCCATGCGCACCCATTCCAGCTCGCGCTCCAGTGTCTTGCGCCGTTTGCTCTCTTGCTTTTCTTCCATGGAAAGCCGAATGGTTTTCTGCTCCAGCCATGAAGAATAATTTCCTTTCCATGGGATGCCTTCCCCGCGGTCAAGCTCCAGGATCCACCCGGCTACATTGTCCAGGAAATACCTGTCGTGAGTAACGGCTATCACCGTTCCTTTGTACTGCTGCAGGTGGGCTTCCAGCCACTGCACACTCTCGGTGTCCAGGTGGTTGGTGGGCTCGTCAAGCAAAAGCACATCGGGTTCACTCAGTAAAAGACGGCAGAGAGCCACACGACGGCGCTCCCCTCCGCTCAGGTTTCTGACAGAAGTCTCTGCCGGGGGGCATTGCAGTGCATCCATGGCACGCTGCAATTTGGAATCCAGATCCCACGCGCCGGCGTTATCTATCTGCTCGGTCAACTCACCCTGGCGAAGGATCAGATCGTTCATCTGTTCGTCGCTCATGGGCTCGGCAAATTTCAAGTTCACTTCTTCGTATTCTTTCAGCAGGTTGACCACATCCTGCACCCCTTCCTGCACTGCTTCCATGACCGTCTTTGAATCATCCAGGTGCGGTTCCTGTTCCAGGTACCCTACGGAATATCCGGGAGCCCAGACGACTTCTCCTTCCGTTCCGGATTCAATGCCGGCAATGATCTTAAGTAAAGTGGACTTTCCGGATCCGTTCAACCCTATCACCCCTATCTTGGCCCCGTAGAAAAAAGACAAGTAGATGTTCTTTATGATGGTTTTATTGCTTGAAGGCAGGACCTTGCTGACCCCGTTCATTGAAAAGATGACTTTTTCGTCTGCCATGTTCAGAATTTTTTAATGCGAAAATGACAATAGGGATGGTGTCCCGTTTTATCGTAATAGTGTTGGTGATAATTTTCCGCTTTCCAAAAACGGGAAGCAGGAGTCAGAGCTGTGTTGACTGTATGCCCTTTCTCCCTGAGAATTTCCATAAGTTTTTGAGCCGTAACCCGTTGTCTGTCGTTTGTATAAAAAATTTCTGACCGGTATTGGGGTCCTATGTCCGGGCCTTGTCCGTTTGTCTGTCCCGGATCATGGATCTCAAAAAACAAACGGCACAATTCTTCAAAACCGGTCAACACCGGATCAAATTCCACTTCAACGGCTTCGGCATGCCCTGTTATGTGGGATTTTACTTCTTCATACGTGGGATTTTCCTTGCTCCCTCCAATGTACCCGACTGTTGTATTTATAACCCCCGGAGCACGGTCCAGGTAATGCTGGACGCCCCAGAAACAGCCTGCTGCAAATATCGCTTTTTCCATGGCGCAAAGATAAGAAAAAGGAGTGTTATCTTTGCACCATGCATCCGCTGGAAAAAATGATCAGCCAGGGGGAACACGTACAACAGGATTTCAAATATTTTTTGAATGACGCAAAAAAGATAGCCCGTTCCCTGGCCGCCTTTGCCAACACAGAGGGCGGAAGGCTTTTGGTGGGAATCAAGGACAACGGCAAGGTAGCAGGTCTTAAGCACAAGGAAGAGGAAGTCTATGTAGTTGAAGCCGCTGCTCACGTTTTTTGCAAGCCGGCCGTTAAATATTCAACTCGGTTTTGGGATTATGAAGGAAAAACCGTTATGGAAGTAAATGTTCCCAAAAGTCCCAAGGCCCCACATACTGCCCCTGATGAAACAGGCAAACGCACCTGTTATATCAGGAAGGAGGACGAAAACAAAGTGGCCTCGCTCCTGGAAGCCACTGTGCTGCAAATGATCCATTCACCAAAGCCCTTGTCCTTTACCATGGATTCCCGGCATAAACGTTTGCTGGAAGTACTCAGGACCTACGACAACAGCGGTGGTTACGATATTGAAGAACTGTCGCGGCTGAGCCTTATGACACAACAAGAATGTTTAATTGCCCTGGCAGGATTGATTGCCGGTGGCACGATTCAGACATCCAGGTAACCTTTGAGAGCTTCCACGTAAGCGCGGAATGCTTCCACTCCTTTTTGTGTTATCCGGCAGACCGTTCGGGGTTTCTTCCCTTTGTAGGTTTTCTCTATTTCAATATATCGCGCATTCTGAAGTTTATCCAGCTGAATGCTCAGATTCCCCGAAGAAGCGCCTGTCCTTTCCTGCAGGTATACAAAATCAGCTTCTTCCAGAGTAACCAGGACCGACATTACGGCCAGTCTTAATTCAGAATGCAAAAGAGGATCTAACTGGTTAAGCATTATTTTCTGATTTTTTATTGGCAGCATGATGTAAAATGTGACCGGGAAGGACCATCATTACTGCAAAAGCAGCAGCAAGAACCACCATAATCGTAATTCCCGTAACCCAAAGCAACACAAAAGAAGTAAGCACTCCCAGGATGCCGCAAATGATCAACGGAGCATACCTTACGAGCAGGCCTGTACAGCTAACGCCAATAGCTGCCAGAAGCGTCATGATAAAGGATGCCGGAAATCCACGTAAAAGGAATGCAGGTACCATGCATAACATCATGACCACTGCCAGGAAGATCCAGATCTTTCCGATCAGAGATCCCATATGGGATTGAGACATGCCGTCCCTGCGGGTACGGGCTCTTCCAAGCAAACCATAGAGGAGCCACCCGATGACAGGAATGGCAATCCATAACAGGTGGAACATGTAATTTTTCGTTTCAATGACTGCAAACCAGACGGCCAAAGTGGTTACAATACTTGTATAGCCGAATATCAGCATAGGTAATGCCGCATTCTTTTCTATACCCTTACGGGTGTTGTCAATCATCCTTGTGATTAACTCCAGACTTTCTTTTTCATTCAAATTTTTTACCATGCTAAAATGTTTTATTGCTACAAATGTAAAGTACTTTATTTTATAAACCTAATATTTTTACAAAAACTTTATATATTTGCATTGTGATTTACTTATTTCACATATCCTCTATGATAATGCGAATGCATCGGTAAGATGCATTTCCGTCCGGGACTTTTCCCTGTCCCACCCCAATCCCTTATTTGATAACATATAACTTTACGGCATAATGTCTGTATTTGATCATTTTGAGACCTTAGCGGTCCACGCAGGACGTATAAACGATCCGTCCACAGGCGCTTGCGCCACCCCTTTGTACCAAACCTCTGCCTTTCGTTTCAATGATATGGAACAGGCTGCCCGGCTTTTTGAACTAAAAGAAGACGGATTCATATACACCCGCCTTTCCAATCCTACGGTCCGTGTCCTGGAAGAACGGGTTGCCGCATTGGAAGGCTGTGCAGCTGCCGTTGCCACTTCCTCGGGACAGGCAGCTCACTTTCTTGCTTTTCAGAACCTGGCCGTTCCCGGTGACAATTTCGTAACCTTTCCCTCTCTGTACGGAGGCACACACACTTTGTTCAGGGACCGTTTCAGCAGTCTCGGGATCGATTTTCGTTTTGCATCCGGGAAAAATCCTCAGGACGCGGAAGCACTCATTGACGATCACACCAAAGGTCTGTTCGTGGAAACCATTGCCAACTCGGACTATCACGTGCCCGATTTTGAAGCCCTGGCAGAAATTTGCAAAAAACACAGCATTCCGCTGATCACGGACAACACTTTCGGGGCCGGCGGGTACCTTTTCCGACCGGCTGCTTACGGAGCCGCCGTCATTACACATTCGGCCACCAAATGGATAGGCGGTCACGGAAACAGCATTGCAGGCATCGTTGCCGAGTCCGGAAACTTTGACTGGGACTGCGGGCGCTTTCCATATTTTACCGAAAATTGTTCTTCTTATCACGGTTTGAATTTCCGGCAAACTTTCGGGAACAAAA
>Ga0209510_1000252_pt1 | contig 79268 bp, 63 predicted proteins | sample BiotimSIPDNA_FD_185749 | JGI IMG/M metagenome (GOLD analysis project Ga0209510, IMG submission 185749) | Anaerobic biogas reactor microbial communites from Washington, USA - Biogas_R1 time_0 SIP DNA (SPAdes) (version 2) | ecosystem: Engineered > Bioreactor > Anaerobic > Unclassified | place...
CTGGACAGATAGTTGATGTTAATGGACGTGAGATCTTTCCTGGTGAGATATTGGTTAGTGGTGGGAGGATTGTTTCTATTAGAAGAGTAGATTCTGCACCTCTTCGTTATATAATGCCAGGATTTGTTGATTCCCATGTCCATATTGAGAGTTCTATGTTAACGCCCTCCAGGTTTGCCCAACTGGTTGTTCCACGTGGAACAATTGCTGTTGTAAGTGACCCACATGAGATAGCTAATGTAGCTGGAGTGGAGGGGGTGGAATATATGATCAGGGATGCTAAAAAGGTTCCTTTGAAGGTTTTCTTTGGTGCTCCTTCGTGCGTTCCTGCTACCAGTTTTGAGACCTCAGGTGCTGTGTTGGGCCCGGAGGAGGTAAGGGGACTTCTGGAGAGAGATGATGTATGGTTTCTTTCGGAGATGATGAATTTTCCCGGTGTAGTTGGGGATGTTCCTGATGTAATTAAGAAGATTGAATATGCCCAGTTGAAAAACAAGCCGGTGGATGGACATGCCCCAGGGCTTAGGGGTGAGGCATTGAAAAAATATGTAAGTTATGGTATCTCAACTGACCATGAGTGTTCCAGCTATGAGGAAGCAGAGGAAAAGATTAAGCTAGGTGTTAAGATACAGGTGAGGGAGGGTAGTGCTGCAAGAAATTTTGATGCATTACACAATTTGTTTTCATTATATCCGGATAGCCTTATGTTGTGTACTGATGATAGTCATCCGGATGAAATAATAAGCGATGGTCACATAGACAGGCTTATAAGACTTGGTTTGAAAAAGTATAATGTGGATTTGTTTGATCTACTTAGGTCAGCAAGTGTTGTCCCTGTTGAGCACTATAAGATACCTGTGGGCTTGCTTAGAGAAGGTGATTATGCAGACTTCTTAGTTGTGAGTAACCTGGAGGAATTTGACGTATTAGAATCCTATATTGATGGTCGCAAAGTCTATGATAAAAGAGATGGTGTGCTTTTTTCTTTTGATATATCTGAGCGTATTAACAGATTTCGTACGAACATGATATCGGCCTCTGACCTAAAGATCGTGCTACCTGAAGAATGTGCCACAGTAAGGGTTATTGATGTAAAGGATGGTGAGCTTCTTACTGGGCAATATCTGTGGAAGCCATCTGTATCCCCGGGTCAAACAGTTGAATCTTCAGTTGCTGAAGATGTACTAAAGCTTGTGGTTGTCAACAGGTATTCTGATCAAAAGCCCTCAATTGGCTTTGTTAGAAATGTCGGATTGAAGAAGGGTGCTATAGCAAGTACTGTTGCACACGATAGTCATAATATTATTGCAACTGGAACAGATGATACATCCATTGCGAAAGCCGTAAATGCAATTATAGAATGCGGTGGAGGTATAGCTGTATACGATGGAGAATCTGTACAGATTCTTGCTCTTCCTGTTGGAGGACTTATGTCAGATGAAGATGGAAGTGCTGTAGCAGCAAAGTATCAGCTTTTGAATGATACTTGCAAAGAACTTGGTTCTCACCTGAAAGCTCCATTTATGTGTCTGGCTTTCCTTTCGCTGTTGGTTATACCTAGCCTGAAACTAGGAGACCGTGGACTCTTTGATGTTGATAAGTTTAATTTTGTCCCGCTTTTTGAATGATTTGAATCACGATGCTTGATGAACTGAATCCTAAGATAGATTACCTAAGAAGTCTGGTTGCTGTTTTACCCGAAGATCCCGGAGTATATCAATACTTTGATGAGAGTGGTAAAATTATCTATGTAGGTAAGGCGAAGAATTTAAGGAAGAGAGTATCTTCTTACTTTAATCGAATTCCTGAAAATGGCAAGACCAGGGTCTTGGTTAAAAGGATCAGAGATATTAAGCATATTATTGTTAGTTCTGAAGAAGATGCCCTGCTTCTCGAAAACAACCTGATAAAAAAGTACAGGCCTCGCTATAATATACTTCTTAAGGATGATAAAACATATCCCTGGATAGTTGTGCGTAATGAGGCCTTTCCCAGGGTGTACCAGACCAGGCAAATATATAAGGACGGAAGCTTGTACTTTGGTCCTTATACATCTGTCGTAATGGTCAGAACTCTCCTGGAACTGGTGAGGCATTTATATCCACTTCGTACTTGTAAGCTCAATTTAGATGCTGAGAATGTTGCCAAGCAGAAATACAAGAGATGTCTTGAATTTCACATGGGCAACTGTAAAGCTCCATGTGAGGGCTTGCAGAAGGAAGATGAATATCTCCAATACATAGAGGATGTTAAAAGTATCCTTAAGGGAAATATCAACTCAGTAATAAAATATCTTAAAAACAGGATGGGAGAATTGGCTTCTGAATATAAATTTGAAGAAGCCGAGGACATAAAAAATAGAATCAATCTTCTTTCTGGTTTTCAGAGTAAGTCTACTATTGTCAATCCAAAGATTGACAATGTAGATGTATTCTCATTTCTTAATGACGAGGACTCTGCATATGTTAACTTCCTGAAGGTTCAGAATGGCGCAATTATTCAGGCACACACTATTGAGATGAAGAAAAGGATGGATGAGGAGGAGTCTGAACTCTTTGCTCTTGCAATAATTGAGCTTAGGGAAAGGTTCAATAGTACATCATCTGAAATACTTGTGCCTTTTATTCCAGATATCTCACTTAAAGGTGTAGAGTTTATAGTCCCACAGATAGGAGACAAGAAGAAACTGCTTGATTTGTCTGAAAGGAATGTTAAGTACTTCAGGCTTGAAAGGCTGAAGCAGGAAGCTAATCATACTAGAAAGCCAAGAAGCTACCTTGTACTTGAACAGGCACAGAAAGATTTAAATCTCAGGAATCTTCCGGTACACATAGAGTGTTTCGATAATTCCAATATACAGGGAGCTTATCCTGTTGCTGCCTGTGTTGTGTTTAAGGAAGGTAAGCCTTCAAGAAAGGATTACAGGCATTTTAATATAAAGACAGTTGAAGGGCCTAATGATTTTGCTTCAATGGAGGAGGTGATTTACAGAAGGTTTAAAAGAGCTCTGGATGAAGGGAGTGCTTTGCCACAGCTATTGATTATTGATGGGGGGAAAGGACAATTAGGCTCAGCCATGAAATCCATTACAGCATTGGGTCTTCAGGATAGAATTGCCGTAATCGGTATTGCAAAAAGACTTGAGGAGATATTTTACCCAGGTGATCCGGTGCCACTTTACCTTGATAAAAACAGTCCCTCGCTGAAATTGATACAGCACCTAAGAAATGAGGCGCACCGGTTCGGTATTACTTTTCACAGAAGCAAGAGGAGCAAGGGAGCCTTGGTTTCGGCTCTTGATTCTATTCCGGGAATTGGAGAAAAAACAACAAAAGCTCTGCTTAATGAGTTTAAGTCCTTAAAGGGGATTAAGGAAGCATCCTTTGAGGATCTTAAAAAATTGGTTGGTTCTGCTAAGGCTAAAACTATCAAGGACTATTTTCTAAAAGAAGATATCTGATAGTTCACCAGCGTCACCCTCAATACCGTCAATATCTTTAAGTGCTGAGACTATCTCGTTTTTGTCATGAAACAGCCCTGTTAGCTTTGCTTTGATTGCCTCTGCTATAGCCAAATCCACTGGACTTGTCTTTACAGCAATCTCTGATATACGACCTTTTTCGATTTTCATTTCAATGCTGTAAACTTTTTTGCCAAACTTGCTGCGCTTCTTGAAAATGTAGGGAGGACCATACCTGAAGTTCCATTCCGCAGTGTCATACTTCTCAGCCCTGATTTGATCAATTAGTTTAATGTCCTCATCAGTAAAGCAGTAGTCTACTATTGAAGAATTACTTTGTTTTATTGATGAAACTAGTTGATACATAAACTCTTCAGTCCCAACTTCCCACTTTAGAAGGTCTTTAATGTTGGTGACCTGACTTCTGACAGACTTTACTGCTTTGTCTGCATATTTTGTAGGATCTGCTCTCAGACTGTTGGTCAAAAAATCCAGATTTGAATCGTATAGTATCGTACCGTGGTGCATTACACGTTGTTTGAACACGTGACAAGCATTGCCTGAAATCTTTTTGAAATTTACAAGAAGGTCATTTCTTTCTCCATGCTTGACTGGCAAACCCCATTTATTCAATGATACAACTATGGGCTCGGTAGCCTTTTTAAAGTTCACTAATTCACCTGGTTTTTCATTTCTTATAAAGCAAAAGTTTAAGTTGCCAGGATCATGAAAAACTGTTCCTCCTCCTGATAGCCTTCTGAATAAAGGAATTCCGTTTTTGTCTAGAAAGGGGAGATTAATCTCTGCAAGAGCATTCTGGTGTTTCCCAATAATTACAGAAGTATCGTTTATATAGAAAAAATTGTAGTCCTGATCCTTTGTTCTGAGCAGGTACTCTTCAGCAGCCAGATTAAACGCTGGTTCTTTGCTGTTGCTTATTACTGAATATATGGTTTTCATATTGGAGTCATTCTCAAAAAGACAAACTTTTAACCAAATTGTTGCGGTCAAATATAGGCATTCAGAATTAACGGTGCCTCAATTTATCGTATTTTTGCCTTCAATGTTTTTGATGTAAAGTATTCTGAATTATGAGAGTCGTCGTCCAAAGAGTTAGTCGTGCTTCGGTCAGTGCTTCTGATGGACATTTTCATTCTATAGGTAAGGGTTTGATGATATTAGTGGGTGTAACTCATAATGATACTACCGAGGATGTTGAATATCTGGCTTCTAAGATTGTTTCGCTGAGAATCTTTGATGATGAGAAGGGAGTAATGAATCTTTCTGTAAAAGATGTTGATGGTGAACTGATGGTAATCAGTCAGTTTACTCTTCATGCCAAAGTTAAGAAAGGAAACAGACCATCCTATATTGACGCTGCGAAACACGAACTAGCGGTGCCCTTGTACGAACATCTTATTAAGAGACTTGAAGACTTGACGGGTAAAAGTGTTGCACGTGGAGTTTTTGGTGCCTATATGGATATTGATATGGTAAATGCTGGTCCCGTGACCATTCTTATAGATACTCATGATTTGAAATAATTTTAATTTTATATGTATGGAAACCAATTCCTTATTTGAATTATTTAATCAGGATTATTTGAATATTCCTGTTTTTGATTTGTCAAAGCTAAGTCTGGAGGAGAAGAGTGCTGATATATTGAAGCGATTATTCAATTGTCTTGATTTAACTAGTCTTAATTCAGATGATAGCAGCAATAAAATAGAGAGCTTTTGTGAGAAGGTAGTGCATCTGAATGAACACTATCCTGACATTCCAAATGTTGGTGCTGTGTGTGTGTATCCGGTTTTTGCATCAGTCCTGGGATCTAAACTAAAAGGAATGGATGTAAAGAGAGCTGTTGTGTCAGCTGGTTTCCCTACTTCACAAACTTTCCTGGATGTAAAGATTGAAGAGACTAAGAAGGCTGTTTTTCTTGGAGCTGATGAAATTGATATAGTAATCTCAATAGGTGAGTTTCTTGAAGGGAATTATGAATTTGTAGGTAGGGAGATTGCCGATATAAAGGCAGCTATAGGTAAGGACGTTCAGTTAAAAGTAATTCTTGAGACCGGAGCACTAGGCACTTCTGAGAATATCTGGAAGGCAAGTATTCTAGCTATGGAAGCTGGTGCTGATTTTATCAAAACTTCGACAGGTAAAGGCTATCCTGGCGCTACACCTGAAGCAGCCTGGATAATGAATCATGCTATGAAGGCTTTTACTGAAAAGCGCAAACGTAAGGTTGGTTTCAAGGCTGCAGGAGGTGTATCCACAGTAGAAGATGCCCTTATATACTGGTCAATACAGAAACAGGTGCTTGGAGATAGCTGGCTTAATAACAGCTTGTTCCGCATAGGAACAAGCCGTCTGGCTGATACTTTGCTAAAGGAAATTACTGGTGCTGAAAAAGTAGTATATTTCTCACATCTTCCTTGATGTGGTAAAGTAAACCAGCTCTTCAAGAGCACTTCTGATTTCAGATTCGGGGTAAGTCTTTAGTATTTCTAACGCCTTATCCCGGTATTCTATCATCTTTTCTCTGGCGTACTCTATGCCTCCTTCTTCAATAACCATACTAACTATAGGTGCTATCTTTCTTTCGTTTTTATGATGGCGTTTGATAGTCCTAAGTATTTCACGCTTTTTCTTGTGATCTGCTTTATTCAAAACATAGATCAGAGGTAGGGTAATCTTTTTTTCTTTAAGGTCGTTTCCAGTTGGCTTACCGGCAAGGTTTTTCTTTTCGTAGTCGAGAAGGTCGTCTCTGATCTGAAAAGCAATACCAAGGTTAATTCCAAATTCATGCATCTTATCAACTTGCTCCTGAGGGGCATTGACAGAATAGGCGCCTGCCTTTGTGCAGGCGGCGATCAGAGTTGCAGTTTTCTTTCTTACAACGTCGTAGTAAATTTCTTCAGTAATATTAAGTTGACGAGACTTTTCTATTTGTAATAATTCACCCTCGCTCATTTCCTTGACAGCATCAGAAACAATCCTAAGTACTTCGATCTGATTGTTTTTTAAAGCACAGCCAAGGCCAACAGAAAGGTAATAATCACCGACGAGTACAGCTATCTTGGAACGCCACAGAGCATTGATTGAGAAAAACCCCCTTCTCTGGTAGGTTTCATCTACAACATCATCATGGATAAGTGTAGCTGTATGAAGTAATTCTATAAGAGCTGCTGCGGTGTAGCTTGCTTCCGTTGCATCTCCGTTTAGGCGCGCAGAGAGGAACACAAGCATGGGCCTCATCTGTTTGCCTTTCCTTCGTATAAGATAGTTGGTAATAACAGTGAGTAAAGGGATCTCTGACTTTATCTGTTGTTTAAAGTAGGCTTCAAAGCCCCTCATCTCTTCACTTATAGGAGCAACTATTTTAGATGATACACCCATTGTTGTTAATGCTAATAGCTCAAAAGTAGCAATTTGTTGATTATTATCCCCGAATATTCAGGTATATTTTTCTTTGGCCGGCATCTGCGATGCTTGTCTATTTGCATGATTTTCGGATAATTGTCGTGTAAATAAACTATATTTGCCACGCTAGTTAAACAGACATGGATAGGGCTGTGTTCTATAATACGGCAAGAAGATTGAACAAAAAGTTGCAGGAGCGAAAATAATTGAGAGGTGATGGCAAGGATTAGGATTACAAAGGAATTTCGTTTTGAAGCTGCGCATGCGCTACATAATTATGATGGACTATGCCGTAATATACACGGACATTCCTATATACTTAAAGTAACTGTTATCGGTGAGACTATTACTGATAGTAATAGTCCGAAGCTTGGTATGGTTATGGATTTCGGGGACCTTAAGGATATTGTCAACAGAGAGATAATTTCAGAATTTGATCATGCCCTTATTGTAAGTAGGAATGTGAGTCAGGATACAATCAGAGAGATGGGCCAGATGGCTGAGAGGCATTTCGTTATGAGTTATCAGCCTACCTGCGAGAATATGATTATTGACTTTGCTGATAGGTTGAAAAAGGCTCTGCCTTCTAATGTTAAGCTGCATAGCCTTAGACTTAACGAAACTGCAGGTTCATACGCTGAGTGGTTTGCCTCTGACAATGAATAAAGATTGCACTAGCAATCTTTTTTTATGGCTTGTGCGGCTTTTTCTATCCAGATATCTACAATCTCCGGCAGGTCTCCCAAGGCTTGTTTGACTGTTCGGACAGTGAAACCTTCAGCCTGAAGCCTTGATTTCCAGCTTTCCTTTTGTGTGCCGGCAAGGTCGGTGATTGCATGACCTCCTGAAACGGTCAGCAGGGGCATCACCAGCAAGTCTTTAATCCCATTATCTCTCAGCACCTCAGTAACATCTTCAAGATAAGGAAAGGCCTCAAGAGTTGCGACATAAACAGGAGTTCCGTTCAATCTTCTGAAGTACTCCTGAAGAGCTGCATAACTGATATTGGCAGGGTGGCTTGTCCCATGACCCATTAGTAGCAAGGAATCAGGTTTTTCTTCTATATGTGAAACATAATCATGGAGTATGTTTGCAACCCGTGTATAATCCTCATGATTCCATAATAGGGGTTCGCCAACAACAATCCGTTCTACCCCTTTGGGAATACTTTGCATGGCAATTACAGTACTGACAATATCGTTGTACTCGTTGCCACCAATAACATGAAGGGACTGCAGACAGACTTCGCTGAAACCGTCTTCACCAAACTGAGCCAAGGCTCTTGCAGGAGAGGGAATGTCAATTCCTCTTGCTTTTAGTCTTTTACGAACTATGGAGGATGTGTAAGCGATGCGTATTTCAAATTCAGGAAAGGCTGAGCGGAAGCGGGCTTCTAATACCTTGTAGGTCTGAGCTGCTTCATCGATAGTTGTGCCAAAGGCTGTCAGCAGTATTCCTTTCTTTTCTTTCATAACAGATTAACAATAGCGTCTGTTGCTTTGTTTTTCTAAAATACTCAATTTGTCAGGGAGTCAGGTGCATTTCCGCACCAATTCCTTAAATTTATGGAGTAAAACAAATGTGTGATGACTGATACGAAAAAGAATCTTTATTTATTGGATGCTTATGCTTTGATATACAGAGCCTATTATGCATTCATCAGAGCACCGAGGATCAATTCCAAGGGGCTTAACACTTCTGCAATTTACGGATTTACAAATACTTTGCTTGACATAATCAACAATCAGCATCCCACTCACCTTGCTGTAGTGATTGACTATCCCGGACCTGGCTTCCGTGATGAGCTTTACCCTGATTATAAAGCAAACAGAGAGGCGGCACCTGAAGATATTAAACGGGCTGTTCCCTATATTGAAAGAATACTTGAAGCAATGAACATATCTATGCTTCAGGCAGAGGGTTATGAAGCAGATGACCTAATTGGTACCCTTGCCACCAGGGCTTCTAAGGAAGGCTTTATGACATATATGGTTACTTCAGATAAGGATTTTGGACAACTTGTTAAAGAGAATGTTAAAATACTGAAGCCGAGAACTGGGACCAGGGATACTGAAATATGGGGCCCGGAGGAAGTAAAGAGCCATTACAATGTACCTGACCCGATCAATATTATTGATCTGCTTGCGCTTTGGGGTGACAGTGCTGATAATGTGCCTGGCTGCCCCGGTATCGGAGAGAAGAGGGCAATGGAGATAATCGGAAAGTACGGTACTGTTGAGAATGTTTATAAGAATATCGGGGATTTTAAGGGTAAGGTGCAGTCCAACCTTATTGAGTTTAAGGACCAGGTTGAGTTGGCTCGAACACTCGTTACAATTGTAACAGATGTTCCTTTTGAAGTTGACCTGGATAGTCTGGCACTGAAGAGCCCGGATATGGAGAAACTTAGAGCAATAATGGAAGAACTGGAGTTTAAGGCATTGATGGACAGGTTAGCTTCTGTGCCAAAGCCAAAGCCTTCATTTTCAGCGCAGGGAAGCTTGTTTGGCGAAGAAGAACTTCAAGCAGTTACTGTTTCCGATAACTTCAATACTGTTGATGATATTGAACATGATTACAGGTTGATAGAAGGCGAGGAGGAGATAGATGGATTGGTGAAGCAATTGCTTGCGATGGATTCTTTCTGTTTTGATACTGAGACCACTGGTCTTGATGTAAGGGAAAGCTCGTTGCTTGGTATGTCGTTCTGCTTTGAAGAGGGTAAGGCTTGTTATGTTGCATTGCCTGGTTCAAGGAATGATGTTCTTGTTATTCTTGAAAAATTCAGACCTGTGTTTGAAAAGGAGGGTGTAGAGAAAATAGGGCACAATATTAAGTTTGATGCCCTTATGCTCAGGCAGTATGGTATCGAACTCAGGGGTCCTTACTTTGACACCATGGTTGCCCATCACCTGTTGTTTCCTGGACAGCGCCACAATATGGACTCCCTTGCCGAAGTTTATCTTAAATATCGTCCTATACCAATCGAGTCGCTGATAGGAGAGAGAGGAAAGAACCAGGGTAATATGAGAGATGTTCCTGTTGATAAGGTAACTGTCTATGCGTCAGAGGATGCTGATGTGACCTTCCGACTGAAGAAAATATTTCAGAAGGAGCTTGAAAAGGAAGGACTGCTTGGCTTTTTCAGAAACGTCGAGATGCCTCTCAGCGCGGTTCTCGCTGATATGGAGTATAATGGAGTTAGCCTGAATGTTGATGATCTCAAAGAGTCTGGTAAGGAGCTTGAGAAGAGGCTTGCCGAACTGGAGGCCGAGATTATAGAGATGGCTGGTCGTGAGTTTAATGTTAACAGCCCACGTCAGGTTGGTGAGATACTTTTTGATGTGCTTAAGATTGATTCAAAGGCGTCGAAGACTAAGTCGGGTCAATATTCGACCAACGAGGAGAATCTTCAAAAGTTGAGGGATAAACATCCAATTATAAATAAGATACTTGAACAGCGTGGATTAAAGAAGCTGCTGTCGACCTATGTCGAGACCCTACCTACCATGGTTGATAAGAAGACAGGGAGGCTGCATACAACCTATAATCAGGCCTTGGTAGTTACAGGACGCCTTAGCAGTATTAACCCCAATCTTCAGAATATTCCTATTCGCGATGATGAGGGCAGGGAGATCAGACGGGCTTTTACTGCAAGTGACTCAAACCATGTCTTCCTAAGTGCTGACTATTCACAGGTTGAACTTAGACTGATGGCTCATCTGAGTGGGGATACAGAACTTGTAAATGCTTTCTTGAGAGGAGAGGATATCCATACTGCAACCGCAAGTAAGATTTTCAAGGTAAGTACTGATGAAGTTACTTCCGCTATGAGGCGGAAGGCAAAAACAGCAAATTTTGGCATTATTTATGGCATTTCAGCCTTTGGACTGTCCGAGAGGTTAAATATTCCAAGATCAGAGTCAAAAGCCATAATTGATGGTTATTTCGATAGTTTTAAAGGAGTGAAGGATTATATGGAGGAATGTATCAGGATGGCCAGGGAGAAGGGCTATGTAAGCACTATATTCGGAAGGAGAAGGTATCTGCCTGATATCAACTCAAAGAATGCAGTTGTGAGGGGAGTGGCAGAAAGAAATGCGATTAATGCACCAATCCAGGGTACAGCAGCCGACCTTATAAAGATGGCAATGGTGGATATTCACAAGAAGCTCAAGGAGGGAAGGTATAAGACTCGGATGATACTTCAGGTACATGACGAACTAAACTTTGATGTACCAGTTGAGGAACTTGATGCTGTAAAAGCTCTTGTAAAAAGCTCAATGGAGTCTGTGTGCAAGCTTAAAGTACCATTAATTGTAGATCTTGGTGTTGGAAATAACTGGCTTGAGGCGCATTAGTCTTATATTGTAAACTTGATACTGTATTATGGATGTTTTTCTTTTGATATTAGGGATTATACTATTGCTTGTCGGATTGGTCGGATGTGTTGTCCCCTTTATACCAGGACCGCCTTTGGGCTTTCTTGCATTGCTTGCACTTCATTTTACAAGTTGGGTACAATTTAGTTCTAAGCTGCTTTGGATAGCTGCAATACTTGCTGTAGTAGTAACACTGCTTGACTATGTTGTCCCAGCATGGGGAACGAAGAAGTTTGGTGGATCAAAAGCCGGTGTCTGGGGTGCCAGTTTGGGCCTTGTGGTAGGTTTGTTTCTCGGCCCTGCCGGGATAGTACTTGGTCCCTTTGCCGGTGCCTTGGTAGGAGAACTACTTGTAAAGGCAAATGGCAGTCAGGCTTTACGCTCTGCCTTTGGTGCTGTTATCGGACTCTTTGCTGGTGTGCTATTAAAACTGGTAGTCTGTGGTTTATATATCTGGTGGTTTGCTAGAGAACTTTATGTAGCTTTTTGAAGGTAGGATGAGCAACAGTGCATTATATGGCTTAGAACAGGGAGCTCCCGAAACAAAAGAGGTTGTCTCAACTTGAGTTGGGACAACCTCTTTTGCCTGAATGAAAGTTTTCTAATTATTGTATCTTCTGTCTCCGGCATGTGTTAATATTGTGCCATTGAGCATACCTTTGTATTTTTCTACATCCTGCAAAGCTTTTACAGCAGTGGATAGTTCCTTATCAAATTTAAGGCTGTAAACAATCGAGCCCTTTTCATGATAGTACCTGCGTACTATTTCAGATCCAAGTAGTGGATTAATATTTTCTCTTGCATTCAACAGGGCATGCCTAACATCGGGTTTCAGGACCTTTTCAAGTTCCTCAAAGGTATTTTTAGCATCTTCAAATTTTCCTTCTTTCTTTGCCGCATCCTTCAGTTTGTTGAGTAGGTCATTTGCCTCTGATTCAAACCTAAAGCTGTCGAGAGAAAGCACATAGTCTACAAACTCCTGATATAGGTTATCATCAACATAAAATGAATCGGGAGCTGGAAGTGTTTCCTTTTTTGAAGCGTACTGTGTTGAGAAATCAAATATGGTTTGTTGCATCAGGAGTGCAATTGTAATATTTGAATATTGCTCCTGTTCCATAGTAATGTCTGGTGAAATACCACCACCATCGAGAACGGTTCTTCCACCCTTTGTCTTAAACTCCTTCATCAGAGAGTCAGGAATCAGACCAACACTTCCGTCCTCATTCCTCTTAGCATAGTCAACAGCCTGAATACATCTTCCGCTTGGAATATAGTATTTTGCTGTAGTCACTTTTAGACTTGAGTTGTATGGAAGGGCACGAGTGGTCTGTACCAGTCCTTTACCAAAGGATCTTTGGCCAATAATCAGAGCACGGTCGTGATCCTGCAAAGCTCCGGCTACAATTTCAGAAGCCGAAGCCGATGACCTGTTTATAAGTACTGCAAGAGGAGTGATTGTATCCAGGGGTTCACGTGGAGCCCTGTAGGTCTTGTCCCACTGAGAAACTTTGCCCTTGGTACTGACAACCTCACTGCTACGTGGCAGGAAGAGGTTTGCTACCTTTACTGCTTCGTCCATTAGTCCCCCCGGATTGCCACGCAAGTCAAGAATGAGACCCTTTAGATTACCACTCTTCTTGAGTTCATTTATAGCCTTTTCTACCTCATCCGCACAGTTTTGAGTGAAATTGTTAAGTATGATAAGGCCGGTATTATCATTTATCATTCCAAAATATGGAACAGGGTTGATTTGGATTACCTGTCTTTTAATGCTGATCTCCAGTTCTTTCTCAATTCCCGGTCTGAGAACAGTAATAATAACCGTGGTTCCTGCAGCACCCTTGAGTTTCTCACTTACCTCTGAGGTCTCCTTATTGCGCATTGAAGCACCGTCGATCTTAATTATTTTATCGCCGGCTTTAAGGCCGGCAACTTGTGCAGGCATTCCTTCATATGGCTCTGAAATCAATACCCATTCGCCTCTTTTGGTAATAAGAGCTCCAATACCTGCATATTCTCCTGTTGTCATAAACCTGAAATCTTCCTGGTCTTCTTCAGGGATATAGCTTGTATATGGGTCCAGAGATGAAAGCATCGCATCAATGCCTGTCTTTACCAGTTTCGCAGGTTCTGTTTCATCAACATAGATTGTATTCAGTTCGTGAAACAGGGCATAGAATATATCCAGATTCTTGACCACTTCAAAATTACGACGATCAGTCGTGGCTGATATCAATCCTATGGAAATTACGGCTACCGCGAGAATGCCTGTAAGCCAACCCATCCTGTTTATTCCTCCTTTACTTGCCATATGCATTTAATTTCTATCGTGTATAATGATTACGAAAAGACACTATTCCAGTTATTGCAAAAACTGTGCTAGGAACAAATTTAAAATTAATTATCAATAGCACTTTAATTAATAGTCTTTTCTTTGCCTGTTAAGTCATCTGCGCAGATAAAGCTTCTTTGGATTCGTTTCCCTCTGCTGTCCACCAGGCTAAGACGCTGTATGCCTCTTTCTGGAAGTATTTCAATTTCATGTATGCCTGTTGTGCTTCCCAGATATTTCCCATTAAGATGCCAGTAAATAGTTTCGTCTTCCCGCCTGTGTACTGCTTTAATCACCATCCGGCTCAAATTTCCGTTTAGATCACGTGGGATCAAAACTGTAGTATTATGTGGTGGATAAATCAATTCCATCCCGTTGTAATCATCAGATGATTCAAAGCCTGGCTTGAAGGGTGGCAGGATCTGATATGATGGGTTTATTTTTCTGTAATACCATTCAATAACAGGAGGCAGAATAAAATAACTCTTTGTAATTAATAGTGCTCCGTCTTCTATTTCTAGGTTGCTGCGATATCTTCCGTCAGGACTCAGGTGAACCAGTTTGTGGTAGGAGCATGGATGCGACTTCTTGATAGTTTTGGGCACTAGTCTTGCAACAGCATCGGTGCAATAGGGTCCGGCTCTTTCTCCTGACTGAGGGCATACCATAACTTCATCCAAATCATCGTGTGGTATCGGTAATGCTGAGTTAGACGGAAGGAGCGAGAATAGCTCAAAAAGAATAGGGCCAGCAGCACTTCCTCCAATTATTCCGGGACGTCCTTCTCCCGAAGCATTTCCAACCCATACAGCAACTACAAAATCAGATGACACCCCAACACCCCAAGCATCTCTGTAGCCAAAACTTGTTCCTGTTTTCCATGCGATCTGTCCTGAAGATCCAAAATGCTCCCACCCGGATTCTTCAGGAGGTCGCTCTACACTGGTTAGGGCCTTTAGGGTAAAGTATATAGCTGAAGCACCTAGGACAGGAGGAGTGTTTGTAAATAATTCCTTGCCAGCCTGCGGTTTGCTTTGCTGTAGTCTAAGTGGATGAAAGGATGAAGTCGGATACATCCCATCGTGCTCTATGTACTGATTTAGTGTTCGTCGCATTGATGCAAAACTTCCGGCAAGGTCCCATAATGTGACTTCACTGCCGCCCAGGATCAGGCTTAAACCATAATGTGAATAAGGCTTGTTTATTGTAGTGAAACCCAGTTTGGTAAGGTCACTAACGAAGCGATTCCCATCGTAATCATTCAGCAATCTTACAAATGGGATGTTTAGAGATCTGGCCAATGCTCTGTCGGCATGTACAGCACCATCGTAACTCTTGCTATAATTACGGGGTATATAGTTCTTGTAATAGGTAGGAATATCAGGCAGCAAAGAGGTAGGAAGTATCAGACCGTCCTGAAGGGAAACTGCATAAAGAAAAGGTTTTAATACACTGCCTGAACTTCTTGATGATCTGATAATATCAACTTTATAACCTTTGTCCTTCTGGGTGCCATTACTATTGCCTACATAGGCAAGAACTTCCCCAGTCTCAACAGAAGCTATAATTGCAGCAGCATTGTATATCTCATTGTTTTGAAGAGCTTTGCTATGTCTTTCTACAATTGAAGATGCCAGGTGCTGAAGTTCACTATCAATTGAAAGCTGTATGTGTTTGCCTCTGTGTCTGATAATATGATAATCCAATAGGTGGGGACAGAGGTTTGGCATAGGTCCTGGTTGCTCTGGTAATTCTTCAAGCAATGCCAGCTGTAACTCAGTTTCAGATATCAAACCTTTATTGAATAGCTTGTTTAGCAATCTGTCACGCTTTTGGCGGAGAGTATCAGTGCTTCTTCCAAGGTGAACCAAGGAGGGGGAGTTGGGTAAGACTGCCAGCGTTGCTGTCTCTGCCCATGTAAGTTCGTGTGATGGTCTGTTGAAGTAGCGGTATGAGGCAGCTTCAAGTCCAACAGTATTCCCGCCGAAAGGAGCATGAGCAGCGTAAAGTGCAAGTATAGAATCCTTGCTAAGGGATGCCTCCATTCGAATAGCAAGTATTATTTCCTTAATTTTATTTGCTATAGTTCTTGGTGCCGGATTTGCAAGACGAATGACCTGCATTGTTATAGTACTTCCCCCGCTTACAATTTTTCCTTGTTTGACATTTCTTATCAATGCTTTTGACAATGATATGGGATTAACGCCTGGATGATATTTAAAATATTCGTCCTCAAAATGGATGATGGCAATCCTGAATTTTTCGGGAACAGAATCAGCAGGGGGGAATCGCCATTGCTCATCCTCAGCAATATGAGCAGCAAGCAGATGGTTATTACGGTCACTTAATACGGTTGAATAGGTTACATTAAACTTCACAACAGGAAGAAAAAAAAATATGAGCACTCCTATTGCCAGAGTGCTCAATATATATTTACGCCTTTTGCTCATACGAGGCTGTATATCTTTCTTTTTATATAATTCTATTTAAGGTTGAATTTAGCTTTGGTTCTTATATCCGTTGAGGAAGAACCAATTAAGATTTCAAAAGATCCATCTTCTGACACCCATGCTGATTTGGTATCATCATAGAACTGTAGCATCTCATTGTCTATAGCAAACTCAATAGTTTTTGTTTCTCCCGGATTAAGCATAAGCTTCCTGAATGCCTTTAGTTCTTTTAATGGTCTTTGCAGCGACGATTTCAGATCTGAAATATAGAGTTGAACTGTTTCATAACCGGGCTTATTTCCTGTATTTGTTACTTCAACTGAGCAAATTATCTGTTCATGTCTGCTCAATGTTGAACTAGAGAGTTGGGCCTTGCCGTATTCAAAGGTAGTGTAGCTGAGGCCGTGGCCGAAGCCAAAGAGAGGCTTTATCTTCTTAGTATCATGCCAACGGTATCCAACGAGGATACTTTCTTTGTATTCAACTTTACCGTCATTTCCAGGATATGCTCCAAGAGAATGAGCAGCATTGTCCTTAAGTTTTACAGGGAAGGTAAATGGAAGCTTTCCAGATGGATTAACTTCCCCACAAAGCACTGAAGCAATTGCATGTCCTGCTTCAGATCCAAGAAACCAGGCCTGGACAATAGCCGGAACTTCGTTCACCCACGGCATGGTAACAGCATTTCCTGAGATATTTACAACTATAAGGTTGGGATTTACTTTTGCTAATTCACTGATTAACTTATCCTGACCATAAGGAAGATCCATGGACTTTCTGTCTGCACCTTCAGAGTCCTGTTCATGGCTTTTGTTTAATCCTCCAATGAAGATTACGTAGTCAGCATCTTTTGCAACAACAAGAGCTTCCTTGAGTAACTCTTCTGGTGATCGGTTATCTCTCAGATCCTGTCCGGTAGAGACATTGTCAAATTCGGTACTGACATCTCCTACATAACCCCTTGCATATACTACCTCGACCTGCGGCTCAAGGTATTTGCGCAGACCTTCAAGTGGGAGAATTTCGTATTGTGCTTTGAGAGAGGAGCTTCCTCCTCCAACAGTCATCTTCTTAATAGCGTTCTCTCCAATAATGGCTATTTTTTTTGCCTTGCTTACATCTATAGGGAGAAGATTTCCATTGTTCTTGAGTAGTACAATACTTTCAGTTGCTATTTCCCATGCAGTTTTGGAGTGATCTTCGCTAACAAACTTTCCCCAAGGACGATTTCGGTTCATTTCGGTGCGGAATATTAGACGAAGCACATTCCTTGCTTTTTCATCAAGTTCTGCTGTGCCAACTTCTCCTGCTTTAATCAGTTCAAGATAAGGATTCGCCAGGAAGTATTGACTATAGGAATCAGAGTTACTCCAGTCATCTCCTCCAGTCCAGGTACCAAACTCCATATCCAGTCCATTGAAAATTGCTTCTCTGGTATCGTGCACTCCTCCCCAGTCAGAAATTACAACTCCGTTGAAGCCCCACTCTTCTCTAAGTATCTTTTTTAATAGATATGCGTTGTGTGAACAATGTTCTCCAAGGTATTTGTTATAAGCACCCATGATTGCCCATACCTGTCCTTCCTGAACAGCTGCTTTGAAAGCTGGCAGATATATCTCTCGCAATGCACGCTCATCAGCTACTACATCGATAGTGCCTCTTTCTGTCTCCTGATTATTGAGGGCGAAGTGCTTAACACAAGCAGCAACACCATTGGATTGTACCCCTACTACGTAAGGCACTACCATTCTGGAGGCCAGGTAAGGGTCCTCACCCATGTATTCGAAGTTTCTGCCATTGAGAGGGGTTCTGTAAATATTTACGCCTGGACCAAGAAGCACGGTTTTCTTCCTGTATCTGGCTTCTTCTCCGATAGCTTTCCCATAGTTCATTGCCAACTCAGGGTTCCATGTTGCAGCAAGGGCTGTTAGAGCCGGGAAGGCGGTACATGAGTCATTTGTCCATCCTGCTTGTGCCCATTCATCCCATAGGACTTCAGGTCGTATGCCATGAGGCCCGTCTGTCATCCATACCTCGGGAATACCTAGGCGGGGTACTCCTGCGGAACTGAACTTGGATTGAGCGTGCAACAATGCAATTTTCTCCTCTATGGTCATTCTTGACAGAGCATCCTCAACTCTTTCTTCAATTGTTTTGGATTCATCCAGATATACCGGAATATTCTGAGCTTGAATTGGTAAAAAGCAACCGCTCAGGCCTAGTAGCAGGCACACTATTCTTTGTTTCATAGTCAGTAGAGTTTTTGTACTGTAGCTAAGTTACGCAGATATTGCCATATTGCAAGGCTTGAGCGGTCAGAATGAGATTATTGCGGACAGCCAAAACAACAGTGCCAGTTCTAAAATTTATAGATGAAGCTGATTGAGGTTTTGAGTATATAATCCTCAATATTGTAACCGTCGTTGAGGCCAATATAAAAGTCTGTATTACCATCGGTATTAACTAACGAAAGTACCGGAGGCATTAACATATTGAAGCCCCATTTTTCGTTTATAGCTATTTCCAATCCGGGGCTGGCAATCAGACCCACTGAGTTGTATGAGACATCACCGCCATAAAATATCATTGGCAGACTGCCATGAGCAAAGAAACGTACCATTGATACACCACCAACATAGTACCTGGCAAAAGGCACTATTGAAGTAGAGTTTGTTTTTTGCTCAAAGTCTCCTGTCTCTGTCGTGAATGATCTAAACCCAAGCATACCTCCTACAGCCCAGTTGTCGTTAATCCTGTAACCAAATTCAGGCATTAGAATAAAACTATGATCCTTGTTTGGATCATGGTCTGATGATGAAATGCTAAAGGAGCCACCTACCCAGAATTTAGTCTGAGCTTCAATGGTTCCCACCAAAGCAATTGCTACGACTGCACTTAATAAAAGCCTTTTCATTGCAAGTTATTTTAATGAAACATTGAAATAGGGAGTAAATTTCCATTTTTTATCTGATAAAGGCAACTTCTAAAGCATTTTGAGAATTTTGCGACTCATTACAAGTTTCTTTCTTACTTTTGTAGTTTAAGTACCTAATCTGTAGGAAATATTGTTATGGAACACACTGATTCTAAACAGCAATTGTTGGATAAACGATATCTTGCCATGGCAGCAATATGGGCTCAAAATTCATATTGCAAAAGGCGACAGGTTGGCGCTTTACTTGTAAAGGACAAGATGATAATCAGCGATGGTTATAATGGTACACCATCTGGGTTTGAGAATGAATGTGAGGACGAGAACAATATAACCAAGCCTTATGTTTTACATGCTGAAGCCAATGCTATAACCAAGGTTGCAAGGAGTAATAACAGTTCGGAAGGTGCTACCTTATATGTTACATCATCACCTTGTATAGAGTGTGCTAAGTTGATTATACAAGCCGGAATTGTGCGGGTTGTATATTCAGATGATTATCGTGTTGATGATGGTATAAGGCTTTTAAAGAGAGCCGGAATTGAGGTGGTAAGAGCAGAGTAATAGTTTATTTCAATCCCGTAATATAGATATGAGTTACAAGAACAGTCTTAGACAAGTAGTATTGCCCTTAGTACTAGCTGCGGTATTGGCAGGAGGGGTTTTCATAGGAAAGACCTTTTCATCTCCTGGTGATGTCTCTCCGGGCAGCAGATTGTTTATATATCCCCAAACTAATAAAATTGATGCAGTTCTTAGACTTATCGAGGAGCAGTATGTAGATACTGTCGACAAAGTTGAATTAACTGAGTCTCTCATTCCGGAAATACTGAAAAACCTTGATCCACATACAGTTTATATTCCTGCAGAGGATGTGAAGGAAGCAAACCAGGAGCTGGAGGGTAACTTTGGTGGTATTGGGGTGCAGTTTAGTATCCAGAATGATACTGTTATGGTTATTAGTGTTGTTCCAGGTGGTCCATCTGAAAAAGTTGGAATTATTCCAGGAGACAGGATTATTGCTGTAAACGACAGTGTGATTGCAGGTAAAGGTATCGATTCTGATGAGGTTGTGGGAATGCTAAGAGGAGAACTTGGTACTAAGGTGAAAGTTGGAATCTTGCGGAGAGACAGAAAAGGTCTGCTTGATTTTGAGATTACCAGAGGCAGTATTCCTGTTACTAGCGTGGAGGTTGGCTATATGATAACAGATTCCATAGGATATGTTAAAGTAAGTCGTTTCGCACGTAACACATATCAGGAGTTTTTAACTGCATTAGCTCGTCTTAAGGCATATAATTGCCAGAATCTGATTGTTGACTTAAGAGGTAATTCAGGAGGGTATCTGGATATTGCTATCAGCATGATTAATGAATTTCTGCCCAAGGGCTCTCTGATTGTCTATACAGAGGGTAAGGCAAGTCCACGCCAGGATGTATATGCTAACGGTCTTGGTTCTTGTAAGGATATGAGGCTTACGGTTCTTATCGATGAGTTTAGTGCCTCAGCCAGTGAAATCTTTGCCGGTGCAATACAGGATAATGACAGGGGCTTGATTGTTGGTCGCAGATCCTTTGGAAAGGGACTTGTTCAGCAGCCTTTCAACCTGCCTGACGGTTCATCAATCAGACTTACTGTTGCCCGTTACTATACTCCCAGTGGACGAGGTATTCAAAAGCCATATACAAATGGGGTTGAAGACTACCATAGGGATATTATTGCAAGATTCCAGCATGGTGAATTCTTTGAGCGTGACAGTATTGAGTTTGATACCTCACTTGAGTTTTATACAGTCAATGGTCGTAAGGTCTTTGGTGGAGGTGGCGTGATGCCGGATGTATTTGTACCCCGCGATACCTCGGGTTTCTCGGATTATTATTTCAAGATTAGAGACAGGGCTCTTATGTATCAGTTTGCTTTAAAATATTCGGATGATAATCGTATACAACTGCAAAGATTTGAAACGGTAGAGGCCCTTGAGCATCATCTGGATAAAGAAAATGTACTTGCCAGATTAATTAAGTATGCTGCAGATAATGGTATCAAGTATGATGAAAAGGGTTTCAGACAATCGAAGAATCTGATGGGGACGGAACTTAAGGCCTATATAGCCAGAAATATTTTGGATAATATGGGCTTTTATCCCATAATTGCCCAGGTTGACGAAATTCTTAAGGTTGCAGTTAGTGAAATCCAGGCCGGTAATGATGTTTTGGTTTTTGATGGGAAGAATAAGTGAAATTTAACCGGTAAAGGATAGAGCGTAATGTTTAAAGTAATACTGTTCTTTTTATTGTTTTATTTCTTATTCAGGTTTCTGTTCAGAGTTCTGATTCCAGCCCTGCTTATGCGAAAGCTGAGAAAAATGAGTAGTGAAATGAATGGAGGAGAGAGGAGTAATGCTTCTGGTGGACAGAAAGAAGGGAAAGTAACAATAACTTATAAACCGACTGATAATAGTGGGAAGGACAAATCAAAGGAAGGAGAATACGTGGACTTCGAAGAGGTTGACTAGACAATAGAATTATCTCAATCAAACTGATCTGTCTGACTATTCCTGACCGGAGAATAGTATTACGAGACTTTTCTCGATACTACCTTTTATGCAAACCACATTCTCTGGTATCGGGATTTTCCCACCACCAGCGTCCGGCTCTAATATCTTCACCTTTGTCAATTGCTCTTGTACAGGGTTGACATCCTATAGATGGATATCCTTTGTCGTGAAGGACGTTGTATGGGACCTTGTGCTCATGGATATATGCCCAGAGCTGTTCTTCAGACCAACTCGCCAGAGGGTTGATCTTAACAAGACCATTGACTTCGTCCCATTCAACAATATCAATGTCTTTGCGGGTAATGGATTGCGATGCTCTTAGACCACAAATCCACGCGTCAAGTCCGGAAAAAGCTCTTTTCAGAGGCTCCAGTTTGCGAACCTGACAGCAAAGCTTACGGTTTTCGACACTTTCGTAGAACAGGTTTATTCCCTTAGACCTTACCATGTTTTCTACCTGGACTTTGTCGGGGAAGAACACTTCTATCTGGATCTTGTATTTGCGTGAAGTCCTGTCAATAAGATCATAGGTCTCAGGGAAGAGCCTTCCGGTATCCAGGGTAAAGATCTTGACCGATGGGTCAATCTTTACTATCATATCTGTCAACACCTGATCCTCGGCTCCAAGGCTTGAGGATAAGGCTATAGATGGTTTGAACTTTTCAATCAGAGTTCTCAGGATAAGCTCAGGGGCTTTATCTTTTAGCTGATTGTTGAGCTGGATTATTTCGTCCTTTCCTATCATTTTACCTTGTTTTTAGTCACCAAAACATACTCCCATATGTCTTCCTATCTCCACAAGCTTGTTGTCGGGTTTAATAAGCCTGATTTTGCCACCCACCTCGTCAAGAGGAATAGATGTTACCGCTCCATTTCGCATGGCTACCATTGTACCAAACTTCCTCTGGTGTATTAGTTCGGCAGCATAAGCACCAAACTGCGTTGCCAGAATACGGTCGGTGGCTGTGGGACTTCCTCCACGCTGGGTATAACCAAGAATGGTTTCCCTGGTCTCCAGACCTGTAAGTTTTCTTATTTCTTTTGCTATATAAGCTCCGGCAGACTTCTTTGAATCTTTTGGAAGACCTTCGGCAACAACTACAATAGAGTATGGTTTTTTGACACGGCTTCTTTCCATCAGGCACTCAGCAACTGACTCCATGCTGTAATCTATCTCGGGAACAAGGATAACATCGCCACCGCCAGACATGCCGGAATACAGCGCTATCCATCCTGCATGGTGTCCCATCACCTCGATAACCATCACGCGCTTATGAGAATTGGCTGTAGTATGAAGGCGGTCAATTGCTTCAGTTGCAATATGGTATGCAGTGTCAAATCCGAAGGTCACATCAGTACCCCAGATGTCATTGTCTATTGTCTTGGGAACACCGACAACATTGAGGCCCTCTTTTGCAAGAAGGCTTGCGGTTTCCTGTGTCCCATTGCCCCCTATACACACAAGGGCATCTAGTCCCAGTTCCTCATAATTCTTCTTGATTGTTCCCGGTTTGTCAAGAGGTTCATCTCCTACGGATGCTTTGAAGGGTTTGAGGCGGGACGTTCCAAGTATGGTTCCACCTAGGGTAAGAATACCTGAAAGCAGATTTTCAGTAAGTTCAATTGTTTCTGTCTCAACCAGACCGCTGAATCCGTTTACTATACCCTGCACTTCCATGTCATACTGGACAATAGCAGTCTTACCTACACCCCTTATAGCAGCATTTATACCGGGACAGTCGCCTCCGGCAGAGAGAATTCCAATCCTCATTTTTTTGCTTCCCATAACCTATGGATTTATTGATGGTTAATTATGCTGTATTCTTGATGTGTCAAATTTAAGAATGAAAAATAAGCAGAGGAGCATTTATCCCGAATAAAAACCTGCCCGTCACTGATTGTATGAATAATTTAAGCAAGCCTTTTCGTTTTCTCCTTGTCATAGCAATCAGATCTGTAGGGTTTTCTGTAATATAGCTTTCCATGCTTTTTACAAAACTTCTCCCTGTAATTATTTCATAGGCAATCTCTCTGTCAGGGAAATTCGCCTCACAATACCTTCTAAGTTCATCCATCTTTCTGATATCATTTTTATCGGCCCGTAAAGGTCTGTGAAGGACGGCAGTAATATCAACCTTGAAAGGAGCACTTATTTCTAACAGTCTTTTAAGTGACTCTTTGTCTTCAGGTGCAGACTCAATAAGGAAGAGGATTTTATTCGTCTTTTCAGGAACCAGTTGGATTCCGTCCGGTACAGTGAGTACTGTAGCAGTTGAGGCTTTGATTATATCATTTGTAATGCTTCCGAGGGCTGCTTTAATCAATTCTCCCTTGGTTTTGGTTCCCATTACAATCAAATCATAACCTTCTTCATTGCTGAAGGCAGGGATAAGATCTTCGGGAAAACCTTTAATTACCTTGCAGTTTATGTTGAAAGAAGAGGTACCGGATTGTTTGTGCTTTGAAAAGAACTGTGCTGAGATTGTCTCCAGCTTGTTGTAGAAATCACCTTCAGTGGAGATGGTTTCGTCTGCTACGGCAGACGAAACCCTTATTTCATCAGGATCTATCTCCGGTTCCTGAAAGCAGTGCAGAAGAGTTAGTTCTGCTTCCGTCCTTTGCGACAGACCAAGAGCTGTATTTATTGCATTCAGTGAGTAATCGGTAAAATTCAGGGGAACCAGTATCCTGATCATGGCAAACAGATTTTGATGTAGGTTTTAGTTCAACAAACAAGTGTATCTGTTTGCTCAATTACTCCTAGATAATAAGCATAGCATCCCCATAGATTCCGAAGCGATACTTTTCTTTAACTGCTGTTTTATATGCTTTCATAACAAGATCATAACCTCCGAATGCTGCTGTCATCATCAGAAGAGTAGAATAAGGCAGATGGAAGTTGGATATCATACAGTTGGCCACAGAAAAGTCATAAGGTGGGAAAATAAACTTGTTGGTCCAGCCTTCAAAGGGTTTGACATGTCCGTAGGTGCTTACCGAACTTTCAAGTGTGCGCATTACAGTGGTACCTACTGCACATATCTTCTTTTTATTGTCTTTGCCTTTATTGATAATGTCGGCTGCTTCCCCGGTGATAACTATCTGCTCTGAATCCATCTTGTGCTTTGTAAGATCCTCAACATCAACAGACCTGAAGTTACCAAGTCCTACCTGAAGTGTAACAAAAGCAAAACGTGAACCTTTGATCTCGAGCCTTTTCATCAATTCCCTGCTAAAGTGTAGGCCTGCAGTAGGAGCTGCAACCGCACCCTCATTCCTTGCAAAGATGGTTTGATAACGCTCTGCGTCTTCAGGCTCGACCTTGCGTTTGATGAACTTTGGAAGAGGAGTCTCGCCAAGGCTGTAGAGGGTCTTTTTGAACTCATCATAGGGGCCATCATACAGGAAGCGCAGTGTACGACCACGAGAGGTTGTATTGTCGATAACCTCGGCAACGAGTGTTTCGTTTTCTCCAAAATACAGTTTATTTCCAATACGAATCTTTCTGGCGGGATCTACTAGGACATCCCAAAGGCGTTGGTCCTGATTAAGCTCTCTTAGTAAAAAGACCTCTATCTCGGCACCGGTCTTTTCCTTGTTACCATATAATCTGGCAGGAAAGACCTTTGTGTCATTGAATACCAGCACATCATCTTCCCCAAAGTATTCAATTATATCTTTAAAAGTCTTGTGCTCTATTTTACCGGTATCCTGGTGTACTACCATCAAACGTGATTCATCACGATTGGGAGTGGGATACAGGGCTATCAGTTCGTCCGGCAATTTGTACTTAAACTTGGATAGTTTCATTTCAGTCAGATGCTATATGTTTTAATAATGCTTTAACTATGTAATTCAATTCTTTGATGCTGTAATCAACTTGTGAAAATCTTCTATGCTAATCGCATTCTCAATTCTAAGATTGCCTATGGCAGTTCTAATCAGTCCCGAGAGGTGAGCTCCGCTGTTCATTGCAACCCCCAGGTCATGAGCAAAGGACCTTATATAGGTTCCCTTACTGCAAACAACCCTTATTGTTGCCGTAAGGTCGCTGAAGTTTATTAGTTCCAGCTCTTTAAACTCTACTAACCTCTTTTCTACTTCCAGACTTACGCCTTTGCGTGCATGCTCATATAGTCGTTTTCCATCTTTCTTTATAGCAGAGAACATTGGCGGGGCTTGCATCTGTTCTCCTTCAAAACCATTCAGTGCTGTTATGATTGCATCCTGGTCAATTCCACTAGTGTCAAAATGCTTGTCAGGCTCCGTTTCCAGATCGTATGATGGGGTGCTTGCTCCGAATGTTACCTTTGCCACATATTCTTTGTCGGCACCCATTAACTGTTCAATCTTCTTAGTTGCTCTTCCTGTGCAAATAATCAATAGGCCACTTGCAAGAGGATCCAATGTTCCGGCATGGCCTACCTTTAACTTAGCCAGTCCCAGTTCTGAGCGCAGAAGATTCCTCATCTTGTTTACCACATCAAAGGAAGACCAGCCCAAAGGTTTGTCAACCAGTATTATCCTACCCTCCTTGAACTCCTCAGGACCGCACTTTTCGGTTGCCCTCAGTGTATTAACAAGTTCTTCCATTCTTATCCCAACATATATCCTGAAATGGCGATCAGTGCTATTATAGCACAGTAGATGGCAAAATATATTAACTTACCATCCTTTACCAGTTTGACCATCCATTTACAGGCTGCGAGCCCGGCAATAAAGGCAGAAATAAAGCCTATAATCAAAACAAATACCGGTGTTGTGCTTGCTGCAACCTGAGTGTCACCAAGCTCAAACAGACTAAGCAGGTTTTCCCCAATTATCGGAATCAGTACCATCAGGAAGGAAAATCTTGCTACTTCACTTCTTCGATTGCCAAGAATAAGTCCGGTTGCAATGGTAGTACCTGATCTCGAAAGGCCTGGTATTACTGCTATTGTTTGTGCAACTCCAATAATCAGAGCATCCCAAAAGGAAATATTCCTGTCACCTGCCTTCTTGTAATATGCAAATGCCAGCAAAGCAGCTGTAAGCAAAAGCATAAGTCCGACAATCAAAATTATTGCTGCAGATTCAAAGACAGCCTCTACGCTGTCTTTGAAAAACAGTCCGACAATGGCTATCGGAATCATAGATATTGCAATTTTTACAAAATATTTTGTTTCCTCATTCCACTGAAAGCGGAAAAGCCCTTTCAGTAGTTGCCAGATATCCTGCCTGAATACAACTATGGTACTGAGCACTGTTGCTCCATGCACAAGTACAGTAAATGCAAGGCTGTCTTCTGTTTCTATTCCCAGCAGTCCTTTCCCAAGTTCGAGATGCCCGCTGCTGCTGACGGGCAGAAATTCTGTCAGTCCTTGAATCAGACCGAGGATCAGTGCTTCAAACCAGTTCATTAAGTCGCTTTCCTTAAATCAGTTGTTATACCCTTTATTCTTGCTAAATGTTTCCTTTCCGTGTTTCTACAGGAAAGTCATTTACACCCTTACTTTTTATCTACGCTTGGTTTCTTCATTATTGCGTAAATGGCGAAGATAAAACCAAATAAAGCTACCATGGGCGCCAGGGTCCGACGTCTGAAGCCATAAATTTCTTCGTTGAAAACTTCAGGGTCATTATTGGAGGCCCCTGTCATCAGAAGGAAACCAATCACTACAATAACAAAGGCAACTGCCAGAAGTATATAGTTTTCCTTGTGCAATGCCATTTCAAATTTCTTTCCTGAAACACTGCCTGATCCGGTTTTCACGGACGAAGGCTGCTTAGTAGTCTTAGACATATATCGCGATTATTTGTGTTTGTTGTAATCAGTAGTAAAGCTGGTCGGTCTTGAGCCTCAAATACTTGTTGACGGCAAAGAAGGTCGACATCCAGGTAATAATGATTCCCAGGATTATTACCATAAGAAACAAAAGACTGATCATCAGTGTGTTGGAAAAACCGAGCACCCCGTTTATCTCATTGCTGAGAAGGTAGATAAACATCGACAAGAGTACTATAGCCAGGGTGGCACCTGCAAGTCCGTGCAATACGCTCTTGAGCAGGAAGGGTTTTCTGATAAAGCCTCTAGTAGCACCAACCAACTGCATGGTATTTATAATAAAACGCCTTGAATATACAGAAAGGCGTATGGTATTGTTGATCAAGGCAACTGCAATAAAAAGCAAAAGCATGCTGAAAACTCCCAGTACAAAGGCTATGCGCTTCATATTTTCGTGGATGGCATCCAACAGGTTCTTCTGATAGTAGACGTCCTTGACCTGGGGCAGTCCATTTAGTTGTGCTTCTATTACTGCCATGCTATCGGGATTGGCCCAGTCTGCTTCAAGTTTAACCTCAATTGATGCAAGTAGTGGGTTATAACCAAGGAAATCTACAAAATCCTCACCCAACTCCTCCTTCAGCGCATCAGCTGCCTGGTCCTTTGTGATATACTCCGCTACCCTGACATAGGGTGCGGCACTAAGTATTTTCTGAAGCCGAATCACTTCAGCTTCCCGGGCATTATCGTTGATAAGCACGGTAAATCCAAGGTTCTCTTTTACATATACCGAAAGCCTTGTGGCATTCATGTATAGAAAACCAATTATTCCAAGCAGAAAAAGCACCAAGGAAATACTGATTATTGTAGTTGCGTAAGAACTCCTGAGCTTCCTCCTGGCAGCGCTGTGACTCATGCTATCGCAAAAATTTGTTATCGAAAGTGCACAATATTCTCAACCTAAGTGCAAATATAGTCAAATATTGGGGCTCTTCCTATATAATATGAGTTAAATAAATCTATATTATTAGCTACTTTTGTCTGTTAATACCACACAGATCCATGGAAGTGCAGAATGTTTTGATACTTGGAGAGAGCAGTCGCAGGGCCCTAATTGGAGCTTTGCGCATTCTTGCCGACGACCCACGTGTCAGATTGCACTTTGGAGTTACAGGACTTAATTTCTCTAAAAGGGCACTTCTAAGCAGCTATCCTGAAGTCGGGGTTTTCCATCTTGATTTCCGTAGTCCGGAATTGTTTGTAGGCAGTCTGCTAGACCTGGTTTCAAATATCGGCCCCTATATAATTTTGCCAAGTGATGAATATTGGCTTAGGATAATTCTGGCTAACAGGCAGGTGCTTGAGGAAAGGGGGATCAGGATGCGCTGCCCCGAGGAAGCGATATATGCGAGGGTATCCGACAAGGGCAGTTTTGCTGCTCTTTGCCAGGAGCACGGCCTTGAGGTTCCACAGGAATGTGATTTTCCCAAGAGCTATTCATTTCCTTTTGTCGTCAAAGCCCGTAGGTTGGAAAAGAGTGCCGGGATTCTGGAATATCCTTTTTTAGTTGAGAATCAAAAGGCTTTCTCACTGCTGCAGAAGAAGAATATCGACATCTCAAAGCATTTCTGCCAGCAGCTGATCGTTGGCCCAAGTTATTATTACTGTGCCTTTTATGATAAAGGAAAGCTATTATTTAACTTTTCCCAGATCAACCTTTGCCAACAACCAGGAGGGAAGTCTGTAATCAAAGCACGTCCGGCCTCACTGCCGGACGGGATATGCAATAAGATAGATTCGATCTTTGCTGATCTGGAATGGGATGGTGTTATAATGTTTGAACTAAAGCAGGATCTATCCTCAGGTAGGTACTATGCTATTGAGTGCAACCCACGTTTGTGGGGACCCTCTATGTTGTGTATTGATAACGGACTTGATATTTTTAGTCCCTTGTGCTTTCTGCCGCCAAAGAACCTGGGAAATCCGGACAAGATTGCAGGATACCTTTGGACTTCAGGTTATATCGAGGGCTTTTTTACAGGATTGAAGATGAAGAGCCGTTTTCAGAGTTTTGATGAACCGCCATCTCTTCCTAGGGTAAGATACAAGTCTGTCTGGTGGCGGAAGGATACTATGGTATATGCAATGGCTGAGACCCTGACAGTGATATTAAAAGGCTTAAGGAGTGTGTTTGCAGGGAAACCGTAAGCTATTCCGTATTATATTTGAACTGTACCATTTTTTGAATTTATAATTCAGGCTTATGCTGTTTTTGTTCAGATCGAACTCAATACTCTTTGATGCAAAGGCTGAGCTGGGGGAGGAATTAATGATCCTGACCTCCGGTTACTTTATATATGAGGAGGAACTGTATCGCGGTAATAAGCTTGATTCTTTTGTAGAAGCTCAGTATAGTTCAGGAAATCTTGAGAGCCTTGTGCCCCATTTGAGTGGGTGCTATATGGCCGTAATTGTTGATGGTGCAAAAAAGAAAGCCCTTGTAATACAGGACCGTTGGGGTAGTTATCCACTGTTTTATTGCCAGCATGGGGATGAACTGCTCTTAGGTGATGATTACAGGGATTTTATAGATAGGTACCGAGACCTTAAGGTTGATATTTCTGCAGCTGGGCAACTTGTTTCCTTTGGTTATGTATTTGGAAATAAGACTTTGATTGATGGTGTCTTCGAGTTTGATTCTGCTCACATACATCGCCTGTCATTTAATGAGGGCAAGCCGATAATAGACTCTGCTAAGTACTGGACATTAAACTACAGTTTTGATCGGGCTTCGCTTGAGACGGCATCTGCAAGGTATGCCGAACTATGGGCGCATAGAATGGATATCTTTGCAGCAGAACTTAAGGGGACAGCTAAGCCTGTAATAATACCTCTCTCGGCCGGTATGGACAGTCGTCTGGTTGCTGAAGCTGTTGATCGTCGGGGCATTGCACAATACAACTTCACCTTCGGTGCAGGCCCCAACAACCATGAGATACTTACTGCAGGCCTGATTAGCAGGTCTCTCATGCATGGTATGGGACAATTTAACCTTTACCTGAGTCAGGAAGGTTTTGAAAGTTTTAAGCAGGATGGTCCTGTGAGTTATAGAATCACCACTGGACACTTTGCTGAAAAGAACCTGTGGTTTGCCCAGAAAATGCGTGACAACTGTGACTTTATGCTGACAGGCCATCTTGGTGATTTTATGGCAGGGGATCATCTCAAAAGCAGGATGAAACTCTGGAAAAGCCCAGATGAGGTTGTTGAGTACATTGTCAAGTTTAAAAGCACTTCTGCCTGTAAAAAACTCTTCTACTCCAGCCCCTCTTTCAAGGATGCTATTTATGAACCGTTAAGGCAGCGTCTGCCTGATGACTGTGACCTGATAAACAGTTATATGAGGTGGAATCTTGGAGAAAGGCAGAGGAGGCTAATTATAAGGTCGATTATTGCAGAGAAGCACAGTGAACTTCCTCTGATGTTGCTGCCTTTCTGTGATTATGAGTTGTTTGATTTCTATACCAGACTGCCATTTGAACTCTTGCTAAACTCAAGACTTTACCGCCATGCGGCGGTAAAGCATATTTACAGGGACAAGCCTCTGATGTATCGCACAAAGGTTAATGGACATGCAATGTATCCACCTTTTCAGGGCATTATTGGAGAGTATTATAAAAAGCTCTCAGATCTTATTGAAAGGAACACTGGAGGGATTAAGGGCAGTTACGATTACTCTCCGGAGATAAACTGGAAGGAAGAAGCAATAGATTATGTTTTTCCAGAGGGCTTTCCCATTGAATGGCTAAGGGAAGAACTTCTCCCGGGTTATTCAAGGTTTTTGTATGCTTTGTCAGAGTTTACAAAAGAGTATCGTACAAATCAGCAATAGCAATATAAGATGGGCAAGATAAAATCGGCAGCCAGAAACACTTTCTTCTATAGTCTTTCCAATATGCTGGGAAAGCTGTCGGGGTTGATATTGCTGCCACTGTATACTGTCTATCTCTCAGTTGACATGTTCGGTCTCTATTCCCTTTTTGAAATAAGCTATCAGGTCATTGTGGCCTTTACAGGGATGGGGATCAGAACTGCAATGTCGCGCTGGTATTGGGATAAGGGCATGGAAGGAAGGCAGAAGGAGTTATTTTACTCAGCCTGCCTTTTTAATGCTGTGGTCAATATTGCTACAATGACAGTGCTTTACCTGGGTTTTGATCTTCTTGCAAAGTATTACTTTCAGGCCCCGGTATCACAGGAGCTGAGGATAGTCTTTGTTGTAGGCACCCTGTTAAGACTTTTCTCAGAGATGCCTATGCTGCTGTTGCGTGTTACCCACAAGGCATTTCTGCATACGGTTCATCAGTTTATCCAACTTGTTGTATTTGTTGGCATGACTGCCTACTTCCTGGCTTTTAGGAATTTGGAGATCTATGGTATTTTCCTTGCCTATCTGATTTCTTATGGACTGAACTTTGTCCTTCTAATCCCCTATATGTTCAGGAACTTCAGGTACACTTACCTGAAGGCTGAAGTAAAGGATATGCTTGCCTTTGGTATGCCGCTGGCAGGAGCCAATATTGTCAATATGATTCTCAACCTTAGCGACAGGGTGATTATCAATTTCTTCGGGACACTCAAAAGTGTAGGTAACTACTCCCTTGCACATAAAATAGCAAATGTGATAGACCTGATGATAGTCAGTGCTTTTATGAAGGCTTATACCCACTTGTATTACAAAGGGATGAATGATGAGGATAGCAGTATTTTCTTTACTAAGATCCTTCATTATCTTATGATTCTCCTGGCCTTTGTAAGTATGTGCTTTGTGGTACTTACGGACTACCTGGCCTTGCTGTTTTCCTGGGGTGATTATCGTAGCAGTTTGGCTCTGGTCCCGGTATTGACACTTAGTGTAATGTTTAGTGGATTGCGATCAGTAATGACCCTGCCGCTTTCGAAGGTCAAGAAGACGAAGATTATCTCGATGATTTCCCTGTCAGCCGGAATTATAAATATTATCGGAAATATTGCCCTTGTTCCCTTTGTCGGCGCAATGGGTGCTGCTATTGCAACTCTGTTCACACAATTTGTTACCTCTGTATGGATGTATAAACAGGCTTGTAAATATGACCCTGAGACAAATTTTGGTGGTCGTACACTTACGGTCATTATTGGCAGTTCACTGCTTTACTCCATAGTTGCAATCCTAATAAAAGATGTTCCCGGCATACTGAGGTATGCCTCGGATGCTTTCCTGATACTTTCATGGCCGATCCTGCTCTATACCATAAAGATTATTGACAAGAAGGAAATTCTTATTCTTCGGGGTTTTATTAGGAAATGGAGAGATCCATCCCAGTGGAAGGAGAATCTGGCTCAAGAACTAAAAGAAATAGATTAAGCAATGCTAAGTGAGCGTCTGAATACGAATAGAATAGCCTATGTGCTATTTCACCTGAGTCAGCATTTTGAGTGTGATTCTGATCTAAGGCTATGCTTTTTTGATTCTGATAATCCCACAAGTCGGAGCTTCTATTACTTGGCCATCGATGGAAAACTTGTTGAGTTGCCTGTTATGTCATCTGACCCTTGCATCTACTTTCCCTTAACTGCTAATAAGGCTGACTATGTGACAAGAGTAGAACATAAAGGTAGAAACATCCCTGTTTTATTTCCTTTGCATGAGGACATATGCATATATGAGTTTGATGAAAACTCAAACCTGATTTTCAGACATGATCTGCTAAAAGCTGCTTTTCTGATTCTTTCAGGATACCAGGAGACTCTGGGAGATGAGACAGATGTTCACGGCAGATATAGATATGAAGATTCATTGCAGAAACAGCTGAATATTACCACTATTCCTGTTGTTAATTATTATTTTGATTTAATTGTTGAAGGACTATCTGGGTTTTGTCAGAAGCATGGAATAGGATTTCGCAGGAAAAGGCTTTTTGAGAATTTTGGTTTTCTATTAAGTCACGATGTTGACCGCATAGCATTTTATCATCCGCGGGAGGTGGCATTCAAACTGAAACAACTATTAGGAATGGCTCCCTTATATTATAGTAAGTCAGATACATTAAAGTTGTTTTTTAAAGGGATACTTTATAATATAAACCCTCTGCATGGAGAGGATCCGTGGTGGAATTTTGGTATGATGACTGAGCTTGAAAAGAAATTGGGGCTAAGGTCTTCCTTTTATTTTCTTGAAAAGAACAATGGACACTTTGATTCTCGCTATACTTTCAGAACTGCACGCATCAGGAGACTTATCAATAGATTGAATGAAGAGGGATTTGAAACTGGCCTGCATGGATCCTACAATAGTGCTTTTAGCAAGGAAGCATTATGTGAGGAGTTGAATAGCTTTACCAATAATACTGGAATCAAACCTGTGGGAATCAGACAACACTTTTTGAGATTGCGTTACCCCGACACTTTACTTTACCAGGAAGAATTGGGTTTTGAGTATGATACTTCCCTTGCTTTTGCTGAGCATGAAGGTTTTCGTAATGGTTACTGTTACCCCTTCAGGCCATACGATTTTGATAAGGATAGGATGGCTATGATTTGGGAGTTTCCCCTAATGCTTATGGAAGTTTCAATACTTGGTGAAGGCTATAGGAATTTGCCCTATACTGAGATTGGAAATTGTGCCATGAGCCTGATTGATGAGGTTAGGAAGTTTGGTGGTTTTTTCAGCATGCTGTGGCATAATTGCAGACTAGATGAGTCCTTATATCCTGGAATAACCAACTACTATAGAACTCTTTTAGAGGATATAATTAAACTACAACCTGAAGCATTAACAGGGAAGGACCTGTTAAATATAATAAAGGAGGAGTAAGATCGCAGCTGCCATGTGTAAAGTGACTATAAGGCTTTTGGCCTAAAGTGGCATATGCCTATGATGGTCGCCAGGTATTAGTTAATAAGCTGCCCTAGCAGATATATGTTGTGGTTTGGATATAGACGATGCGTAGGTGATCCTGGCATAAGGATATACCTGGAGGATATGAATTCAAAGAAGTTCAGTTAATCCTAAATGGGTAGCCTTGACTAAAGGCGTTTTATCAATTCCTTAAAAAAGTGTTCAACCCTGTTTTCGAAGTTATGGTCTTTTAAAGTCCTTTGCTGGCCATTACGAGCTATACGTCTGCATTCTATGGGGTTATCAAGGAGCCATTTTATTTTATCCAGACAATCATCTACAGAGCTATAGGTAATAACTTCTTCTCCGTCTTTAAATAGCTCTGAAAGATTGGATTTCTTATCAGTAAGTAGGCAGGTTCCAACTCCTGTAGTTTCAAACAAGCGCATATTTGCAGCATAATCACCTGCACAATCGATATGTATGTTGAATCCAATCATTGACCTGGACAGGGCTTTAAACATTTCAAGTCCGAAGACCGGAGCTAAGGCTATTCTGTATAGTTCAGGAGCAATAGATGGGGCTTTGGGCAGTGAACTGTGATTGCGCCCTTTTTTTATTAAAGGGAAGCGATCTGTAAGCCCTGTTAGTCCTATAGAGTCAAATGTTTTTGCGGCCAAATAAGATGCCTGTTTTTTAACCAGGGCTACTTTGCTTCTATCCGGCAGATTTCCATAAAAAGTAAAGGGGATATCGTTGCTAATAAGCTGATGAAGCACCTGTTTTCGCAGATCATGAAAGCCCTCATCAGTAATAATAGAACCAATAAAGGCCAGTTTGCTTTCCTGGTAGTTGTTGTTCTCGTTCAAATGTTGCAATACCCTTTGGTCAAAGGCATGAGGGATTATTACACTTTCAATTCCATATTGCGCTAGATTCTTTTGAAAGAAAGGGGAACATACGGTAAAGTAATCAAATACTTTAAATGATTCCAGTTGTACTGTGGTAAAAGGAGCGCAGATATTTCCTATGCATAGTTTTAATGAAGGGATCTTTTCTTTTAATCTTTTGACAAAGTCACCATTGTAAGATACACTGTCCTGAAAATATATTATCTCAGGTTTGAAAAGCTCAATCTGTTTTAACAGGATATCTGTCAATGAAAGGTTTACCGGAAGTCCTGCTTCCTCTGCCCATTTTTTTTGAAGGGGTTGGGCATTTGCAACAATTTCCATTGTGTCAAATCCTTTTTCGCTGAGCAGTCGTCCATAGTTGTCAGACCACGCAAAACACTGTCCCATTAGATGACTGTATTGATCATCATAGGACTGGTTGACTACATTTGGGTCACGCGTGTAATAGTCAGCTAAAAAGTCACGGTAATATGTTGAGACTTTAAGGAAGCGCATAGCTAAAGTGACTTAAAGAAAGCTTTTATCTTTTCGGCAACATAGTCTACCTCATCCTCCTTAAGTTCTGGGAAGATAGGAAGAGAGATCAGCTCTTTTGAATATTTACTTGCATTGGGGTAATCAGATTCTTTATAACCCAGGTACTTGTATGCAGTTAGATTTGGTAATGCTATCGGATAGTGCACCAATGCGCCAATACCTTCCCCCTTTAAATAATCAAGCAGTTTGTCACGCAAGGCTGCTTCAGTTCTAATTGGAAAGATGTGATAAACGTGTTTGGCTCCCTCCCTTTCCTTTGGCAGTATAATATCATTTAGATCAGACAATCTTTCGTTGTACCAGGCAGCAACCTGCCTTCTTTGTTCTGTCCACCGCGCAAGGTGCTTAAGTTTTACATCAAGTATTGCAGCTTGAATGCCATCAAGTCTGCTGTTTATACCTTCAAATCTGTGATCATATTTATCAACTCTTCCATGGTTAGCAAACATTACAGCCCAGTTGTAAAGGTCTGTGTTGTTGCTTACAAGTGCACCTCCGTCGCCATAGGCACCAAGGTTTTTGCCCGGGTAAAAGCTGAAGGTGGCGCAGTCGCCAAAGCTTCCGCACATTTTCCCTTTGTATTCAGCCAAGACAGCCTGAGCTGTGTCTTCGACAACCTTTAGCCCATTCTCTTTGGCTATCTTCATTATCTCATTCATATTGGCTGATTGGCCGTAGAGATGAACCGGAATAATTGCCTTAGTTGCTTTTGTTATCTTTCGTGCAAGGTCAGCCGGGTCTATTACATAGTAATCATCACAGTCGGCAAAGACAGGTTTGGCTCCACAAAGTGAAATCGCTTCTGAAGATGCTATAAATGAATTTGCTGCAGTGATTACTTCATCACCTTCTTTAACCCCGAGAGCCTTAAGAGCTATAAACAAAGCATCAGTTCCGTTACCCAGACCAAGGGCCTTGCTAACACCTATTGTGCGTGCAAAATTCTCCTCAAAACTACTTACATAGGAGCCCTTTATAAAGGCGCTATCCCGGATAACATTTTCAATAGCTGCGTCTATCTCACTCTTTATGCTTTGATATTGCCTGTAAAGGTCTGTCAATGGAATTTTCATCTCTGCAATTTGTATTACGGTCAGAGGCTTTTAATCAATCGGGCTGGATTGCCTGCATAGATACCCGGTAAGTCTATATTCTTGGTCACAACGGCACCAGCCCCTATAACTGCCCCGTCACAGATGCTGACAGGAAGTATGGTTGCGTTTGAACCTATTGAGACGTTATTTCCTATAGTGGTGCTTTTCCATTTGGCTTTATCTCCGCCGGCCGGTTTGCCATCGGAAAACAGATCATTTATAAACATTACACCATGTCCGATAAAACAATTGTCTCCGATACTTACCAATTCACAAATAAAACTATGCGATTGGACCTTTGTGTTTTTGCCGATAACAACACCTTTTTGTATCTCCACAAAGGGACCAATAAAGCAGGCTTCTCCAATTGTACATCCGTAAAGGTTGACACAATCGGCCACAGTTACTCCCGGACCAAAGTTAACGTCCCTTATTCCTATATTGAAGGTCCTCTCTGGTTTCATGGTGCTTTATCTTGCTGAAGAATATATCTTGTCGATTATCTCGACGGTCTTAAGTCCTTCGTAACCGCTTGTGGCGATTACTCCCTTGTTGTTAAGCACTGCGACAAGGTTTTCGTAAACCTTGTCGTGGTTGGACATAGAACCCTGATATTCACCATAGTCATTTGGCTTTTTGCTTTCTTCAAGGTTTTCTATTCTGTAGTCCTTAATGTTCTGGTACTCAAGTTCGTTAAGGTACTGTCCTCCAATCTTTACAGTTCCATTCTCTGCAAATACAGTAAGAGAACCTTCCATATTTTTCTTGTAACTGTTGACCGTATAATTGATGGTTCCTATTGCACCATTATAAAACTCAACAGCAACAACTCCTGTATCTTCAAAATCTATGATGCCCTGGTGGTCAAAATTCCTTGTCAAAGGGAGGACGGTCTTGATATCGCCGATCAACCAGTAGAGTAGGTCGATAAAGTGGCTGAACTGGGTAAAGAGAGTCCCTCCGTCCATCTCACGGCTACCCTTCCAGTCAGACTCTGCATAGTACTTTTCGTTTCTGTTCCAGAAGCAGCTAAGTTGCACAGAGAATATTCTGCCAAGACGTCCCTCCTCAATAACATGCTTAAGTGCCTTTACCGGGGGATTGAAGCGGTTTTGCTTGACTATAAACAAAAGGCGCTTGGCCTGTGCGGCCTCGTCAATCATACGACGGCAGTCCTCCACATTAATTGCCATGGGCTTTTCGCAAAGCACATGGTAGCCGGCCCTTAGGGCGGCTATGGTATGAGTGGCATGCATCCCATTTGGAGAACAGACCGAGACAACATGCATCTTTCCTTTGTTTTCTTCAAGGAAGCTCTCATAGCTTGGAAAGGCCTTTGCTCCATATTCAGAAGCCAGGGCTTCAGATTTTTCGGGTTTAATATCATAGGTAGCTACAAGCCTGCCATTGTTGTTTATGTGCTGTGCGTGTCTCTGCGCTATTCTACCGCAGCCGACTATACCAAAATTTATCGCGGAATCTGACATTTTTCGTGCTTCATTACATAAGCAACAAATGTAATTATAAAATATCAAATTGACCTTTTGGGCCGGGTGCTTAATGTTGCCTGCTGGAAACTGATTAATAGAAACAGGACTTAGGAAAAGCAGAAAAATACTATCTTAACACTTCAAACGGACATATCAATAACAAGTATGGGCCGGTCGGTGCAGCTTGCCATTAAAACAACAAGAGAAATGCGCGTAGTTCATATCAACAGAAGTGATGCAAGGGGAGGGGCCTCCCTGGCTGCATCAAGGATAGTGCAGGCCCAGCGTGGCATTGGAATCGATGCTAAACTGCTGGTTGGGGAGAAGCTTACCAAGGCTGAATGGGTAGTTTCCATTGCCGATAGTCCTGTGAGAAAACTTCAGTTGACAGCTAATTTTCTCAGGGATCTTGCAGCTTTTTATCCACATGAAAGAAACCGTCTTGAACGTTTTGCCTTTTCTCCTGCGCTTGCTGGCTTTGATCTGAGCCGTCATCCCCTGGTAAGGGAAGCCGATATTATCCACCTACACTGGTTTAACCAGGGATTTATGTCTGTCAAAGGACTGGCCAAAATTTTCAGCTTAGGAAAGCCTGTAGTATGGACCCTGCACGATATGTGGAGCTTTACCGGCGGATGTCACTATTCAGGCGAATGCGAAAGCTATACCATAAAGTGTGGTAACTGTCCCAAGATAATAGATCCTGCCAAAAAGGATATTTCTTTTACTCAGCATAAGAGGAAGAAAAAGATATACAAACATGCACCTTTGTCAATAGTTACATGCAGTAAGTGGCTTGGGTCATTGGCAAAGGAATCATCTTTACTCAGAAAGCATCCGGTTAGTTCGATACCAAATCCTATTGATACCGAACTTTACAGTCCATGTTCAAGGAGTGAAGCAAGGGAGAGACTAAGTATACCTGATGATAAGAAAATCATCCTCTTTGGTGCTGCAAATGTAGCTGATCCACGTAAGGGTATGCCCTTGTTGCTGCATGCTTTGAGGAAGATGGCAAAGGGAAGGCATGCCTCAAATATCAGACTTGTAATCTTTGGAAAGATTCCTGCAAATATTGAGGAGGAATTACCGTTTCCTTCTCATCTTATGCACTATATAAATGATCCAAAAGTGCTTGCTGATTTGTACAATTCGGCTGACCTGTTTGTTCTTCCTTCACTTGAGGACAATCTTCCGAATACTGTTATGGAGGCTCTGGCTTGTGGAACACCGGTGGCTGCCTTCAGAATAGGAGGAGTGCCGGAGATGGTTGCACATGGTATCTGTGGCTATTTGGCCACACCGGGAAGTGCGGAAGGGCTTGCCGAAGGTATGGAGCATCTGTTGTTTAATCCAGATGCGGAGGACTATCGACGAAGGTCAAGGGAGAAGGTAAGAAGCAATTTTGCACCGGAACTGGTTGCCCGGCGTTACCAAGAGCTTTATCTATCCCTACATGAAGGTAAAATGATTGAAAATGCCTGATTTATTACCACGGGTAAGTATTATTACTGTCGTATACAACGGAGAGGCTACGCTTGAACGGACCATCCTTAGTGTAAAGTCGCTGAATTACAGCAACCTTGAGTATATTATCATTGATGGTGCAAGTAAGGATGGCACCCTTGATATAGTTGAAAGACACAAGGAGGTTGTAAGCCGGTTAATCAGTGAACCTGACAAGGGTCTCTATGATGCGATGAACAAGGGTTTGGACCTTGCAAGCGGGGATTACGTGTGGTTTATTAACTCAGGTGATGAGGTGGCAGACCCGGAACTGTTAAATAGGATTTTCGGGATAAATTCGTCTGCAGATATTTACTATGGAGACACCCTGATTGTTGATAACAATGGAGAGGAGATAGGACACCGTCGCCTTTCTCCTCCTGAAAATCTGACGTGGCTTGATTTTAGAAAGGGCATGCTAGTAAGCCACCAGAGCATAATTGTAGCGCGAAGAATTGCTGAGCACTATGATCTACAGTACAGGTTTTCTGCAGATTTTGACTGGGTGTTGAAGGCTCTTAGAAAGGCAGAGAGGATAGTTAACGGGAAAGCTGTCTTTTCACGTTTTCTGGATGGGGGATTGACAAAGAGCAATATTCTGCCAGGACTAAAGGAGAGATTCTCAATTATGGTCAGGAATTATGGCTTTATTACTACTCTTCTTAGCCATATTCCTATTGGCCTTAAATTTCTGTATTTCCTAATAAGATATAAACGCTTTTAGTCTGCCTAAAAAGTTTATTGAAAACTCTTTAGGCAGACTAATAAGGCCTGTTACTGTTTGATGTCAGAGTTTCTGAATATTTGTGCTAACGATGTCTTTTCCAAAAGCAAAAGGTTATCAGACTTCAGTATTCAATATTTTGTCATCCTTTCTTTTTACAACCACTACAATTGAAAAAATCAAGAGAGCTATGAGCAATATCGAACCGGCAATTGAAATAAGTTTGCCGTATTTGTAAGATGTTGGTTCAAAGCGGAATTCAACCGTGCTTTCTCCAGCCGGGATAAAGATTGATCTAAGGATATAATTGGCCCTGATAATTGGAACTTCTACGTCGTTTACATAGGCTTTCCAACCTCTGCTATAATATACCTCGCTAAATACTGCTAGTTGGGTAGAAGCAGTATTCGCCTTGTAAGTCAGCCTGTCCGGATGGTAAGAGATTAATTCTATAGTTCCTGCCTCTGCTCCAATAGTTTCATTTCCCAGTATTTCAGCAAATTCCTCATGTATAACAGCGGTATTGGATAGATCAACTTCAGAAATACCAAGGAGTTCGTCCAGTGCCGTGGAAACCATACGAACATTGTTGACAAACCAGGCATTACCCATAGCGTATGGATTCTGTACCGGGTCGCTTTCTCCATTATAAATAATATACTTGGCATTGAGCATATTAATTGCTGGAGTTCTAGCCAATACAGCCTGTATCGTAGCCACTGAGTTTGTATCATTAGCAGCTACTCTAAGCATCTGAAAATCATTTGTAAGATAATAATCAATCAGATCCTGATAACGCCTTAGCTTGGCACCGTGATATCCTCCCAGTGATTTATGGAAATAGCTTGTGTGAACTTCATTAAAGGCATTTCTATCAATGGAGAATACCCTGTAATGTTGATCACTGTCAGCTTTTATCCTTAGGTCGGCCTGAGTGGGACTAAATTGGCTATTGGCCTGACGTTCTGATATAAAAGAATCCTTATTGATATAGCGGCGGTCTATTCCCCACATATCAAGACCAACAAGGATAATCAGACCGGGGATAAGGTATTTCAGGCTAATTGTCTTCTTTGCATAAAGCCATATAGAGGCACTTGCTAAAAAGATCAGGACAAGTGATCTGAAGGCATCTCCCTTCAGCAGTAAGGCCCTTGCATACTTCAATTCTTGCAGGAGCAGGTCGTAAATAATAGCCTGATCTGGCTGAGCTGCCTTTCCTGCATTGATAGACTGAAGTTCGAATGCACTTACAAGGCTTAAGCTCTCCGGGAATAGCCAGAAAAACAGGCAGACACCACCAGTCAGAGCTAAGGATGCAAGGAACTTCCCTGTATTTTGCTTGATAAGATCAGGATCTTGTATCACGGTCTTAAGTCCCAATAGTCCAAGTACAGGAATACAAAGTGAGGCTAATACAAGGGTCATCTCGACGGTACGGAACTTATTATAAAGCGGGAAATACTTTAACATAAGCATATTGAACCACTCGAAATTGTGTCCCCATGCAAGAACTATTGACAGGATTGTACCTGCAAGAAGCCACCACTTTTCATCTCCTTTGTAAAAGAACAGCGCAAGCACAAAGAGGAAGCACATAATGGCTCCGGCATAAACCGGCCCTTCAGTAAAGGGTTTGCTACCCCAGTATTGTGATTGTTGCATGATTTCACCGGACAACTGGTTTACCAGCTGACCCTGGTGCTGACCGTAATTTATACCGTTTTTTATCAGGAAATCATTAATCCGTTGCTGAAGGCCCCTGGTAAGATCCGTATTCATTCCAAGTGGTTTTGAACCTCCACCATTGAAATTAGGGATCATAAGGGTTAGTGTCTCACCCTTGCCATAGGACCATGCAAAGACATAGTCAGGGTCCAGCCCCTTCTGGGGCCTGGACGCTTCTTCCTCGGCCAGGATGGCTTTCCCTCTGATACTTTCCTTACCGTACTCATAAGTTGTCCAAAGGTTGCTGATATTTGGCAGCAGAGCCAATACTAAAGAAACACCTAGTAAGGCTGTTCTGCGCAAAAAGTCTTTCAGGGCTTTCATCTTTATTGCCCTTACGAGCTTGTCGAGAACAAGGACAAGGGCTAAGAGGGCCAGATAATAGGTTATCTGAACATGGTTGTATGCTATCTCTGCACCGAGCGCGATTGCTGTAAATAATGCCCCGCCCCACTTATTTCGATTATATGTATATAATATTCCCCCAATTACCGGTGCCATCAGTGCAATGGCGTAAGCCTTGGTGATGTGCCCGGCAATAATAATAATCAGGTTGTAGGAGCCAAAGGCGAATGCAACACTTCCCAGAAAGCTCAGTCCCAGGTTAAAGCCCATGCTTCGTGCAAGCACAAAGAACCCTGCAAGATACAGGAAGAGTATTGCAATGTTGTGATAGGGTAGTCCTAAGGCAATAACTTTATTTATGTAGTTGAAGAGATTGGCTGACGAATCACTTTTGATCTGGAAGGCAGGCATTCCACCAAACATTGAATTGGTCCATTGGGCCTTCTCACCTGTCTGCTGCTCAAGTTCGAAAAGCTCCTGGGCCATTCCAATAGCATGGGTGTTGTCCATCTGCGGTAGAACCTTGTTTTCCAATACAACAGGCCAGAAATACAGACCTGATAGGATTACAAAACCAAGTATTATTCCTATGTACGGAAGTAATCTCTTAACTCTATTCATCTTAATGATTTTTGAATTATTTCAAAAATATGAATAATAAAGGATATCGAGCAGGGAAGTAGGAATTTTGTATTGACCCGGGCAAGCTGTTTTAATATTTTGGATAAACAAAATCTCAAACCGGATGTTTATGTCCTAGATGGAATCACTAAAAACTATTAATATGAAAAAGACAGCATTATTTATATCATTTGTTTTCGCTGCAGTCGCAGTATCAGCTCAGACTTTGAGCCTTGATGCCAGTAATAGTACACTGGGTTGGGTAGGTAAGAAAGTTACAGGTCAGCACAATGGTTATCTTAAGTTTGAATCAGGCAAGTTGGAGCTTGAGGGTGAGAACATCAAGGGAGGTAACTTTGTTGTTGACATGACAAGTCTAACAGTTGAAGATATTAAGGATGAAAAGACTAATGGAATGTTGGTTGGTCACCTTAAGTCAGATGACTTCTTCAGCGTTGAGACTTACCCCAAGGCAAACCTTGTAGTTGAGAAGGCAACAAAGTCAGGTGAGACGTACACAATCACAGGAAAGCTTACTATCAAGGGGGCAACTCATCCTATTACTTTCGATGCAGTAAGGGAAAAGAAGAGCGACGGTACTCAGGTGTTTACCGGCAACGTGGTTGTTGACCGTACCCTTTACAATGTAAAGTATGGTTCAGGTAAGTTCTTTGCAAGCCTTGGAGACAATATGATATATGATGAATTTACATTGGATTTTAAGATCGTTCTCAAATAATAATTGCTTACTTCTTCATCAATGTCAAGTATGGGTGCCTCAAGGGGCACCCTATTTTTTTAAAAAATAGTTATGTTGCTTTTATATAAATGCGAGGTCCGATAATTAATCTGGATTTGAACCAAGTCAGCCGGATCTCGTATAAAGTCACTATATTCGGAGCATTACAACTAATTCTATGGTGCTTTCTGTTTGCATACCTGTATATAATACATCTGTTCTAGCTCTGGTTGAGGTATTAAGGTCTCAGGCTGCTGTACTTGAGGAACTTGTCGAGATAATTTTACTTGACGACGGTTCTGCTCCGGAGTTTAGAGAGATCAATTCCTCACTGCAAGGTGTTGAGGGGATTAAGTATTTTGAACAGGATAATATGGGACGGGCAGCTACACGCAATAGGCTTGCAGAGCTTGCAAGCGGGGATTATCTCTTGTTTGTTGACAGTGACTGTATGGTGCCTGAGGGCTTTCTCAGACGTTATCTGAAGCATTGTAAATCTGATTGTGTTGTGGTAGGGGGTATTGCGTACAGTCCAAGACCCGAGGACCATAAACTTATGCTGAGGTGGAAGGTAGGGGTGAAGCGTGAACAGCGTTCTATTGAGGAGCGACGTGCAAAGCCCTATCTTAGCTTTCTTTCATCTAATTTCATGATAAGCCGGTCTTTGTTTAGTGATAATCGGTTCAACAGTGCACTTCGTAATTATGGCCATGAAGACACATTGTTTGGTAATGGTCTATTTATACAAGGGCTTCAAATAACACATATTGATAATCCGGTAATTCATACCGGACTGGATACGGCTGACCTATATCTTATGAAAATTGAGGAGAGTATTGGGAATCTGTTGTATATATGGGCACAGGGGTTTGATTACAGACCATTCAGAATACTGGTTGCTTTCCGCAGATTAAGGACATTTGGGCTTGCCGGAGTATTTGCGGTATTATTCTGTGTTTTCAAAAAGCCAATTCGGCGATTACTAACAGGGTTCTGTACTTCGCTTTTTCTTTTAGACATTTACAAATTGGGACTATTTTGCCTTGCCTACCGGCAAGCCAAAAAAATAAGGGCTGGTAGATAGCTATTACTCTGCCAATACCAGCAGTTCATTGCGTATTGCATTCCACCTTTCTTCGTCCATCTTGGGTCCAATAACTTCTATTACTCTTGCAGACAGGAGGGCTCCTATTTCACCACATTTATGGACAGGCAGAGATCTGATAAGTCCAAACAGAAAACCTGCCGCATAAAGATCCCCGGCACCGGTTGTGTCGATTGGATTGCAAATAACAGAGCCTACACTTACTTTCTGACCATTGTGCTTTATAAGTGATCCTTTGGCACCTTGTTTCAGAACCACTGTTTCGCACATCTGCCCCATCCATTCGAGGGCTTCCTCTCCTTCAAGTCCTCCACTGAAAGCACGTGCCTCTTCTTCATTTGCAAAAAGGATATCAACGTAGCGGGCAACGTTGTCACGCAGGAATTCAAGGTTTTCTTCAACTACATTGAAACTGGCAAGGTCTAGAGATACTTTAAGACCGTATTGCTTTGCCCGTCTAAGGCCTTCCCTTATTAGCTCCTGGTTTTGTACCAAATAACCCTCTATATGCAGGTAGCTGTAGTTTTTCAGCACCTCGTCGGGTATATCGTCTGCCCTCATTTCAACGGCAGCTCCAAGATATGTAGCAAAAGTACGTTCCGAATCTGGTGAAATCAGAGCAATAGCCCTTCCTGATTCTGTTTCGCTTTCAAGCAAAATGGGATCTATTCCTTTGTTGAGCAAATCGTTTTTAAAGAAGTTGCCCAGTTCGTCACGTCCAATCTTACCCAGGAAGCCGGTTTTTATACCCAGATTTGCCAGGCCATGGATGGTATTTGCTGCTGAACCGCCCGATGCTTTGGTGGCGCCGTTGTGGCCTGTAGCCTTCATAACTTTTTCGGCTGTGTGTTTATCTACCAGTTGCATGCTGCCTCGTGGCATCTCGAGTCTCTCGAGTACTGCATCGCTATCAAGTCTTAAAAGAATATCTACCAGGGCATTGCCCATTCCCAGTACTTTTGCCATAATATTGATCGGAAATTTTTGCATTGCAAAGATGCTTTTTTTATTCGAATAATTTGCAAAATTAACCCAAAGCGTATAGTTTTGCAGGGCGTTTGAAAGAGGTAAGGACCTCTGGAAGGTTAAGTAAATAATCGAACGTAAATAATTCCTCAGTAGCTCAGTCGGTTAGAGCGGCGGACTGTTAATCCGTAGGTCGTAGGTTCAAGTCCTACCTGAGGAGCTTACAAAAGGGGGTGTTCCAAAAGGGACACCTCCTTTTGTTTAAGCAGGTTTACCGGAGTATTTCTTTTAGTTTTATGGGTTAAAAACAGCGAAGCCGCCCTTTGGGGGCGGCTTCGCTGTTTTTAGGCCTGCTTAGAAAGTCTTTTTCTTTCGTGTTCCTGCAGGAATATCTTCCTTAATCGAATAGACTTTGGAGTAACTTCTACATACTCATCACCCTGAATATATTCAAGTGCTTCTTCGAGACTGAAGACGATGGGGGGGGTAAGTTTTACCTTGTCATCCGAACCAGAAGCTCTCATATTTGTAAGCTTCTTACTCTTTGTTACATTCACTGTAATGTCTCCATCGCGGTTGTTTTCGCCCACTACCTGTCCCATATAGACTTCTTCCTGGGGGAAAATAAAGAACTTGCCTCTGTCCTGGAGTTTGTCTATTGCATAAGCGTAAGCAGTTCCACTCTCCATGGCTATCAATGATCCGTTCTGACGCTTTTCGATAGTCCCTTTCCAGGGTTGGAACTCAATAAAGCGGTGAGCCATCACGGCTTCACCAGAAGTGGCGGTAAGCATATTATTACGGAGACCAATAATACCCCTTGATGGTATTATGAATTCAAGGTGTACCCTGTCTCCTTTGGTTTCCATACTTTTCAACTCCCCTCTGCGTTGAGTTACCAGTTCGATAGCCTTACCTGACATTTCCTTGGGTAGGTCTATAGTCAGTTCTTCTACCGGTTCGTGCTTTTCTCCTGCAATTTCTTTTATAATTACTTTTGGCTGTCCAACCTGAAGTTCATAACCTTCACGGCGCATAGTCTCGATAAGAACTGAGAGGTGCAATACTCCTCGTCCGAAAACGTTCCAGGCATCCGCAGAATCAGTTTCTTCAACCCTAAGGGCAAGATTCTTCTCAAGTTCCTTGTCCAACCTTTCCTTGATATGTCTTGATGTCACAAACTTACCTTCTTTACCATAGAAGGGGGAGTTGTTGATAGTAAAGAGCATACTCATAGTTGGCTCATCTACTGCAATAGGATCAAGTGGTTCAGGACTTTCAGGATCGCAGATAGAATCACCGATCTCGAACTTATCAAGTCCTACCAGTGCGCAAATCTCACCGGCCTTAACTTCCTCAGCCTTTGCCCTGCCAAGTCCTTCAAATACGTTGAGTTCCTTAATCCTGGTCTTGTACATACTGCCGTCACGACTAACTACTGAAATTTCCATCCCAGGTTTTAGGGTTCCGCGATGAACCCTGCCGATGGCAATACGCCCCAGATATGCAGAGTAGTCCAGAGAACTGATCAACATCTGAGGAGTCCCTTCGTTTGGCTTGGGAGCAGGAATGTTCTTAACAATACTGTCCATCAGAACACTGATGTCATTAGTCCTGACTTTCCAGTCATCTGACATCCAGTTTTCACGCGCTGAACCGTAAACAGTGACGAAGTCAAGCTGTTCTTCTGTTGCATGAAGGCTGAACATAAGGTCGAAGATGGCTTCCTGTACTTCTTCCGGACGGCAGTTGGGCTTGTCAACCTTGTTGATTACAACAATTGGTTTGAGACCCAGGTTAAGTGCCTTTTGCAGTACGAAGCGGGTCTGGGGCATAGGTCCCTCAAAGGCGTCAACAAGCAACAATACTCCGTCGGTCATGTTGAGCACCCGTTCAACCTCTCCACCGAAGTCGGCGTGGCCTGGGGTGTCTATGATGTTAATCTTGGTTCCTTTCCAGTTTACCGAGACGTTCTTGGCAAGTATGGTGATTCCTCTTTCCCTTTCCAGGTCATTGTTGTCCATAATCAGTTCACCTACCTGCTGGTGCTCTTTAAAGAGCTTGGAAGCCATTAGCATCTTGTCAACCAGTGTTGTCTTTCCGTGGTCAACGTGTGCAATAATGGCAATGTTTCTGATATTCATTCTACTTCAAAAATTGGGCTACAAAAATACCGCAATTTGTGCGATAATAATATGTATATTAAACCTTTGAATATAAAAAAGCGGCTGAACTAAGCTAATAAGCTAGGATTCAGCCGCTTGTTAAGATTTAAATATAGTTAAATTCAGTCTATCTCTGTTATCCAGCCATATTTGTCTGCTTCTTCGCCATATTGAATAGCCCTGAGTTTATTGTAAAGGAGTGTGCAATAGTGGCCTGGTTGTCCATCCTTACTGTATACATAAGACTTACCAGTATCCAGGTCATCTATCTGAGCTACAGGACTTATTACAGCAGCTGTTCCACAGGCTCCTACTTCCTCAAGAGTCTCTAGTTCCTCGAGCAGGACATGTCTTCTTTCGACCTTCAATCCAAGATCTTCTGCGATTTTCATAAGGCTCTTGTTTGTAATTGATGGCAGGATTGAGTTTGACTCAGGAGTAATATAAGTCTTATCCTTGATGCCAAAGAAGTTTGCAGGACCACACTCGTCAATATATTTCTTTTCACGACTATCAAGGTAAAGCACGGCAGAGTAACCTTTCTCCTTGGCAATTTTACCTGAAGCGAGGCTGGCAGCATAGTTACCACCCACCTTATAAGGTCCGGTACCATTTGGAGCTGCACGGTCATACTTACGGGTTATCATCAGGTTTGTAGGCTTGAATCCTTCCTTGAAATAAGGACCTACCGGAGTTACGAATACCATAAACAGGTATTCATCTGCTGGAGACACACCAACTTTAGGACCTGAACCGATTAGAAGAGGGCGTATGTATAGTGATGCACCCGAACCATAAGGGGGAACAAATCGCTTGTTTAGCACTACTGCTTTGATGCAAGCTTTAATAAAAAGGTCTTCAGGAACCCTTGCCATAAGAATTCCATCTGCTGAGGCCTGCATACGGCGGGCATTGTCTGCCAATCTGAATATGCGAATCTTGCCATTGACACCCCTGAAGGCCTTGAGGCCTTCAAAGGCTTCCTGTCCATAGTGAAGGCAGGTGGCAGCCATATGGAGATTGATGTATTCGGAGGAACTTACTTCAAGTTCTCCCCATTTTCCGTCACGATAATAACACCTGATATTATAGTCCGTCTTCATGTAGGTAAAGGGCAGGTGACCCCAATCAATTTCGCCAGTCATAATAAGTTGATTGTAAGTTGTCTGTTCTGAGAGTAAAAGTACAAATTTCTTTCTCAAAAAAGTTTAGAAATAGCCGTAAAATCTACCTTTTAAATTACAGGCTCTTACAAAAAACGGGTATTTGGCTACTCTTTTTTACCGGCCAGAAGCTTGCGGATAACGTGTGAAGCCGCTAAAAGGCCGAAGGTCGCCGGCATATAGCTGATTGTTCCCAGTGTTGTCTTCTTATTTTGCTCTCCTTCCACGAAAAGTATGCGGTCTTTGTCAACCGGTTCAGAACTGAAAACCACGTCGAGTCCTTTCTTGATATTGAATTTGCCGAGTCTTTTACGAACCATTCTTGCAAGTGTGCAGTTGAAACTCTCAGACAGATCTGCTATTCTCACCTTTGAAGGATCAAGTCTTCCTCCGGCTCCCATGCTTGAAATTATAGGAATGCCAATACGCTTGCAGTTGACTATCAGAAAGACTTTTGGAGCAAGTGAATCTATTGCATCTATTACGTAGTCGGGTTTAAAGTCCAGAATTTCGGGTATCGTCTCGTCCTTTAAGAAGGTGCTGTAGATATTGAGTTGGAGTTCGGGATTTATATCCATTAGTCGTGCTGCCATCACTTCTACCTTTGTTTGGCCCTCGGTGCTCGAGAGGGCAGGCAACTGACGGTTCCTGTTTGAAGCTTTTACGGTATCGGCATCAACTATTGTAATGGTTCCCACTCCTGAGCGAGTTACCATTTCTGCGGCAAAAGAACCGACTCCGCCCACGCCTGCAATCAGTACATGGGCTTTTTGCAACTTTTCTATCCCTTCCTTTCCTACAAGTAGTTCTGTTCTGCTAAGCCATTCCATCGATTTTATTTTTGGACGGCAAATGTAGAAAGAAAATTGTTGAACAGTTGTTCCTTAAGCACATTTAATGGTGTGCCTGTCAATAATGCAGCTCTTTTGTAAATTGCTTTGATATCTGCATTGCTTTCGTCGGTTTCAAGAAACCACTGTACTGGTTGCAAAGCTTTCAGGCTTTCGGATGCTTTGCTGCCTTCCTGCAGCAAAGCCTCACCAAAAGACAGAAGTATGCCATTCTTTACAAGCTGAAGGGCAAGCTGGCTATGTCCTCTGAATCCGTGAACAATCCAGGGTTGGGAGTAGCGACCCTCCTTCCTTATTGCTATCAGTTCATTGAAGCGGCCTACACAATGAATAATAACTGGAAGCTCAAGTTTTTCTGAGATATTAATATGTCTTCTGAAAAGCTCGATCTGCCGTTCAAGTTCTGCTCCCTTGTTCTTGTCAAGGCCACACTCTCCAATTGCGCATAGGCTTTTAATGCTTTCCGTGAAGACCAGTGTCTGCTCAATACCATTCATGGTGCTGTCCCAGGGATGGATACCATAGCTTACATATTCGAGCTTATGCACAGGCAAAGAACCGTCAGCCCGGATGCTGACTATTCTTATCAGATCCGGGCTGCTTTCTTTGTGGTGGCTATGTATGTCTACATACTTACACATTCTATTTTGTCACTTCAACCCAGGTACCTGGTTCGATAGCCCTTGTGTTATGGTCGTACATTGCTTCTGCAGTTACCGCAGGCAGATAGAACTTTCCTGCGTATGATGCGTGAAGTAATACAACCAGTCGTTTCGACCTTCCAGCATTCAGGTTAAAGTATGAATAAACCCTGTCATCACGAATATCACGGTAATCAGGTTGATCCAGTTCATGAACAGAAGCACCTTCTTCCATTCGGCTATTACGGATTTCCCAACCGGATGGAAAGATCTGCGAAAGGGCTATGTTGGAAACCTCGAATGGACTGGGATTGCTGATGGTAACTATGGCTTTGAAATCCTTGCCCTGAGACAGATTCCTTATATCAACAGGCCTGTTATCAAGATCCAGATACTCAATCTTTAGATTTAATCCGTCGGTGACCTTTTTACTTAAAGTATCACTTAAGGGCTGTCCTGTAAGTATCAGTTGTGCAAATATTTCATTACCCGAGTGGTTTGCAATCTTGATCTTTCCGTTTGTTTCGTTCTCAATATCAACTTTCTGTCTGAAAATAGCCTTGCTTAAAGTAATATTCTCAGGCTTTCCCTTGTTAATAGCCAGCTCAATCTTTGCATTTGAACCTGCGTTGGCACTTCCTTCAGTGTACTTGCTAATTGCAAGCAGAGCATAAGCAGTTGTCTGAGTACTCATCCAGCTATCCGAACTTAGCCTTGTAGCAAGTTGTCTTACAAGAGGAACTGCTTTTTCCTTCTGTCCCATATAAAGAAGGGTTTCGATAACCATGGCGAAGTCACGATCGGGAGAGCCATAGCTGTTTTCAAAACTGCTGGGTGGTGCGTCAGCTGACTCATTTGCTGTTAGTTCACCTGCCACTTCTTTAAGCCCTGCAATTGCGTAAGCCCCAGCCAGACGCCATCTTGCCTGACTTGATAGATTTGTTTGCTGGCGCAGTCTGTTCATTGAACCAAGGTCAGCTTCTCCGGCCAGGGCAAGAGTAAACAACCTATATGCCTGAATCAGATCCTGACCATCAGGTTTTCCTGTATTTGATGGAACCCAGGTCTTGGCTTGTTTCTTTTGGTAACTGATCCAGTTCTTCCTTAACTGATCAGGAACTGTATAGCCCTTTTCTGCAGCACTCAACATAAAGTGTCCTGCATAGCTGCTGCCCCATTCATCAGCCCTGGAACCTCCTGCCCAATAAGCGAATCCTCCATCTGTAGTCTGGTATGAACGCAGCCGACTTAATACACTTTGTACATTTGTTTTGCTCCTGCCGGCTTCTTCTGCTGAAAGTTCTGCAACCGAAGGAAGAAATACCTGTGGAAATGCAGCAGAGGTTATCTGTTCTATGCATCCGTGCGGGTATTGAAGTAAAAATTCCAGTCGTCGTCCAAAATCTATTGATCCAATTGTGCTTATCTCCAGAATTGCACCATTAGTTCCCTTTGTTCCGATAGCTTCATATGGTAATTCCTTACTTTCACCTTTACCAAGGATAACAGATTGAACCCTTGTAACAGATGGGTTTGCATTCCTAACCGGTAGGTTAATTTTGTTGCTTCCTTTCTCAGATCCTGCTTCGGCAATAACCTCTACAACAGATATTCCTGTCTCATTGCCGGCTTTCAAGTCGAAGTAGATGGTTTTCTCTCCATCCTTCTCAAAGTTTACATACTGAACTTTTTCGCCACTAATATTCAGCAATTTATCAGTGCTCAGACTAACCTTTACTTTTCCTGCAGCCTTGCCTGATGCGAATACTGTTACTGGTAGCGAAACTGTTTCTCCCGGGCCTAATACTCTGGGGAGGGAACTCCACACCATCAGAGGTTGTTTGACGGCAACCTTCTTGTCAATAGATCCGCTCGCAGTTACATTGCATGCAACCAACATAATGCGTACTGATCCGAAATAGTTTGGTATCTCTATTTCATGTTTGTTCTTCCCATTCTTTTTCAGCTTTAAAGGACCAATGAACTTAACCATTGGTTCAAATCTGCGCAGCTGGTTCTTTGAGCCATCGGGATTTAGTTCATCACCACCTCCAATTCCAAAAACTTGTTCTATCCTTCCTCCATAGGCTCCCAGGACCTGATCAAACATATCAAAGGTTCTTACCCCCAAGGCTTCCTGGGCATTAAAGTACTTCCAGGGATCTGGTGTAGCAAAGTTTGTCAGGTCGAGCAGGCCCTCGTCAACTATTGCTATTGTGTAATCCATCTCACGTTTTCCTGCTTCTGTTACCTCTATTACAGCCTTTTGTTCGGGACGCCATTCATCTGCGACCTTTAACTGAGGTTGAAGCTTTGTAGATGGATCGTTTACTGTTACAGGGATAACTCCATAGAGCCTGATCGGAAGATCATTATTCTTTCTCTTATGAGGTTGCAACAGGCTGATATGAACATAAATATTGGGGCTCATCTCAGGTGTTACTTGAAAACTGAAACTAGTGCTTCCTTCTTCAGGTTTTACCCACCAGCTTTTGAGAACTTTTGTTCCGTTTTCAATAGTAACAAGAGCCCTGCCTTCACCACCTGAGGGGAAGGTTACTACTGCATTGTCACCAGGCTTGTATTCACTCCTGTCAGTGTTGAATGTTAGGACACTTGCTCCTTCTGATCCTTCACGACCGGTTTTCTGAGCCCATCCTGGCCAGTCAACCATTACTGTTGTACATGCTGCATGCCCTCCAAGTGGATCTTCAACCCTAACAAGATATCGACCCCATTCAGGATGGTTGATTCTAAAAGGTATGCTGGTTTTTCCGTTTTCTGTCCTGATGGTTCCGCTACTGATTAATGTTGAAGAAGAGGAACTGATATAGCGGCCGAGCTCTTCTTCAGTGCTATCCCACCACCAACGCCAGGATATCTTATAGATCTTATACTTGAGTCCGTTGATGTTAACAGGTGTTCCAGCTTCATTAACAGTAACAACTTCTATCTTATAGTCCTGGTCTGTTAGGAGCAGGTTATTCTTGTCTCCTTCCGGGGCTCTGATACCTACATATTGTCTATAGGGTGAAAGGGTCCTTGTGGTCTGGCTGATGCTGAATGATCCTCCTTCTTCGTATACTCTGGAAATAAGGTTTGCCTTCAGAAAACCGGGAGAACGGTGATCTCTGACTGATGGCATAATGAATGAACCTTCACCTTGTTGGTTAAGACGACCTTCATATAGTGTTTGCTCTGCCTGATCATAGCTTCGGGTAGCATCATCGAACACATATCCTGGATAACTATCAAAGCTGGTTGATGTTGGCTTTGTAGTCATCTTTACATCTGCCTTTAAGCCTGATGCAGGAGCACCATGTAGCCATTCGGATTTGATTGGAATCTCGATGTTTTTGTCAGTTGAAACAAGACCTTCTTTTATGCCTAACTCAATCTTTAGCCTGTTGGGTTTAATAGTTTCAATCCTGACTTGTTTTTCAAATGTTGCATCACCCATTATTACTCTGGCACGCCAGAACCCTGTAGGTGCATCCTCGGGAGTTGCAGTTCGGAAACTATAAATCTTGTTTTCCGGGTGACGGGCAGTCATCTTGCTTTGTACACGACCCCTTGGGTCTATTAGTTCGAAAATTACCGGATAGTTTGCAGGCAGATTGTTGCCTCTGTGTTCGGTAATAAACGAAATAAACAATGAATCACCAGGACGCCATACTCCACGATCACCATAGATATAGCCTTTAAGGCCTTCTTTTACATTCTGGCCTGAAACATTAAATCTACTTACGGAAAGACTTCTACCTGCATCCATCCTTAAATAGCCTTTCTGTCCGGCCTTATCTGCAATGAGGAGGAAGGGTTGCTTTTCTGTTGGATCAAGTACTGCCATCCCATCTTTGTCGGTAACCGCTTTTGCAAGAACCTGAAGCTGGAAATCTAAAACTTCAATATTTGCTCCATCGATTGGGGCTGTTGAATTTAAGTCGGTTATGTATACATTGATCCTTTTATCGTTGCCCAGTTTTGCTGTCAAACCCAGGTTTGAAGCTAGCAAGTTTTGTGCAACCCATTTGGAGCGGGTGTAGTATGCCTTGTTGCATGGGTTGTTACGTTCATACCAATCCCAGTCCCAATCTTCATAATAATAGGGATACTCACTGTAGTAATCATAGGGATTATCCCAGAATTCTCCATCATCGATCCACCTTCTTTTGGTACTTTCCTGTTTGGTTTCATCATCACATTGATATATCGCATCAATTTGCTCAAAGCCCAGTTCTATCCGATAGAGTGAACCCGGACTCGGCTTCACCATATTTGACAGGTCTAGGGCAAAAATATTCCACTTGCCCAAATCAAGAGAAGGATCCCTGTCAAGATTTATCACGTTGGCATATTCCAAACGACCGGCTCTCTTTAGCTCTGAGCTTCCGTCCATAGTGTTGACCTGTAGAAAGTGGGGAACATTACTTTCATATATCCTGATAACCCTGACAATTACTGATTTGAGTGAAACTGCCCTGAAGTGCATTATCAAATTGTCGGAGAATGGCATTATGTTGCCGACTCCGATAAACTCTACTGCCGGCTTAAGGTTTTCAAAACCAAGGTAAAACCTATCTGTCTGACTGGTCATCAGACCTTTCTTATTTCTTATCCCAGGCAAAATTTTCAGTTCGAATTCACCCTGTATATTTTTTTCCGGATAAATCTCAAGAATGTTTGAATTAGTTGTGTACCTGGTGTTTACGTTGTTGCTGATTTCATACATGCCTGTCAGGTCTTGTGTAGGATCAAGAGCCGAACTAAAGACCACTCTGATTACCTGAACCGGTTGCTGTTCAGCATAAGCCTTGATTACTGTAAACTCAGCAGAAGAGGGAACTGCAACTTCCTCAGTTCCTTCTCCCTTAGTGTCTATAGGTGCCCCACTATGGCTGATACTGATATTGTATGCTTTGTCTTTTATCGGGATAGGGAAAAGTTCGAAACTGTGATTCCTACCATCCGTGTGTTGCCAGGTTACTGGAATTGTTGTGTTTTCAGCTGCAATATTTAGCATGGCTTTGGCTTCTTCCGGAGTAATATCTTCAGCAACACTGATGCTTCCTTTTATCCTATAACTTTCCTGACCGTCTTCCTCGGTATATTCTAAATCCCCCATCAAGAACCTGTAACTCTGTGCAAAGGTTGTGACTGAGAAGTAAAAGTCCTCGTCCTGATTATCAAAGAGCTTACTTAGGTGTACCCTAATCTTGTATGTCTGTCCCGACACAAGCTTTCCATCTGGTTTAAACTGAAGTGTGTACTCATCCAGCCATATCCAGCTTCCCTTTACTTTGGGAATGATTGTAGCCACATTGGATGGGGCAGTAGCTCCTGGTACAGCATTCCTGGGGGGGTCTCTGAATTCTATCGAAAACGTTCCGGATGTTGAAATGTACTCAGAGGTAAATGCTGCAACAAGCGGATGAAATCCCGAATGAGTTTGCTCATCCTGTGTGCCTTTTCTGCATCCTGAAAAAATAACGAGAGACACTACTACAAGCGACAGTAGAAGTCTCAGGGTCTTTCTTGTCATAATCAAAGTGTTTAGTAGTTTTAGGCGTATTTTAAAGGTATTACATTTTTTATGCAGCAGCAAAGACTTTTATCCAGACCTCCTGGTCAGGGTACAGGATCATAGCCATGACCTCCCCATGGGTGACAGGAAAGAATACGTTTTATTGTCAGGTAAAGTCCTTTTATCGGTCCGTGCTTTTTCAGTGCTTCTACTGCATATTGGGAACAGGTTGGTGTATAGCGGCAGGAGGGACCAATCATTGGACTGATGAAATATTTATACAGCCTGATGGGAATCAGGAGTATAAAGATCAGAAATGATCTAATATATTTCATGAACTTACTCATATTTTATGTTTTTCTTTCTCACTGCTGCTTCAACCATCGAAAGAGATTTTTTTACTGAGTCTTCAATAATCTTATATGCTAGAGGACTATTGTCAAGGTAAACAAATGCTATGAGCAGATGCTTCCCTTCTGGCACTGAACCAGTCAGAAGGTGTTTGTTTAACCTGTATGCCTCTCTAATCTTCCTTCTTATCAGATTTCTCTTGACAGCACGCTTAAATAGCTTTTTGGGAACTGAGAAAAGAACCTTACACTTTGTGTCTGAGTCTGAGTCAACAAGTATATAGCGAAGCCTCAGCGGATGTACTGTCAATGGTCTGCCCTTCTCAAAAAGCAGACTAATTTCATTCTTAAGGCATAGCCTTTCTTTCTTTGAAAATCTGTAGTCGTATTCAGTCATCGATGAACTTCACCTTAGTAACATCAAACCTACAAAAAAATCACCCCTTTAGGAAAGCCTAAAGGGGTGTCAGTATAATTTTAGAAAAACTTCTTATTTCTTATTGTTGTTGTGCTCCTTAATGTATAAATCCAAAGCTGCTGTTATAGAAGGCGCATTGGGCATAGGAGCCTGAACATCAAGTCTTAGTCCAGCATCTGTAACTGCTTTTGCTGTGGCTGGACCGAAGGATGCAATTACAATCTCTTTCTGTTCGAAATCCGGGAAATTCTGGAACAGAGAGGTAATTCCTGATGGGCTGAAGAAGACCAGCATGTCATAGTCAATAGACTTTAGGTCACTAAGGTCGCTGCTTACTGTGCGGTAAAGGATGGCCTTAGTGTACTTAAGCTTGGACTTGTCAAGGAGTTCAGGAATCTCATCCTTGTGGATATCAGAAAGAGGAACTAGAAATCTCTCTTCCTTGTGTTTTTTCATTACCTCAACCAGATCAGGAAACTTACCTGTTGAGTGGAAAATCTTCCTCTTCCTGTAAACTATATATTTCTGTAGATAAAGAGCCGTTGCTTCTGAGATACAGAAATACTTCATGTCATCCGGGATTGTAGTGCGTACCTCTTCGGCTATACGGAAAAAGTGGTCTATGGCAGTGCGACTGGTAAAAACAACTGCACTGTGGTCAAGGATGTTGATCTTTTGTTGACGAAACTCCTTGGAGCTGATCCCTTCTATTTGAATGAACTGGCGGAAGTCGATCTTCACATTATTCTTTTCGGCCAGCTCGACATAGGGATTTTTGGGCGTGGTCGGCTCGGGTTGCGAAACCAGTATCCTCTTGATCTTCAAAGTGCAACAGTTTTAATTCTACAAAAACCGGAACTACTCCTTTTATCCGAACAATACTTTGTATAAGACAGCTAAGGGTAATATTTCCAGCGCACAAAGATACAAAATAATATAATAACCCGAAAACAGATTTGAAAAATTGCTCCTTACGCCATTGCTCAACTGTATCATATATAGAGCAATGTACAAGCCAATTCCGGCTTTGATTAGGTAGTCTGTATAGCCTGATTCAATAAAGGGCAGCAGTATCATAATGGGGAGTAGCAGCACTCCATAAGCCTTACTAATCGCTGAAGATGCAGAGAGATACTGGTGAACCTGCTTCTTGGTGTCAAAAACATAGGCTACAAAACGGTATGCCAGAACCTTACCAGTAAACAGAAGGAAGAAGAACAGGAACAAAATTGGTATCAGGACTGCACCCTCAAGTCCAATCAATGGTCTGTCGTAAACAGTAAGCGTCTCAAATGTAAATACTGAAATATTCAGATAAAATAATGAGCTTAGTATGAGTGAGGGAGTATAATTTGAAATATTTGTGTGGTTAAGTTTAGTCGTAAAAGAAGGATAGAAGATTGTTAGCATTACAGTTCTCAGATATCGGTACCAGTTCATGCGAACCAGGCCTGTTATGATAAGGAGAAAAACCAGTATTGCAATAAACCATTCACTGTGCAACAGATTTCCTTTTTCAGGGCTTTTTATATCATTGACTGGTTGAATTGATACAACGTTCCTTGGTGATTCTACGATTGTTATGGGCGATGTGGATGCATCGGCCTCATTACTTTCTTCAGCGAAAAATAAAGAATCCAGCACTTCTGAATATGCTTCAGGTCTGGTAAAGAGTTCATGTTTTGCTTCGAGATACCAGTCAGTATATAGAGAGTCTCCGCCTGTTAGGTTTAAAACAACTGAGTCTCTGCCGGAGAGGGTTACTGTTACAGGTTTGGGACGAACTACCACAGTTCTTGGTTGATAAATGATGCTGTCTGTAACTGGCAACCTGAAATCAGTAGCAGGAACAATCAGCTGTGGTCTGGGTATTTTGACGGATGAGGGTAATGGCAGGGTAGACTGTTCTCTCCGAACAGCAATACTGTCATCCTGTTGGATATTTTCAATAATATACGTTTCCTTCATCTCCTTTGCTCTTACCTATATCCCCAAAATATCGATTATTATTCGTCCTGTTTTCCTTATTTGAACTCACTGAAACATCCAGCAGCAACACCAAACAGAATGAAGTCTTTAAGCAGAATCTGACCTGTTCTTGAGAGCTCCGGGAAACCATATCCTGTTAACCATACTACATCAGAAGAAAAGAACACTATTATTCCCGGCAGGAAAATCAACATTGCCAGTACTGCTCCCCATCTTGATACTTTTGGTGCAAACGGATGTATCAGCAATAAGACTCCGGCTACTATCTGTATCCACGCAATCATCTGACTGAATGCGTATGCCGTAAAGTATTTCAAGATCCACTTGAATATTGTTGTATTAGCCAACAAATCCTGCAAATATTCAGCTTCAATGTTCTTAAACTTCATGATCCCCAGCCAGATAAGAGCAATACCTAAACCATAGCGTAATAGGACCAATGCTATTACACTGAAAATCTTCTTTATCGCGCTATTCATGGTAGTAAAGTTTTAGGTTAAATAACTGTAAAACCAAATGGGGTAAGAGCCAGTCGTGCAAGTTTAAAATGCTGCTTTCCGAAGGGAATTCCGATTATGGTGATGCAAAATATCAGTCCGAGCACAATATGTTCGAGGGCAATAGTCAGTCCAAAGGTCAGGATCCAGATTACATTTAGAAGTGTATTTACACATCCTCCTGTATTTCCATTGGGGACTACCTTGCTGTTAAATGGCCATAAAGCCAGGATGCCCAACTTAAATGCCTGTAACCCGAAAGGTATTCCAATTATTGTTATCATCATCAGCAGACCTCCGATAAAGTAAGAGGCTGCGATAAAGATTCCGCCAAATAAAAGCCATATTATATTACCAATAATACTCATCAGATTTTGGTTTTAGTAATGTCAGAACAAACCATGCAACTTGGCGTTAATTTTATCTATGATAATACTCAGTGCCTTAGGATCCTTTATAAAGTCCAGTTCATCAACATTTATAGTAAGCAGTTCTCCGTCTTTATAGTTCATCATCCACTTTTCATATTTCTCATTGAGGCTGCTAAGATAATCGAGTCGAATTCCTGCTTCATAGGGTCGGCCACGTTGCTCAATCTGCCTGAAAAGTGTTGGTACTGAGGCCCGCAAATAAATCAGAAGATCCGGTGGTTGAATAAGCTTGGTCATCAGTTCAAACAGGGAGAGGTAACTATTGAAATCCCTGTCGCTCATCAGACCCATCTCATGCAGATTGGTAGCAAATATATAGGCATCCTCAAAAATGGTTCTATCCTGTACTACTGTTTCTTTGGATTCCTTAATCTTGAGAATCTGTGCAAAGCGGCTGTGCAGGAAATATACCTGCAGATTAAATGACCAGCGCTTCATATCATCATAGAAATCTGCCAGATAAGGATTGTCATCCACTTCCTCAAAATGCGGTCTCCATCCGTACTGTTTTGCAAGGAGGGATGCCAGGGTGGTCTTACCTGCACCAATATTTCCGGCTATTGCAATATGCATATCATTCAGGCTTTGTTTAATTCAAGAAGCTGATCAATATATTGACGGTCGTTGGCAAGTCGGGGCACCTTGTTTTGACCACCAAGTTTCTTTCTTTGTTTCATCCAGTCAATAAACAGGTTGGGCCGGGCAACAACCAACCTGGGCATGTCAAGTGTGATGTCCTTATAACGTTTGGCATCATAGTCACTGTTTCGTTCTCTAAGCCTGGCGTCGAGCAACTCCATAAATCTTTGTTTGTCAGATGGCTCATTTTCAAATTCAATTAGCCATTCATGTGCCCCTTTACTATCAGAATTCATGTAAATAGGTGCAACTGTATATTCTCTTAGCTTCGCACCTGTTTCCTCACAAACATCATGCAGAGCACTCTCAGCGTTTTCTATCATTAATTCTTCACCAAATGCATTAATAAAATGCTTGGTCCGGCCTGATACAATTATCTTGTGAGGGTACGTAGATACAAACCTTATAGTATCACCTATAAGATAACGCCACAATCCGCCGTTGGTTGAAATTACAAGAGCATAATCAACTCCTGTTTGCACTTCATCAATTAGCAGGGTAGTGGGGTGCTCTTTGTTCAGTTCAGATAGTGGCATGAACTCAAAGAATATTTTGAGGTCGAGCATCAGTAACATCCCTTGAACTGACAGATCATCCTGAATAGCAAAGAATCCCTCCGATGCATTGTATGTTTCGAGGTAGTTCATTCTGTCAGTAGGAATTAATTCCTGATATTGGCTGCGATATGGTGCAAAACTTACTCCTCCATGAATAAACAATTCCAGGTTTGGCCATATCTCGAGAAGGTTGTTCTTGCCTGTATATTGCAAAATGTTCTTAAGCAGTACCATAAACCAGGAGGGTACACCTGCAAGTGCTGTTACATTGTCCTTTATAGTGGATTTGGTAATCAGGTCCATCTTTTTCTCCCATTCTGGTTCCAGGGATATCTTGCGTTTGGGAGTTCGCACAAAATCAGTCCAAAGAGGAAGATTATCGATAAGAATGGCTGATAGGTCTCCGTATACAGATTTGTTACTGAAACTGTTAATCTGATGACTACCACCCAGAGTCAGTGTTTTACCCGACATCAGCTTGTTATCAGGACTAAGTTCATTATAGATCAACACGGTATCTCTACCACCCTGATAATGGCATTTTACAAGGGCATCTTTGGATACTGGAATAAATTTGCTGCGTGATGATGTGGTGCCTGAACTTTTTGCAAAGTACTTGATTTCTCCAGGCCAGAGAAGGTCTTCTTCTCCCTGCCTGAGACGTATAACCTCTGGCATCAAAGAGTCGTAATCCCTTATAGGGACTCTTGACCTATATTCATCTGCTGACTTGATAGTTTTAAAATCATATTTCCTCCCAAATTCGGTATCAGCGGCCCTGGTTAATAGATAATTCAATTGCTCACTCTGAACCTCTTTAGGGTTTGAGCGGAATCTGTCTATTTGAGTCAAGCGTTTTGAATGAACTAAGGAGAAAATATTATTGATAATTTGCATTTCAGGCTACTTAATTAAGTGATTTCAAATATAAGAATTTTGGGGATATCCCGTGATAGTTTTATTTTGGTCTTTTATTTGGAGCTATGGAACTATTTGATATTATCTGCGGGGGTTTTCTGCTGCTTTTTTTGCTAAAAGGGCTGAAGAATGGTTTTGTGAAAGAACTTGCCTCGATGCTTTCTCTAATTCTTGGAATTATGGCTGCAGTGAAGTTTTCCGGCCTTGCGGCCGGATACCTGTCCGGGCATGTTCCAGAGAAATATGTTTCGATAGTTGCCTTTGTTGCTGTATTGCTTATTACTATAGTCCTGATCTTCCTTTTGGCAAGTGGTATTGACAAGCTTATGAAGGCGATAGCTCTTGGTTGGCTTAACCGTATTGTGGGGGGCTCGTTTGCTGTTCTTAAGGGAGCCTTTTTCCTGAGTGCAATGATTATTCTAATTCACTCTACTGGTTTTGGAGACCAGCTATTTACTGAAAAGACACAGGAGGAGTCCATTCTTTACAAGCCACTTAGGAAGTTTGCTCCGGCTACTTTGAGTCTGTTCAATATCAATCTTAATCACCTGGTTCCTGACAATGAAACGGAGGTGGATTGTATAGCATGACAAGTGATTTTTAATATCTTTGCGCCTGATTTTGTAAGTAATAGAACTAGAATATTATTCCATGAATTTTGTTGAAGAACTCAAATGGAGGGGCATGATACATGATATCATGCCTGGAACAGATGAACTGCTGGCCAGGGAAATGACAACGGCTTACGTTGGTATAGACCCAACTGCCGATTCTTTGCATATAGGTCACCTTGTAGGGGTGATGATGCTTAAGCACCTTCAGGTATCAGGACACAGACCAATAGTGCTGATTGGTGGTGCTACAGGTATGATTGGTGACCCTTCTATGAAGAATACCGAGCGTAACCTTCTGGATGAGGAGACCCTGCGTCATAATCAGGAATGTATCAAGAAGCAGCTTAGCATTTTCCTTGATTTTTCAAGTGGCAAACCCAACCAGGCTGAGATGGTCAACAATTATGACTGGATGAAGGATATCAGCTTTCTGGATTTTATCAGGGATATTGGCAAGCATATTACAGTAAACTATATGATGGCCAAGGATTCGGTAAAGAAGCGTCTTAGCGGGGATGCCCGTGAGGGTCTTTCTTTTACTGAGTTTAGCTACCAGCTCGTTCAGGGTTTTGACTTCCTACATCTATACAGAACTAAGAATTGTAAGCTCCAGATGGGCGGTTCTGACCAATGGGGTAATATTACAACCGGGACTGAGCTAATCCGCCGTATCGAAGGAGGAGAGGCTTTTGCCCTTACATGTCCACTTATTACCAAGGCCGACGGAGGTAAATTTGGTAAGACTGAATCGGGCAACGTATGGCTCGATGCAAATCGTACCAGTCCTTATCAGTTTTATCAGTTCTGGCTCAATACATCCGACGAAGATGCAGTAAAATATATCAAAATTTTCACCCTGCTGAAGCGTGAGGAGGTTGAAGCTCTAATTGAGGAACATGCAAAGGCTCCACATGAAAGGCTGTTGCAAAAACGTCTTGCTGAGGAGATAACAGTAATGGTACATGGTAGGGATGCATTTGACTTTGCAGTTGAGGCATCGCAGATTCTCTTTGGAAAGGGAACTACGGAAACTCTGAGAAAGATGGATGACACGACCCTGTTGTCAGTTTTTGATGGAGTACCTGTGTTTGAAGTTTCAAAGGCGGCTCTTGAACAAGGGGTTCCAGTACTTGACCTGTTATCCGAATCCTCTGCAGTGTTCCCCTCAAAAGGCGAAGCTCGTCGTACAATAACAGGTGGAGGTGTGAGCATAAACAAGGAAAAACTAGAAAGCGTGGACACCGTAGTTAACACTTCGGCTCTGCTCAACGGAAAGTATATACTGGTACAAAAGGGAAAGAAGAATTTCTATCTGTTGCTGGCTCAGTAACTATGGAGATCCTAATAAAAAACAGGCGGGCTTTGCGGCCCGCCTGTTCTGTTTTATATCGCGAAGAGTTCGTCTCCAGGATTATCGTTGATTTTAATTTCATTTATCTGCATATCCAGGCTTTGGGGGCCTGATACCTGATTGATTAATACAGGGAAGAGGACACCATCAACTTCCTTCCATGCCTTGTAAGTAGATGTTGAAGTTCCACCCACTTCAGAAGAGCTTATTTCCTTAAGCTTTAGTCCGTCGCCGCTTTTAAAATATACTATGACCTCTGTGCCTGAAGGTTTGGTCACCTCAAGTTTGTAGCACCTCTGGCCGTCTATAATTTCAGCGCCGGCCAGTTCGGTCTTGTATCCTTGGGTGAAGTAAAGAAGTTCGGGGAACAAATAACTAGCTTCCTTCATAGTTTCAAGCAGTTGCCCTTCCAATTCCTGTTCACCCATTGGTGAAGAAATCTTTCCCCTGCTACCGTTATATACCTGCTTTGAAATTACCTGACCACGCATACTCATCTCAACAAGCACCTGGTTTTTTGCAGTTTGAACGTTCAGAATACCAATTTCCATGCCTTGAACGGTAGTTGATCCTGTCTGAGTCCAGCTCTTGATAGCGTCAAGTTTTTCTTTACCTCCCAGAGCCTCGATATAGGTATTGATAACGTCCTCGGCAGTGATTCCGGATACTGGTTGCAGACCCTGAACTTCCTTTCCGTAATAGTCATACCTCTTAACTTTACCATCAGCAGCATATGCAGACAAAGGACCTGCAATCTTATCAGCTTCACCAACTGCTATGATAACACAATTTTCAGGTTTGAGGTATTTGCGTGCCATCTCCTGTACATCTTCTATTGTAACAGCAGCAAGCTTTTCAAGGTAGGTGCGGTAGTAATCCTCAGGCAGGTTGTAGCGTGCGATATTTAGGGCAAATCTGGCTACAGTCTGTGGATCTTCAAGTGACCTTGAAAAGTTTCCGGTTAGCATGTTCTTGATAAGGTCAAGATCTTCCTGACTTACAGGTTCATCCTGAATCCTTTTCATTTCATACAGAATCTCATGAACTGCACTATCTGTTACAGAAGTACGTACCTGTGTATTGGCTCTGAACCTACCGATACGTTCATCAGAACTCAGATTTGAATATGCTCCATAGGTAAAGGCCTTCTCTTCCCTAAGGTTTCTGAACAAACGAGCACTGAAAGAACCTCCGCCAAGGATGGTATTCATAACTGACACCTTGATTTCGTCAGGATGCCCGGGCTTAAGATCAACAGTATGTGTAACGAAAACAGTACTTTGATTGGCTCCATCACGGTTGGCTACTGCAACCTGGTTGCCTTCGTATTGAGGGAAGTCAGCCTTCTTGAACTCAGGTACAGCTGCGCTTTTCCACTTGCCGAAGTATTTTTCAGCTTGTTTCTTGGCTTCTTTAACAGTAATGTCACCAACTATAACAAGATATGCTTTGTTGGGACGGAAATACTTATCATGGTATTGTTTGAAATGTTCCACAGTGATATTAGCAAGGCTTTCTTCAGTAACGATTGCACCATATGGGTCATTGCCATATAATAAAGCGGAAGCTATATTATTTGCAATAGCAGATGGTTCATTCTTATTTGCCTGTATTGAGCCTTCCATCTGAATTTTAAGTTTGCTGAGTTCATCCTCTGGAAATACAGGGTTGAAAAGTACATCAGTAATTAGACTCAGAAGGGTTGAACTGTGTCGACTCAGGCTTCTTGCATAAATACCTTTGGCATTTGGCCTGAAGGTAGCCCCAATAAAGTCAGCTTCTTCATCAATCTGATCTTTGGTGCGATTGGCAGTACCTGCGCGCATCATGTCGCCAACCAGCTGCACATAACCTGTAGCATTTCCTTCATCTACCGGATCTATGTTAAGGTTGAGGCTATATGTAATAAGAGGAAATTTGTGATCCTCTACAACTATTACTTTCAAACCGTTTTTAAGGGTAAACTGATGCGATTCTCCAATATTGATAATAGGAGCAGGACCTGCTTTTGGGGGAGTACTTCTGTCAAGCTGGGCCCACAAGCCTGTGCTCAGTAGAGCTATCGAAATAAGTGCTAATATCTTTCTCATTTTTCTTGATTTTCAGCGGGTTTTTGCAAACCGCAGTTTTTGTTTTTAGTTTTGACGTGGTAAATAATACAACACTACACGGTTTTCAGGTACCAGATACTTTTGAGCCACACGTTGGATATCCTCCCTGGTTACTGACATGTAACGATCAAGAGTTTTATTTATAAGCGTAGCATCTCCAAAATAAGTATAGAGAGTAGCCAGGTTATGTGCTCTTTCTTCTATCCAGACGTTTTCCTGTATTATTTGGTTTTCAAACTGATTGCGAAGCTTCTGGAATTCCCTCTCTGAGATTAGTTCGTTGCGAACTTTTGCAATTTCATCATCTATTGCAGCCTCAAGATCCGCAGGATCTACTCCAATGTTGCAGAAGCCCAGGATGAAAGACACTGTTGGTTCGTTAAATGGAAGTGGCATTGCTGCTACCTCAAGTGACAATTGTTTCTTGTCAACAAGCTCCTTGTACAACCTTGAGCTTTCACCACCTGAAAGGAGAGTTCCCAGCATCTCAAGGGCATAGTAGTCATCTGTACCCATTCCTGGTACACGGTAAGCCTGAAGAACAAGGGGAACCTGAATGTTGTCGAAGATGGTGTCACGAATCTCCCCTCCTAGTGGGGGTTCAACTATTGATGGACGTTGGATGGTGCCGCTGCCGGATGGAATGTCTCCGTAGTATTTTTCCACAAGACTACGTGCGCTATTTTCGTCAATATCTCCTGCAACCACAAGCACAGCATTGTTTGGAACATAGAATGTGTTATAAAACTGCTCAAATTCTTCATCCTTGGCCGCCATGATGTGTTCCGGATCTCCAATGGTTGTCCACCTGTATGGGTGCTCACGGAAGGCCCTTTTCATGGTTTCAATCAGGAATGTACCATAAGGACGATTGTCATAACTCTGTTTCTTTTCTTCTATTACAACCTGTTTCTGTGTTGCAATACCGATTGAATCAACTGTTGCATGCAGCATCCTTTCTGATTCTAGCCACAGCCCCAGTTCCAATTGGTTTGAAGGTAGGATTTGGTAGTAATAGGTTCTGTCTGCAGAAGTATTGGCATTTAATGTGCCACCGGCACGCTCAACATACTTTGGATATTCTCCTCTTCCGATGTTCTTGGTTCCTTCAAACATCAAGTGCTCGAAGAAGTGAGCAAAGCCGGTCCGATTTGGTTGTTCATGCTTTGAGCCCACATTATACATCACAGCAACCGTGACAGTAGGGATACTGTTGTCGCGGTGCAAAATTACATGAAGGCCGTTGTCGAGATTGAACTCGGTAAATTTGAGTTCGCTCGATGCGGCCGACAAAGGAGCCAGACCTACAAGGCCAAGCGCACCCAGAATCAGGATAATTTTCTTCATTTTCTGTTTTATTGTGTATTAATTGGAAAAATAACATAAGGTTAACAAACCATTTAAACAAAAGTATGGAAGTTTGTACAAATTGTAAATTTCAGAATGTAAAATAGTGTCACTTTTCATTTAGACATTCTGTTATATTCTGTTATATTTAGCCTCAATTTGTAAATTGAATTATTCAATGCTTAACGAGAAAAATAATTGTTTATGAGAAGATTCAGATCCGGTATTGCCTGTGTTGCACTGACAGGAATCTCTCTGCTTGGCTTGAATTCCTGCAGAGAAGAAGCACCAAGCGTAAATACGCTGAAGGATGCTTATGAGGGGAAGTTTACTATTGGAGCGGCTTTGAATGAACCGCAGATCCTTAATATGGATACTGCCTCTATCAGAGTTGTTAAAGAACATTTTAACTCTATTACAGCTGAAAACTGTATGAAGAGTGGGCCAATACAGCCCACCGAGGGGAACTTTAACTTTGAACTTGCTGATAAGTTTGTTGAGTTTGGTGTAGCAAACAATATGCAAATCATAGGCCACACTCTTGTATGGCACTCTCAGGCTCCAAGATGGTTCTTTACCGATGAGGAGGGTAATGATGTATCTGCTGAAGTTCTCAAAGAGAGAATGAAGAATCACATCTATACTGTTGTTGGCCGATACAAGGGTAAGATTCACGGTTGGGATGTGGTGAATGAAGCTATTCTTGATGACGGTTCTTACCGTAACAGCAAGTATTACCAAATACTTGGCGAGGAATTCATCGCTCTGGCATTCCAATATGCTCATGAGGCTGATCCTGACTGTGAATTGTACTACAATGACTATTCAATGGCCAATCCTGGCAAGCGTGAAGGTGTTGTTAGGATGATTAAGATGCTTAAGGATAAAGGTCTTCGTATTGATGCAGTTGGTATGCAGGCTCACGTAGCCCTTGATGAACCAAAGATTGAAGAATTTGAAGCCAGTATCAAGGCTTTCTCAGAAGCCGGTGTCAAGGTCATGATTACTGAAATGGATCTTACAGTGCTTGAAATGCCTGATTTCAGGGTAGGTGCTGAAATTTCAGCCAACTTTGAATATCAGCAAAAACTGAATCCATACTCAGAAGGATTGCCTGACTCTGTTGCACTTGCTTTCGAAGAAAGATATCTTGATTTCTTCAAATTATTCCTGAAATATGATGATGCAGTTACCAGGGTTACTCTTTGGGGTGTTACAGACAATCAGTCATGGAAAAACAACTGGCCGGTTAGGGGCAGAACTGACTATCCTCTGTTGTTTGACAGAAACTATCAGCCAAAACCTGTTGTTGAAAAGATTATAAATGAGGCTTTGAATACCAAATAACTTTTGGTAATTAAATCCAATCCAAATCAAACCAATGAAAATGAAAAGAATAGTTTTTATGGCAGCGTTTCTTGCAGCAGCAATAAACGCAGGCTCTCAAAATGCTGAGCCGGTTGATGATTTTAAACCTTCACCAGTTAACCAACCTGGACACGCTTATCCAATGGTTGACTCTCAAGGTAGGGTAAAGGCACAACTGTTTGCACCCGATGCCAAGTATGTTCAACTTGACATAGGTGGTGTAAAGTATGACATGGTAAAGGACGAAGAAGGCAACTGGACAGGAGTCTCAAATCCTCAGGATGTAGGTTTCCACTACTATCAGTTGGTTGTTGATGGTGCCATGGTCCCTGATCCAGGTAGTTTATTCTTCTTTGGAGCATGCCGTTACGGAAGCGGTATTGAAATTCCAGCTCCTGATAGCGATATCTTTGCTCTAAAGAATGTCCCTCATGGTCAAACCCATGAAATCTATTTCAATTCACCAAGTACTGGAGAAGAACGCAGAGCATATGTTTATACTCCAGCTGAATACAGCAAGAATCCTGATAAGCGTTATCCCGTACTGTACCTGCAACACGGATACTGTGAAAATGAAACTTCATGGCCTCTGCAAGGTAGGGTTAACTTCATTATGGATAACCTGATTGCTGAAGGTAAGGCGGTTCCATTCATCGTTGTAATGACCTATGGTATGACCAATGATGTTCAAATGGGAGGACTGCGTAACTTTGACATCAAACCATTCCAAACTGTATTGGTTGACGAGCTAATTCCTTACATTGATTCAAACTTCCGCACTCTGGCCAACAGAGAAAACAGGGCTATGGCCGGTTTGTCTATGGGTGGTTTTGAAACCAGACTGGTTACTTTGGCTCGTCCCGACGTATTCTCAAGGTACGGTCTGTTCAGCGGAGGTACATACAGCCCAGATGATCTGAAGGATCACAAGGATGTTAAGCTTGTATTTATGGGTTGTGGCAGCAAGGAATTCCCTGATGGCGTAAACAATGCAGCTACTGCATTAAATGAAGCCGGATTTAATGCAGTATCCTATGTGTCTGAAGGTACTGCTCACGAATTCCATACATGGCGTCGTTGCCTGTACGAAATGGCTCAACTTCTGTTTAAGTAAGATGCAATAGATACTCCCGGAGTTAATGTGCGAAGTTCGCGCATTACTCCGGGATTTCTGTCATCTGTTGTCTCACTTTTGTAGTTTTCACTTCCTTCCCCGGTAATAGAGTTTGGCATATATGTAGGAGAACATTCCGGGATTTTTCCATAAGGTTGTTTGATAACATTACCAGGAAGGGATAAATTCTTTGGAATATGAAAAAGTGTTTTTTATCAATAGCCATTTTGCTACTGGGTATTATGGTGAATGCCCAGCAGGCCAATGTTAATCTTGACTTTGATCCCCACCGTGATGCCGAAGGCCTGGTTCCTTTCAGCGCTCCGCTTAACTCTCCCGAGGTGCATGATGATTGTACTGTCACTTTCAGGTTACTGGCTCCTGAAGCCCACCGGGTGGAGCTAAACCCGGGTGCCATACATACAATACTCAATCTGGGCAGAGACCCTCTTCCTTTTACAAAGGGCGAAGATGGAATCTGGACCCTTACTATTGGACCACTTCCTCCGGACATTTATTCATACCACCTGAGGGTGGATGGAGTTCAAATGGCCGACCCAAATAACTCAATTGCTGCATTTACGGCAATGCCTCCTTACAGTAATCTGGTAGTTCATGGCAAGGAACCTGCTTATTATGATGCAAAGAATGTTCCCCATGGTAATGTAACCAGACATATTTACCATTCAGATGTTACTGGTGGAGAAAGAGATCTGTATGTATATACTCCACCGGGCTATGACCCCAGTAAAGAATACCCAGTTCTGTACCTATTAGGTGGAAGTGGTGAACTTCCATCAAACTGGATTTATGACGGAAGGGTAAATCTTATGATGGACAACCTTCTTGCTGAAGGGAAGGCTGTTCCTATGCTTATTGTGATCCCCAACAATCAGGTGGTTCACCGCAACCATCCAAGGCATGCCGAACTCTCCTTCGATATTTTCGCGAAAGAATTAAGGCAGCATATAATTCCTGTGGTTGATGCAAATTACAGCACTATCAAATCACCCAAAGGCAGAGCTTTGTCAGGTCTTTCTATGGGTGGACGACATACAATCTTTTCAGGCTTCAGTTCGCTGGACCTGATTGCCAACTTCGGAGTACTTAGCGCCGGTGATACAGATCCGGAAAATACTCTGAAGGATTTTCTGAATGACCCAAAGGTTAATGAAAAGGTTGATTATCTTTTCATCGGACAGGGTGTTAAAGAAGCTGAAGGCTTCTTTAACCTGCGCTGCCAGGCTCTTGTGGATGCTTTGAAAGCACACGGAATAGAGCATGAATATTATATTGGAGGGGAGGGTGGACATGACTGGGGAACCTGGCGTCACCTTTTGTATTACAGGTTCCTTCCTAATCTTTGGAGAACCAAGTAAAAATTTCTGACATGAGAAAACCATATTATTTTTTGTTATCCTTAATCTTGCTGATAGGGGCAGCTTTTACGCCTGTATCTAGAAAAGCTACTGTTCCGATTTATCTTAATACCTCATATTCTTTTGAAGAAAGGGCAACAGACCTTGTTTCAAGAATGACCCTGGAGGAAAAGCAAAGCCTCCTGGGAAATACAATGAGTCCAGTGCCACGTCTTGGTATTAACAAATATGACGTGTGGGGTGAGGCTCTTCACGGAATAATGGGTCGGAACAATAACAGCGGAAAGACGGCTACGTCTTTCCCCAACAGTAATGCTGTTGGAAATACCTGGGATCCTGAATTACTCGAAAGAGAAGCTTCTGTTATAGCTGATGAAGCAAGAGCCTTTAATCATGACCTTATCTTTACCCTAACTTACTGGTCGCCAGTTATAGAACCTGCAAGAGACCCCAGATGGGGTAGAACTGCAGAGACTTTTGCCGAAGATCCCTTCCTTGTGGCTCAAATGGGAAGTGGTTTTGTCAGAGGTATGATGGGTGATGATCCAAGGTACCTCAAAACAGTCCCTACAGGTAAGCACTATATTGCTAACAATACCGAGTTTAACAGGCATACAGGCAGCTCCGACATGGACAATAGGGACATGAGGGAGTTTTATCTCAGCACTTACAGAAGCATTATTGAAAAGGATAAACTTCCTTCCATAATGACTGCATACAATGCTGTAAACGGAGTTCCTGTTTCAACCAGCACCTTCCTTGTTGATACTATTGCAAGGAGGACTTTTGGTATGAAGGGATACGTTACCGGTGACTGTGGTGCAATTACTGATATCTGGCAGGGACATAAATATGTAAGTTCCGGAGTTGAAGCAACTGCTCTTGGTCTTATTGCTGGAGTGGATTCTGACTGTGGAGGTGAATACCAGGTTAATACTATAGAGGCCCTTAAAAGAGGCCTGATATCTGAAGCTGATATCGATAGGGCCCTTATCAATATGTTTACTATCAGGATGAGGCTTGGGGAATTTGATCCGCAACCTATGGTTCCATATTCTAAGATCAGACCTGAGGTAATAAATGATCCCCTTCACAATGAACTGGCTTTGATAGTTGCTACAAAGTCTCCGGTTCTGTTTAAGAATGATGTATCTGCAAAATATGGTAGTAAAGCTCTTCCACTTAACACAGAAAAGATCAAAACCATTGCTGTTCTTGGTCCCTATGCAGACAAGATGGAACTGGGTGATTATTCCGGACCGGTTGAACCCCGTTATGTAAGTACTCCACTTAGGGCTATCAGGGAGTATCTTGGAGCTAAGGGTTCAAACATCGAAGTGATTTTCGGTGAAGGCGGAAATACTGAAAAGAGGAATGACTTTTTTACTTTGACGGGATTTACTCTGAAAACTAAGAGTGGTGCAGAGACCCAATTCAATGCTTCTGAATACGACGAGTCAGCTCCCGGTATCTTTGTAACCGAACGCTTCGGAGGTAAAATGCTTAGAGGAGTTAAAAACGGCGACTGGACTGCTTATCATGGTATAGATGTTACCGAACTCGATTCTATTACCTTTAATGCAAGCGTATCACTTAGTGGAGGTACTGTAGAAGTAAGGGTAAACTCTCCATCCGGAAATATTCTAGTTGCACAGAAACTCGAAGCTGCAGGCCAGGGTGGATTTTTCGGACAAAGGGCTACTGTCACAGCTAAGCTTAATACGCTGGGAATTACCGGTCCTCAGGATTTGTATTTTGTATACAGAGAGCCGGAGAGCGAACTGGATCCTGCTGTTATTGAGACTGCTGCTAAGGCTGATGTGGCATTGATCTTTGTTGGAACTGACCAGAATACTGGTCGCGAGGAGGCTGACCGTTTTTCAATTGCTCTTCCAGGTAATCAGTTGCAACTTATCAAGGAAGTTGCTGCTGTTAATCCTAATACCATTGTTATTATGCAGACAATGGGGATGGTTGAGGTTGAAGATTTCAAGAATGATCCAAATATTCCTGCAATTATATACACGGGTTACAATGGTCAGGCTCAGGGTGCTGCTATGGCAAAGATCCTGTTTGGCGAGGTTAACCCAGGTGGTAAAACTGCAGTTACCTGGTACAAGTCGGTGAATGATCTACCTGATTTCAATGATTATAACCTTAGAGGGCAAAATGGTAGTAATGGTCGTACTTACTGGTATTTTGACAAGGAAGTGTCTTATGAATTTGGTTTTGGTTTGTCCTACACAAGTTTTGCATATGACAATTTCAAAATCTGTAGCGATAAGATTACTCCCAACAGTAGGGTTGTTGTAAGTGTGGATGTCACAAATACTGGCAAGGTTGATGGTGATGAGGTTGTTCAGGTGTACGTCAGGACTCCTGACAGCAAGGCTGAGCTTCAAAGACCTATCAAGCGCCTTAAAGGATTCAGGAGGGTGACAATACCTGCAGGTCAGACAAAGACTGTTGAAATTATGATTGATTGTGCTGATCTGTGGTTCTGGGATGATGCAGCTGGAAGCATTACCTTTGATCAAGGCCGCTATGTATTTGAAATTGGAGCTTCTTCAAAGGATATCAGGGGAACTGTTGAGGCCATAATGGAAGGTCAATTCAAGGCAGAACTCAAGACTGTTGTTGCCAGACCTGATCGTTTCATTCTTACTCCTGGACAAAAGGCAGTTGCCGATTTCAGTGCTTGTCTGAATAATGACAGATTCCTGAACAATGATGAGGTCAGTGTTTCTTACAAGAGCAATGACCCCTCGGTTGTTAAGGTTGATGATAAAGGAAATATTACCGCAATTAAGCCGGGTGTAGCAACTGTAACAGTATCTGTAAGTTATGACGGCAACACTGTTTCTGACAGTTTTGCACTCAAAGTACGTCCGGATCTTTCAGCTGCAGGTATCAAGGTGAACGGAAAAGCTCTCAAAGGTTTCAACAACAGTACCAAGGCATACAGCTTCCTGATGAAGAAGAATGCCAAAGTTCCACAAGTTGAAGCTAGTGCAAAAAGTAAGGATGTAAGCGTTGAAATTGAACAGGCTCGTGCCATACCCGGAACTGCCGTTGTACGATTCATAGATTACAATACGTACGAGGAAGATGTTTATCTGATCAGCTTTGATTATGAGTCAGTAAGTGATGAGTTCAATGGTTCTGCTCCCGGAAGTCAATGGCAATGGCTTAGAGAAAATGAAAGCAATCATAGCATTGGATCGGGAAGTCTGACCATTACAACTGAAAATGGAGATATCTCTGAAGGTAGCAATAGTGCAAAGAACCTGTTGCTTCAAAGCGCTAATAACGACTGGACTATCGATACCAAACTGGTAGGTTCAAGAGCTCCTTCACAACCTGAAAATGCTGCTATAGTTGCATATCAGGATGATAACAACTTCGTCAAACTGATGTTTAGGTCTGTAATAAAGACCACAAGACAAAGAGGTCCTCAGCCTGGAACAGTTGACCTTTTGTTTGAAGAGAACGGAATTGCAAGATCAGTTGCTTCCATTGACCTCAAGCAGGAGGTAGTAGGTGAAAATCCTTTGTACCTCAGATTAACCAAGAAAGGAAGCACCTATACTGCATGGTTTTCTAGAGACGGGCAGAACTATGAACTACTTGGCAGTTCGGATATTCTGCTGAAGGATATTAAGGCCGGACTTATGGCTTGCGATGGTGTTATTACCCAAAGCATGACAAGTACCTACTGGTTCGATTCAGATACAACCAAACCCGATACCCCATTTGATGTGTCATTTGACTACTTCCGCATTAAGAACAGCGGATTGTAGGAAGCATTAGTATTAAAAGACTAAATAAGATTCAATTATGAAAATGCTAACAAGAATTGCTGTATTGTCCTCAATTGTCGGTTTGGTATCCGTAGCTGACGCCAACGGGCAAAACCCTGTAATTAGAGACCAGTATACTGCCGACCCTACAGCAAGGGTTTTCAATGGCAAGGTCTATCTCTATCCTTCCCACGATATCCTTGCCCCAGAGGGCAAGGGTCTCCGTCCGGACTGGTTCTGTATGGAAGACTATCACGTGTTTTCTTCAAGCGACCTTGTAAACTGGGAAGATCATGGAGTAATAGTTAGTCAGTATAGTGCGCCTTGGGTTGACTCAAATACCTATAGCATGTGGGCTCCCGATTGTGTTGAGAGGGATGGCAAGTACTATTTTTATTTCCCGGCAAACAGAAAGCCGGTTGAAGGGGCCAATCCTAGAAGGGGAGGCTTTGGTATCGGTGTTGCGATTGCGGATGCTCCGGAAGGCCCCTATGTGCCTCAAGAGAACCCTATTGAAGGTATATTCGGCATCGATCCCTCTGTCTTAATTGACAAGGATGGTCAGGCCTATATTTACTATTCAATGGGACAAATCTTTGTTGCAAAGCTTAAGGATAACATGGTTGAACTGGCTAGTCAGCCTGTGGCCATAGAAAACCTTCCCGACAAAGGGCTTAAAGAAGGTCCTTTTGTGTTTGAGAGAAATGGTCTGTATTATCTGACTTTCCCTCACGTTGAGAATGTTACCGAACGCCTTGAGTATGCAATTGGAGAGAGCCCTGAAGGTCCTTTCCGTATGGCAGGTGTTATCATGGATGAGTCTCCGACAGGATGCTGGACCAACCACCACTCAATAATGGAGTATGAGGGTCAGTGGTATCTGTTCTATCACCATAATGATTATTCACCCAATTTTGACAAGAACCGTTCTACACGGATAGACAGTCTGTTTTTCAATCCTGATGGTACAATCCAAAAGGTTGTACCTACCTTACGTGGAGTGGGTGTAAGTAGTGCTTATGCCCAAATTGAAATTGACAGGTACAGTGCGATAAGTGGTTCAGGTGCCGAAATCGCCTATCATGACACTACCAACTATTTCAAGGGATGGAAGACTATCCTGAATGAACCCGGTGCATGGATTAGGTATAACAAGGTAGGCTTTGGAGAGATTGCGCCAAAGAGCGTAAAACTAAATGCCAGGTCAAAGGGTGCTTCAGTTGTTGAACTGCGGGAAGGTTCCCCAAACGGTACTCTTATTGCGAAGGTAAAAGTGGCTGCCAGCAGTGACTGGAATCTTGCTGTTGCCAAGGCTAAAAAGATCATTGGAACAAAAGACCTTGTAGTGGTATTCAAGAAGGGAAGTGAAGTCGAAATTGACTGGGTTCAGTTTGAATAGGCTTACTTCTGTTCTTTATAAATAATTTAAAGCTGCTTCAGACTAGGGTCTGAAGCAGCTTTTTCGTAAAACATTCTTACATTTGCGAAAGAGCATTTGCTAAGAAATTATCGAAAGATGAGGTTAAGAGTATTGATACAATGGGTTTGTCCGGCTCTACTTACCGGCCTGCTTTCCTGTACAAGTGATGAAATATGCTTGTCCAACCAGCATGCCCTGCAGGCTGGCTTATATTCTGCAAGGTCGGAGAGGCAAAAAGACACTACTCTTATAAGTGCTTCAGTTTATGGTGTAGGTGAGGGGATGGATTCTATTTACAAAGACGAAGCTGTCAGCAAGCTCTTTCTGCCCTTATCCTTTGACAGTGATACCACTGCGTTTGTAATAGACGAAGGTGTTCTCAGAGATACTATTTGGTTCAGACACACCAAGGAACTAATCTATATTTCCAGAAACTGCGGTTTTACCTACGATTTTACAATTGATTCAATATGGTACACCACTGTCTTAGTGGACTCTGTTGCAGTTGATAAACCAGGTGTGAAATACAGCGAAAATGCAGAGAATGTCAAGATATTTGTTTATTAGCCTGCTGCTGTTTTCTTGTAGTGGCTTATGGTCGCAGGAAATAACGAAGAATTTTCTGCGAGGCACTATTTCAAGGCCTCAGGGCATCAGTGTGGGTGTTAACCTTGCCGGTCCAATCAATAAGATTATTGATGGCGACAGAACAGGCTTTTCGCTAATTAGCCGCTTTAATCTTACTGATATCATACTGTTCAAAGCTGAAGCCGGTTATGAGAATGTAAGCTTTGAGAAGGACAGTTATCACTACAATTCGAACGGTTCCTTTATTAAGCTTGGACTGGAAAGGGATATCCTACCCAAAAAGGAAGAAGGCTCCAGAGATAATATTCTGGTTGGTCTTCACTACGGCTTCGCCCTGCAAGAGCAGGGCTCTGACTATTTCCTGATTGAAAACGGCTATTGGAACGACTATTCAGGACGTATTGGATCCAACACGCTTAAAAGTCACTGGCTGGAATTGTCTGTAGGTCCCAGAGCAGAGGTCTTCAAAAACTTCTACATGAACTGGAACCTTCATTTGAGGCTCTCAATAGCAGACAGCAATACTTCCTTGCTGGAGCCTTATATTGTGCCCGGTTTTGGTGCCGGTGACAAGAATTTCGTACTAGGGTTTTCTTACACTATAGAGTATCTGATCCCTTGGAAAAAGTAGTAATAAGGCACTTTTAAGTACTTAAAAGAACCTTCCTGATTGTCTCCACTACTCCATTGTTGTTATTGTCATATTCGGTAACAAAACGCGCAACTTTCAGCAGGTCAGGATGGGAGTTCTTCATTGCATAACTAAGACCTGATTCCTGCAACATCTCGTAGTCGTTTAGGTAATCTCCAAAGGCCATAGTCTCTTCCTTTGCTATTCCAAGTTTTTCCTGTGCCCTGCGTATTGCATCCCCTTTGCTGGCTCCCATATTGCTGATATCAAGCCATTCGGGACCGGAAACTGTTACTTTATAATTATTGGAAAATTCTGCAAAAGCCTTGGCACTGTTAATCTCGGAACCTATGCTGTCGTATATGGCAATCTTCACGATCTCATCTTCTACTAGGGTGAGGTCTTCGATTATCTCAAGACGGTGGTAATATTTTCTTACCTCCTTCAGCAGTTTAGGATCGTCATTTTCAACATAGGCAGAACGACGACCGCACACTACCATCTCTATACCTTCTACTTCACGGGACTTTGCTACAACTTTACTAAGCAATTGCTTGTCAAGTTCGTTGATATATACATCACGTCCCTTGTACCTTACTATGGTTCCGTTTTCTGCAATAAACAGGGTGTCGTCCTTGATGTTAGCAAACTCTTCTTCAAGATTGTAAACCTGTCTTCCGCTGGCAACCGCAAATATTATCCCTCTCTCAACCAATTGCTGATGAACTTCCCAAAAGGAAGGATGTATCTCCTTGGTGTCACTCAGCAATGTCCCGTCCATGTCGGTAATTACCAGTTTTATCATAAGCACTAATCTATATAACGTTTTAGTATGTCCTGATATGCATCTATGCGTCGGTCACGTAAAAAAGGCCACATACGACGCACAGCCTCAGTTTTCTTTATGTCTATGTCAACAACTAGGTTCACTTCTTCCTCTCCGGCCCTGACAATTAGTTCTCCCTGTGGTCCTGCAACAAAGCTGTTACCCCAGAAAGTGATTCCCCCTGTATGACCTGACGGATCGGGTTCATAACCTACACGGTTGACTGCTATAACAGGTAATCCGTTATGAACGGCATGCCCTCTTTGAGAGAGCACCCAGGCTTCCTTCTGACGTTGTTTTTCGTCTTCTGGGTCACTGCTTTCGTAACCAATGGCAGTTGGATATATTAACATATCAGCCCCGGCCAGAGCCATCAACCGTGCTGCTTCCGGATACCATTGATCCCAGCATACAAGTACTCCCAGGCGGCCAACCGAGGTGTCTATTGGTTTAAAGCCCAGATCGCCAGGGGTAAAGTAAAACTTCTCATAGTAGGCTGGGTCATCCGGAATATGCATTTTGCGATATTTGCCGGCAATAGATCCGTCCTTTTCGAATACAACAGAGGTATTGTGATAAAGTCCTGCAGCACGCTTTTCAAAAAGAGAGCTTACTATTACTACT